>Ga0209181_10005442_pt1 | contig 18336 bp, 15 predicted proteins | sample MAT05_FD_187208 | JGI IMG/M metagenome (GOLD analysis project Ga0209181, IMG submission 187208) | Freshwater microbial communities from Lake Fryxell liftoff mats and glacier meltwater in Antarctica - MAT-05 (SPAdes) (version 2) | ecosystem: Environmental > Aquatic > Freshwater > Ice > Liftoff...
CAAAGATAGCGTCCCCCTGGGACGAGTCGGCTGGATAGTTACTTTGAATGAATTATTCTGCCCGGACTTTTTGAGGGGATACCAAAAGTGATTATCCTAAACGAAGATACAAATTGCTGATATTCAACCAATTAATACAATTTCGTGAATCGTTTTTCAATTGAAATGTGCAAGATAAATTTTCGCCCTTTGGACAGCCTACTCGGAGCGGTCGCACATTTGCTTTACTTTGGTGAAAACTAACCATGTGCGACCTCTCCGAGGTCGAAAACTCCGTGTACTAATCGCAATACTACCAATGTGCGACCTCTCCGAGGTCGGAAATCAATGGAGATTCGCTCTGTACCCCGGCTGTATAGTTACCCCTAAGGAACGCGGCACCAATAACTTAGTCATTTTAGGTCAACCATTTTTTCATCAGACAACACTATTTTTCTGCGAATAGTGGGGCTATTTAAAGAAAAATAGGGGCCGTATGATGGAACAAAGGGTGGCATCAAATGACTAAGTTATTGGTGCCGCGTTCCTAAAGCATCGGTTTCGGGCTCTCAAAACTTACTCTATCCAGCTTTTACAAATGCTTTACATGCTTTTACAGGCATTTCGCAGCTCCATTTGGAGCGGGCTCTACTTTTGACCCGTGCTGTTGCCGCAAGGAGGCTGAGTGGACTTTGCCGCCGATCCGTATTTTTTTGAATCCAAAGATATTGTCAGTGCATACGGCCTCAGGAATACCACGCGCAATTTGTTGCAGGATCAATCCGGAGACATGTGGCTCGCCAGTTGGGAGGGAATCATCCGCTACGACGGGAAATCCTTTACCAATTTTACAGAATAAGGTCTCGTGTTTTACAAACCTGAAATTGCCGGCAACAAAATCATGCGATCCTGCACCTAACTACCAAACTGCCCCTGCAACCCTTCTTGTCTTAACTTGTCATTTCGCCCGCGTTAGTCGGTTTGGCTGATTCGTTTTTTCAAAAAGCCGGACATTTGTGCGCTATTCTTCTTACCTACCCGTCATCACCGCATTATGATCGCAAAACTGCCTACTTCCTTTGCCCTTCTTTTCCCGAAAAACGTTCCATTTTATTCCCGCCTTTTTTCCTTTTTTGCTTTGCTCTTTGCCCTCTGCCTCTTCCCTTTCAGCGCAGCCGCCCAGAATCCATCCAAAGCCACGATCAAGGGTTTTATCGTTGATTCCACAGGTGCCGACATTCCGTTCGCGACCGTAATGCTGCTCAATCCGACGGACTCCACGCTGCTCAATTTTACCCGCAGCGACGAGAAAGGTAATTTTTCATTTAAAAACGTACGCAACAACCCCTATTTGCTCAAAATATCCTACGTGGGTTATTTGCCGCTCCAGAAATATATTCCTGCTTCGGCAACCGATATCAACGACGTCGGGACGCTCAACATTCGTCCGATCAGCACAGAACTGATGGAGGTTGTGATCAAAGCGGCCAAAGCGACCTTGAGCATCCGGGGCGATACGGTGGAATACGACGCGTCGTCTTTCAAGGTGCCGCCCGGCTCTACCGTGGAAGATTTGCTGCGGCGGCTTCCGGGTATCGAAGTGGACGCGGAAGGAAATATCAAGGCGCAGGGACGCGACGTGAAGCGGGTTTATGTGGACGGGAAAACGTTTTTCGGCGACGATCCGAAAGCGGCTACCAAGAATCTGGGAGCAGAAACCCTCTCGAAAGTGCAGGTGTTCAACGAAAAATCTGAACAAGCCAAACTGACGGGTGTGGACGACGGCAAGAAGGAAAAAGTGATGAACCTGGAATTGAAAGACGAGTACAAAAAAGGGGCGTTCGGCAAAATCACCGCCGCAATCGGTACCGAGGATCGTTGGGCGGGACGGGGCAATTACAACCGTTTCAACAAGAAATTGCAGTTTTCGGTGATTGGCTACGGCAACAACATCAACCAGACGGGCGTGAACTGGGAGGATTACGGTGAATTCAAGGGTCAGAATTCATTCAACGACAACGACAACGGCGATTTCGGTTTCGGCGGCGGCAACAATTTTTACTATTTTAGCAGCGACGATTCCGACATTCCCTTCAACAACTTCGACGGGCGCGGCTTTACCCGCAACTTCGGCGGTGGCTCCAACCTAAACTACGACCACAAAAAAACGAAACTCAACGCCAGTTACTTTTACAACGAAACGGAACTTGATCTCGACCAGATCGGCTTGCGCCAAAACTTCCTGCGCGACAGCTCGTTTTTCAATGCCGACACGTCCAGCCGCATGAATTTCCGGAGCAATCACAGCCTCAATACCCGCTTCGAACGGGAGATAGATTCAAGCAACGTGTTGATCATCAAAGCCAGCGGTCGCATCGGCCTCTCCAACGAACAAACCAACCAGTCGCAACTTTTCTACCAGCAGGCAGATCTGCCTAACAGCCGCATCGCTTTCAACAACAGTTCCGACCTGAATACCTGGCGGGTGACGAGTTCGGCCATATTCCGTCACCGGTTCAAGAAAAAAGGCCGGTCGTTCGCGCTCAGCGCGGGCTATAATGGCAACCACTCCAATGGCTCAGACCGGCTGTTTTCGATCAATGAATTTTTTAAAGCCACCACGATCACCGAACAGATCCGCCAACTTAACGGCAACGACAACAATACGACCCAACTCAAATCGAGTGCCTTGTTCACGGAGCCGCTGTCCAAAAAATGGTTCCTGGAAGGATTTTATAATTTCAGCCAAACCGGCAACAATGTGGACCGCCAGGTGGCCGACCCGGAGCGGAGCGGCGCGCGGATAGATTCGCTGAGTGTTTATTTCGACAATAAAATCCGCTACAACCGGATCGGATCGGGCATTCGCTATTCCCATGCCGGCATGAACGCGTCATTTGGACTGGCTGCCCAGCAACTGACACTCGAAGGTTCTTATTCCATCGCCGAAGGATTGCCCTTGCTGTCCGATCCGCTGCGCCGCAGCTTCAACAACCTGACGCCCAACGTGCAGTTCAACTATGAGTTCAAGAACAATATCTGGCTTAACATTGACTACAATTACAGCGTAGAAGCGCCGCAGATCAACGACCTCCAGCCCGTTCGCAACGTGAACAATCCGGCATTCCAGACGGAAGGCAACCCCAACCTCAATCCTTCCCGCTCGCACGGCATCAACCTGAACCTGAACCACTGGAATCCGGCGACTTTTGCCAACTTCGGCATCGGCATGGATTACAGCTTGTACGACGAACAGATCGTGTACAACCAGATCATTAAAGGCATCAACACCACGACCATTCCCATCAACACATCCGGGGGGCGGCGTTTCAACACCTACTTGTGGTCCAACTACCCGCTGGTAAAAACCAAATTGACCATGAATCTGGGCGGCAACGTGAACCTCGGCAATACGCCGGCTTTTGTGAACAACGACAAAAATGAGACGCGCAACCTCGGCTACAATGTAAACCTCGGATTCAACATCACGCCCAATCCCAAACTGATTATAGACCTGCGTGGCAACATCGGCTTCAACAAAATCGAGTATTCCATTGACGATGCTCAAAACCAGAACATCCAGAACCATGGGGCCGACGTGACGTTGAAATGGCAATTCGCTTCCAAAACATTCCTGGAAAGCAACCTGGACTACAATATTTACCGCAATGATCGCTTCGGGTTCAATCAGGACATTCCGATCTGGAATGCTTCGGTGCGCCGGTTGCTTACAAAAGACAACCGGGTGGAACTGCGGCTCGCAGCCTTCGACTTACTCAACCGCCGCCAAAGCATTACTCAGAGTGGGTCGCAGAACTATGTGGTGCGCAATATCGCCACTACGCTCGCCCGTTATTATATGCTGAGCGTGACTTACAATATGAAGGGGTATGAGAACAAGATCAAGAAAAATGACTGGTGGTGATCAATTGTCAGAAGCAGCATCTGCATTGCGATGCTGCTGAAGGATAGTTTCGATTTTTTCGAGCGGAACCTCCAGTAACTCATTGATTTGGGAAACAGAAAAGCCTTTAAGCGTGAGCATAACCACCACTTTTTCAAGGTGTTTTTCTTCACCGAGTTGTTCGCCTTGCTCAATATCTTGCTCAATACCTTGTTGGATACCTTGCTCAAATGCCAATCCGGTCTTGTATGCAACATGCAATTCGTGCGTAGTCATAATAGGTTGAATTTGATTTATTCTATCAATTCTCGCCTCAAAAATAGGGACGAAATCTGATTTTTCAAACCGTGGGATATACCGAATGAAAGACAATAGATGAAAAATGGTTTTCTTGCTGTGCCCGGCGGCATACAGTTTTTGGAGCCGCGTTCCTTAGCAGGATCAGGATAGTTTTCTGGTAAATTTTCTGACACTTTGTAAGCAGTAAAATCGTAGCGCAGACACTGTCCCCATGTTATAGTCTCAAAAAAACGCGGCAGAAAATCCGCAGCATCATCCGTCAGAATGGCAAGTGCTGCCGGGCGCACACCATGCCGGTCAAAAATTCGATAACCCATTTGAGCCATACGACGGGCAAAATCTATTTGTGGCTTGCCTTGTACTTCCACATGTACCAGTACCCAAGCCTCTGTACCATTTTGAAGCCAAAGTTTAATCAGTTTGTCTGCTACACGGCCATGGCTTCGACCGGGCGGTGCCAAGGTTGCTAATTCTTTGTCTAAAAATTCCGGCTGACGGGCAAAATCCACCAATGGCGCATAATCCGGGAAAAAGAACCACAGAAACGACTCCCATAAGTCTTCAATGATACTTTTCCAAAGTTGATCGGGGGCAGGTGGTTATACTTTTGACTTCGATTTGGGCATGATTCATCATGTTAATTGTATCTGCAAATTTACAACAATTTGTTTATTAAAAAACTGTTTATGAATTTTTTTGTATTTAAAAACATGCCTTTGACGGCACTTCTTTTTTGTTGCCTGATTTCATCTTCCGCCAGCACCCAAACACCCGCCCCCCCCGTCACCGAGGGCACCATCCGCTACCTCATCACCCACGACTGGACCAAGAAGATGGCCGCAGTGGACTATATCAGCAAGCAACGGCGCGAACGCATCGCCTACATGTGGGGCAATCGCGCCGAGTGGAAAACGTACGCCACCCTTTATTTCAGCCCCGCAGAGAGCAAGTATGAGGACTCGGAAGAAAAAGCCGAAGCCGACGATATGGGCTACTCCTGGCGCAAAGAGGCTTACACCATCCAGCGCAATTTTGAAAAAAATACCCTCCACGACATCATCCAGATGTTGGGCAAGGTGTACGTGATTGAAGACACGCTGATCGCTCAGAACTGGAAAATACAGAACGATCTCAAGGAAGTGGCAGGTCACATTTGTATGAAAGCCTATTGGGAAGATACACTCAAGGCGCAGAAAATCACCGCCTGGTTTGCTCAGGACATTCCCAGCAGTGCCGGACCGGAACGGTTCTGCGGGCTGCCCGGCCTCATCCTCGAAATAGACGTCAACAACGGTGGCATGATCGTCTCAGCCGACCGCATCGAGCCGAAAAAACTGACTAAAGAACTGGATCCGCCCAAAAAGGTGAAAGGAAAAAAGATCAAGGAGGCCGCCTATGCTGAGATATTGAAAAACCACCGCGATGAGAAGCGCAAGGCTGAAGAGCCGCCGTTTTGGGGGGTAAGGTATTAGGGGGTGTTTGGGTGTTTACCAAAACAACTCCATGGCAATCCGATCCGCTAACAACTTGCCAGTACGCGTGAGGCGGTAGGTATTGCCCGTTCGTTCCATCTTGCCGTCGTGCAGAAACGGCTGCGCACCCGCATTGAAGTGCTGTTCGAATGCTTCGCCCAATTCCCTGACCTTTACTGCGTCTACTCCCCACATCGTCCGCAGCGCGGTCATCACGTATTCGTTGTAACGCATAGCAGGTGTCAGTGTTTCCACTTCGAAGGGCACTATCCCTGCTTCCAAATTTTTGATATACAGGGCGTTGTTGGCAATATTCCACTGCCGACTTTCTCCATTAAAGGAGTGTGCCGACGGGCCGACACCCAGATAGGGCGCGCCATGCCAGTAACTGGAGTTGTGGCGGGCGTAGTGGCCCGGCAAGGCAAAATTGCTGATTTCGTAATGCTCATAACCATGCTTCGCCGTCGCTTCCATCAGGGAATCGAACTGCCGGGCGGCGCGTTCTTCATCCATCGGTTGCTGCTGACCCTTTGCCACGCGGTGACCAAGCGCAGTACCGTCTTCCACTGTCAGGCAATAGCAGGACAGGTGAGGAACGCCATAATCGAATGCGATGCCCAGATTTTCCGCCCATTGCGCATCGGAAGTGGTCGGTGCCCCATAAATCAGGTCAATCGTCAGATCCTGGAAGCCAATCGTCAGCGCATCGTCGAGGCAGATGCGGGCGTGGCGGGCATTGTGAGCGCGGTTCATCCACGATAAATCTGCGTCGCTGAATGACTGGATGCCGATGCTCAGCCGATTGATGGGTGTATAGTTGCGCAGATCGCGGAGTTTATCGGGCGTGAGATCGTCGGGGTTGGCTTCGAGGGTAATTTCAGGAAAGTTTGATCTCGCCTCAGGCGAGAGAAGTTTGAAGTTCGAGACAAGCGGTGCTGAAGGGGGAGAAGAAGCGAAGGGAAAAAGTACGTTGATTTTTTCAAAAATGGCGACCAGGTCTTTGACTTCCAGCAAGGAAGGGGTGCCGCCGCCAAAATAAACACTGCTGATCTCCTCACCACGGAGGTAATCGCGCTGCAATTCCAACTCTCGCAGGATCGCAGCCACCATTACATCTTTCTGCCGCAGCGAGGTGGAAAAATGAAAATTGCAATAATGGCAAGCCTGCTTGCAAAACGGAATGTGCAGATAAAGGCCAGCCATCAACGACGAATCTTGTCCAGTAAACTTTTGAAATCAGGTTCCATCAGGGCATACTCATCTGCTGTGACCCGTTGGTTGCCATACCATACGCGCTCAAAAGCACGGGTCGCCACCCGGAATGAGTCGTACAACAGGTGCGGGCGCATTTCGCGGAGATAGTCGCGGTTGGTCTTCTCCCGCCCCCAGCGAATGGCCTGCTTTTCCGACAAGTCTTTGATGATCTGCAAATAATAAAGCCGTACCGCAAGCGCATAATTGCCTTTGCTGAGTGCATCTCGAAGGAAACGGTCCAGGTCCGTCTCGTGTAAATACTGATCGAGGTTCGCCTCCGTAATTTCTACGCCATCCCGTGCAATCAGGCGGTTGCGGGGCTGCTGCATCATGCGGTAGATGCCATAACCGATGCCACAGATCGCGCCGATGATCAGCAGCACCTGGAGCACATTGCCCCAAAATTTGCCGATCCCCCCCCAATTGATGGAAGGACCGTTGCCAAAAGTAGGGTCAATTTTAGGGGGTTCAACCTGTTTAGGTCTGTCTTTGCTGTAATCAAGTCCCTTTGTTGCATCTGCCCATTGTTCCTGCGCAATGGAGCGGGTCGCGACAGGCTGGATCGGTGGCGGAGGCAAGGAGGCGGAAGGCACCGCCGCTTCGTCGGAAATTTCCTGCGACACTTCCTCTTCCTCCGGTTCTGCTTGGGCAGTGACCGGGGCGATCGCAAAGAAGAGCAAGAAGAAAAGCAGAAGCCACCGCATGCTTTTGGTGATATTTGAATTTATCCGCAAAAATAGGCGGGGTTTGTGTAAGTACGGCATGAGCATTTTCATTTCGTCAAAAACACCCAGCACAGGCTACCGGATGAGAAACAGCAAATTTTATTTTGCAGGATAAATTTTTAAACCTAGCACTGGTTTTCTGCCAAACCAGCTTACTTTTGCGCGGCTTTTTAAAGAAGGAGTGCCTTTTCACCAAGAATGATTCTGCCAAACGGGGAAAATCGGCACTTGGAACCAAACATCATTTCGTTTCATGGCTAATATCGGTCGTATCAAACAAATTATCGGCGCTGTCGTGGACGTTGACTTCAGCGGCCCGGACAGCAAACTGCCGGAAATCCTCAGCGCCCTAGAAATCACCCGCCCTGACGGCACCAAACTGGTGCTCGAAGTGCAGCGTCACCTCGGCGAAAGCGGTGTGCGCACCATCTCCATGGACTCTACCGACGGCCTCATGCGCGGCCTTGAATGTGTAGATACGGGCTCCCCTATTGCGATGCCAGTAGGTGAAGCAGTGCGTGGCCGCCTCTTCAATGTAGTCGGCGAAGCCATTGACGGCATCGGCAAAGTAGAGAAGGGCAAAGATGCCTATGTGATCCACCGCAAGCCACCGGCTTACGAAGACCTCTCGACCGAGCGCGAAATTCTGTACACCGGTATCAAAGTAATTGACCTGATCGAACCTTACGCAAAAGGCGGTAAAATTGGCCTCTTCGGCGGTGCAGGTGTAGGCAAAACGGTGTTGATCATGGAACTCATCAACAACATCGCTAAAGCGTACGACGGTATGTCGGTGTTTGCCGGTGTAGGCGAACGCACCCGCGAGGGCAATGACCTGCTCCGTGAAATGATCGAATCCAATGTGATCCGGTATGGTGAAGAGTTCAAGCACTCTATGGAAGAAGGCGGCTGGGACCTTTCCAAAGTAGATAAAAAAGAACTGGCCAAATCGCAGGCAACCCTGGTGTTTGGTCAGATGAACGAACCGCCCGGCTCCCGGGCCCGCGTCGCGCTTTCCGGCCTCACCATGGCTGAATATTTCCGCGACGGTGATCTGAAAGACCCGGCTGGCGGTCGTGATATCCTGTTCTTCGTAGACAACATCTTCCGCTTTACACAGGCGGGTTCGGAGGTGTCGGCTCTGTTGGGCCGTATGCCATCTGCCGTAGGTTATCAGCCCACGCTGGCGACCGAGATGGGTATCATGCAAGAACGTATTACTTCTACCAAACGCGGATCCATCACTTCGGTACAAGCCGTATATGTACCTGCGGATGACTTGACCGACCCAGCTCCTGCAACCACCTTTGCCCACCTGGATGCTACCACGGTATTGAGCCGTAAAATTGCTTCGCTCGGTATCTACCCCGCTGTGGATCCACTCGACTCGACTTCACGGATCCTCGATCCGAAGATCATCGGCGAAGAACACTACCGCTGCGCTCAGCGCGTAAAAATGATCCTTCAGCGCTACAATGAGTTGCAGGACATCATCGCCATCCTCGGGATGGAAGAACTTTCCGATGAGGACAAACTCGTCGTGGGCCGTGCCCGCCGCGTACAACGTTTCCTGTCGCAGCCTTTCCACGTAGCGGAGCAGTTCACCGGTCTGAAAGGTGTGTTGGTGCCGATTGATGAAACCATCCGCGGCTTTAACATGATTATGGACGGCGAACTGGACGACCTGCCCGAAGCCGCTTTCAACCTCGTCGGCTCGATTGACGACGCGATTGCAAAAGCCAAGAAAATGACAGAAGAAGCTGCTCAATAAAGAGTTATGAGTTATGAGTTATGAGTTGCAGCCAACTCATAACTCATAACTCATAACTCATAACTCAATAAAGTTATGAATCTACTGATGCTCAGTCCTGAAAAGGAAATTTTTTCCGGCGAAGTGAAGTCGGTCAAGGTGCCCGGCACTGACGGCCAGTTCGAAATGCTCGAACGCCATGCGGCCATCGTATCGTCGCTTCAAAAAGGCGAAGTGCGGGTGATCAAATCCAACGGTGAAAAACTGACCTTCGGCATCACCGGCGGCTTTGTGGAGTGTCTTCACAATCAAGTGTCGGTACTGGTGTCCGGAGTGACACAATAACTGCTGTTTACCCACAAGTAAAAGAGATATACGCCTTGTTCAGCGCCGCTGAGCAGGGCGTTTTTGTTTCCCCAATACTTCCAGAATCGCTTTTCGCACCACATCCTGGCGGCTCCACAGGATAAAATGATCTCCATCGGGCAGTATGTCCACCTTCAAATCCGGGCAGTTGGTCAGCATCCGCCGGGCAAAATCGGCATTTGCAACCGGCACCAGGCGGTCGTTGATCGCGTGGAGGACGCGCACCGGGCAAGTGATGCGTGGCCAAAGCGGAAGCATTTGTTCCAATTCCTGTTCGAGCGGAAGGATCTCGGCATTGCTGGTCCACAAAGGTTTTGGCGTCAACCATTTGACAGGTGGCGCATGTACCACCGACTGCCACCAGGGATGTTTTTCCTGGGCCGGGTCTATCGAACCAGCGACGATGATAAGTCCTGCGGTTCGTTCGGGATAATCCATGGCAAACCGAGAAATCACCGGCCCACCGAGCGAGTGGCCCACCAGCACAACTTTCTGATGCGGTGCCAATTGATCCACGACTGCCAGCACTGCGGCCGCCTGTGCCGCTTGTGAAGGTTCCGGCACCCCGAAACCCGATGTGTAGCCAAAACCGGGCCGGTCCACCGCTGCCAGCCGGGCGACGCGACTGAGCATCGTGTCGGCCAGATATGTGAGATAGGCATCTGCAGCACCGGGTGAACCATGTACAAATACAACGAATGGCAGCGAATCTGCCCCGTTGAGCGCAACAGCGTGAATGTCACGTCCTGTGGAAGATGGTACATCGAGGAATCGAGGGACTAGCGGTTGGCCTTGTTGCTGCATTTTTGCGGACCACTTGCTATCGGAAGTGCGCATAGTGAAGCAATAGGTTTGTACGGCGATGATCCACAGGACCAGAACATACATGACCCAACGTAGAAAGGTGCGCATAGGAACGGGCAAATAATAACTTGTAAATTTGATATGCTTTCTTTTCACCCAGATGACCCATCTTTTTGATTAAATAGCCCCACTATTCGCTCAAAAAGATAGCCCATCTGAGCAAAAACCAATCTATCTGAGACTTACAAGTTATTATTTGCCCGTTCCATAACGATGACATTGGAACGGATAAAAGTCTACGTAAATGCCGGATTATTGCCCAATTCCATAATTTCGTTCGTACGATTCCCAAGGTGTTTTTTTGTGGTTATCACCCCCAAAATAATTGATGATGGCTTCCATTTTGGTAGCATCCTGATACCCGGGAAGCGGTTGAATAAGGGTCTGGTTTTCATCCAGAAACACCGTGGTCGGGAAACTCAGGCGGTTGTTGAGCCACTCGGCGGCAAGTTCGTGATAGCCGCGCAAGCCGTTGCGTTTGAAATGATAGGTCTTGCCGTTGAACACGATGTCCTGCTGCTGTTCAGCGTTGAATTTGACCGGGTAATAGTGCTCGTTGAGGTAATTGGCAACAGCGGGATTGACAAACGTGGTCGAGTCCATCCGTTTGCACCATCCGCACCAGTCGGTCATGACATCAATGAATATTTTGCGTTTTTCAGTCTTATTCCGCTCGACCGCCTGCTCCAGGGTCATCCAGTTGACCTTGCCGGCTTCCGGCGATTTTTTGAGCGAAGGGGCTTTGACGGTTCCGGTCGTGCCGGCACTTCTGGCTGTCAGGCCGGTTCCGGAAGTCTGTGAAGACCGGTTTTGAAGGGTTTGAGCAGGTTGGTGGGAAGTAGGGGTACTCTTTTTATTTTGTGCGTTCCCCGAACCAGCGGTGCCGCTGCGATCAGTAGTGGTCGTCCGTGGAACAACGGTTTGAGCCCGGGGCGTGATGGTGGTCGGAGAACGTTCGCTGGTGCGCGGCGAAGAAGCAGGTGCGGTACTGCGCTGTCGGTCGTTTGACGGCGCAGGATTGGCATTGCCGCCGGGGGAGCGCTGCGCCGTGAGGGCGGAGGCGAACATCAGGAGGACAATGGAAACAGCAAGGATTGGACGCATTATGTCGTAAGATTAAGATTCGGTTTCAGATTACTCGTACAAAAGTAGTACGGATTAAACCGCAAAACAAAAACACGCTTGTATAGGGGGGGTGTTTTAAAAGAACTTTAACCCGAAGAGCGTTCGCAGGGAGCAGTTAGCAGTGAGCAGTGAGGAGTGAGCAGTTTGATGCAGCATCACACCGCTCACTCCTCACCGCTCACTCCTCACTATATCAGTGCCATTTGGTGAGGGCTTTGTACTCATAGACGCTCATTTTGTCAATCAATTCGTCCACGGTGGGGGCATCGAGGCAAAGGTGACGGTTGTCGGGTTTTAGGAACCCATGTTCCACCATGTTTTCGAGCATTTGCAGGAGTGGATCGTAATAACCTTGCACATTGAGCAAACCCACCGGCTTTGGATACTGGCGGAGTTGTGCGAGGGTAAGTGCTTCGAAATGCTCATCCATCGAACCATAGCCGCCGGGCATCGTAATCACGCCGTCCGTACCTTTGATGAGTAAATCGCGCCGTTCCGACATGGTTTCGACTACGATCATGTTTTGAACCCCCGGATGTCCCAGTTCCAGATCGTTGAGTTGGTGGGTGATCACACCCGTGATGGCGCCATTTTCGGCCAGCACGGCGTCGGCCAATACGCCCATGAGGCCGATGCTGCCCCCGCCGTAGACGACGCGAATGCCGCGTTGGGCCAGGGTACGACCCAACAGCGTGGCTTGTTCGGCGAAATAGGACTGAAAACCGGGGTTGGCGCCGCAAAAAACTGCGATACTTTTCAAGATGTAGTTGTTTTTCCTTGTGACAAGGTTAAAGCGTTGTGAATAGGAGGGCGAATATCTGTGATTGCCCGGAAGTCAGGGTAAAATTTACAGTTTCGGCCATTCTCGCTTTCCGGCCTTAAATTTGCCGTTCTTGTTGACCCGACCAGTTTTTTCTTTTTATCCAAACCGATTTACACCATGCGATTTTCACTCACCGCGCTGATTGCGCTGTCTGTTTTCCTATTGACGAGTTGTGAAAAAGAGCCCGTCCCCAATCCCCCTGCCAATCCCGGTTTTGTCCTGCATATCAACAATGAGTTTGGCCCTTTGGAGGCAGAATATGCCGTTTTTTTGTCCGATGCACAGGGCAAAATTCGCGCTTACCGAGCAGTAGCGGGGCAGGACACCGCCCGCCTGACCATCCCGGAAGCCGCCACGACCGACCGGTTTGACTGCACCATTACCAGAATTACGACCATTGACGCTCCGGGATCGGGTATCAAGGATACCAGCATTACGCTCACAACGTATACTTCATTGCCGAGCGGCGAGACGGTGAACCTCCGCAACTGGAACTATCAGCAGACGACCGACCTGTTCCTGTCGTTCGCAGGTATGACGACCTTCGACTCGATCATCGTCCCCGACGGCCTCACCTTTGTACGGCCGCAGGCCGCCAACAACTACTCCGGTCATTATCAGGTGCTGCATACGGGTAACATCTGGTTCCGCATCCTTGCGGACGGCGACCCGCACTGGCGCTACCTGACGTTCAACAACGTCAGCAATCCAACCCTGACGGCTCCCATTCAGGTGGGCCAATTACCCCTGACCTTCGTGCCACCCACACAGGTAACGCTGCCATTCTCGGCTGCCTGGCAGTACAAACTCGACGGCGTGATTGACAGCTCGAAGCGGCAGTTTTTGCCGCTGGGCGACCTGCGTCGCGCGCCGGGGGGCGCCGTGCCGGTGTACAATACCCTCTCGATGTTCGAACCAGTACTGACCGACGACTTCGGACCCGCTCCCCGACCCTATTCCAGTTTTCGGCTGCGGACCAGCGGCGAGGACGGTTCACCCGGCGGGTACAACTACACCAGCGATCGTTTTTACAAGAAACTGCCCGCCAGTCTGCCGACGCCCGACTTTGACCTGGCGCCTACCATCTTGTCGGACAAAAGCCTGGTCGCCGTGCAATGTGTAGGCCAATTCGAGGTATTGGCGCTTACCCGCGTCCGCAACGGCACTCCAAACATCACGTGGGAAGTTTATACACGCCCTGCCAACGGCACGGTCACCTATGGCCTTCCGGATGTACCCGCCGCACTGGGCAGCCGGTTTCCAGCACTGAAAAACTATGACTTCGGTGATCTGGTGCGCGTGCGCGCAGAACGCTACGAGCAAAGCAGCGGTTATGAATCCATCATCCACCAACGCCTGCTCAATGCCGATCCGCTTTGGCAGGCAAAGGCGGGGTATTTGGGACGGGAAGAGGTGTATTGAACGCGATGAAACTACCTCGCCACTACGACCTTTCCCACCGCCAGCGTGCGATGACTGCGGACCGTCACAAGATATACTCCGGCAGGTAAATCAGACAAGTCTGGCAAGTGGTCAAACGTGAAATTGGTTTCGGTATAGGCTATCTGACCCGCGGCATTACAAACCTCCAGGACCAGATCGCCGTCAAAACCGCTGCCCAGCGGCGGTTGTGCGATGCGAATCGGGCCGGTTGTAAGTGTCGGAATGATATGCAAAGCGGCGACTTGCAGGGGCTCGAAAACCGAGACAGTAGGGAGCTGTGTAACGTCGCCCCATACCTCAGCACCCATTCGACAACCGATAAGGACTTCGGAGTACCCAATGCCGAACATAGCGCCTAATTCATACCCGGCATATCCGCAGTGGTTGTTGAGGTAGGTGAACTCGGTCAGGTCTGTGGGTTCATGCAATTCACAATGGGTCGAATCAAAGAGGAAGACAGGGGATGCACGCGACCATAACACGTTGGCGGTGTCGAACTGACTTCGTGCGAAGACCATATTGGACAAAAAATTGCCACTATAGTTGTTGTACCACCCGGACATAGCTTCTATTTGAGCCTCCAGTGTTTTTCGGTCAAGTGCCCGGACGAAAACAAGAACGACCGCCGAACTACTGTCCACGCTGACGAGGGTCCCATTAATGCCTCTGACGGTGGTCACAGACAAGGTCCGCCGAAAAGAAGTCAGGACGATTTGTTCGGTGGTGTATTGCACATTGGTCAAAGAATCAAGGTGTTGCGCGGATACAATCTTCTCACCGGAAGGGACGTAGGAATTATATTCTTCCTGCCATTTGTACAAGTCACCAGCCTTATATTTTCCTAAAAACAGATCAAACGATGGTATCAACCCGTATTCCTTGCCGCTCACCTGAAAACCTTTCAACTCGTAGATGGGTGGTATTTGTCCCTGCAAAAGCAAGTGGAACGGCGTAAAACGCAGCATTCCTACCTTTTCCGTCAGGATGATTTCCCTGCCGGTGAGGGCGTTGGCAACCGGCTGGCCGTTGAGCAGCGGTTGTAACCGATAGTGTTGCGCTGCGGTTTTTAGTCCCCAGAGAACAAGGGTGTCATCAGCGATGTGTTCAATGCGCACTGCATCGAAGCCATTGGAGTCGTCGTTGACTGCAAACGACCAGTTGTCGCCGATCTGGGTTTGGGTGAAAAATTGCGGTTGGCCCGCCCCTACCAATTTCCAGGTGTCGCCGGTTGACTCCCAGGGAGCAAAAAACTGCTCCGGCACCTGATCCGTTTTTTCTGGAGTGGAAATAAAAATTGGCTCGAAGCAGTCGCCGAACGGCTCGCGGATATACCTGGCGCCAAAATAATGGGTGCGCACGTTGCCCGTCTGATCCGTGGAGTCGCAGTAAAAAGTCTCGAGCGTATCGCCCGCACGCCACCACGATTTTTGGTTCACGGGAAATAAATCCCAGGCGGCAGACTGGGCGCTCAGGGCGATGGAAACAAAGAGCAGGAAAGGGGTACAAATGTTTTTCATGGTAAAAGCAGGTGAGCATTGGGTGAAAAAGAGAAGCGCGTGACCGGGTCATTTGAAACAACCCTTCAAAAAGCAAAAATCATTCTGGTTTCGGTATAGTTTTGCCGCTCAAAAATAAGACGCCTTGATAAAATGAAATGCTCAATAGGAGCAAATTCGCTTATCTACCGCCACAAACAGTAAAAACGTGACCAACAAACTCGACACCCTACACGCCAAACTCGCCGAATCCAAACTTGGCGGGGGCCAAGCCCGTATAGATGCCCAGCACAAAAAAGGCAAACTCAGTGCCCGCGAGCGCGTACACTTCCTCATGGACCCAGACAGTTTCGAGGAAATCGGTGCCCTCGTGACGCACCGGAGCACGGATTTCGGCATGGCCGAGCAGCAGTACCTCGGCGATGGCGTGGTGACCGGCTACGGCACCATCGGCGGTCGGTTAGCGTATGTCTTTGCGCAGGATTTCACCGTGTTCGGCGGCTCGCTGTCGGAAACCCATGCCGAGAAGATCTGCAAGATCATGGATCTGGCGGTGCAAAACGGCGCGCCGCTCATCGGCCTCAATGATTCCGGTGGTGCGCGGATCCAGGAGGGCGTGAATTCGCTGGGGGGCTATGCAGACATTTTTTACCGCAACGTACAAGCCAGCGGGGTCATCCCGCAGATTTCGGCGATCATGGGGCCTTGTGCAGGCGGAGCGGTGTACAGTCCCGCCATGACGGATTTTATTATGATGGTCGAAGGCAGTTCGTATATGTTCGTGACCGGCCCTAGCGTGGTAAAAACCGTGACCAACGAAGAAGTCACGAGCGAAGAACTCGGCGGCGCCACCACCCATGCCAGCCGCAGCGGCGTGACCCACCTGACCGCCGCCAACGACATGGACTGCATTTTTAAGTTGAAAAAACTGCTTTCCTACCTGCCACAAAACTGCGCCGATCGCGTACCCCACCTCCCGTATACCATCGGCGACGAATACCGAGAGGAACTTTCCACGATCATTCCCGAAAACGCCAACCAACCCTACGACATCAAAGAAGTGATCGCAGGCATCGCCGACGCAGAGTCGTTTTTTGAGATTCAGGAGCAGTATGCCGAGAATATTGTGGTCGGTTTTGCGCGCCTGGCCGGGCGCAGCATCGGCATCGTAGCCAATCAGCCCATGAACCTGGCGGGGGTACTCGACGTCAATTCCTCGAAAAAAGCCGCCCGCTTCGTGCGTTTCTGCGACTGTTTTAATATCCCGTTGCTGGTACTCGAAGACGTGCCCGGTTTCCTGCCCGGCACTGATCAGGAGTGGAACGCCATCATCACCAACGGCGCGAAACTGCTCTATGCCTTCAGCGAAGCCACCGTGCCGCGCATCACCGTGATCACCCGCAAAGCCTATGGCGGCGCTTACGACGTGATGAACTCCAAGCACATCGGCGCCGATATGAACTTCGCCTGGCCAACCGCCGAGATCGCCGTAATGGGCGCGAAAGGCGCTTCGGAGATCATTTTCAAGCGAGAAATTGACGCTGCGACCGACCCGGTCGCCAAACTCGCCGAGAAAGAACGGGACTACGCTGCCACGTTCGCCAACCCGTATCGCGCCGCTGCGCGTGGATTCATTGACGAGGTGATTCATCCGCGCGAGACCCGGCGTAAACTGATCAAAGCGTTTGCAATGCTGGAAAACAAGGCAGTGGAGCGGCCGAAAAGGAAGCATGGGAATGTGCCGTTGTAGAAAACCTCCCTTTATTGCTGTGCAATCGCTATTTTTGTAGGCAAAATGCCCTCAAGGCTTTCGGCCCTACTCAAATCAAGTTTCACCATGGATACCGTTTTGCGCATCAATGCCGCTTCACTCGATGAAGCATTGGTCAAAAACTTCAAGGACCAGTTCGGCCAATCGGCTGAATTGGAGATTCGGGTGCATACGCCGCCGACTTTTCCGCCGCCGATGAGCGAAGAGCAGTTCTGGAGCATCATTGTTTTATTGGATTGGACCAGGCAGGACGGTCCTGAGGCCGTGATGGCGTCGGCAGTGATTGCACTAGCGGCCCTATCAAAGGCGGCTATCCACCGATTTGAAGATATCATGTCCGAAAAACTATGGTCGCTTGATACGGAAGCGCATGCGCTCGCTTCGCTGGGCGGCAATGCCGATGAAAGGCTTTCCGAAGACCTTTTTCTTTATGACCGATGCGGTGTGGTGGCACAAGGGAAAACCTTTTTCGAACAGGTGTTGCATAACCCTGCGAAGTTTCCTGTCAATCAATCCTTTTCTCCGTTGCTGAGAGTAGCCCGGATCGCTTACGAAAAGAAAACGGGCGAACAGTTCATGCACTTCCCGGCGCACAGTTACGAAACATACAGCAACGAAAGCGGTTGGGCATAGCCGCCAATCCTATAGTACCAGGTCAAGGCACGGAAATTCTAACCAGAATCAAGCGCCGCACCACTTATGCTTCCGCGGAAATTGCCCCACCAGCACGATGCCGAACTTCAGCAGGTCGTAGGCCTTCTGGATGATGGTTTCTTTCGTCTGCTCCATGGGTGCGCTTTTTTGAAAAAAAATTTTTTGGCTGCGCCAAAAGTCAAAAAAAGGTAACTATACAGCCGGGTTCACGCATACGTCTCTATTGAATTTGACCTCAGAGAGGTCAAATATTGGTAGAAAACCCCGTCAACCCATGATTTTCGACCTCGGAGAGTAGGCTGTCCAAACCGAAAAAAAACTCTTGCACTTTTTGTAAAAGTATCTTTATCTTTCAAACTTAATTGGTTGATTCCCAAATAAGTACAATTTCGCACCTCCCAAAGAGATTA
>Ga0209181_10005443_pt1 | contig 18335 bp, 11 predicted proteins | sample MAT05_FD_187208 | JGI IMG/M metagenome (GOLD analysis project Ga0209181, IMG submission 187208) | Freshwater microbial communities from Lake Fryxell liftoff mats and glacier meltwater in Antarctica - MAT-05 (SPAdes) (version 2) | ecosystem: Environmental > Aquatic > Freshwater > Ice > Liftoff...
CCCGGAGTTCGCCGGCGATGGCGAGATCGCCGAGCGCTTTGCCCGCGAGGCGATGGCGACGGCGCAGGTCGAACATCCGCACGTCGCGAGCGCGCTCGACTACGGGATGTTGCCGGAGGGCGGCGCGTATCTCGTGATGCAGCTGGTCCGCGGACCGAGCCTGCGCGGAATGCTCGACAAGCATCAGCGCGCCGGCTGGGCGCGCGCTGCGCACGTGATGGCGCAGGTCGCCGATGCGCTCTCTGCGGCGCACGCGGTCGGCATCGTGCATCGCGATCTGAAGCCGGAGAACATTCACCTCGAGCCGCGCGACGACGGTACCGAGCTGGTCAAGGTGCTCGACTTCGGTATCGCGCGTGTCCCCGAAGCCGAGAAGCCGAGCGGCGGCGCGACCGTGGTGCCGCGCCAAGCGCTGACGCGCGTCGGCACGATCATCGGCACACCGGGCTACATGGCGCCGGAGCAGGCGATGGGCGAGGTCGTCGACGCGCGCGCTGATCTCTACGCGCTCGGCGTGATGTTGTGGGAGATGATCGCCGGCCGCCATCTCTGGGCCGACTCGACCGAGCTCTCGACGCTGTTCACGCGTCAGCTGACCGAGACCCCGCCGACGCTGCGCGAGGCGAGCGGTGACGTGACGGTGCCGCTCGAGCTCGAGCAGCTGGTCGCGCAGCTGCTCGCGCGCAACCGTGATGCGCGGCCGGAGCGCGCGGCGCAGGTGCGCGATATCCTGCGTACCCTGTCGTTTCAGGTGTCGATCTCCGCGGCCGCGCCGAGCAGCGGTGGCTCGACGGCGCGGCTGCCCGTCGTCGGCGGCGATTTCGCGCCAGAGCGCAACAGCCTCACGACCGGCGTCGGCGCGCTGCCGACGCTGCAGGCTTCAACGGGCACGGCGCCCGCAGTGCGCGGGCCAGATCCGCTCGCGCGCGCGCTCGAGGTGCTGCGCCCAGTGCCACGGCCGCTGCTCGCGCTCGGCTGTGCGCTGCCGCTGTTCGCTGCGTTCGCGCTGGTGCTCGCAGTGGCGTTCTCTGGGAGCGATGAGCCGACGGCCGACGCGACGACGACTCCGCCGCCAGCGGCCGCGGCGCCGTCGTCGTTCTTGCCGTCGTTCTTGCCGAGCGTGCTGCCGTCGCGTCCCGAGATCCCCGCAGCGCTCGAGGACGATGTGCAAGTCCTGCTGCACGGCGAGCAGCGTCAGCGCCGCCTCGCCGCTGCGCGCGTGATCCTCGCGTACGAACACGTCGCCGATCTGCCGCCGCATCTGCGCCTCGTCGCAGAGCTCGAGAAGGCGCGCGGCTGTCGAGAAAAGCGCCCAGTGATCGTCCGCATCGGTGAGCTCGGCGATGTGCGTGCGCTCGCGTCGGTCGAGCGCGTGGCGGCCGTGCGCAGCTCCGGCGGCGTGTTCGGCATCGGCGCGAGCGATCCCTACGACTGCATGCGCGACGATCTACGCGTCACGCTCGGCGTGCTGCGCGAAGCCGCAGGCGTGCCGAACGTCGACACGAACAGCCGCTGAACCGCAGCCGTTGAGCCAATCGGCTCTCGAAGAGCCGGCTCTTCACTCGCCGGCGCCGCGCAGCGTCTTGGCGAGCAGCACGAACGGCGAAGGCTCTGTCACGCGCACGTTCGTCTCGGCGGTGACCAGCAGATCGAACGGGCCGCTCACGACGCTGCCCTCGAACTTCGCTGCGCGCGTCGTGGCGTCGTATTGCAGCGTGCCGAGGTTCTCTGCGCTCGTCCCGCGCCGCGCCCACACGACGAACACGCGCGCCGCCGGGCTCAGGCGCTCCGCGGGCGTCACGTGGGTGAGCTCGATCTTCACCTGCGCGTTGCCGAACTCTGGCCGCGGCGAGAGGTCGACGGTGCCGTCGGTCGCTGGGCTCGCGGGCGTGCCGCTCACCTTGATCGACTCGTTCGACGGACCGCAGGCCGCGAGGCCGAGCGCGAGAGCGAGCACGAAACCGATAGCAGGGACACGCGTCATGGAGCGGATGCTAGCAGCCCGTCCAACAATCGCTCGCTCGGCCTCGAGGCCGCTCGCACCGCGTCTGGCGTTCGACGCGGTGCCACCCGACGCATCACCGCTTGCCGGCGCGAGGTCGGATGTTCATGATCGCGGCATGTTCAAACGCCTCGGCTTCGGGCTGCTCAAGGGGCTCGTGATCGGCGGCGTGATCGGCGCCGGGCTGCACTTCGGCCTCGGCTGGGCGACGGTGACGCCGCTGCTCGGCTACTTGATCGCGATGGCCGCGACGGCGAGCGCGAGCGTGCTCGCCGGCAAGCCCCCATGGCGCGCGGGCGCGTGGATCGAGGCGCTGCTCAAGGGGCTCGCCGGTGTCGGCGTCGGCGCGCTGCTCTACTTTCTCGGCACGCGCTTCGGCAGCTTCGCGCTCCCGTTCGCGCTGCCCGGCACTGCGGTAGGCGCCGCCTGGCCCACGCTGCCAATCCTGTTCGCGCCCGTGTTCGCAGCGCTGGTCGGCTCGCTGGTCGAGCTCGACAACACCGGCGGCGACGCCGGCAAGAGCGCGCGCGGCGGCAGCGCGCCAAAGCTGCGCGTCGGCAGCGACGAGCTGCAAGACGCCGAGATCGACGAAGTGCCGCGCTCGCGCTCGCGCAAAGTGTAACGAGCGCACGGCGGCACGACGACGACATGCCCAAACGAGCGGACGTCGTGCGATGATCTCGACGATCTCGGAACGGCGCTCGAGATCTACAAAAAGGGGGGATTGATCATGGGGCTATTCGACATGTTCGGTGGCGGCGGAGGAAGTCTCGCGATTCAGCCGGGCTCGCTGAGCGTCTCTGCCAGCGGTCCGCTCACGGGGGTGGTCGCGTTTCAGGGCGGCTCGAAGGCGCAGCAGATCACGAACATCAAGCTGAAGCTCGTGGTGGAGCAGACGCGCATGGAGACGGCGCTCGTCAACGGAAAGCAGGTCGAGCAGGAGCGCACGCACGGGAGAGATGTGGTCCCGTTCTTCGACGTGGCGCCCGCGTTCCAGAGCACGCCCGGCCAGGTCACGCAGTTTCCGTTCAACGTCGAGCTCCCGATGGGACTGCTGAACTCGACGCCGAAGCAGGTGAAGTATCGGCTCGTCGCGACCGCGGACATCGACAACGCGATCGACCCGGGCACGAACGTCGAGATCCAGATCGTCGGCGGGGCGCCGGTAGAACAGCACGTCGCGCCGCCGCCCGCGGTCAAGCAGCCGGCGATGCCCGCGGCTCAGTTCGTTGAGCAAGCTGGCGCGCAGAGCAAGTTCGACAAGCAAGCCGCGCAGCCGCAGGCGACGCCCGCTGGAGGGAAGTTCGACAAGCAAGCCGCGCAGCCGCAGGCGACGCCCGCTGGCGCGAAGTTCGACAAGCAAGCCGCGCAGCCGCCCGCACTCGGGAAGTTCGACCAACAGCAGCAGCAGCAGCAGAAGGGGCACGATCCCTCGGCCAAGGGCGGCGCTCCCCCTCCGCAGACGAAGGGTGTGCCGCACGGCGGAGGTCCGGAGATCGGAGCGCGAGTGCAAGCGCAGCACACGAACGGTCAGTGGTACCCGGGCCATGTCGTCGCGCTGCAGAACGGGCTGCTCGGCATCGACTGGGACGACGAGAAGCTCGGCGTGTCCACTTGGGTGCAGCCGCATCAGGTGCAGCCGCAGGGCAAGTAGCGCGTCGTCGAGCGCCCCGCGGATCGTCTCGCGCAAGCGCGGCGATCCGTGCGCTCGCCGCTCGACTCAGCGCGTGAGGCTCGTCGCGCTGACTGAGGCGCCCTGCACGATCGTGAGTGTCTGATCGGCCGCAACCGCGCCGAGCGACTCTTCGGACCCGTCGGGCCAGCGCACGCGCACCTCGCCTGCACACGAGTCGCCGCCGAGGCCGAAATACAGCGCGCGCGAGGGCTGCGGGTTGTAGTGGCCATTGCCGCTCGTGAGCTCGCGCAGCTGTCGGCCCGCGCTGGTGTGGACGCTCACGCGCGCGCCGGTTGCGTCGCGCGGGCCGAGCGCCTCCAGGCGAATCACCAGGACGTGCGCGTTGTTCGCCGCGCGGTTCTCGTAGAGCCGTCCCTCGTCGGATTCCTCGGCGATGTAGAGGTCGAGGTCGCCGTCACCGTCGTAGTCGAGCCACGCGATGCTCTCTTGCGCTTGGTCGTCGACGCCGCTCACCGCCGTACTCTGCCGCTCGAAGGTGTGCGTGGGAGTCTGGCGATACACATCGAGGGTATTCTCGGCGGGGTCGCGGAATCCGGTGATCGCCAGATCGAGGAGACCGTCCGCGTCGATGTCGACGAAGGACGGGTGTTTCTCGTCTTCTCGGTAGCGCAGTCCGAGCTCGGTCTGCAGCGCGGTGAAGCGATAGTCGGGCGGGCCTCCGTTGACGAAGATCACCGTCGGGTCGCTCTGAAGGTAGTCGGAGTGCGAGATGCTTCCGACGATCAAGTCGAGATCTCCGTCGTTGTCGAAGTCTGCAAATTGCGAGGTGAACGAGTTACCGCCGATGGGCGCAAGGTAGTCTCCGCGCACGTCTTCAGGGCACTCGTCGCCGATCCTGAGCGTTGGCTCGTCGACGATGCCAGAAGGGCCGCGCAGCGTGGCCGCGACCCCGGTGAGCTCACCGACATCTACCAGTGTCCCAGCGTCGTTGCGCCAGAGCATGTTCTGGTCCCAATAGCGCGGCGGCTCGCAGGTGCGGCCGCTCGGCAGCACGAGCGCGGGTCGGCCTACGCCGTAGTTGGCGACGAACACGTCGAGATCGCCGTCATTGTCGTAGTCGCCCGCGGAGACGCCCATGGCGGCCCGACCGAAGCGCGGCCCAGTGATGCCCGAGCGCGGGTGTGCGTGAAATGGCAAGTTGAGCGAGTCGAAGCTGCCGTCGCCGCGATTCTGGTAGAGGCGATCAGCAGGTGGCGGGCTGTAGCGAGTGCTGGTCTCGCCGTCCGACCAGAACCAGCCGCCGGTGTAGAGATCGAGGTCCCCGTCGCGGTCGACGTCGAAGAACGTCGCGCCGATTTGCGCCGGCCAGCACGTGCGCGCGCCGCACGCGAGCGACTCGAGCGCGAGTCCGCTCTCGCCCGCGCGCGTGAAGCGTCCCGTTGCGTCGTTGCGCCAGATCCCGCGGTCGCCGAGGCCCTGCGCCTCGATCGTGCCGGCGTAGAGGTCTTGGTCACCGTCGTCGTCGACGTCGGCAAAGACCATCAGCCCGGCGCGCATCGCCGCGAGACCGCTCGATGCGGTCCAGTCTTCGAACGTCCCGTCACCTCTGGCGCGGAGCACGACCTTGGCGAAGTCGTCCGCGGGTATGCTGTGTGGACCGTCGTGCGTGGGTGTTCCGACGAGGTCGTCGTGGCCATCGCTGTCCACATCCACCACCAGCACGCGGCCAAAGCCGCGCGTCGCCTCGAGGGCGCCCGCCGCAGCGCTCACGTCGACGAAATAGGGTGTCTGCGGGGGGGCGCTCGGCGCAGTGAAGTCAGTGAGCGCGCACGCGTACGTCGGCAGCGTTCCGGCGTCTGTGCGCACGCCGCCATCGGCTCCGGCTCCGCCATCGACGGTCGCGGACGGTGTATCCGAGCCACACGCGGAGAGTCCGACGCAGACGAGCACGGCGCAGCCGAGTCCGAAGCAGCCGAGTCCGATGCACTGCGTGAGGTGCAGTGTCAGCGACGTTGAAAGCGTGCGCGCCATGGTCACTCGCCGACCCGATAGCTGCTGCCCTCGTAGCAGCCGATGAAGCTCGTCGGCCTGAGGCCGGTCGCCGTGAACAGGCTCGCGACGAGCCCCACCGTGTCGCAGCCGCCAGTGTCGCTCGGCCAGCGGTACGCGCATGCGATCGGTCCGGGGCCGCCGCTGCGGTTGTCGACGGGTACCGTCGCCGGCGCGACCACGGTCTGCGTGTTGTAGCCATCGAGGAGGATCCGCTCGACGACGGCGCCCGGCTCGATCACGACGTTCCAAGTCGTCGGCTCGTACGACGAGAGCGCGAGCACCACCGGCGCTCCGAGGCGCGCCACGGTGACCGTCACCGTCCCTCCGGCGGGCTGATATTGCCCGATGACATGCAGCTCCCGAGCGCCGCACGGACCGTCGTAGACCGATGGCGTCTCGCTGGTGCAGACGCCCTCGAGCGCGAGCCTACAGCCTGCGGCTGGCGCGTCCGTGCCGATGTCGCGGATCGGCCGCGCGCCATCGGGGAGCGCCGGTGGCGCATCGACCGGCGCGGCGTCGCGTGGCGCGGCGTCGGTCGGCGCCGCATCGAGCCGCGCGCCCGAGTCCATCGCCGCAGCATCGAACGTCGTCGCGTCCATCCCCGCGTCGCTCAGGACCCGCGCCGCGTCACGCGCGCCCGCATCGAAGGGCGTGCGCGTCGTGGGCTCGCGGGACGCGCATGCAGCGATCGCCAGCAAGGCGAGCAGCGCGCTGTTGCACGTGCGGGCAAACATACGCCCGGAGCCAGTCGAGCGGGGGGAGAGGGCCATTCAGCGAATGTGCCATAGCGCTTGCTAAGGTGGGTCCTAATGTCTCGCGTGAGCTCCGGCCTCTCGATCAGAGGCAGCCCACGCGATCGACGTGTATTTGGCCGATCGTCGGATCTGGGATGTCTGCCGTTTGCCTCGCACATGCGCGCACTGCGAGCCGCGCTGCGGAGCGATTCACGAGGTCACCCGTGCGAGCACCGTGCTGCCGGTGCCGACATCTTCGACGACCCAGCGACCGTTCACGAATGGCGCGTTGTCCGGGACGAGGCCAAGCGTCGCCGGATGCGGATACACGGTGTCGACGGGGCCCCACGGGTTCGGCGCGGCACAGTCGAAGCGCAGCGGCAGCTGAAAGAGCGGCGTATTGACGCCATCACACTCGACCGAGTCGCCAAAGCCGACCGACAGCACCATCAAGCCGCCGCCCGCCCAGACCCAGTCGGCGAGCGCGTCGGGATCGACGCTGGTGTCGCCGACCAAGACGAGAACGTCCGCGCTCGCATCGAAGCCAGCACCAAACGACGACCTCACCGTGAGCCCAGCCGCCGCGGCGTCCGCCACCACCGTGTCCGGCAAGGTGCGGTTCGACACGACCGAGGCTCCGGGCGCCGCGCAGTCGCTGCACGCGAGCCAGCCGAGCATCTGCGACCAGAACGGGCGGACCGCGTCGCCGTAGCTGTCGAACGTGACGTGCTCGTCGCCCCACACGACGATGCGACCTGCGCCGAACGCGACTGCGCGGCCAACGACACGGCCCGCCTCGCAGTCTTCGTCGATGAGCCCGTCGCAGTCTTCGTCGAGGCCGTTGCGGCAGATCTCCGGCGATGGGAGGTCACCGGGCGCGCACGACGAAGCTGTGCAGTCCTCGTCGACGCCACCGTCGCAGTCGTCGTCGACGCCGTTGTCACACACCTCCGCGGACGCCGCGCCGGAGCCGACACACGCGCTCCATACGCCGAATTCCGAGCTGTTTACGCAGCTTTGCTCGCCGCGCACGCAGGCGCCGACGCCCGCGAGCTCCGCTGCGCCGACGAAACACGGCTGGGTGGCCTCGGCGACGCACGCGCAGCCCTCGTCGACCTCCGAGTCGCCGTCGTCGTCGACGCCGTTGCACGGCTCGCTTGGCGGCGGCTCAGCTCCGAGATCGCTCGTGGACGTCCCGCCATCGCCGCGCGCCGCATCCAAAGAGCCGAGGTCCGCGCCCGCTGCGCTGCCATCGATGGGCGGCGTCGACGCGGGTTCTTCGCCGCGCGAGCACGCCGAGAGCGCAGCGAAAAGCAGCGCGCTGGTGTACGACAGAGCCAACACACGCGCGGAGCCTGCGACGAGAGCGGAGTAGACCATCGGGCCAGCGTGCTCGTGCGCTTGCTAAGGTGGGACCTAAGATCTCGCGCGAGCTCGCCGTCGAAACAGGAGATTGATGCTCCGGAATCTCCGCGAGGCTGTTTAGAGTGGGTCGGTGGCCGCTGTGCGAGAGTCCAGTCTGATCGGCCGGGAGGACGAGCTCTCTCGCGCGCGGCGCGCGATCGGCGAGGTCGTCGTGGTGCAGCTGCTCGGGCCGCCGGGGGTCGGCAAGAGCGCGATCCGGCGCGAGCTCGTGCGCAGGCTCTTCTCCGAAGGCCGTCGCGTGGTGGAGCCCGCGGACCCGCACAACGAAGACCTGCTCAGCGCGCTCGCGGAGGCGATGGGGCTCGTCGGCTCCGACGATGATCGAGCGCGCGCCATCGCGATGGCGCTCGCTGCGTCGGGGGCGGTGCTCGTGCTCGACGACGCCCATCGCCACGAAAAAGCGGTGGTGGCGCTGCTCGGCGTGATCGGTGCGCTCGTCGCCGACGCGCGGCGCGCGCAGGAGTGCGTCGCCGATGTGCGCGTCGTGCTGGTGTCGGCGCGGGCACTTCCGCTGCGCGAGGCGCGCATCGTCGAGGTGGGGCCGCTCGCACCGCCGCTCGCCACCGCGCTCTTTCTGCGCCGCGCGGCCGAGGTCACGGCGCTCCCGCTCGGCGACGACGAGCGGCCCTTCGTCGAGTCGATCGTGCGCGCGACCGCCGGGCTACCGCGCGCCATCGAGCTCGCCGCGCTGCGTCTCCGCGTGCTCTCGGCGCGCTCACTTGCTGCGCATCTCGCCGACGCGCGCGACACCATGATCGACAGCGTGATCGAGCACGCGCTCGACCACGCGACGCCGATGGAGGTGCGCGCGCTGGCCGCGCTCGCGACGTTCCGTGGTGCGGTGTCGAGCGACGACGCCGAAGATTTGCTCTCCGCGCACGCTCCAGGGGCCGATGCCGAGGCGCTGCTCGGCGCGCTCCGTGATCAGTCGATGATCCACCGCGACGCACAGGGCGCGTTGTTCGTCGCGGGTCCGATCGGGCTGCGCGCGCTGCGGGAAGTTGGCGCGGAAGAAGCGAGCCGCTTGCGTCTCGTGCACGCCGCCGCGACCGCGCGGCGCGATCGGCCGAGCGTGGAGGACCTGCGCGCGGCGCTCGCCGTCGCGGCAGAGCCGGCGCTGCTCGGGCGCCTGGTGGGTCAGCTCCACTTCGTACTCGGACAGGTCTCGCTCTCCTCGGCGGACCTCGCGCTGCTCGATCGCGCACACGCGCTCGCGAGCGGACGCAGCACCGACGCGCTCGCGATCGCAAGCGCGCGTGCCGAGGCGCGCGCCCAGGCGGGCGCAGCCGACGCCCTCGACGCGTTCCGCGCGCTGCTCCGCGCCTGCGAGGCCGCAGGGGATGAGCGAGGCGCGGCGCGCGCGCTCGCGGGCATGGCGGACCAGCACTTCCGAGCGTTCGAGCTCGTCGACGCGCGCGTCGCGTGGGAGCAAGCGGGCGCGAGGTACTTGGCGGTGCATGACGGTCGCGGTGCGCTCGCTGCCACGCATCGCCTCGCCGCGCTTCACGGCTCGAGCGGAGCGCTCGCGGAGGCGGAGTCGCTGGCCGAGAGCGCAGCGAGCGAGGCGACGCGGCTCGGCGATACGCAGACCCTCGCACATGTGCAAGCGACTCTCGCGACGCTCGCGTTTCAGCGCGGCGAGCACGCGCTCGCGATCAGCCGCTACACCGACAGCGCGGCGCGCGCGCGTACACTGTCGATGTCCTCGCTGCTCGCGGTTTCGCTCGGCTATCGCGCGCTCGCGGAGCTGGCGCGTGGTGTTCCACTCGCCGCGGTGACGCTCGCGGCGGAGGCCGTCGAGCACGCGCGCGCCATCGGCTATGTGCGCGCCACGGGCCTCTTCACGATGGTGCGCGCTGCGGCGCTCGCGGAGATCGATCCGCTCGACGACGCCGCCCGCGAGGCAGCGGCGCGGCAGGTCTCCGTCGGGCTCTCGCTGCTCGATGGTCTCTACGCCGTGGCGGGCGATCTGCTCGCTGGGCTGGTCGACCTCGCCGAGGCGCGCGCTGCGCTCGCCCGCGGCGAGACCGACCGCGCCATCGGCCGCGCGATGAGCCTCACCGAGCGCATCTCGCAGGCGCGTGCGCTGAGGGTCGGTACTGGGCAGCGGCGCTCGCGCCCGCACGCCATCGACGTCTCCGACGATCTGCGCATCGTGCTCGCCATCGTCGAGCAGCGCGCGCAGGCGCTCGCGCCCGTGTTCCGCGAACGGCTCAAGCGTGTCGGCGAGTCCGCGCATGTGAGGCTCCTCGTCGCGCCGGGAGGTGGCCGCTTCAAGCTCGCCGATCATGCCGTGTCTCTCGCGCATCGGCCGCTGCTCGCGCGCCTGCTCTGGTGCCTCGCGCAGCGCGCGCTCGAGGGACGCAGCACCACGAGCGCGGAGCTGGTCTCCGCCGGCTGGCCGAACGAGCGCTTGCCCGGTCGCGCCGGTACGACGCGCCTCTACGTCGCGCTCGCCGACCTGAAGAAGCTCGGCCTCCGCGGCCTCATCCGCAGCGAGCAAGAGGGCTACGTGCTCGCCGCCGAGATCGAGCTCGACCTACTCGGCTGACGCTGCGCGACCTCGCGCGCGCTTGGCGCCGCCAAGGGCCCAGCTCGAAATAGTTGGCCTCTAGACCGTTTCGACCAGTTTGGTGCGCTAGCGCACGTCTTCGATCGCGACGACGCGTCGAACGCCGTCGGGACCAATCGCCATTTGCACGACCACGTGCACTGCGGAGCGCACCAGCGCGTGTGCGCCTGGCGCCGAGACGCGGCCATCGAGCGCGGCGAGCATCTCGAGGTGGCGCAGCGCGTCGTCGGGCGACGAGGCGTGCACTCCAGCGAGCACACCACCACGCCGCCCGGCCATCGCGACGAGCACGTCGTAGGCCTCGGCGCCGCGGATGTCGTCGATGACGAGCCGCTCGGTGCGCAGGCGCTCGGCCTCGCGCAGCACGTCGCGAAGACCGAGCTTCGAGCCGACGCCGCCCGCGGAGAACGACACCGAGTTCGCGTGATCGACGGCGAGCCCAGCGACGTCCTCGATGATCGCGATGCGCTCACGCGCGTCGATGAGGCCAGCGAGCGCGCCGAGCAGCTCGGTCACGCCGCCGCTGCCGCTCACCAAGACGTTGCGGCGCCCGGCGACCGCTGCGCGCAGACGCTCGAGATCCGCGCCGCTCAGCATGCCGCGCTCGACCAGCGCGCTGGCTGGGCTCGCCCGGCGATCGATGCGCGTCAGAATCAGCACGGCGCCAGCCGTGATCACCGGCGCGCCGACCAGATGGGCGCTCCACTGATCGCCGATGCGCGCCTCCGATACCGGGCGCGACGGATCGAGATCGGCGCCGGTCTGCCCGAGGATTCGCCGCGCGGTCGTGCGCAGCGCCTCGTGCGACGAGAACACCAGCGGCGTCGCTACGAGACCTTCGCCGCTGTCGACGAGCACCCGCGACGGACCTTCGACGAGCACCTCGCGCACGCTAGCGTCGCCGAGCAGCGCATCGAGCACGCCGAGCCCGACGGCCTCACGTAGCGCCGCGCTGCCGAGCGACTCCCGATCGGCGCCGTCGAGCGCGCCCTCCGTCGCGAGCGCCGCAATCCCGGCGTCGATCGCGCGCTGCGCGTCACGCCAGCGCTGCTCATCGGCGAGCGCGCGCGGGTCGACGACGCGCACGTCGAACGACTGCGCCACGCGCGCGATCAGCGTGCGCAGCGCGACCTGCGGGACGCTGCGCGCGGCGATCGGGCGACCGCCGAATTGCGGCGGTGGGACGTACGCTGCGGCGACGGGCGGTGCGGCATAGGGCTGCTGCTGCGCGACGTAGGCGGGCACCGCTGCGGGCGGCGTGTACGGCGCGGGCGCAGTCTGCGCGGAGGGCGCCGCATAGGGCGCTGGGGCCTGCACTGGTGCGGTGTAGGGCGCGGGCGCTTGCACAGGCGCGGTGTAGGGCGCGGGCGCGGCGTACTGCTGACTCGACGGGCGCTCACGCGGCGCCGGCGGTGCCGGTGTCGGCGTGTCCGACGACGTTGGCTCGGGGCTGCGCAACATCGCAGGCACACCACGATCGGAGACGCGCGGCTGCGGTGGCACCGACTCGTCCGACGGATCTTCGTCGAGCGCGAACCGCTCGGCCGGCGGCTGCGAGGCCGGCATCGGTCGCGGCGGCTGCGCCTGCTGCGACTCACCACGCGAGGGCAGCGGCGGCGGCGCGCTCGGCGGGCCCTCGAAGCCGCGCACGGTCGGTCGCGCGACGGGCGCGTGGCTCATCTGTGGCGCGGCCATCGGCGGCGGGGCCATCTGCGGCGCGGCCATCTGCGGCGCGCTCATCGCGGGCGGCGGCTGTGAGCGCAGCGGCGGCGGACGACGCTCCGACGCCGGTGGCGGCGGCTGCGAGGCGGGCGCCGGCGCGGCATCGCCCTCGTCCGCATAGGCAACGCCGCTCGGGTCTTCTACGGTGAGGATGAAGTCACCGATGTAGATTTTGTCACCCGACTTCACGACGAGTGGCGACGTGATCTTGCGCCCGTTGACGTACGTCCCGTTGGTGCTTTTCAGGTCGACGACGATGAAGCGACTGTCCTTCAGCACGATGCGGGAGTGCCGCTTCGACACGTTGCCCTTCGGCAGGATGATGTCGTTGCCCTGCACCCGCCCGATGGTGACCTCGGGCTTGTCGAACTCGAGCTTGCGCTGCGAGCCGCCCTTCTCCGTGATGACGACAGTGAACATGCGCGCATTGAAGCGGCCCGGGTGCGCGTCCGTCAAGCCCGAATGGTGGCATTCGTGCGGGACGCAGCACCGGCCCGCTCGCCTGTCGCTTGACCCCCTCGCGGCGAGGTGTGAGGCTCGCTCGAATGCGCGACGACACAGCGCGGACGAAGACGGCGAAAGCCGCGGACGCCGATCAAGACGAGCTCGTCGGGCAGACGCTCAACGGGCGCTTCGAGGTCGTCGCGCCGATCGCCCGCGGCGGGATGGGCAAGGTTTTCCGCGCGATCCAGCTGCCGCTCGGCCGTCAGGTCGCGCTCAAGGTGCTCGACGTGCGCGGTGTGGTGACCTCGCGCGGCGATTTTCAACGGCGCTTCTTCCTCGAGGCAGCCACCGCGGCGAAGCTCAACCACCCGAACACGATCGTGGTCTTCGACTACGGCCTCGCGGGCAACGACGTCTATTTCATCGCGATGGAGCTCGTCGAGGGCCGCACCCTCGCGCAGACGTTCAAAGAGCACGGCCCGATGGAGCCGCTGCGCGTCGTGCACATCGGCAAGCAGATATGCGGCTCGCTCGGCGAGGCCCACGCGATCGGCGTCGTGCATCGCGATCTCAAGCCGTCGAACGTGCTGCTCGCGCGCCGCGGTCAGGACCCCGACTTCGTCAAAGTGCTCGACTTCGGACTGGTCAAGGTGCTCGGCGACGAAGAATCGGGCACCGAGCTGACGCAGAGCGGCGTGATGATGGGTACGCCGCGCTACATGTCGCCGGAGCAGGTCACCGGCCGCGACGTCACCGGCCAGAGCGATATCTACGCGCTCGGCGCCGTCCTCTATCACGCGCTCGCTGGTCGGCCGCCGTTCGACGGCGAGAGCAAGTTCGAGATCTTCACCGCGCACGTGAGCACGCCCCCGGTGCCGCTGCGCGAGATGTATCCGCTCTACGCCGCGCCAGCGCGCCTCGAGGCGCTGGTGATGCGCTGTCTCGCGAAGGAGAAGTCGCAGCGCTTCCGCACGATGGAAGAAGTGGAGCGCGAGCTGGTCCTCTGCGAGCGCGAGATGCGCGCCAACCCGCTCGCCTACGCGACCGGCTCGACGGCGACGACGATGCAGCGCGCCATGCCGCGCGCAGCGCCAGAGCCGACGATCGCGACCGCGCCGACCCGCGTCGCGCCGCCGCCGGTCGCGCCACCGGCAGCGCAAGTGGCCGCGCCGAGCAGCGTGATCGTCGCGCCGCCGAGCGAGCCGGCGCAGCTCGCCGCCGTGTCGCAGTCAGGCGCGCAGACTCACCCGAGCGGCGCGCACTCACAGCCGAACGGCGCGTATCCGCCGAGCGGCGCGCCGCTCTACGATCCGCAGCAGAGCAGCTACATCTCCGCCACCGGCCCCGCGTTTCAGCTGCCGCGCGAGACGCCAACTTCGTCCGCACGCGGCGGCCTCGCTGGCTTTCTCGGTGTGCTCATCGCGCTCGCGCTCGTCGCGCTCGGTGCCGCCGGCTATTACGCGCTCGCCCACTCGAACGACCCGCCGCCCGCGCCGCGCACACCCGGCGAGCCGCCGGTCGACGGTGTCGTCGCGACGCCGATCGGCGTCGACGATACGGTAGCGACGCCGCAGGTCGTGCCGGTGCGGATCGTCTGCAACGTGCCGGGCGCGCGGCTGCAGCGGGGTAGCGTCGATCTCGGAGACTGTGGCGCGCCGCTGCCGGTGCCCGCTGGCGAGTCGTGGGAGATCGACATCACTGCGCCGGGGCATCTCGCCAGACGCGTCGTCGTGTTCGCCGGTCAGGGTGATGTGCCCGTCACGCTGACGCGCCGCAGCGGCGGCGGCGGCGCGCGCGTCAGCAATCCCGAGCCAGGCGGCGCGACGCCGACACCGCGCCGCGGCGGGGACGTACGCAACCCATGGGACTGATGCAGCGGATCTTCGTCGCGCTGATCGTCGCGTCGCTGCTCGGCCCGGTCGCGCACTCGCTCGCACCTGCGTGCGCCTCTGCGCAGCGCCGCGTCGACCCGCGCGAGCGGCGCGCGCGCGAGCTGTTCGAACAAGGCGAAGCAGCCTACGAAGAAGGTCGCTACGACGAGGCCATCGCCGCGTTCGAGCAGGCGTATGGGCTGAGCGCGCGGCCGCTGCTGCTCTACAACATCGCCAACGCGCAAGAGCGGCTCGGCCTGTTGCGCGAGGCGCTCGACAACCTGCGCTATTACCTCGAAGACGCGCCCGACGACGAGCGCCCGGTGATCGAGCGGCGGATTCGCGGGCTCGAAGATCGCGTCGCGCGGCAACAGCGCGAAGAGCAAGAGCGTCGCGCGGATCAAGAGAACATCGCGCGCACTGCGGCGGAGGCTGCCGCCACAGCGGCGGTGCGCAATGGTCGCGTGGGTGCGGAGCCGGCCGGTCCTGCGCCGCCGATCCTCGGCTTTACGCTGGCCATCGGCGGAGGCGCGCTCGCCGTGACCGGCATCGTCTTCGGCGCGCTCGCGCTCGGCGCGCGCAGCGACGCCGGTGCGCTCTGTAGTAATGTAGGCGAGAGCACGTTCTGCCCGAGCAGCGCCGGCTCCGCGCTGTCACGCGATGGGACGTTCTCGCTGCTCGCCGACATCGGCATCATCGCGGGCATCGCGGCGGCATCGATCGGCGTCTATCTGGTGCTCACGCACGACCCAGAGACGCCCGCACCTTCGCGACGCGGTGAGTCAGCTCCGCCATCGTCCGCGCCGAGCGACGCCAACCCGCCGAGCGACGCCGACGAGGCGCACCTCGAGCTCGGTGTGCGACCGGTCGCTGGCGGCGCGACGCTCGTCTTCCGCGGCACGCTCTGAGCCGACGATGGGTGGCGATCACATGGGCGGGCTCGCGCTCGCGATCACGCTGGCGATGGGGTGCATGCTCATCGTCGGCGCGCTGATGTTCGGCTCGCTCGGCTACTTCGCGCTGCGCAAGACGCGCTATCGCTGGCTCGGCGCGGTGCTCGCGGCGCTGCTCGGCGTCGGCGCGGGCGCGCTCGCGGTGACGGCGACGTTCTACGAGACCACCTGGGATCCGCCGAATCAGCTCGTCATCGACGTGCCGGCCGGCTTTCATCGAGAGTCGATCGTCATCATCGCCGACGCGTCGAAGCCGAGGGTCGACTGGAGCGGCGCCTCGCTGCCGTTCGTCTCGCGCGCCGCGCGGATCCGCGTGCCTGCGTCGGGCGTCGTGCGCGTGCGCGACATCGACTGGATCTACGGCGAGCAGGTCGACGCGCGCCTTTCCACGGGGGCATCGATTCAAGGGCTGCTCATCTTCAACGCGGAGCCGGGTCTCGGCGATGGTTTGGTGTACGACCTCGCGACCCACGCCGCGCGGCTCGAGCCGGCGCTCGCCGATGTCTACCGCACGCCCGCGTTCGCCGAGCGCATCCGCGCGCGCGAGGCTGCGCGCTGACATCGCGTCATCGCGCCCTGACGCGAAGCCCAACGTGATCGAGTGACGCGCTTTGCACTCGACGCGGGCGCCGCACGACGCTAGCCACAAGCCACGCATGGCGGCGCGCACGAAAGATCCGCTCGCAGGCTTTCATCCTGCGGTGCGCACCTGGTTCACCGAGGCCTTCACCGAGCCGACGCACGCGCAGCGCCTCGCTTGGCCTGCGATCCTCGGCCTAGAATCGACGCTCCTGCTCGCGCCGACGGGCTCCGGCAAGACGCTCGCGGCGTTCCTCGCGGCGATCGAGCGCGTGATGTTCTCGCCGCTTCCGGAGAAGCAGCGCCGCTGTCGCGTCCTCTATGTCTCGCCGCTGAAGGCGCTCGCCGTCGACGTCGAGCGCAACCTGCGCGCGCCGATCGCCGGCATCGCCGCCGTCGCGATGCGCACCGGCGCGACGCATCGCATCCCGGACATCGCCATTCGCTCGGGCGACACACCCGCGAAGGAGCGCGCGCGCCTGCGCAAGACACCGCCGGACATCTTGATCACCACGCCCGAGTCGCTCTATCTGCTGCTCACCTCGCAAGCGCGCGAGACGCTGCGCGACGTCGAGACGGTGATCGTCGACGAGATCCACGCGGTCGTCGGCACCAAGCGCGGCGTCCACATGCTGCTCTCGCTCGAGCGCCTCGAGCTGCTGCGGCGCGATCGCACGCGTCCTCTGCAGCGCATCGGCCTCTCCGCGACGCAGCGCCCGCTCGAAGAGATCGCCCGCGCGCTCGGCGGCGGCATGATCGTTCACGACGCGCCCCGCGCCGACGCAGAAGCGCGCGATGCGCCGCTTCGCGACGACGGCGCTGCGAGCGAAGGGCTCGACGACGGACACTGGAAAGCGCGTCCGGTGACGATCCTCGACGCCGGCATTCGTCGCGCGATCGACGTGCGCATCGAGGTGCCGGTCGAGGACATGGCGGCGCTCGGCACGGTCGACGAGACCCTCGTGCCGAGCGGTCCGGCGTCGCAGGGCCCGGTGCGACGCAGCATCTGGCCGAGCATCCATCCGCGCCTCGTCGAGCTGGTGCGCGCGCACCGCTCGACGATGATCTTCGTCAACTCGCGTCGCCTCGCCGAGCGGCTCGCGACGGCGTTGAACGAGACCGCCGGCGAAGAGATCGCGCTCGCGCATCACGGCTCGATCGCGCGCGAGCAGCGCTCGATCATCGAGGAGCGCCTCAAGGCCGGAACGCTGCCGGCGATCGTCGCCACCTCGTCGCTCGAGCTCGGCCTCGACCTCGGCGCCGTCGATCTCGTCGTCCAGATATCTGCGCCGCCCACCGTCGCCGCGGGCCTGCAGCGCGTCGGTCGCGCTTCGCATCACGTCGGTGGCACGTCGAGCGGCATCTTCTTCCCAAAGTATCGCGGCGATCTGCTCGCGTGCGCCGCCGTCGTCGAGCGCATGCGCGCTGGCGCCGTCGAAGCGACGGCCTATCCGCGCAGCCCGCTCGACGTGCTCGCGCAGCAGATCGTCGCGATCACCAGCGACGGCGCGATCGAGGTGGAGGCGCTCTACGCGCTGGTGCGCGGTGCGGCGCCGTACGCGGAGCTGCCGCGCAGCGCGTTCCTCGGCGTGCTCGACATGTTGTCAGGGCGCTATCCGTCCGATGAGCTCGCGTCGCTGCGTGCGCGCATCGTCTGGGATCGCGTCGCTGGCACGCTGCGCGCGCGGCAAGGCTCGCAGCGCCTCGCCATCGTCAACGCCGGGACGATCCCCGATCGCGGCCTCTACGGCGTGTTTCTGGCTGGCGGCGATCCGCGTCACTCGCGCCGCGTCGGCGAGCTCGACGAAGAGATGGTGTTCGAGACGCGCGAAGGTGAGGTGATCGTGCTCGGAGCGTCCTCGTGGCGCATCGACGAGATTACCCACGATCGCGTGCTGGTCACTCCGGCCCCGGGCGAGCCCGGCAAGATGCCATTCTGGCGCGCTGACGGACTCGACCGCTCGCGCGAGCTCGGCGAGGCAATTGGCAAGCTCACACGCACGCTCGCGACGCAGAGCGCGGCCGCGGGTCAGGCGCTCCTCACCGAGTCGTATGGGCTCGATCTCTGGGCCGCGCAGAACCTCGTCGCCTACGTGCACGAGCAGAGTGAGGCGACCGGCGAAGTGCCGAGCGACAAGACCATCGTCGTCGAGCGCTTCCGCGACGAGTTCGGCGACTGGCGCGTTTGTGTGCTGACGCCGTTTGGCGGTCGCTTGCACGCGCCGTGGGCGACCTGCGTGCAGGCGCGATTGCGCGGCGACACCGACTTCGAAGTGGAGACGACTTGGTCCGACGACGGCATGGTGTTCCGCTTGCCGGAGTCCGACGCACCTCCCGCCGTCGAG
>Ga0209181_10005444_pt1 | contig 18335 bp, 13 predicted proteins | sample MAT05_FD_187208 | JGI IMG/M metagenome (GOLD analysis project Ga0209181, IMG submission 187208) | Freshwater microbial communities from Lake Fryxell liftoff mats and glacier meltwater in Antarctica - MAT-05 (SPAdes) (version 2) | ecosystem: Environmental > Aquatic > Freshwater > Ice > Liftoff...
TTTCTTTGTTTTCCCACGCACTGAGTATTTTTCGCCGTAAATCAATTGAATAGGCTCCCATCTCTAAAATAATCCCCCTCCTTTACATCTCTAAAGTTTACAGCTTTTGTGGCGGGTTTGATCTCAAGCCACTGTAAGACATAACTTCTAACCTACATGAAAAAATCTGTCATTGCGATCGGACTGGATGCCGCTGACCCCATAGTTTTAGAACAGTGGATGGCTCAAGGACACTTACCAAACCTCAGCCGCCTGCGACAGACAGGTGCCTATGGACGCTTAACCAGTGTGGTGGATTATGGCCGGGTTTCAGCAGAAACAGCAGACACCGAAGCCATCTGGACAATGTTTCTAACTGGGTGTCTGCCTGATAAAACAGGCTATTGGAGTTCGGTGAATTTGCACCGAGGAACCTATGAGATCAGCCACCAATCCGGCAATGCTGCCTATAACTTCCAGGACTACCTGCCCTTTTATGCCTTGGGACAAAATCATTCCGTGTGCATCTTCGATATTCCTGGTGCGCCACTAGCTGACGTAAAGGGTTTGCAAGTTACTAGTTGGGGCATTCACGCTACAAATACGCCTAGCCAATCCCAGCCCCCAGATTTGCTACCCCAATTAATTCAGCAATATGGTAGAAACCCGCTGCTCCATCATGACAACGGCTATTGGTGGGATGAAGTCTACCTGAAGCGAATTCAACAGGGGATTCACGCTAGCACCACCAAACGATCTGCCATCTGCCGAGACCTCCTACAACGTCAACCTTGGGATCTTTTTATCACAGTTTTTAACGATATTCATTTGGCGGGACATGACCTGTGGCATCTCGGTCAGGCTCATCCCCTTACAGGTGTGATGCAGACGAGTCAATTTAGTCAGAGCGCCATGCTAGATGCCTTTGAGTCCGTCGATCGCGCCCTAGGTGACATTCTTGAGGTGGCTCCAGCCGATGCCTATAAATTGGTATTTTCAGTGCATGGTATGGGAGCAAATTCAGCGGATATTTTAACTCGTTTAGGATTATGTGAGTTCCTCTATCGCCTCAGCTTTCCCAATCAGTTCAAGTTGGCTCCAGGGAAATCAGGAACTCCCTGCCCACCCATCAATTCCCATCCTCAAAGGCACTCTTGGGCAGGAGAAATTTGGCAGCATATCCATGATCCTAACCCCCTAAAGCGTTTGTTGAGACGTTGGGCACCCGGCACCCTACAAGCAAAACTCGATCGGCTGCTGGCCTATCCTGCCCTCTCTACCCTGAGTCTACCTAACCCGGCTGAAGCCATGTTTTGGCATCCTGCCGTTTGGTATCAGCCCTACTGGTCGCACATGAGGGCCTTTGCTCTCCCGTTTTTTGAGGCGGGATATATTCGACTCAATGTCAAAGGCAGAGAGCCATCTGGCATCGTCGATCGCTCTGAATACGACACAACCTGCAACGAGTTAACAGAAAAGCTATATCGTCTGGTCGATGGCAGGACAGGGCAGCCCTTGGTGAAGCAAGTGATTCGCACTCGCCTATCTGCTTTGCAAGACGATGTCCTCCTCCCTGACCCTGATTTAGTCGTGTTGTGGCACGAACAGGCAACTGATGTGATGGATAGCCCAGATGTGGGGCGCATTGGACCTGTGACCTATTGTCGAACCGGGGGACACCGCCCAGGAGGGTTTATGGTAGCTACAGGACCGGAAATTCCAGCAGGTTCAGAACTCCCCCTAGCTCAAGTGATCGACCTGGCCCCTACTTTCCTCGACTTGATGGGTGCGCCCATCCCCGCTCACTGTCAGGGCCAGTCCCTACGGGCAACGATCGCCACGAAACCTATGCCCACTCAATCTGTCTCCACAGCAGACTAAGTACCATGGTTCAAAGTTCGCGCTTCATACTCATTTCTTGATGAAAATGAGGGATTCTACTTGATCCCAGCACTTCTGTGTAGGAACGTTGAGCAGCTACAGAGTGTCTGGCATTGGTTCGTAGAAAAGTTTGTAGACAAAGCCCGATCGCACTCTTGGTAGTTCTGTCTATCCAAAGGGCTTATAAACCTAAAAGGTAGACGATCGCGCCCTGAGAATATCCGCGTAAACCGTAGCCATGTCTGAGGCGACTGCATCGATCTTACGAACCGGGTGCAAATTGCTCCGTAACTTAGCTAAGACATCAGGAGTTTTGGCCAAATAATCGATCGCCTGAGTCCACGCCCCGACATCCGCCGCCTCCACCAACCAGCCATCCACCCCATGCCGCACAAACTCAGCAATGCCACCCAAATTGGAACCCAGGACAGGTGTACCCACATCCTGAGCTTCCAAAACCACCAAGGGAGCCATTTCTAGCCACTGAGACGGGACAGCGAGTAAATCAAACTCAGCTAGGGCTTGGGGAACGTCCGAGCGAGACAGCGGCTCTTTAACTTGAATGCGAGAATCTTGAGCCGCGATCGTCAGCACTCGGTCTCGAATCGGGATACCGTACTGGTTTTGAAGCATCCCGTGGATTACCAAAGTGACGGGGACATCAGCCGAGAGACGATGCACCGCTTCTGCCAGCAGATCAACGCCCTTGGTGGCATCCCAACGTCCTAGAAAGCCAATTTTGAGCGATCGGCGCTCATCCAATTTTTGCCTGAGATTAGATAAATTTGCCCCAGCGATCCCCTGACGGCACAAAAACAGCTTTTTCTCAGGGATGCCATTGCGGAGCAGCGCATCGTAGAGCCATTGAGAAATGGCAATGATGCGATCGGACTTTTGAGCCATGGTCAGCAAGCGATGGCGATAGGCACTCACCTGGGGAAAAATGCCCACAGCCCGACCTAATTGCCGAAGGCGCACCGATGGCGTGGCTAACAACTTGGTTTCGATCGCCACACTCAGGGCAGCAGGGACTCGGCTCAGCCCCTTAGCCATCACCCCCGACACGCGCTCTGGCGCACCGGAACATTTGCCACAACGCGCCACATCAATCCAGCCATCACAGGGTGTTTTGCCCTCCAACATCATGGTGCCGCGCAGACACAGCACATCGGGCATATGAATCGTCAGGACAGTAGGCAATCCTAGCTGGTGCGCCGCCTGGAAATGGTGCCAATTACACCCGCTGCGCCACGTGTGCTGATGGTAAAGATCCGCCTGTTGCTGCTTGAGCCATTGGGTAAAGCGATCGAACCCACCGTGGGGTTGGATTTGCCGCAATTGCAGCGTCGTGCTATTGGGAAAGACAGGATAGCGATAGACATCAATGCCATCATGCTGATAGGTTGCATCCTGCTCTCCTAACCGAGCGGCCGCAACGTGTCCTTCAATGTTGTGCGATCGTAAGGCCTTCACCAGTCCATTTACGTAGACCTCAGTACCCCCCGAGGTATCAGGAAAGTAATAGCCAAGGGCATGAATCACATTCATAGCAGGCATTTAGACAGTGTAGAACCTGGGCCGATCGCAACGGATTTCCAATAGCAGGCGTTCATCAAAAGAGTTCGTCAAACATGGGATCAAAGCCCTCTAAAGGAAATAAATCAAGCACCAACCCTGCCAAATTCCTTAATCAAGGAGCTTAAGCTATTTCCAGGAAAGACCATACCAAGAAACGTAGAGGCAAAGCATCCGGCAGACAAGCCTTGGAATTAACCAGAAGATTATCGCCCGGATGCTTCACCCTTCCGGTGCCTAGTGTAAACTTTCCTGGAAATCTCCTACGTCTACAAGATGTCTAAAAATCTCTTAAAGAAGTTGTCCAACGCCATAGATCGCCACGATGACAACCGTAATATTGTCGCGTCCGCCGTTATCCTTAGCAGCGCTGATCAAGGCAGCAGCGGCCTTTTCGCAGACTCGAATTGACTTTAAGTGAGAGGCAATGAGGTGATCAGAAAGTTCCTCAGTCAAGCCATCACTACAAAGCAAGAGCCGATCGCCCGCCTGCACGTCCACAAACTGCACCTCAATCTGGCGCACATCTTCGCGCCCCAGACACTGGGACAACACATGTCGCCAGGGATGAACACGAGCTTGGTCAATGTTCAAGTCCCCCATTTTAAGGGCACGAGCCACCCAGGTGTGATCCTCCGTAATCTGCTCCAATTTGGCACCCCGCAGGCGGTATAGGCGCGAATCGCCCACATGGGCACACCAAGATTCTTCACCCCGGAAGAGGATAACCACCGCTGTAGTTCCCATATCCGCTCGTTCTGGATGCGTGGATTGGTCTTGCAAAATGGCTCGGTTTGCTTTCAGAAAAGCAGTCTCTAGTAAGGCCGAAGAGGACTCAGCAGAGTCCCAATTGTCTTCCAGATAGACTTGCATGGCTTCCACAGCAATGCGGCTTGCTTCCTGACCGCCAGCATGACCGCCCATACCGTCCGCTACGATAAAAAAGCGCCCGGTAGGGTCAATGTAGTAAGAGTCTTGATTGGCGGAACGAACCAGTCCCGGATCAGTCAGACCCGTGAAGAGACGTTTCATCAGGTGGTAACTCTTAACACAAATTTAGAAAACAAAAATTTAGGGTACACAAATTTCGTCAAATACAAGGGTGAAAACACGAACAATTGTCTGGGGAACACTGTTTTAACTATACCAACCTTCGCTCTAGTAGTCTGTCAATCACTAATTGACGGGTAGCTGAAAGCTGGGAGGTTAGCTGGAGTTAAATTTTGAGGGGTCGAAGACCTTCAAAATTTTATTGACAGAACATTAGTACCTTAGAAAGGCACCTGAGGTAGACATTTTAGATATACAGGGACTCGATTACATCCTACGGACAATGAACACATGAAGTTAACTATACCCCCATCTTCTCCCTCGTAGGTACTGAGACTAGTCACATCATGCGCTCAATGCGATCGAGACGCAGCAACAAACGAATTAGCCCGATCGCTCCCAGAACGGCCGCCACAATCGCAATCAGTGCCAGCCACTTTGCACCACTCACAAACAAAATAGTTGCTGAGAGGGTGAAGGTGCAAATCAATAGGGTGTAATTAGTTCCCATATTAACCCCACTCAATCGCCGAATCACGCGGTCAGTTTCGGTAGAACGGACTCGAATTCGCAAGTCACCGCGTTCGAGCTTGTCTAAGGCATCTTCAATCCGCCGGGGAAGACCTAAGGCCGTGCTGCTCACTTGTGCGGCTTGCCGACCTAGTTCACCGAGCAACCCATTATCACCCACTGAATTTCCATCCGCCATAATTTGTATTGCAAAAGGCTTTGCAACCTCCATAAAGTTGAAATCTGGGTCTAAACCTTTCCCAACGCTTTGCAGAGTGGAAAAAGCACGCATCACGAAGGTAAAGGTAGCTGGAAAGCGAAAGGGTCGGCCATAGGCGACCTCGTACAAATCATCGATGATGACATCGACGGATTGCTCTTCAAAGGGCTTGTCCATGAAGTGGTCGAGCATGTACTGGATCGATCGCCGCACCGGACCCAGGTCCTCTGCGGGGGCCAGTGCGCCTAGCTCAATCAAGGAATCCACAACCCGTTCCGCATCTTTTTGGGCAATGCCAAAGAGGGTGTTCATCAGCTTGTCGCGGGTGACGGGTTGAATGCGCCCCATCATGCCAAAGTCGTAGAAAATCAAGGCTCCATCAGGGCTAACGGCCAGGTTGCCAGGATGGGGATCAGCATGGAAAAAGCCATCCGTCAGCAATTGGTGCAAATAAGCCCGCGCCCCTAGTTGGGCGATCACCTTTCGGTCTAACCCCGCTGCATCCAGTGCGTCATTGTGGCTAATCTTGATGCCGGGTGCATATTCCAGAGTTAGCACGCGGGGAGAGGTATAACGCCAATAGACCCTGGGCACATGCACCCAGTCCTCTGCGCGAAAGTTGCGTCGAAACGCATCTGCATTACGCCCTTCGCTCAGGTAGTCAATTTCTTCGTAGAGGATTTTGCGACACTCCTCATAGATCCCCACCCATTCAATGCCCTTGGCCCAGTCGGGCGGGTGATCTTGGAAATAGCGGGTAATTTGTTTCAGGATGGATAGGTCAATTTCAAATAGTTGCTTGAGTCCAGGACGCTGGATTTTAGCGACTACCTCTTCACCAGAGTGCAACTGAGCGCGATGCACCTGCCCCAAACTGGCTGCTGCAAGGGGGATGGGGTCGAAACTGCGGTAGAGTTCTGGAACGGTTTTCCCCAAGTCTTGCTCAATGATCAGTTCCGCTTTTTCATAGCTGAATGCTGGAACTTTGTCTTGCAGCTTGGCCAGTTCTTCGACATACTCTGAGGGCAGCAAATCTGCACGGGTGGAAAACAACTGCCCAACTTTAATGAAGGTTGGCCCTAATTCCAGCAAATTTTCGCGAATCCAAGCGGCTTGCGATCGTCTGCGGGTTGCTTTCTTCGCCTCCGTCACGCCCCCCATGTAGCTCCAGGACTTGTTGTTGAGCCAAGATGACCCGAACAATCCCCCTATAAATGACCAAATATCTAGAAAACGACGTGGCCGTGAGTATTTCTCACGGCTCCAGCGATAGTCTTTGTCTGCGTAAACCTTAGTGGAACGTTGGGAATTCATGCTAACTGGAGCGGGTGCGATAGCGTTGCAGTTCTGAGCGTAGCCGAGCAGTTTCCGCTCTCAAATCATCGATCGTAGCCTGGAGGTCGTTGGTGGCAAAGCTAGAGCCATCGGTTTTCGCGGAGGAACTACCATGGGTGGCCAATGCCTCTTCCCGGGCTGCCCGCTCCATCACCTGTTCCGTAAACTGGCGCAGGCGCTCCCGTTGCTCTGCATCAAACTTGCCGAGGTCGCTGAGGGCATTGGTGAATGTATTTTCCACCTGTTCACCGATCGCCTCAGCCAGCGCCCGACCCACAAAAAAAGCCCGAACTAGAGGGGTACTCATGAAGAAATCCTGCACACATTCCGTAAGAATTATAACTTGCTTACTCTAGGAGCGGCTTGTTAGTGACCAAGGGTTAATTATTGCTGATTCTTGGTTCTGGGTCACTCACCATTGGACAGACTACTAGGGGGCCAATGTGGAAGCTGGTGTGGGGGCTAAATCTGGACTGGGGGAAACTGGAACTGAGGAATCGGGTTGGACAGGCTGAGAGGCATCAGGAGTGGCGATCGGGGCTGGACTGGGGGCTGTTACTGGTTCGGGGGTGGGAGACAAGGGATCGGAGGTGGGATAGACCGCTGGGGAGGGGAGCGTCGGCAGGGGAGCCGGAGATGCGTCGGGGCTAGGCGCGATCGGAGTCGTCTGCCGCTCAGGAGCCGTCGGAACTGGCGCTTCATAAACAATAGGCGGCACCGGAGTAACGGGCACTGGACTGGCAAGAGGAGTTTCTGGCTGGAGCCAGCCTGGTTGGGGAGGAAACGTCTGCTCAGTTTGCAAGACAGTGGGTACTGAACCCGTATTGATGGCATAACGCAATGCCAAGCCAGCACCCAAACCAGCGGCAGCCGCTACTCCCGCAGTGATCGCCAAAAGCTTTGGTAGGCGGTGTTTGGCTGGGGACGTGTGAGGAAGGGCGATCGGCATGGATTCTGCATGGGTCACCGTCTGAGACGGCTCTAAGACAGTGACAGAAGTTGAGGAAGCAGCATTCGATGGCGCTGCATCGGGAGTAAGGGTGGATGAATGTGCGGTGGACGAGGAGCGATCGGTTACTGGAACCATCGTTTGTCCAGATTCGGGCGAATTAGCAGTAGGGTGAGAGTCTGGGCTTGCATTCATGAAGTGCCTGGGGTGGCGGGTCTTTCCCTATGCTAACTCTTGAATAGCTAACTTTTGAAGGGCAACCCTTCTCTAATGTTCTGTCAAGAAAATTCTGAGGGGTCGAAGACCCTCAAAATTTAACTCCAACTAACCTCCCAGCTTTCAGCTACCCGTCAATTAATGATTGACAGACTACTAGGCATGGACTAGAAGAATGCTTGAAGAGTGCCAGTACCAAATGCTGGGAGGCTGACCACCCTTGTGTGGAGAGGCGATCGGACGATCGCCGCTACCAACAGTCAAGCAGATTTCCTGTGGCTGTAAAATTACATCTAGAAAATGTACAGCGAATCGGGGAGATCGGGGGTATAAATGGCGCGATCGTCCTCAAAGGGTCGAGCCGGACTCAGATTCACTGACATGACCCCTTCCGCAGGCTTGGAGAGGGTCGCTCGCAAAAACAGGTTCGACGGCCGCCAGTACAACAGAGACAACCCATGCTCAATGGGAGGCAAACTGAGGCTGACTCGTTGAGTTTGCTTGGGTTGCAGGGTGACGGGGCCGTAATAGGAGGGAATCTCGAATTTGACTGGTTCAACCCCACTGTTGGTTACTTCCAACGTGACCAGCCGCTTCGATCGTCTGGAGGCGAAGGCTTGCCAAACGTCCCGCATTCGCAGGGGGCCAGCCGCTGCGGGACGGCAAAACAGGGTCGAGCTAACGAGGGCAGAGCTAACTAGGAGAGTCGTTGCTAGAACTAGGGGCAAACGTTTAGACATGATTAACACTCCTCAAGACTAGATTTGAGCTGATTTAGTTCAATGGATGCATTAGATGCTTAGAGACACCTTAAAAAATATCTCTATCTGGCTAATTAGTAAACCTTCACCCGTCCATCGTTGAGAATATAAACAGACCGATCGCCCGGAGGACGACCGCCCGGACGCAGCACAATTCTCAGGGTTTTAAGATTGGGCTGGGCTACATTTGCTTTCAACGGTAGGGCTGTTTGATCCCAAAACACAACGGAAACATTAGGCTCCGTCCCTCCCCACCGCTCAAACTGCACATCCTGCCCCGGTCGCAAGGGAATTGCGCTAGTTCCCTGCACCCGCTCCAGCAACACCAAACTAGAGGTTTGGTTCACAACTTCAACCGTGACCCGCCGCCCTGGAATAAATCGGATGGGCTGGGCACCACAGCTAAATCGGGCAGTGCAGGTTCCTGCTAGGGCGGGTTCCAGGTGCGGGGTCTGACCCAGGATCAGGGTGGTGGCTACCAAGGCAATGGGGAAAAGACGCATAAATCATGACTCCAGAGGTTAACTGCTTAATTTATATAGCAGTCCTTAGAAACTGAGGCGATTGGGATGCACTGCTTATCAAGAGCGCTACACAAAGAACCATTACAAAGCAACTTCAGGTTAGGACAAGAAAAATGACTGGGCACATCTACCTTAAGGTGAAATGTTACTGGTCTTAAAGCTCAGATAACCTACGAGAGTCACAATCTTAAAGGGGAGTTTTACGCTTCTTTTTTAAGGATTTACAACTTTACTAAATTGTCCGGTTTGTAGGAGTTGTGGCGATCGTCATTTTTTATGCAGTCTGTGGACTAGTGCTTCGTCAATTCTGATTTAACAAGTGCTGTTGTCATCTAAATCAACTCACGCCTAGTCAGAGCATCACCACGCATGAACCCAGCCTGTAGCTCATTAGCCAGGTTGTTCCCCGGTTTACAGTTAGTCCAACTTAGCCATTGATAGCGTTTGCTCTGATAGCATTTGCTCCACGGCTACCTATTTGGGTGAGTAGCGATCGACAAAATAGTGGTCAGCGAAAGCTTTTTCCCCAAGGTAAGGGCGGCGTAGGTTAGCCGAGAGTTTGATCCCAGGGCAGATTCGCAGTCGGAGTGGTAGCTGCGAACCCTATTTCCTCCCCAATATGACCATTACGGAATTTAAGGTTGAGTCCGGTATCGTATGTCTCCAAATTCTTCTACCTCCGCACTACTTGACAAATTCCTCGCAAGCACAGCCCAGCGTGTTTCAGCAGTTTTTTTGGGTCTAAAGCCTGATAGCAGCCCGACCTTCACGTTACCCCTGCGAGTGCAGCAGGTAAGAAAAGATCCCCGCTTTCTGAAGGCTCAAACGACCTATTTGCAGCGGCGCAGTGCCAGAAGCAAGGCAATGAAGACGATTCAGGCAGAGCTTGTAACGTTGCAGCAAGCCCCCGGACAACCCGGAGAATTAGTCACTGCCGCCCAGACTGGCAGGAAACAGCGAGTGGTGCAATTTCAAGAAGAGGATTGGCGCGATCGGCAGATCGTGAGCAAAATTCAGCGCGACGTAATTCGAGATCTACAAGCCTCGGATGTGCAGATCAAGTTACAGGAGATAGAGACGAGTTGGAGTCGCAACAACCACTATCCTTCCACCTTAAGTCGTGAGGAAACTGAAAAAATTCTGCTGGATGGACGAGAGCAACATCGCCTGCTGATGTTGGTTTCTCCGCCTGATATTAGCGAAGATTGCCCAGAGTCCTTTCAAAACAACTTAGAAAAGGATATTCGCAATGGTCTAAAGGGGTTCATGGCACAATATTATTCATTGGATAATAAGCAGTGCCCGGTTGAATTCTATGGCAAGTATTTTAATCGATCGATTTTTGATGTGGAAGTCAAGCAGCTAGAAGTATTGCTGTCCCCGATCCCCACGGTAATCCTCTATAGCGATGTAACTGATTACGAGGTGCATTTCCATGTGGGATTTTGGGGACTACTGAGTAGCACGGTTTCCATGATTACGGTTCAACCGTGGAACTGGGAGGGGTTCAAAGAGGAACTGGAGGTTGCAGGGAGAGATGAGAAACAGAGTTTGCGCCTCGTTCGCCAATTGATTGTCACGATTCACAAGTTACTCGCGTCGTTCTTGGCAGATTTGTATTACCTAGCTATAGACCCATGCTATGAGCCGCAGTTGCTGCATTTGGGGCAGGAATTCAATCAGGAAGGATTCTCCCAGGCTTGGGTCACGTTCTACACAGACATCTTGAGGGAGGTACAACAGCAACAGCGGGTGGGCTATGAAGCTGAGTTGCGATCGTTGGTGGCGAGTGCTAGCTCTGATAGCCGATCTCAGTCCCCCCGGTTGACGCAGGCAACGGCAAATCGCATTGATAAACTCAACCAGGTGGCTGACTACCAACCACGACACAAGGAGCAGAGTGAGATGGAAGCAGCAGGACGCAATTTTGCAGATGAAATTCGGCAGCAACGCCAAGCTACAGATCCGTTGGCGCATGAACACCGTCAAAAAGCTGAGTTCCGGCTGAAGCAACAGGTGTGGAAATGTGTTCGCACGATCGGTGGACTTTCAGGCACAGTCGATGCCCTCGCCCTTCCCCCCAATGGACAGACTCTGGTTACTGCCAGTGCCCATAGTATGGCAAACGAAACGATTAGTATCCGTAATCTAGAAACGGGAGAGGTGTTGCGCCATCTGCCCAACCCTGTCGATAGCATTGATGCAATTATGCTCAGTGCCAGTGGCCAATTCGTGGCGATCGTAAGTGACGAAATTGCAGTCTTCAATGCCAGCACTGGGCAGCCAGTCTATACTCTGCCGGGAACTGACCTTGCTGCCCTTAGCGTCGATGGCAAATTTCTTGCCACTAGCCAAATGGGGTATGAAGACGGTTCCTTCAAACACTGGCTGGAGGTTTGGAATCTTCAGAGCCGCACCTGTCTGCATTCCCTCACCAAGCATGACGATTACTTCCGATCGGTGGCGTTTAGCCCAGACAATTTAACGTTGGCGGGGGGTAGCGAAGACAACCAAATCATGATTTGGAATATTCGACTGCAAACAGCTAAATTGATTCACACCTTGACTGGACACAGGGAAACGGTTTCTTCCTTAGCCTTTAGCCCTAAGGAGCAAATCTTGGCGAGTGGAGCTAGTGATAAAACCATCATGGTTTGGAATCTGCACACTGGCACGTTGCTACACACCCTGATGGGTCACCATGCCTCTGTTTCCTCCCTAGCGTTCAGTGCCGACGGTGCTATTCTGGCCAGCGGCAGTTTGGACAATAGCATCAAACTTTGGGATGCGGCGACAGGGGAGTTGCTCCAAACGTTGACAGGGCATTTGGGGGCTGTGAGTGCGATCGGCTTCAGTCCCACCACTGCCACGCTAGTCAGTGGCAGCAACGACAGTACGATTCGCATCTGGCAACCCGATCGAACGAATGAAAAGTTAATGTCTGGCTTTGAAATTTAAAAGAGTTACACATCAAGAACCAACGTCAACTAGCAGAATTGGCAATGATTTCTCAACATTCATGACCAACATTGACTAATTAAATCTTCTATAGTTCCTCTTTCATTAAATATGATTAAATATGAATCAACTCAAGTAATTAGTTCGCACTTGTATTAGTAGATAATAGATGTCAGCAAAGAGATATTCTGAGTAGAACTCCGTGGTTAGGAAGGATGAAATCAAAAGATTTAAACAGTCTTTAACCTTGGAGTTAGTAGGTAGGAAAAAATAAATTCGACATCTATAGCTGGCTCCTAAATCCTAGTCCATCGTGTGATCCAGCTTACATTTAATAGGTTTTTATATTTTGCATCAAGATAGTTTGAGAAGACATTGATAACAATGAATTTTGTATGCTGTCGTCCTGTTAATTGGCAGATTAATTGTATGAGTAACCAGCCTTAGTATATTTATCTAAGACACTATAAAACAAGGCTTGAGCAGCTTAGATTTAGTTCTCGTTGACAACTCTTCTATTAGCAATAGACCATGTTAAATCTAGCCCAACTGACCCCGGAATCAACGTTAAATGACATTCCTTCCCATCGGTTTCAGGTGAATGCCACAACCCTGGGGCGAGAGGTTGCTCAAACCTTTGAGCAGCAGCGCAATTTACCAGGAGTAATTATTCTGGATAACTCTCAGATGATTGGGGTGATCTCTCGGCGCAGATTTCTCGAACGCATGAGTCAGCCGTTTAGTTTGGAAATTTACCTAAAACGCCCAGTGCATGTGTTGCTAGATGTGATCAAGGCGCAACCGACCCAGATGCCTAACAATTGCAAAATTGTCCAGGCGGCGCAGATGGCATTGTCGCGATTTGAATCAGAAGTTTATGAGCCGATCGTCCTCCTATCTGAGGAGGGAGAACTGCGATTAATCGACTTCCATGAGTTGCTATTGGCTCAGTCGCATATTTTGTCGATCGTCAACAACATTATCAACCAGCAAAAGGCAGAGGCCGATCGCTACCTGAAGCGCATTAAGCAAGAGCAGGAACGGGTGAAGGAATATACGAAACTGATGGAAGCGAAGCAGGTAGAAAATCAGGAACGTAATCGCGTTCTGGAGGCCCAAAAGCTGGAATTAGTGAAGCAGTCCCAGGAAATTGCTCAGTTAAATGATAAGTTCGTGCGAGTGGGACAACTTCTTTCCACAGAGGGCAAAAAAGCATTTCAAGCCACCTTTGAAGGCGTAACAGCAATTTGCAATGCGACTGATCAAATTGTAGAAATTGGCAAATCTTTGACCCGTGAATTGGAGTCTGTAAATAACACATCGAAGCTAATTGCTGATGTCAGCCAGCAAGTGCGTCACCTCTCAGTGCAAGCAGCGGTAGTGGCTAACCAATCTGGGGCCCAGTTCCAAGGCTTTGGGCAAATTACGACTGAGATTGGCAAGTTGGTGAGCCAAACCTTTGATGCGGGCAGCCAGATGAATCAGGTGGCGACCCGATTTAAGTTGCGGATTCAGGACTTAACTTACTCTGCTCAGGCTGAGACGGTTGCTGCCCGATCGCTGGTGCAAAAGATTGAGCGGGCCGAGGCAGCCTTGAAAGAATTGGAGAACTTGGTTTTGGATCAGAGTAGGGGCATAGGCTTGGAGTTAAGTTCTTCCCACGAAGCGCAGGCTGATGCGATCGATACGAACGCTCTGACGGAAAAATTGGATCAAACCGAATTGGCTGTGTCTCAATTGGAGCGCATTACTAGCCAGCAGAATAAACAAGTGTCTCTGGCTGACAAGATCGAGCAGACTCTAAAGCAGGCAAAGAATCCACTACACCAGTAGTTATTTGGGCAATGGGTACTTTGCCGATCGCACACTACTATTAAGATCAAACCCGTCAATAATCAGATCCTATGCCTGCCCAAAAAAAATCTTCCCAACCGCCTGCCTTCTTGATCCCGCCGGAAATTTTACTCAGCTTGGCGACTGGCCCGTTGTTGCTGGGAATTATTGGGGGCAAAGCTATCAGTCGCTTTCTCGCAGAAATGGGGCAATCTAGCGAAGAAATGTTTCGTGGCGATCGGCTTCCCCTGCTCGATCTAGATGAATCTCAGCCACCCACAAACCCAGAGCAAGTAGGGTAGGAAATCTGAGTTACTTGACGCACAACGCCCCTTTTTCGATCGGATTCGTGATGATTAGTTGACTTAGCGTTTTGAGCGTGGGAGTTTACCCCTAGAATGAGGCAATAACTATTGTTGGGGGACATTGGCTCCATGACATCGCTCTACACATCAGGTGATACGTCCGATACCTTGAATGCTCAGTCAGTGATAGAACCTGGGCGATCGGCGATCGGGGACCTAATTGTAGAAGTAACCGAAACCACCGCCTTTTTAGTCGCCCAAGCTTCCCCAGACTGGTTTTTGCGCCATCGCTTGAAAGTGATGGAAGACCTATGGGAACTGGTGTTGCAGCAGGAATGTGGGCAAGAACTGGTAGACCTGTTGAAGCAGCTACGAGCGATGTGTTCTCCTGAAGGACAGGCTGCTAGTGGTTCTGCTGAATCAGATGTATTGAACGTGGTTGAAAAGTTGGATCTGAATGAGGCGATTCGGGCAGCGCGGGCCTTTGCGCTTTACTTTCAGTTGATTAATATTGTGGAGCAGCACTACGAGCAGCGAGAGCAACAGCAGCAATATCAGTCGTCCCGTCAAGCTGAAGAACTCCATAGCCACGCCTCTCTTTCTTTGCTGGAACGCAGCCTCACTGAGACAGGGGCAGCGCGGCGAGACCAAGGCACGTTTCATGGATTGTTTCCGCGCCTGCGCCAACTCAATGTACCCCCCCAGCATATCCAACGGCTGATCGATAATCTGGATATCCGGCTGGTGTTCACGGCTCACCCGACAGAGATTGTGCGGCACACCATCCGTGACAAGCAGCGGCGTATCGCGAAATTATTCCGTCAGCTTGACCAAATTGAAGAGCGGCTGGGATCGGTGGATGCCTCTGCGTCTTGGGAAACGGACTCATTTCGGGAGCAATTGACGGAAGAGATTAAGTTGTGGTGGCGTACTGATGAGTTGCACCAGTTCAAGCCAATGGTGTTGGACGAGGTAGACTACACCCTACATTATTTCCAAGAAGTGCTGTTTGATGCGATTCCCCAGCTTTATCAGCGGTTCAAACGCGCGCTCCATCAGTCGTTTCCCCGGCTGCGTCCCCCTCGGAACAATTTCTGTCAATTTGGCTCCTGGGTGGGTTCCGATCGCGATGGCAACCCAGCGGTGACCCCCCAAGTCACCTGGCAGACCGCGTGCTATCAGCGAAATATGGTTCTGGAAAAATATATTCAATCGGTGCGGCAACTCACTAACTTGATCAGCTTGTCCATTCATTGGAGCGATGTGTTGCCCGATTTGCTGGAGTCGCTGGAACAGGATCAGGTGAAGATGCCAGAGGTTTACGATCGCCTCGCCATTCGTTACCGCCAAGAACCCTATCGGCTCAAACTGACCTACATTGAACAGCGGCTCGAAAATACCCGCCTGCGAAACCAACAACTGCAACACGCCGATGGCTTGCAGGAAATTGTGGAAACCCAATCTTCAGCGGTTTACCATTCTGGGGCGGAATTTCTGGCAGAGCTACAGCTTATTCAGCGGAACTTGACCGCGACAAATTTAACCTGTCGGGATTTGGATAAGCTGATCTCCCAGGTGGAAATTTTTGGCTTTATTTTGGCTCATTTGGACATTCGGCAGGAAAGTTCCCGCCACTCTGAGGCGTTGGGCGAGGTAGCGGAATACTTGCAAATTTTGTCCCGTCCCTACCAGGACTTGTCGGAGGCAGAACGATCGCTGTGGTTGGCGACAGAATTGCAAACTCGCCGTCCTTTGATCCCTGGAGAGTTACCCTTTTCAGAAAAGACCCGTGAGACGATCGCCACCTTCCGCATGGTTCGCAAGTTGCAGCAGGAATTTGGCCCTGAAATTTGCCAGACCTACGTCATCAGCATGAGCCATGATGCCAGCGACTTGCTGGAAGTCTTGTTGCTGGCGAAGGAAGCTGGACTCTACGACCCCGCCACTGGAGCGGGCACGATTCAAGTGGTGCCCCTCTTTGAAACAGTGGAAGACCTGAAAAAAGCCCCGGCTGTAATGGGGGGATTATTTGAACTGCCCCTGTATCGCGCCTATTTGCAAGGGGGCTACGCCTGTCAGCAAGAGCCACCAGAGCCAGCCCCGTGCCTCCAGGAAATTATGTTGGGTTACTCCGATAGCAACAAGGATTCGGGGTTCCTCAGTAGTAATTGGGAAATTCACAAGGCGCAGCAAGCATTGCAGCGATTGGTGGAGCAGTACGGGGTAGAGTTACGCATCTTCCACGGACGTGGTGGTTCTGTGGGCCGGGGCGGCGGGCCAGCCTATGAGGCGATTTTGGCGCAGCCGGGGCAGAGTGTGAATGGCCGGATCAAAATCACGGAACAGGGTGAGGTGCTGGCTTCTAAGTATTCACTGCCAGAGTTGGCGATCTATAACCTGGAAACAGTGACGGCGGCGGTGATTCAAACCAGTTTGCTGAAGACGGGGTTTGATGACATTCAGCCTTGGCACGAAATCATGGAGGAACTGTCGGCCCGATCGCGCATCCACTACCGCAACCTGATTTACGAACAGCCCGATCTGGTCGATTTCTTCCACCAAGTGACCCCGATCGAGGAAATTAGCCAGTTGCAGATTAGCTCTCGCCCTGCCCGTCGGGGGGGTAAGAAAGATTTGGAGAGTCTCCGGGCGATCCCCTGGGTATTTAGTTGGACGCAAAGTCGCTTTTTGCTTCCTTCCTGGTATGGGGTGGGGACGGCGCTGCAAGAGTTTGTCAATGAAGTCCCAGAGGAACATCTCAAACTCCTACGCTATTTCTATTACAAGTGGCCGTTCTTCCGCATGGCGTTTTCCAAGGCGGAGATGACGCTGGCAAAGGTGGATTTGCAAATTGCCCACCACTATGTCAGTGAACTCAGCCAACCCGCCGATCGCGAACGGTTTGAGCGCCTCTTTGACCAGATTGCCCAGGAATATTACATGACCCGTGACTTGGTGCTAGCCATTACGGGGCACGAGCGCCTGCTAGACGGTGACCCAGAACTCCAGCGATCGGTGCAACTACGAAATGGGACGATCGTACCCCTGGGTTTTCTGCAAGTCTCGCTGCTCAAGCGTTTGCGCCAACACCGCACTACGTCTGCCACCTCTGCGGTGGTGCCCTCGCGCTACAGCAAAGGCGAACTCCTGCGGGGCGCTCTCCTCACCATCAATGGTATTGCTGCTGGAATGCGAAATACGGGTTGACTTGTTAGGTGTGGCGATCGAGGGATTCCACACTCCTCGACCCCTCAATTTAAAACATGGACATAAACTATGGTGTCTTCACATATTTAATGGTTCAACAATCCTGAATCGTGCAAATCTTATATCCACTGTTGAAACGAAAGACGTAACCCAACCTTTTGGACAAGTTTAGGTCTTAAAGATAGCATTGGGAGTATAACCCTAGTCTCCTCCGTTTTCTCTAATTCTTATGAGTAGTCTAAAAGAAATTGAAACCGCTATCAGTCAATTGTCCGTAGATGAACTTACTGCTTTCCGGGTTTGGTTTGCCCAGTTCGATGCTGAGGCATGGGATCGGCAGTTTGAAGAAGATGTTGCAGCAGGTCGGCTGGATGGGTTAGCAGAGCGAACGCTACAACATCTACGGGAAGGGCGTTGTACAGACCTGTGAGACATCGCGCAGCCCCCGATTTTTGGTATCACTATCGACAATTACCAAGTGAAATCCAAAACCTAGCCGATCGGTGCTACGACCTACTCAAGCAGGATTCTCGGTATCCATCACTGCACTTCAAGAAAGTAGGGCAGTTCTGGTCAGTACGGGTTGGCATTCACTATCGCGCTTTGGCGGTAGAAGAAAATGACGATATTGCATGGTTTTGGATTGGAACCCATGCAGAGTATGACCAATTATTACGAGGTGGGTAGCGCCGCTAACATCTGCAAGTCTCGCTGTTGAAGCGTTTGCGCCAACACCGCACCACCTCTGCCACCTCTGCGGTGGTGCCATCGCGCTACAGCAAGGGCGGACTTCTGCGGGGCGCACTCTTGACGATCAATGGGATCGCTGCTGGGATGCGAAATACCGGTTGATGTGTTGAATTAATTGTTGGACTCAGCGATCGAGGGGGCTGCAAACTCCCCGCCCCCCTCGATTCAACACATGGGTATAGATCATAGTTGTTTTGACATCCCTATGTCCCAGCAACTCTTGAATCGTGCGAATATCATACCCACTCTCCAACAGATGCGTGGCAAAGCTGTGACGGAATG
>Ga0209181_10005445_pt1 | contig 18334 bp, 14 predicted proteins | sample MAT05_FD_187208 | JGI IMG/M metagenome (GOLD analysis project Ga0209181, IMG submission 187208) | Freshwater microbial communities from Lake Fryxell liftoff mats and glacier meltwater in Antarctica - MAT-05 (SPAdes) (version 2) | ecosystem: Environmental > Aquatic > Freshwater > Ice > Liftoff...
GGGGCGGACGTCGCGGCCGGGGGGGCGAGGTGCGGGGTGAGGTCGTCGAGGAGGATGCGGCCGTGCGGCCCGGTCCCGCGGACGCGGCCGAGGTCCACGCCGAACTTGCGGGCCAGCAGCCGGACGGACGGGGAGGCAGGAGGGAGGGGGGAGGAGGGAGGAGGGAGGACGGCCGTCGCGGTCCGTGACACGACCGGGGTTCCGTTCTCAACCCGCGGGTGGTCTTCCTCCCGCCTTCCTCCTCCCTCCTCCCCCCCTGCCGCGGTGTACGCCAGGATCACCTCCCCGACCTGCACCTTCGTTCCGGGGGACGCGGCGAGCGACGTGACCGTTCCGGCGAACGGAGCCGGCACCTCCATCGTGGCCTTGTCCGACATCACCTCGGCCAGCCCCTGCCCGCGGCCGACCGCGTCGCCGGGCTTCACCAGCCAGCGGGTCAGCTCCACCTCGATCAACCCTTCGCCGACCGGGGGGAGGGGGAAGTCCATCGGCTCACCAGGGGCGGGGGCGTAGGTCGGCTCGCCGGGAACATCCTGCTAGAACCAGTCCTTCTTCCGCCGCAGGTAGGTGCGGGCGTATTCTGCGTCCGACATGGACAGGTATTGTATACCCTCGATGACACCGACAACGAGCATGACCGGCCCGCACATGAGTAGGCAGAGCCCCACCCGGATCGCTCCGTTCGACGAGTGACCCTGAGCGAACTTGTGGACCCCGAACATGCCCAGGAAGATCGCCAGCATGGCGTGGCCGACTCTCTCCGACCCGGACGACCCGCGCGGGAGATCGTCGTCCCACTCGTCGCGGTCGCGGCGGGACCGCGGGCGGGAGTGTGACTCCTCCGTTGCGGGGAACGTGAATTCGGTCGGGGCGGGCGGCGGCGCGGCGGGGGCCGCCGGCGGCGCGACGACTTCCCAGGTGGGGGCCGGCGCGCCGGCGACCTCGGCCGCGGCGAGTTCGGCATCCACCTCGCCGAACCCGCGCGGCCGTTCCTTCGGGTCGCGCGACAGGCTCCGGCCGATCAGGTCGGCCACCGGCGGGGGTAGCTGGTTGTAGTGCCGGTTCGTCGGCTCCGTGGTCTTGAACAGCGCGAAGCAGAGCGTCTTGGCGAACCCGTACACGTCCGCGGCCGGGCCGACTTTCACCCCGGGGAGCTTGCCGAGTTGCTCCGGCGCGGCGTAGTCGAGGGTGCCGGCGATCGCCGACCCGTACACCGTCGCCCCGCGGGCGGTCGAGGCTCCTCCGGTCAGCGCCGCCGCCGGCATCGCGAGGCCGAAGTCGATCACCCGCACGTCCCACTCCCCGCCCGGTTCCCCGGCCGCCGTCCGCTTCACCATCACGTTCGCCGGCTTGATGTCCCGGTGGAGCACCCCCTGGTCGTGGGCGGCCTTCAGGGCCGCGGCGAGGGTCCGCGCCAGCGGGAGGAGCTCTCCGAGCGGGATCGGGCCGTTCCGTTCAACGTAGCTCTGGAGCGTCGGGCCGTCGAAGTACTCCATCACGAGGTACGGGCGGCGACGGGCCGTCTCGTCGGCGAACCCGCAGTCGCGGAGGCCGACGATGGCGCGGTGCTTCAGCCGGTCGAGGGTCATCGCCTCCTTCAGCACGCTGGTCGCGTCCCGGTCCAGGTGGGCGTCGTGGATCACCTTCACCGCCACCGCCGCCCCGGTCAGGGCGTGGCGGCACAGGAACGTCACCCCGAACCCGCCGGCCCCGAGGATGCGGTCGGGCGGGTACTTGTCGAGTGGGAACGGGGCGAACCGCCCGGGGTCGAGCGCGACCGCCTGCCTCAGGTCGGAGAGGGCGGCCGGGTAGTCGTCCTGTTCGAGTTTGGTCCGGTAGGCGTTGTGGTACGCCTCGGCCCGCTCCCCCGTCGACACGGCCAGCGCCGCCGCCCGGGCGAACGACTTCCCCGCCCCGTCGAAGTCGCCGACCGCGACCTGGAGCTTGCCGATGTCCGTCACCAGCCCGGGACGGGCGGCGCGGGCCTCCTTCGGCAGCGCCCGGAGCTCGGTCAGGAGGTCCGCCACCAGCCCCCGGTCGTCGCGGCTGCGGACCGACAGGCTGTGCTTCGGCTCGACCGGCTTGCCGAGCATGTCGAGCTTGTCGAGGAGGGCGGCCATGCGGCGGTGGAGGTCGTCGAGCTTCCGCGCGGTGTCGGCCGCGTGCGTCTCGACCGCCGACCGGGCGGCGTCGGCCGCGGCGGTGGCCCGCTCGACCGACTGGTGAACGTCGTCCACCTTGGTCTCCACCCCCTTCACCGAGTCCGCGACCGACCTCACCGAGTCCTCGACCCGCTTCACCCCGGCTCCGACTGACCGCACCTCGGCGCCCAACTTCTCGGCGACGGCATCGAGCGCCGCGTCGAGGTGGGCGTTCGACTCGTCGAGGACCCCGGCGAGGCGGTCGAACCCGGCCTGCTGGGTCTCGGCCAGCGCCTCGGTGGCCGTGAACTGGAGCCCTTGGAAGAGTTCCGCGTTCCGCTCCACCTCGCGGCGGAAGAAGTAGCGGGCGGCTACCACCACGACCGACTTGTCGGCGCGGGCGGGGTGGGCGAGGATCGCTCCGAGGGCGGAAAAGCCGGCCCGTTTCACCTCCGCCCCGAGTGCGTTCAGGGCGGCCTTCTCGGCGGCCAGGAGGGCGGTCGGGTCGTCGAACCGAGCGAACGTCCCGGCCCGCTCGGCGAGGTCGCCGGCGACGAGCTTCCCGAGCAGCACGCCCGTCCCGAGGGCGGTGCGGAGCTCGCGGAGGCAGCGGGTGCGGAACTCGTCCTTCCCGGCCAACTCGGGGAACTCGACGGCAGCCACGAACGCCTGGATTTCGCGGCGCAGCGCCTTCGTCTCCTGCCGGTCGAACCACGTCCACAGGGACTCGCCCGCGAGGGCGATTTCGAGCGCCCGCCAGGCCTTCCGGTTGGACGACTCGAGGGCGTCGAGGAGGCGCCGGGAGTGGTCCGAGGTGTGGTCCTTCGCCAGGCGGAACAGTGCGTTGAGCCCGCCGACGCCGTGGAGGGTGAACTCGCAGAGGTAGTCGCAGACGGGCATGGGCACCCCCGGGCGGAAAGCCCGGGGACGGCCGGCCCCCGAGCTTCGCGTACCACTCTGATCTTACCGCGGACCGAACCCCATGCCGATGTTGCCGCTGTCGGGCTCGTCGCGGAAGCCGAGGAGGTTCCGCGTCAGCGCCCCGCCGAACTCCACCAGCTCGCGCAGGGCGCTGTCGAAGTCGGCGGTGACGAGCCGCAGCGGGTGCGACCGCTCGCCGCGCTCGGCGGCCATCAGTGCGGCCTTGCGGAACAGCTCCTCCACGAACGCCGGGCTCGCCCCCTCGGTGCGGTCGAGCAGCGGACCCACGTCGACCGCCGTCAGGTCGAGGCCGTGGGTGAAGTGCTCGAACAGGCGGCGGCGGCAGTCGCGGTCCGGCAGCGGGAAGTACACCGCCTGATCCACCCGACCGGGGCGGGCGGCCAGGGCGCGCTCCAGCATCCGCGGGCGGTTCGTCGTCAGGAGGAAGATCACGTCGGCCTTCGTGCCGAGGCCGTCCATCTGGTCCATCAGGTCGTGCAGCAGTGTCGTGTCCGGGTTGTCGGCGCGGTCGAGCGCGATCAGGTCCACGTCCTCGATCACCACCAGCGCCGGCTGAAGGAGGCGGGCCAGTTGGCACGACTCGCGGACGAGGCGGAGCTGCCGGCCGGTCAGCAGGATGACCGTGTACGCCGGGCAGGCGCGCGCCAGGTACTTCGTCACCAGCGTCTTGCCGACGCCGGGCGGGCCGTGGAACAGCACGCCGTGACGGGTGCCGCGGCCGGCCTTCTTCAGCGTCTCGGCGTGCGTCAGGAGGCCGATGACGTTCCGCTCTACCACCTGAAGCACTTCGTCCGGCAGGATGATCTGGTCGCGGCTGACCGCCGGCAGGTCGTGGAACCGAATCTGAAAGTCCGGCTCGCCGTCGGCCCCCGCCGGTCCGGCCTGCTCGACCATCAGCACCTGGCCGCGGTAGACGTTCCGCTCGCGGGCCTCGGACAGCACGCGGTCGAGCGCCTTCTGGGCGTCGTCGGCGGTGGGGGCGAGGATGTCCAGTGCCGTCCGCGACAGCATCGCCACGAACGGCGCCAGCCCCGGCGGCGACAGCAGGTACAGGCCGGAAACGACGACCTTCGTGGAGATCGTGAGCGAGGTCGGGCGGACGGTGTACTCGACCGGGGAGTTACGGGAGGCGTTCGCGGCCAGGGCGGGGGTGAGCTCGTTCCAGTAGCCCATGCCGACGACGGGGCGGGAGTCGGACGCTTCGCGGAGGGCTTCGAGGGCCAGGTACAGGTTGACGCGCTCCCACTGGAGGAGCGGCCGGGTGATGACGGCGCCGCGCTTCCACGGCCGGCCGAGGTGCTTCTCCACGACCGGCGACACGCCGGCGAAGTAGCTGACGACGACGCCGGCCGCCACCATTCCGATGAGGACGAGGGCGACGGCCGCCCCGACGGTGGCGAAATCGACCGCCAGCAGGGGGGGGACTCTCATTCCGCGACTCGTGGGCCGGGTGACGCACCCGGGGCGTTGCCCCGGGCTATCGTATCCCAGGCCGTTGGCCTGAAAACCGGCCACCCCTCTTCAGCCCGAAGGGCTGGGACAGCATAGCCCGGGGCAACGCCCCGGGTGCGGCAGGGGCTTCATTCCGAGTCCAGCGCCTCGCGGAGGGCCTGGATGGTTTCGTGGAGGTGTTCGAGCGTCGGGTTGATGTCCAGCGCCTGGCGGAAGGCGCGGAGGGCGGCGCGGGGCTTCTTCAGCTTCAGGAAGCACTGCCCCATCCCGGCCGCGGCCCCGAAGTGGACGGCGTTGAGGCGCATCACCACCTCGCAGTCGGCGATGGCCTTCGGGTACTGCCCCTGCTTGAAGTAACAGATGGCCCGCTGGTTCCGCGCCTCGGCGAACTCCGGGGCCAGGGCGATGAGGTCGTCCAGCGCCGCCTTGCGGGCGGCGGGCTCGCTCTCGCGCACGGCCTGCTGCAGCGCCCAGTTCTCCTCGTTGGTGCCGCCGCGGAACCACACCTCCCACAGCGCGTCGGACGCCAGCCGCTGCACGAGCGGGTCGTCGTCGCGGAGGCGGGCGGCGAGCGGCTGGTTGCAGCCCATGGTGCCGACCAGACCCAGCGCCAGGGCCGACGCGCGGCGGGTGCGGATGTCGGCGGCGGCGAGGAGCCGCGACAGGGTGCCTTCGGTGTACTTGCCGCGGACCTCGTCCTTGAACCGCTGCACCAGCGGGCCGGCCCCGGCGGCCCACAGCTCCTCGTCGTCGCCCGGGTTGAGCGGCGGGAGGCGTTCGAAGTAGGTGACCAACAGGGGGGCGGTCACGGGTCAGTCCTCGGGCGAGTCGCGGGACGGAGTCAGTGTAGGGCACGCGGGCAAGGGGGTGCAAGGGCGCTAGGAGGTGAGGTAAGCCCGCGGACGGCCGCCCCCGGGCTTCGCGCGCTCACCGCACCAGCCGCGACAACACCGCCATCCGCACCGCCAGCCCGTGCGTCACCTGGTCGAGGATCGCCGACGCCGGCCCGTCGGCCACGTCCGGCGTGATCTCGACGCCGCGGTTGATCGGCCCCGGGGCGAGCAGCAGGACGCCGGGCCTGGCGCGCGTCATCCGCTCGCCGTCCATGCCGAACAGGAGGCGGTACTCGCGGATCGACGGGAACAGGCCGCTCCGCTGCCGCTCGAACTGGATGCGAAGGAGGTTCAGCACGTCGCACCGCGGCAGGATGTCGTCGAGGTTATGCGCGACCTCCACGCCCAGCTCGGCGACCTCCCGCGGGACGAGGGTCGTCGGGCCGCACACGATCACCTTCGCGCCGAGCTTCAGCAAGCCGTGGATGTTGCTCCGGGCGACGCGGCTGTGGGCGATGTCGCCGACGAGGCCGATGGTGAGGCCGGCGACGCGGCCGAGGCGCTTGCGGATGGTGAAGATGTCGAGCAGCCCCTGCGTCGGGTGCTCGTGGGCGCCGTCGCCGGCGTTCACGACGCGGACGTGCGGCAGCAGGTGACGGGCGAGGACGTGCGGGGCGCCGGGCGACGCGTGCCGCACCACCACGGCGTCGATTCCCATCGCCTCAATGTTGCGGGCGGTGTCGATGAAAGTCTCGCCCTTGGACGCGCTGGAGCCGCCGGGGGTGAAGTCGAGGGTGTCGGCGCCGAGCCGGCGGGCGGCCAGGCCGAAGCTGACGCGGGTGCGCGTGCTGTTCTCGTAGAACAGGTTGGCGATCACCTTACCCTTGAGCTCGTCGCGCTTCGGCACGTCGCCGAACCCGACGCCGATGTAGTCTTCGGCCGCGTCCAGCAGCGCGGTGATCTCGGCTGGCGACAGGTCTTCGAGGCCGAGCAGGTGCTTCACGCTTGAGTACCTCGCGGGTAGACGAGTTGCCGCTTGCGGCTTCGCGCGTGGCGCCGCGAAGCCGCAAGCGGCAACGTAACTGCGCGACTAACTTCGCTTCAACCCGCGCCCCGGCAGCGCCGCCGTTCGCTCCCCGGACCGCAACACGAACTCGCCGTTCACGATCACGTCCGTCGCGCCCGTCGCGAGCGCCTTCCCGTCGTCGTAAGTTGAGCGGTCGGCGATCGCGTCGGGGTCGAAGACCACCACGTCCGCCGCGTACCCGGCCCGCAGCAACCCCCGATCCGCGAGACCGAAGCGCCGCGCCGCGTGGTGCGAACACTTCATCACCGCATCTTCCAGTGACCAGTCGCCCGCGCGAACGTGGTGGCCGAGGAACCGCGCGAAGCAACCGGTGCCGCGCGGGTGCGGCCGGCCGCCGACGTAGATGCCGTCGCTGCCGGCCATCATCAGCGGGTGCCGCATCAGGGCGGGAATGTCGGCGTCCTGCCGGGCGGCGAAGTGGCGGATCACGCACCCCGCGGCGCAGTTCGTGGCGATCAAGAGATCGCACACGAAGTCCACGAGCGACTGTCCGGCGTCGGCCGCGGCGGCGATGAGCCCCTTCCCCTCGTAGTGGCGGTAGTCGTCGCTCGGCACGCTCGCCAGGCGGATCGTCTCGATCGGGAAGCGCGGGTTCGCGAACGCCGCTTCCAACCCGCCCCGCACCGTGGGTTGCCGCAGCCGCTCGACCGTCGCCGCGGTGCCGCCGGCGCACACCTCCGGCGGCAGCGTCAGCATCGACACCAGGGTGCTGCCGTACAGGTAGCAGTACAGGTCGAACGTCACGTCCACGCCGTCGGCCCGCGCGGCGTCGAGCAGCGGGATGGTCTGTTCCGCCAGGCAGTTGAAGTGCGAGACGTGGACCGCGGCCCCGGAGCGGCGGCCGATGTTGAACACCTCTTCGAGCGCGGCCGGTGCCTTCTGGTCGTTGTAGCCGCGCATGTGGGTGACGTAGGCGCCGCCGAACGGGGCGATCTCGCGGCACAGCTCCACCAGCTCGTCCTCGTCGGCGTAAATGCTCGGCACGTAGTCGAGGCCGCTGGACAGGCCGACGGCGCCCTCCTCCATGCCGGCGCGGATGAGTCGGCGCATCGCGGCCAGCTCGGCGGCGGTCGGCTTCCGCGGGTCGAGGCCCATCACCTCCATCCGCACGTTCCCATTCGGGATCAGGGTGCAGACGTTGAGGGCGCACGCGCCGTCGAACAGCGCCAGGTACTCGGCCACGCCCTGCCACGTCTTGCCGGGCGTGGGGAAGTTGCCGTTGAAGCCGGCGGTGTACTCCCGCATGTACGCCTGCACCGCCGCCGACCCGGGGGCGAAGGCCACGCCGTCCTGCCCGAGCACGTAGGTCGTCACGCCCTGTCGGATAGCGGGTTCGTGGTACGGATCGACGAGCAGCGCCAGGTCGCCGTGGGCGTGCGCGTCCACGAACCCGGGGCAGACCACCTTCCCCCGCGCGTCGAGGGTCGATCTCGCGGCGGGCGCGGGGAAGCGGCCGACGGCGACGACGCGGTCGCCGGTGACGGCCACGTCGGCGTGGGTCCAGGGGAGGCCGGACCCGTCCACGACCCGGCCGTTGCGGATGAGGAGGTCGAACATGGGGAGCGTCCCGGGGCGCGTTCCCCACACGATAGGCGGAAAGCGGAAGCGCGGCGAGCCGACCGCCGTGAGGCGGCGGGTGAGCGATTCAGGTACGTCACCCGCCGCCTCGCGGCGGTCGGCTCGCCGCGCTCCGCTCACCCGCCTATCGTGTTCCAAGCCTCCCCCGCCCCCAGCCCGGACCCGATATGGCCTCGTCCGCCTCGGTCCCTCACACCCGCATTCTGGCCGGGCTCGTCCTCGGCGCGGTTGCCGGGTGCCTGGTCAACTACCTGTTCGTCGAGGTCGGGCCGGACCAGCGGCCGGTCGTGCCGCAGTGGCTCCGGCTCCTCAACCAGAACGTCACCGAGCCGGTCGGCCAGGTGTTCCTCCGGCTGTTGTTCGTCACCGTCGTGCCGCTCGTGTTCGCGTCACTCGCGGTCGGCGTCGCGCAGATCGGCAGCGTCGGGGCGGTGGGCCGGGTCGGGGGGAAGACGATCGCGTACTTCCTCGTCATCACCACCATCGCGACCGTCATCGGGCTGGTGCTGGTGAACGTGGTCCGGCCGGGGGACGGGCTCCCGCCCGGCGACCTGGCCGAGCTCCAGAAGCAGTTCGCGACCGACGCCGGGCAGCGGAAGCCGGCCGAGTACACGGTCATGTCGTTCGTGCAGTCGGTCGTCCCGAACAACCCGTTCCGGGCGGCGGCGAACCTGGAGATGCTCGGCATCATCACCTTCGCCCTGCTCGTCGGCGTCGGCCTGACGAAGCTCGACGCCCACAAGGCCGCACCGGTCGTGCACCTGCTCGAGGCGATCGGCGAGCTGATGGTCTTCATCATCACCCTGGCGATGAGGCTGGCGCCGATCGGCGTGTTCTGCCTGATCTTCGCCACCACGTCACAGCTCGGGTTCGCGCTCCTCGGGCTCCTCGGCAAGTACGTGTTCGTGGTGCTGCTCGGGCTGGCGATCCAGGGCGGGCTGGTGCTGCCGGGGCTGGTCCGGCTGCTCGCCGGGTACGGGCCGCTCACGTTCTTCCGCAAGGCCCGGGCGTCGATCGTCACCGCGTTCAGCACCAGCTCGTCGAACGCCACCCTGCCGACGAACCTGCGGACGGCCGAGGTCGAGTTCGGCGTGCCGCCGCGGATCGCCGCCTTCGTCCTGCCGCTCGGGGCGACCATGTGCATGGCCGGGACCGCCCTGTTCGAGGGTGTTACCGTCATGTTCCTCGCGCAGCTGATGCTCCCGGAGGCGATGCCGCTCGGCCAGCAGGCGCTGGTGGTGATGCTGTGCGTCCTCACGGCCGTGGGCGCGGCCGGTGTGCCCGGCGGGTCGATCCCGCTTCTGATGCTCGTCCTGGAGACCGTCGGCATCCCGCCCGGCGCGATCGCCATCGTCCTGGGGATCGACCGCATCCTCGACATGTGCCGGACCACGGTGAACAACATCGGCGACCTGTCCGCCGTGGTCGTGGTGGCGCGGAGCGAGGCCGGGCGCGAGGTCACCCCGGCCGCGCCGCCGCCCGCACTGTGACCGCCACCGGTTTTGTGGTGGTGCCCGCGGGTCGGTAGGTGGCGAACGAGTTGGCTGCCTCCCACAGGGTCACCTCGGTCACCGGCAGACCGGCGGCCGCGGCATGGTCGAATATCAGTCGGGCGATGTTCTCCGCCGTCGGGTTCACGTCGAGCAGCACCAGCGGCTCGCCCTGCCGCTCCAGTTCGGGCACCACCGGGTCGTCGCGGTGCAGCAGCATCCGGTGGTCGAGGGTGTCGTCGATCCACCGGCCGAGGACGCGCTTCATCTCGCCGAAGTCGAGCACCATGCCGAGCGGGTCGAGCTCCGGGGCTTCGAGCGTGACGACGACCTTGCCGTTGTGCCCGTGCAGGTGCCGGCACTTGCCGGCGTAGCCGAGCAGCCGGTGGCCGTAGCAGAAGTGAATTTCCTTCGTCACCGCGAACATCGAATGTCTCCCGGGCGAGCGGCCCGCGTGAGCGGGCTGTTCCTCTGCTCATCTGACGCGCGGAGGAACAGCCCGCTCACGCGGGCCGCTCGCCATCGGATTGATAGCGCGTCGGGTCCGGCACCCCCGCCGCGCGGAAGCCCGCCTGACGCTCCCCGCACTTGATGCACGCCCCGCACGGCACCATCCCCATCGGCCGCACGCACGAAAACGTGTACTCCAGCGGGAAGCCCAGCCCGCGCCGCAGCACGTCCGACTTCGTCAGCCGGGCGTAGGGGCGGAGGATGCGGACGGGCGGTAGGTTCATCCCTCGTGCCACGACCGCGGCGAGACCGTCGTAGAACGCCGGTGTTGCGTCGGGGAACGGGTTGGTGCCGAGCGGGGCCGTCGCCAGTTCCGGCACCCGGTGGAGGTGACACCACAGCAGCGGCTTGGCGAACAGTAGGACGTTTCGGCCGGGAAGGAAGTCGGCGTCGTGGGCCGCTGTCGCGCCCGGCGTGTCGGTGCCGGTCACGCTCCAGTGGCCGCCGTACAGGTCCGCCGCGGGTTGCTGTAGTTCCACCAGCGGTCGCAGCGCCGGCGTGCGGACCGCGGCCAGGAAGCGGTCGAGGTGTACCCGCTCCGCGTCCTCCCAGAGCATGCCGACGCGGACGTAGATCGGCACGACCGCGGGGTACGCCCGCGCCGCCTCGGCGAGGAGGACGGCGCTGTCGAGTCCGCCGCTCACCAGGACGGCGAGCGCGGTGTCGGGGTGCGGCGGCGGCCAGGCATCGGTCGGACTCACGCCATGATTCTAGCCGCCCCGGCGACCCTATGGCAGCGCCACCCCCGCCCCGGCCGCCGCGGGCCGCCCGCCCTGGCCGGCCGGGCCGTTCATCCCCGGGGGCGGGCCGCCGCCGCCCGGCATCATCCCGGGGGCGCCGCCGCCCTGGCTGCCCCCGCCGACCATCTTTGTCACCATCGACCCGACCGAGTCCATCAGCGTCTGCGTCTCACTCTCGGCGGAGAGCACAAACACGTCGCCGCTCGTGCTCGCCCCGATGCTCGTGAACAGCTCGACGCCGACCTTCTGGTTCCCCACCACCTTCGACACGAACTGCTTCCAGTAGCGCGGCGGGTCGATCGAGGCGTCGTCGCCCTTCGCCAGCGGGCTCTCGCGGAACCGGTCGCGCAGGGCCTTCGCCGCGTCCGCGTCCGGGAACTGCAGCCGGACCTCGAACTTCACGTGCCGCGACCCGACGCTCGCCTTGAACCCGAACGCCTTCGCCGACTTCGTCGCCTGCGCCGCTTGCTTCTGGTAGTCGACCTGCCCGGCCGCCGCTTCCTTCTCGTCCGGCTCCTTCGGGCGGCTCTTCTCGTCCAGCATGAACATGATCCACGCGGTGCCGCGGACCGTCTGCTTGCCGAGGTCGCCGAACCGGGCCGCCGTCGCCGACTCCAGGTTGCCGGCGTTCCCCGAGATCATCTTGTTGAACGTCCCCGGCGCAACCCCCGCGGGACAAAACACCACCAGCTTCGCGGACGGGGAGAACACCTTCAACTGGCCGCTGTACACGCCGGCGATCGGGTCCACGGTGTAGTAGTCCCGGCCGTCCGCGGTTCCCTTCTTCGCCCCCGGCAGCTTCGACAACTGCGACCCGTCGAACGGCTTCATGGCCTTCAGGACCAGGGCCGACTCGCCGTTCCCGTTGCTGCCGCTGACGAAGTAGTCGAGGAACTCCTTGGCGTCGCCGCCAACCGCGGTGGCGACCGCGTCCGACGCCAGCTTGAACGACGCGCCGTCCACCGGCTGCTCGAACTTCTTGTACAGCTCGATGTACCGGCGGACGTGGCCGATGTTCGCCCCCTCGACCGTGTTGCAGTCCGGCGGCAGGTAGTTAATCAGCTCGTACGCGGCCGGCTTCTTCACGAAGAACCACACCAGCATGAAGATGACCAGGCCGAGGAACGCCAGCCCGCCGGCGATCAGGACGATGAGCACCGTCTTGTTCGTCTCCTTCACCTTCGCCTTGCGCTTCCTCGGCGCCTTCGCGCCGGGGGCGACCTTCGGCTTCTTCTCCTTCTTCTTCCGCGGCCGGTCGTCGTCGTCGTCGGCCGCCGGGCGGCGGCGCGCCGGCGGGGCGTCGTCGTCGGTTCGGACGTCTTCGGGGGCGTCGAAGATGGCGTAGCACTCCGGGCACTCGACTTCGGTGCCGGGCTCCGGCGCCTTCTTGAGATTGAGCTTGGCCCGGCAGTCCGGGCACCGGAGTTCGACGGCCATTGGCGCGACCTGTGGGGGTGGCGACGGGGACCGGGGATAACGTATCGATCCTAACGGGTCCGGCCGCGGGACGCAAACGGTTGCCGGGGGCGGAGGGTTGACGCACGCCGGTCGGGGCGTCAGGCTAGAATGGGATACCCGTACCCACGAGGAGCACCGATGACCCTCCGCCGGACCGCCGGCCTGGCCGCCGGGCTCGTGCTCGCCGCGGCCGCCGTCGCCCAGGAACCGAAGGTCGAGCCGAAGACCGACCCGAAGGCCGCGTCCACCGCCCAGAAGGGGGAGTGGGTGCCGGCCACGTTCCGGGCGTTCCTCGTCGCCGACGACCGATTCCCGCCGAAGGTCAGCCCGCCGGTGAAGGCCGAGGACCGCGACCCCCGCGACCGCTCCAGCAAGATGCACGACCTCGTCGGCGAGAACGGCCTCAGCCCCGTCGTCGCCGTGTTCGTCCGCTCCGACCCGACGGACCTGCCCGGCTCCGGCGTCGTGAAGTTGGCCCAGGCGCTCGACAAGAAGATCCCCGACTACCGCGGCGACAAGCTGTCCGGGTTCGTGCATTTCCTGTGGCTCGACGCCCCGGAGAAGACTGTGGCGCTGGTCGAGGCCGACGGCACGACGCGGAACGTGCCGCTGGACGGCGAGTTCCCGGACGACGAGAAGCGGGACGACCACGCCGACGCGGTGCTGAAGCTGGCGAACGAGGCGAAGGCGCGGAACGTGCCGTTCGGGCTGGTGCCCGGCAAGGGGCGGATGATCGACGCCTGGGGGCTGAAGGCCGACGACAAGGTGACGGTGGTGATCTACAACCGGCTGCGGGTGAAGGACCGGTGGATATTCCCCGCCGCCGGCCCGACCGACGAGCAGGTGGCGACGGTCATCAAGGCCGCCGAGGAGATGATCGCCAACGTCGGAAAGGACGCGCCGAGATAACCCGCGGCGAGGGGGCGAATAGCAGCCCGGGGACGCCCGTCCCCGGGCTTTCTACGTTGACCGTGACCCCAGGGGAGGAGCCGCCCGTGCCTACCCGCCGCCCGGACGACGACTACGACGACGAACCCCGCCGGGACGACGCGGACGACCGGCCGCGCCGCCGCCCCCGCCGCGACGACACCGACCGCGCCGGCGGCGAAGTCGGGCGGCGGCGGGCGCCTGTTGCTGATCCTCTTGTTGGTCGGTGGCGGGCTGGTGGTGCTGTGCTGCGGCAGCTGCATGGGGCTCGGCTTCTACTTCGCCCGGCAGCAGGTGACGATGGCGGAAGGCAGCCGCAACAAGAACGCCCAGGGGGGCACCGCGACCGTGACGGTGAAGGTGATGATCGGCGGCGAGAACCCGGGCGGGTTCTTCAAGGGCGACTTCAACTTCGTCTTCCAGTCCGGCGGCCGCAAGACCGTCGTCCCGCGCGGGCTGATCGCCGTCGGCGGGGGCCGCGGGCCGGCGGAGTACCGCGAGACGTTCGTGACCCCGGAGCTCGCGGGCGAGACCGGGCCGGTGAAGTTCTGGGTGGAGCGGGGCGACGGGACCGGTAGCGGCTTCCGGGTGTCGCCGGAGTACACCATCCCTTGATGCGACTCGTCGTCAGCACCTTCGGCAGCGCCGGGGACGTGTTCCCGATGCTCGGCCTGGCCCTGGCCCTCCGCGGCCGGGGCCACGAGGTTACGTTCGCCACCAACCCGTACTTCGAGGAATCGGTCCGCCGGCACGGCCTGCCGTTCGAGCCGCTCGGCACCGCCGAGGAGTTCCTGACGACGGTGCGGAACCCGGGCCTGTGGAACCCGCGGACCGGCTTCCGCGTCGTGTTCGAGGGGTTGTGTTCCGCCTTCCGGCAGCAGTACGCGCTGCACGAGCGACTGGGCCTGCCGGGCGTGACGAACCTGTTCGGGTTCGGGGCGCTGGTGGCACGCGAGACGCTCGGCCTGCCGGTGCTGACGGTCCACCTCCAGCCGGCGGTGATGTGGAGCAATCACGAGCAGCCGGTCTTCGCGGGAATCTTCGGCCCGCGCCGGCTGAAGCGGTTCCTCTACTGGCTCGGGATGACGGCCTTCGCGCACCCGCCGGTGGCCCGCGCCCTCGACCCGTGGCGGGCGGAACTCGGGCTCGGGCCGATGCCGCGGGTGGACCGCTGGTGGCACTCGCCGGACGGCGTGATCGGCCTGTTCCCCGACTGGTACGGCCCGCCGCAGCCGGACTGGCCGCCGAACGTCGTCACCACCGACTTCCCCCTCTGGAACGACGGCTCCGAGGCGGGTCTGCCGGCCGACGTGGCGGCGTTCCTGGATACCGGCGAGCCGCCGCTGGTGTTCACCCCGGGCTCGGCGAACATGCACGGCCGGGCGTTCTTCGCGGCCGCGCTCGAGGCCGCGCAACGGCTCGGGCGGCGGGCGCTGCTGCTGACGAAGTTTCCCGTGCAGCTGCCGGCCGTGCTGCCGTCGGGGGTGATGCACGCGGACTACGTGCCGCTCGACGTGCTGCTGCCGCGGGCGGCGGCGTTTGTCCACCACGGCGGGGTGGGGTCGATGTCGCAGGCGCTGGCGGCGGGGGTGCCGCAGCTGGTGATGCCGCTGGCGCACGACCAGTTCGACAACCTGGCGCGCGTCGTGAAGATCGGTGTGGGTGCCGGCCTGGGCGTCCGGCGGTTCACCGGCCGCCGCGTGGCGGCGGTGCTGGCCCGGCTGTTGGATTCGGCCGACGTGGCGACGGCGTGCCGTGAAGTGGCGGCGCGGCTGACCGCCCGCGACGGATTGGTTCGCGCCGCGGAGACCGTGGAATCGCTACTCAGCCGCCGAGCCGAGCCCCGTTACTGAGCCGTAGGTTGTTGGGGTTGGGTGAGTGGCTTCTGGTCTTCATCGTGCGTGGTTATCCCCCTCACCCCGCGTGCTTCGCCGCGACCCTCTCCCCCGAGGAGAGAGGGTGGGACTGGCCGGCCGTCATCGTGGGCGGGCATCGACCCGCGGGCGCCGTGGCCGCACCCCGCGTCGGCGCGTGGTTACCCGCCCGCGACGGGGGCCGGGTGCGCCCACCCTATCCCCCGGGGGAGAGGGTCGCGGCGAAGCACGCGGGGTGAGGGGGCGAACCACCTCCGGCGGAGGTCGAACCGGGGCAATGCACCTCGGACAACCTGCGGGTCAGTAGGGGCCGGGTGCGTACCCGTCTCGAAGCACGTCGGATGGGGTTCGAGATGGGTACGCACCCGGCCCCTTACGGGGCTCGGCTCGCCTCGGCGGTCGCCGTCACCCGCTTCACCAGCATCGTCGCGTAACTGCCGCGCGGCAGCTCGAAGCGCAGCTCCAGCTTCCGCCGCGGCGCGTGAAGCTCGTCCGCCCCCGCGGCGTGCGTCAGCCCCGCGGGCCGCACGCACCCCGGCCGGTCGCCCTTTGAGAAGAACGGCTTCTGCAACCCCTTCACCTTCAGCTCCGGTAGCGTCAGCCCCTCGGCGGCCAGTACCTCCGCGGCGAGTTCCGCCCACGCTTCGCCCGAGGCCGGTCGCATTCTCGCCGATGGTAGCGGCAGCGTCAGCGACTCCCATTCACCGCCCGGCGCCCGCCGCGGCACCGGCACCCGGCCGAGCTTCAACTCCACCGTCGCCAGGTCCGCGGCGGGGACGTGCCGCCCGAGCCACGCCGCGAGCATCCGGTTCCACAGCGCGCTCTGGTACGCCGCGAGGTACAGCCCCTGTAGGTCCGGCCGCAGGCGGGCGACCGCCCCCTTGAAGTCGGTCGGGTGGTGAACGAGGTAATCGACCAGGCTGCGGGCGTGCCCCTTCGGCAACGTCGCCTTCAACTTCGGCCAGTCGCCCCAGCCGTCGCGCAGCAGTTGCTTCTCGCGCTTCCCTTCGGCGCGGTCGAACTCGTAGGGGGCGGCAAGGGCCAGCCACAGGGCGCGCTCGAACCGGCCGAACACCATTTCCTTCGCCACGAACTCGCCGGCGTCGCCGACGGAGCCGAACCGCTGGTCGTCGAAGTAGTTGGGCAGGCCGGCGTCCGCCACTTCGCGCAGGGCGAGTTCCGCGTGTTCGATCGCGCCGCGGTCCAGCGACCGCAGCACGACGGCGAACCGGTTCGCCCGGATGGCCGCGGCGGTAAACGGCTCCGCGACCTGCCCCAGGTAGGTGAGCGTGACGCGCTCGTGCTGCAACCCGCGCGGCGGGCCGCGCCACACGGTCAGGTGTTGACTCGTGACCGCGTGCCGGTCCTTGAGGCCGCCGTAGCTGACGCGGCGGGCGTCGAGCTGCCAGCGGCGGCGGACGGCAGCGATGGCGTCGGGCGTGGTCCAGCCGGTCTTGTCGAGCCGGTACAGGGCGAACTCGCCGCCGCCGGGCGCCACGTCCGTCAGTTCCTCGACCCGGAAGTCGTCGGGCTGCTGCTTCAGCTTCATCCGGTCATTGATACGGGGCCTGGCGAGCGGCCGGCGTGAGCCGGCTGTTCCTCCGCGCGCCAGGCGCGCGGAGGAACAGCCGGCTCACGCCGGCCGCTCGCCAGGCGATCGGTAGAATGTCGTTCCCTATTCCCAGGGCCGAGCCATGCCCGGTGTGAACGACCCCCACCCCCGGCCCGACGTGGACCGCACGGAAGCCCCGTCGCAGCCGAGCGCGTCGGACGAGACCGGAGCCTCGGCGGCCGGTCACCCGCCCGCCACCCCCGCCCTCGGCCCGCCGGTCGAGCCCGGCGAGGTCGGCACCCTCGGCCCGTACCGCCTCGTGAAGGAACTCGGCAAGGGCGGCATGGGGGCCGTGTACGCCGCGCTCGACACCCGCCTCCACCGCCGCCTCGCGCTCAAGCTGATGCTCCCGCAGTTCGCCGCCGACCCGGCGGCCCGCGAGCGCTTCCTCCGCGAGGCGCGGGCGTGCGCCCAGGTGATCCACGACAACGTCGTGACCGTGTACGACGCCGACGTGCGCGACGGCGTGCCGTACATCGCCATGCAGTACCTCGAAGGCTACCCGCTGGACGAGTACCTGAAGCGGAAGGGAACCCCGAGCCTCCAGCAGGTGCTGCGGATCGGCCGCGACGCGGCGGCGGGGCTGGCCGCGGCGCACGCGAAGGGGCTCGTCCACCGCGACATCAAGCCGGCGAACCTGTGGCTGGAGGCGCCGCACGGGCGGGTGAAGGTGCTCGACTTCGGGCTGGCCCGGCCGGTGGACGCGGAGGCCGAGATCACCAAACAGGGGGCGGTCGTCGGCACCCCGGCGTACATGAGCCCGGAGCAGGCCCGCGGGCTGCGCGTGGACCACCGCACCGACCTGTTCAGCCTCGGCGCCGTGCTGTACCGCCTCTGCACCGGCCGGCTGCCGTTCCAGGCCGACACCACGATGGGCGTGTTGATGGCCCTGGCGTCGGAGGAGCCGCCGCCGGTGCGCGAGCTGAACCCGGCGGTGACCGTGGCGCTGGCCGACCTGATCCATCAGTTGCTGTCGAAGAACCCGGCCAACCGCCCGCCGTCGGCCGATGACGTGGCCGCCCGGCTGCGGACGATCGCGCAGGCGACGGTTGCCGACGCCCCGGGTCAGCCGTCGGTGCCGCAGGTGGTGTACGTGCCGATCCAGGTGACCGCGGCCTCGTCGGACAACCCCTTCGCCGACCTCGACGTGACCGAAGGTGATGTCATCCCGCCGGCGGTCCCGGTGGGTGCGAAGCCGCGCGGGCGGACGCTGCTGGCGGCGGCGGGGCTGGTGGCGCTTGTGGCGCTGGTGTTCGCCGCGGTTGTCGTGGTGATCCGCAGCCGCGAGAACACCGTGGTGAAGGGCGACCCCCCCGACACCCCCGCGGCGACCGCGAAGGGGAAAGACGGCAAGGCGCCTCCAAGGGTCATCCCCGGCGGGGCCACAATTGCGGGCGGCGCCGCAGACCGGAAGGCGGCCGAGTGGGTAATCAGTCAGGGCGGTAAGGTTCGGGTCAACGGAGGAGACGCGTACCTCGCGGCGACCGCCGATCTGCCGAAGGAACGGTTCACCCTGACGACTGCCTCGCTGAGTGAGACGGGCGTCACCGACGCGGGACTGGCGAACCTCCAGGATTGTGTCGGGCTGACGACTCTACAGATGCTAGCACTACAGCGCAACCCTGATCCGTCATAGTCTGCCCTCCTACGGGAGGGAATCCGATGACGGACGCGGACTTCGCGGGGATCG
>Ga0209181_10005446_pt1 | contig 18333 bp, 18 predicted proteins | sample MAT05_FD_187208 | JGI IMG/M metagenome (GOLD analysis project Ga0209181, IMG submission 187208) | Freshwater microbial communities from Lake Fryxell liftoff mats and glacier meltwater in Antarctica - MAT-05 (SPAdes) (version 2) | ecosystem: Environmental > Aquatic > Freshwater > Ice > Liftoff...
CCGAATGGGCCGATCTGCTCCGCCCAGGCGGGCCGAATGACGGCGCGGTGGGGGAACGTGTGGTGCTCACCGGGCGCATCACCGATGGTGAGGGCGCGCTGGTGGTGGATGCCCTGGTCGAGATCTGGCAGGCCGGGCCAGATGGCAGCTACGACGGCGCCTTTCACGGCTTTGGCCGCTGCGCCACCAACGAGGCCGGCGCGTTCCGCTTCACCACGCTCAAGCCCGGCCCGGTGCCCGGCCTGGGCAATGCGACGCAGGCGCCGCACATCGCCATCACGGTCTTCGCGCGCGGCCTGATGAAGCATGTGGTGACCCGCGCCTATTTCGCCGAGGATGCTCTGAACGCCGCCGACCCGGTGCTGAATCTGGTCGAGGACCCCGCCCGGCGCGCGACGCTGATCGCGCAGCCGGCCGGTGGACATGAATGGCGCCTCGACATCGTGTTGCAGGGCGCGAACGAGACCGTGTTCCTCGACGTATGAGTGTAGCTCCGGCCGATGGCGTGGTGTTCGGCGCCGTCTATGGCACCGATGCGATGCGCGCCATCATGGGCGAGCGCGCCTTCCTCGCCCGCATGCTCGATGTCGAGGCCGCACTTGCCCGCGCCCAGGCCGGGCTCGGCCTGATCCCGGCCGCGGCCGCGGCGGCGATCAGCGGGGCGGCGCGGGTCGAGATGCTGGACCTGCCGGCGCTCGCCGCCGCCACGCGCAACACCGGCTTTCCCGTGGTCGGGCTGGTGCAGCAGCTTTCCGCCGCGGCGGGGGAAGAAGCAGGGCGCTGGACGCATTGGGGGGCGACCACCCAGGACATCACCGACACCGCGACCATCCTGCAACTGCGCGAGGCCTTCGCGCTGATCGGCGCCGATCTCGACGCGCTGATCGCCGCCCTGGCGCGGCTCGCCACGACGCATCGCGACACGGTGATGCCCGGGCGCACCCATGCGCAGCAGGCCCTGCCGATCACCTTCGGCTACAAGGTGGCACTCTGGCTCGACCCCTTGATCACCATGCGTGAGCGCCTCGCGCAGCTGCTGCCGCGCCTGCTTCGCCTGCAATTCGGCGGCGCCGTCGGCACGCTTGCCTCGCTGGGCGCGCAAGGCCCCGCCGTGGCTGCGGCGCTGGGGCGCGAGCTCGGCCTGCCGGTGCCGATCATTCCCTGGCATGTGGCGCGTGATGGAATGGCGGAGGCCGCCTGCTGGCTCGGCCTGCTCGCCGGCACACTCGCAAAACCCGCCACCGACATCATGCTGCTGATGCAGTCGGAGGTGGCGGAAGTCTCTGAACCCGCCGCACCGGGTCGGGGTGGCAGTTCCACCATGCCGCAGAAGCGCAACCCGATCGGCTGCGAATACGTCATCGCCCAGGCGCGCAGCGTGCAGACCCTGCTGCCGCAAATGCTCGGCGCCATGGCGCATGAGCATGAACGCGGCGCCGGCGGACAGCAGGTGGAGCAGCTCGTGCTGCCCCAGATGGTGCTGTACGCACACGGCGCACTCGCCACGCTGCGCCCGCTGGTCGAGGGGCTGGTGGTCGATGCCGCGCGGATGCGCCGCAACCTGGCGGGCGGCGGCGGGCTGATCATGGCGGAGGCGGTGATGATGGGCCTCGCCCCGCTGCTCGGCCGCGGCCTGGCGCATGAGGTGGTGCGCCACGCCTGCGACCTCGCCTTGGCCGAGGGCGTGAGCCTCGCCGCAACCCTGGGACGCGATGCACGAGTCGGCGCCCATCTGGATGCCGCCGGCCTCGCGCGGCTGACCGACCCGGCCGGCTACCTCGGTACCGCGCACGAGGCCATTGAGGCCGTGGTGGCGCGCGCCACCGGCCGAGCGAATCCCTTGCGGTTTCCGCCCGCGCCGCCATAGAGGCAGGATGACCATCGCGAAGGTTGCCATTATCGGCGCCGGCCTTGCGGGCTTGGCCGCCGCCAAGACGCTCGTCGCCCATGGGGTCGATGTGCGGCTGTTCGACAAGGGCCGTGGCGCGGGAGGGCGCATGGCGACGCGGCGCGTTGAGGTGGATGGGCAGGCCTTCTTCTTCGACCACGGCGCACAGTACCTGACGGCACGCCGCAAGGTGTTTCAGGCCACGCTCGATGCGGTGGGCGCCAAGCCCTGGCCGCAGCCCGGCCGCTACGTCGGTGCCCCGCGCATGTCCCAGGTGCCGCGCGCCCTGGCCGAGGGGCTCGACCTCGTGACCGGGCGCCATGTGGTGGCGGTGGAGGGCGGACGCGGCGCCTGGCGGATCCGCCACGCCCCCGCCGCCGCGGTGAAGCCTGGCAAGCCTGCGCCGAGCGAAGGCCTCGCCGAGGAGGGCCCCTTCGATGCGGTGGTGCTCGCCCTGCCCTCGCCCCAGGTCGTGGAATTGCTGCAAGCGCCGGCGCCGCACCTGGCCACGCTCGCCGACAAGGCGGTGATGGCGCCCTGCTGGACGCTGATGGCAGCGCTGCGCGAACGGCCAAACCTGCCAGATTGGCTGCAACTTGAAGGCGGGCCGATCGCCTGGCTCGCGCGCGACAGCGCCAAGCCGGGCCGCCACGCCGCCGATGAGTGCTGGGTAGCCCAGGCAAGCGCCACCTGGACGCGCGAGCATCTGGAACGGCCGGCCGAGGAAGTCGCTGGCCTGATGCTCACCGCGCTGGCCAAGCTCGCCGGGCCGGAGGCGCTGCCGACCCCGCTGTTTGCCGCGGCGCATCGCTGGCGTTTCGCGCTGACCGAGGTGCCGCTGGGCGCGCCCTGCATCTGGGATGCCGATCTCGCCCTCGGCGCGGCCGGCGATTGGTGCCTCGGACCGCGCGCCGAAGATGCGGTGGAAAGCGGCATGGCCGTTGCTGCGGCGCTGCGGAAGGCATGACCCCCGCACCCGCGCATGCTGGTGACCTCGACGCCACGTTGGCCGAGGCGCTCAGGCTGCTGGCGCGCGGCGTGGCGGACCGGCGGCACGCCTTCCACACGCCCAGTTTGGCAAGCATCGGCCAGGATGGCGCACCGCAGGCCCGCACCGTTGTGCTGCGCGGCTTCGATGCCGCGACGCGCCGCCTGCGGTTCCACACGGATGCGCGCAGCGCCAAGGTGGCCGAATTCGTCGCCGATCCCCGCGCCGCGCTGCACCTGTACGACGCCTCGGCACAGATTCAGCTTCGCCTCGCCGGGTCCATCAGCCTGCATGCCGAGGATTCCGTGGCCGAGATCGCCTGGGCCTCCAGCCGGCCGATGAGCCGCATGATCTACGCCCTGCCCTCCGGCGCCGGCCCCGGCACGCCGCTCGACGCCCCCCAGCCCGCGCCCAAGGATCCCGAGGCCGGGCGGCCCCATTTCAGGGTGCTGGTGCTGAGCATGGCGCGGCTGGAGTGGCTGTGGCTGGCCGCAGCGGGACATCAGCGCGCGTGCTACGATTGGGACGAAACCGGCGCATCCCGCGCCTGCTGGCTGGTCCCATGAAATCGCCCTCCGCCGACGCCATCACCACGGAAATCCTCCGTCAGACCGAAGCCCGCGGGGCCGACCGGAGCATCTGCCCCAGCGAGGTCGCCCGCACCCTGGCGCCGGAGGAGGAAGCCTGGCGCCGCCTGCTCGGCCCGGTCCGCGCTGCTGCGCTGCGCCTGGCACGGGATGGCCGCGTCGAGGTGCTGCGCAAGGGCAAGCCCGTCGATCCGCAACAGGAGGAGGTGCGCGGCGTGATCCGCCTTCGCGCCGCGAAGGAAACGCCATGATCGGCATGATGCTCGGCAGCGGCACCTCAGGCGTGCCGGAGGCGGTGGCGCTGGACATCGCAAGTCTCAAGCTGCCCGCCTCGCCCAACGCCCACCTGGTGGCGCCTGATGGCGCGACCGCGGAGCGGCACGATGCCACGCCGCTCCGCCCGATCGACCCCGATGCCGCCTGGGCCGTGCTGCGGCGCCTCGGCGAGGGTCGGGAGCGCGTTTGGATGCAGGCCGAATTCGCCGCGCTGCGCCAGATTCATTGGGTCGAGCGGTCGCGGATCATGAACTACCCGGACATCATCGTGGGGCAGGTCATCACCCTGCCTGGCGGCACGGGCTACTGGCTGTATTCGCGCAGCCTGATCGGCCATTCGGACCTGGGCGTGAATGCAGCGCGGCTCGCGCGGTGGCGGACGGATCTCGAATCTCGACTCGACGCGCTTTGATGCGCGGCCTCAAACCCTTCCTGCGCGATGCCTGGGCGCTGACCCGCCCCTATTGGTCCAGCGATGAACGCGGCCGCGCGCTGCTGCTGCTCGGCGCCGTGGTCGCGCTGAACCTGTCGCTGGTGGCGATGACGGTGGTGCTGACCTATTGGCAGCGCGCCTTCTACAACGCGCTGGAGCAGAAGGACGCCGCCACCTTCTGGTCGCTGATTTTCCTCGGTGGCGAGGCCGAAGGCACCTGGTTTCCCGGCTTCACCGTGGTGGCCGTCGCCTACATCCTGATCGCGGTCTATCAGCTGTATCTGCGCCAGGCGCTGCAGATCCGCTGGCGCCGCTGGCTGACGCGCGACTACCTCGACCGCTGGCTCGCCGACCGGGCCTATTATCGGATCGCGCTGACCGACCCTGGCACCGACAACCCCGACCAGCGCATCGCCGAGGACATCAAGCTGTTTGTGGACGATACGCTGAGCCTTAGCCTCGGGCTGATGAACAGCGTGGTCACGCTGGTGTCGTTCATCTTCGTGCTCTGGGGGCTGTCGGGACCGCTGGAGGTGCTGGGCGTATCGATCCCGGGTTACATGGTGTGGGTGGCGCTGGTCTATTCGGCGCTCGGCACCTGGATCGCGCACCGCATCGGCCGGCCGCTGATCGGGCTGAATTTCGTGCAACAGCGCGTCGAGGCGGATTTCCGCTACGCCCTGGTGCGGCTGCGCGACAATGTCGAAGGCGTGGCGCTGCATGGCGGCGAGGCGGATGAGAATCGCGGCCTGCAGGCGCGCTTCGCCGCGCTGATGACCAATTGGTGGGGCATCATGACCGCCACCAAGCGCCTGACCTTCTTCACTGCCGGCTTCTCCCAGGTGGCGAGCATCTTCCCCATCGTCGTCGCCGCGCCGGCTTATTTCGCGGGTCAGATTCCCCTCGGCGGGCTGATCCAGACGAGCAGCGCCTTCGGCCAGGTGCAGGGAGCGATGTCCTGGTTCGTGGACAATTACGCCCGCCTGACCGAATGGCGCGCCACGGTGGAGCGCCTGACCGGCTTCACCGCCGCTGTCGCTGCGGCCCGCGCCGCGACGGGCGGCGTGCAGTTGGCAGAAGGTGCCGGCTCGGCGCTGGTCGTCACCGGCGTCACGCTTCGGCTGCCCGATGGCCGCGTGCTGATGGAGGACGCCGCGCTGCGGCTGGAACCAGGCGAGGCGGTGCTGATCTCCGGCGCCTCGGGCAGCGGCAAATCGACCTTCTTCCGCGCCCTGGCCGGCATCTGGCCGTTCGGCCAGGGGCGGGTTGCGCTGCCGATGGGCGCGCGGGCGCTGTTCCTGCCGCAGCGGCCCTACCTGCCGCTCGGCAGCCTCCGCCGCGCCGTCTGCTACCCGCTCGACGCCGCGACGGTGCCCGATTCGGACGTGCGCGCCGCGCTTGAAGCCGTCGGCCTGCCGCGCCTGATCGAGCGTCTCGACGAGGAGGATAGCTGGGACAGGCGCCTTTCGGGCGGCGAGCAGCAGCGCCTCTCCTTCGCCCGCGCCCTGCTGGTGAAGCCCGAATTCCTGTTCCTCGACGAAGCCACGGCGGGCCTCGACCCGGCCGGCGAGGCCGGGCTCTATGCCCTGTTGGCGACGCACCTTGCGGGTACGGCGGTGCTCTCCATCGCGCATCGACCGGCAGTGGCAGCCTTCCATGCCCGGCAACTTCGGGTGGCGGAGGGGCGGCTTTCAGAGAAGACAGGTTGATTCTTACCCGTTAATCTTTCTACTCTGGGTTTAGGTCTGGGAGTTTGGGCGCGTGAATCGGGCGTCATCCTGTTTGGCTGGAGTAGTCGGGCTGGTCCTGGGCAGCGCGATGCCGGCCTTCGCCCAGGGCAACGCTATCGACCGGGTAGTGGAGTTGGTGGCGGAGGCACGCCGCTCCCCCTGCTTCCAGCCGCCGAGCCGCCCTGCCTTGATGCAGAATCCGCCGCTGGAAATGGTCGTCGCCGCCAGCCAGGGCGATGGGCGCGCCATGCAGCGCGTGGCGGAGGGTTACCTCGCGGACCTCGGTCGGCCGCGCCAAGCGCTGGAATGGCTGGAGCGCGCGGCTTTAGCCGGAGCGATCTCGGCCGCCGCCGATGCCGGAAGCCTGCACGCCAGCGGCCGCGGCACTGCGCAGGACGAGCCACTCGCCGTCGCCTGGTGGCGCTACGGGGCAACGCGGGGCGAACTCCGCGCCATGGCTTGTCTCAGCGCCGCCTATCTTCTGGGCCGCGGCGTGCCGCAGGATCTGGCGGAAGCCGCGCGCTGGGCCTTGCTGCGCGAGACGCGCGCGCCGGGGCGGCTGCTGCTGCGCCCCAGCGCCGCGGATTTCGACCGCACCCTGCCGCCGCAGACCCTGGCCCGGGCGCGGCAGTTGGTCCGCGAGCCGCTCGATCCCTCCCCGCCACCGGACCCTGCCGCCGCCTGGCCAGCGCCGCCAACCCCGCGCGTCGGGCCGCGCACGGCTGCGGGCCGTTGAGCGGCTTGCGGCGCGTTGGATTGCACCGCACAAGCGATGCATGTGGAGGGTGATTCGCGTGCTCGGTTGGATCGGTGTCGGACTGGGCGTGGCGCTGATCGGCGCTCTCTGGTGGTTATGGACCCCCGATAAGCCCCGCGCAGCGCTCGAGGCGCTGCACGCGCCGCCCCCGAGCCAATTCGTGACCGTCGAGGCTGTGCGCTTCCATCTGCGCGACACGGGGCCCCGCGACGGCACGCCCGTTGTACTGCTGCACGGCTTCGGCTCCTCGCTGCATATCTGGGAGGATTGGGCGCGGCTGATGGAGGCGGAGCGGCGCGTCATCCGGCTCGATCTGCCGGGCTTCGGCCTGACCGGCGCGGACCCGACCGGCGACTATTCGGATGAGCGGTTCATCGCGCTGCTGGCCGGGCTGCTGGACCGGCTCGGCGTGACGCAGGTGGATCTCATTGGCACTTCCATGGGGGGGCGGCTCGCCTGGCGCTTCGCCGCGGCGCGGCCGGACCGCGTGGCGAAGCTGGTGCTGATGGCGCCGGATGGGTTTGCCAGCGCCGGATTCGAATACGGCAAGCCATCCGGCGTGCCGCTCGCCATGCGCGCCCTGCCCTACACACTGCCCATGGCCCTGCTGCGCGGCGGGCTGGAACCGGCCTATGCGGACAAAGCTATGCTGACCAATCCGGTGGCCGAGCGCTACCGCGACATGATGCTCGCACCTGGCGTGCGCCACGCCATTCTCGACCGGATGCGTGCTCATGTCCTGGTGCCGCCAGAGCCCTTCCTGCGCGGCATCCGCGCCCCCGTCCTGCTGCTTTGGGGCGCGCAGGACCGCATGGTGCCGGCGCCTCATGCGGCGGATTACGCGCGCGAATTGCCGAACAGCAGGACCGTGACCCTGCCCGACCTCGGCCATGTGCCGATGGAGGAAGACCCGGCGCGCTCGCTCGCGCCCGTGTTGGAATTCCTGCGCGAGCCGCGTTTGTAGAGCACGAGATCGATCCGGCAGGATCGATCGTGCTCGATGCGGTGGCGGCCGGGTCCGCCGGCGTTTGCGCGCGCCTGGTTGGCGGATCGTCATCGTGGGAGGGGGCGGAAGCGCCATCGGATGTGCTGAAGGCATCGGCAAGGATGAATCGGGACGGTGAGAATCTCAACCTGTTGTTGATAATTGTTGATAATAGAGGCATCATCGGTTGCAACATGGCGCCGATCACCACTCGACTAGCCGGCTGGTTTCGCCCGGCACGCGATATCCTGCTCGGCGAGACACGCCGAACGGCGCCACGCCCGCGTGGTTTCGCGGAAGCCCAGACAGCGCTCGCGGCCCCTGATCCGCCGCTCGGTCAGGCCGTTCCGCGCAGCTATGACCACGCAAAAAGTACACCGCGCGACGATGTCCCATTCCCTTCCACGGGGCCGCATGGCCATCGCGCCAGGATGCGCGAAAAGTTGCTGGAACGCGGCCCGGATGCCCTGGCCGACTACGAAATCCTGGAAATGCTGCTGTTCCTCGCCATGCCGAAGGGCGACACCAAGCCGCTGGCCAAGGCGCTGATCAACGCCCATGGCAGCTTCGCCGCCGTGCTGACGGCCCCGCAAAAGCAGTTGGTCGAGACGCGTGGCCTGGGCGAGCATAGCGTCGCGGCGCTCAAGCTGGTGCAGGCGGCCGCCCTTCGCATGATGCAGGCGGAGCTGCGCGAGCAGCCCGTGCTGAACAACACCGAGCGGCTGGACGCCTACCTCGCCGCCGCCATGTCACGCGACAAGGTGGAGCAGTTCCGCGTGCTGTTCCTCGATCCCAAGAACCGCCTGATCGCCGACGAGGTGCAGGGCAAGGGCACGGTGAACCACACGCCAGTCTATGTGCGTGAGGTGGTGAAGCGCGCGCTGGAACTGCACAGCACCGCGCTGATCCTGGTCCACAACCACCCCTCGGGCGACCCGACGCCGAGCCGCGCCGATATCGACATCACCGCCGAGCTGCGGGAGGCGGCAGCGCTGTTCGAGGTGGTGGTGCATGACCACCTGATCATCGGCAACGGCCGACAGTTCAGCTTTCGGCGCGAGGGGCTGCTGAGCCGCCGCTGACGGGCCCGCCGGCCTCGGCCAGCACCTTCAACACCGCGGCACCATAGCGCTCGAGCTTGGTCCGCCCAACCCCCGGAATCCCGCCGAGCTGGTCGAGGCTGCGCGGCCGCGCGGCGACGATCTCTGCCAGCGTCCGGTCCTGGAAGATGACATAGGCCGGCACCGATTGAGCCTGCGCCTCGCTCCGGCGCCAGTCGCGCAACGCCTCGAAAACCTTGTCGCCAACCGGGGTACCCGCCCCGCCGGAAGGGCGCGACGCACGGGCCGGCCCAGGGGCGGATGAACTGCCGGCGCGCAGCACATCCTCGCGCAGCATCACCTGCTCCTCGCCCTTGAGGATGGGCCGCGCCGCGTCGGTCGGCACCAGCTCGCCATGGTTCTCGACGGCGACATCGAGCGCGCCGCGCGCCACCAGCTGCCGCGCCACGCCGCGCCAGGCGAGATCCGTGAAATCCTTGCCGACGCCGAAAGTGGGCAGCCGGTCATGCGCGAATTGCGCGACCTTGTCGGTCATCTTGCCGCGCAGCACGTCCACCACATGCCCCACGCCGAAGCGCCTTCCGGTGCGCAGGACGGCGGAGAGGAACTTCTGGGCGGCCACCGTGCCATCGAACAGCTTGGGCGGCGTGAGGCAGACGTCGCAATTGCCGCAGGGCGGCATCTCCTCCTCGCCAAAGCAGCGCAGCAGCAATTGCCGGCGGCAGCTGGCGGCCTCGGCGATGGCGACCATCGCTTCCAGCCGCTGCCGCTCGATACGCTTCTGCTCGGGCTGGGCGGGGCTTTCCTCGATGCGATGGCGGGCAAGCGCGATGTCGCCGGCGCCGTACAGCAACAAAGCCCGCGCGGGCAGGCCGTCGCGCCCGGCGCGGCCGATTTCCTGGTACCAGCTCTCTGGCGATTTCGGCAGGTCGAGATGCGCCACCCAGCGCACATCAGGCCGGTCGATGCCCATGCCGAACGCGATTGTGGCGCACATCACCACATCATCGCCGCGCGAGAAGCGGCGATGCGCGTCGCGCTTGGCCTGGCCATCCATGCCGGCGTGGAAGGCAAGCGCATCGATCCCCTCGCCGCGCAGCCATCCGGCGGTGCTTTCGGTGCGGTTGCGCGTGCCGCAATAGACGATGCCAGCCCCACCCTTCACACCTGCCTCGCGGATCAGCGTGCGGATCTGCGCGCGCTCCTGCTCCCGCGGCGCGGCCTCGATGCGGATGTTCGGCCGGTCGAAGCCGCCGCGGAAGACGGGATCGTCCTGCAGGCCGAGCTGGCGGCGAATGTCCTCGACGGTGCGGGGATCGGCGGTGGCGGTGAGTGCCAGGCGCGGCGTGCGCGGAAAGCGTTCGGCCAGCACGCCGAGGCCGCGATATTCGGGGCGGAAATGGTGCCCCCATTGGCTGACGCAATGCGCCTCATCCACCGCGAACAGCGCAATCGGCAGGCCTTCCAGCCGGGTGAGCATGCCCTCCAGCGTGAGCCGCTCGGGCGACACATAAAGCAGCTTCAGCTCGCCGCTGTGCAGGTCGCGCAGCACCGTCCGGGCCTCTGCTTCGGGCAGGTCGGAATGCAGCGCGGCGGCGGCGATGCCCTGCTGGCGCAGCGCCGCCACCTGGTCCTCCATCAGCGCGATCAAGGGGGAGACGACAACGCCCACACCCGCGCGGCACAGCGCCGGCACCTGGAAGCATAGCGACTTGCCGCCACCCGTCGGCATGAGCACGAGGCCCGATCCACCCTCCGCCACATGGCGGACCACCTCCTCCTGCCGGCCGCGAAAGCCGGCATGGCCGAAGACGCGGGCAAGGATCGCCCCAGGGGAGCTATTCTCGCTGTCGTTCTCGACTCGTGGCACGGGGAATCGGGCGTCATCGGGCATGGCCACCTGTGCCATGCCGCGACGCCGCCGTCAGCTACGCATGCGCTATTGGGGGCCGATGCGGATTTCGACGCGGCGGCTTTCCGTCGCGCTGTCGGCAAATTCCACCGGACCGCGGGCCGAAACCTGGAGCCGCGCCGGGGTGACGCCCGCCTCGCGCAGTTCTTCGGCGATCGCCTGGGCGCGGGCGTTGGACAAAGCGCGGTTGTAGGCCACGCTGCCGGCCGGGCCGGCGAAGCCCAGCACGCGCACCGGTTGGGTCGGGTAGCGGCGCGCGATCACCGCGGCGTCCCGCACAACCGCCATCGCGGCCTCGCCCATGGCCACGCTGTCGCCCTCGAAGAAGATGATGTGGACGGGCTGGGCAATCAGATCGGCGCCGAGCGGGTCGGCGGCATTGCAGCCGGCGAGCAGCGAGGCGGAAACAACGGCAAGGCCCGCTAGGGCAGCGGCGCGGCGGCGCATCATGATCAGGCTCCGGACTCTCTGTGGCGCATAGGTCGCGCGAAGCGGCCCTGGCCGTCAACCGCGCTACAGCGCTATCCGCCCCCGTTGAAGGAGCGTGACCGGATTTCGGTCGGTCGATTCAGTTCAGGGCGCGTTTCGCCCCACTACGAGCGGTTAACCCTTTCGCGGGCATGGTGCTTGCGTGGCAACCTTTCCCGACACGACCAGCACGGCCGCGGCCTTCGCCCTTCCCGACGCGCGCGGCTTCGACCCGGTGCGCTTTCCCGGCGTCCCGGCGGGCGAGACCTGGCCGCCGCCACGGCTCGATTTCACAGCGCCCTGGCTGCATGAGCCGGGGCTGTGCTTCGAGCGCGACTCGGGTGGCGGCATCGGCGTGGTCAGGGCCTTCGCGCATCTGCGCATGGTGGTGGATATCGAGGCCGCTCACCGGCAATTCGACATCGCGCCGGGCAGCCGGGATTTTCTTCTGCTGCGCCTGATCCCGGCCGCGCTGCGCTGCGTCGAGCGGATCGCGCCGGGCGATCCCCTGCCCGGCCCGCTGCTGGATGACGATCCGGAACTGCCGGAGGACCACCACATGTTCGCCGCCAGCTCGGCCCTGGTGGAACGCCTTGCCGCCACGGCCGGGGAGGAAGGCCTCGCCTTGGCGGATGCGATGCGCCGCGTGCCGCCTGGCCCCGCCATGTTCGAAACCGCCGTGGCGCGCTGCATCACCGATGGCGGCTTCGCGATGGAGACCATCGCCCCCCTCGCCCGGCGCCTGCAACGCCTGGCCAACGCGCATGCCCGCGTACTCTCCGCCGCGGCGACCCAGCCGGATTATGAGGCGATGGAGCGCATGGTGCGGCGCACGCGCGAAGCTATCGGTTCGGACCGTCGCTGGGCGGGCGATCTGCTGACGCGCGCGCTGGAGGCCTTGCAGCCGCGCATCTCACTCCCCCGCCGCACCGCCACGGCGATCTTCACCGCCGCCGAATCCGCCATGCGCAAGCCCCTGCCGATGGAGGCGCCGACGCGGCTGATCCGCGAGCAGGAAGGCTACCGCGACCGGTTGATGGACCTGGGAATCTTCTGGCGCCGCCTCTCCGCCGCCTGGCTGGCGGTGGATCCCGAAACCACCGACCGGCGCGAGATCGAGTCGCTGTGCCGCAACGCTGTGCGGCGGCTCGGGCTGGTCACGCTCTACCGGGTACAAGACGAGATCTGAGCCACGGCTTCGGCCTGGGCGAACAGGGTTGGTGCGCCGCCGGAATGCAGGAAGGCGGCGGCGCCGCCACGCGGTACCAGGCCCCCCACCGCGGTGGCGAGCCCGGCCAGCGCCTTGCCGGTGTAGCTCGGGTCCAGCACCAGCCCCTCGCAGCGCGCGGCGAGCGACAGGGCGGAGAGGCCGGCCTCGCTCGGCCTCGCGTAGCCGGGTGCAATCTGGTCATCGGTGAGGGTGACGAGTTCCATCGCGCCCCCCGCCTCCCAGCCGAGCAGTGCCGCGGTGCGCGCCACCACCTGCGCCACCCAGGGCGTGAGCCGCGCGGCTGGCTGCTGCACCGAGACGCCGAGCAGGCGCACCGGCAGGCCCTGCCGCGCAAAGCCCAGAGCCAGCCCCGCTAGCGTGAGGCCGGACCCACAGGCCAGCGCCAGCACGTCGGGAGCGGAGCCTGAGGCGAGGAAATCCTCCGCCAATTCCTCGGCGGCCAGCGCCCAGGCCGCGGCGGCCAGGGGGGCGCTGACGCCGGGCAGCTGGATAACGAATGGATGCCGGCCTTGCGCGCGCAATGCGGTGGCCATCGCCTCCAGCTCGGTGAGGATGGCAGGGTCCCAGGGGTCGGTGGCGTCGGTCCAGGCAATTTCGGCGCCGAACAGGCGCATCAGGAGCAAATTGCCCTGTGCCACCGTGCCGCCCGCACGACGCAGCAGCAGATGGCAGGACATCCCGGCGCGCGAGGCCGTTCCGGCCAAGGCACGACAGAAATTGGACTGGCTCGCGGCGGTGGTCAGCACGGTATTCGCCCCCGCCGCCCGTGCCGCGCCAAGCAGCAATTCCAGGCTGCGGATCTTGTTGCCGCCCATCGCGGGGCCGCTCAGATCCTCGCGTTTGATATGCAGCCGCCCCAGGCCAAGTGCGGCCGCAAGGCGCGGGGCCGGCTCATAAGGCGTGGGCAGGCTGGCGAGCGGCAGGCGCGGCAGGCTGGACATTGGCCAGCCTGCGCGCGCTTATTCCTCCGAGTCCAGGGCGTAGCCTGCCGAGCGGACGGTTCGGATGATGTCGGCCTCGCCCTCGCCATTCACTGCCTTGCGCAGCCGGCGGATGTGGACGTCCACCGTGCGTGGCTCGACGTGGATGTCGCGCCCCCAGACAGCATCCAGCAGCTGCTCGCGCGAGAAGACCCGGCCAGGGTGCTGGAGGAAGAACTCCAGCAGGCGGTATTCCGTCGGGCCGAGATGCAGCGAGCGCGGGCCGCGCGTCACGCGATGCGCATCCTGGTCCATCACCAGGTCGCGGTAGCTGACGCGGCCCTTCACTGGCACGGCGCCAGAGCGGCGCAACAGGGCGCGGATGCGCGCCAGAAGTGCCTCCATCGCGAAGGGCTTGGCGATATAGTCGTCCGCGCCGGTGTCGAGTGCCCGCACCGCGTCCTGGTCCTCGGTGCGCGCCGTCACCATGATGATCGGCAGGTCGCGCGTGTTCGGCCGGCGGCGGATCTGACGGCAGACTTCAAGGCCGGACAACGATGGCAGCATCCAGTCCAGGACGATCAGATCGGGCTTTGTCTCGGCCACGCGCAGCAGCGCTTCCTGCCCATCGGCCGCTTCCTCGACGCGGAAGCCCTGCTTTTCCAGGTTGTAGCGCAGCAGGGTCAGCAACGGCGCCTCATCCTCGACGATGAGGATGGTGGGCTTGGCGAGATTTCCGGTGGCCTCGGGCATGGCTCGCTTTGTCCTCGATTATTCGGGCGCGCGGATGACGGCGTAGGCGGAGGTATCGGATTTCGGCCGGTCATCCGGCAGGCTATCGCCGCGCACGGCGTAGTGCACGGTCTCGGCGATGTTGGTCGCGTGGTCGCCGATGCGTTCCAGGTTCTTCGCGATGAACAACAGATGCGTCGCCGCGGTGATGTTGCGCGGGTCTTCCATCATGAAGGTCAGCATTTCGCGGAAGATGCCGTTATAGACGTCGTCCACCGGCTCATCCGCCGCCCAGACGCGCTGCGCGGCCTCCGCATCGCTGTTCACGAGCGCGTCGATCGCCGCCTTCAGATTCTCCTGCACGAGGTTCGCCATGCGCGAGAAGCCATTCATGGAGCCGAGCTGCGGCTGCTGCATCACGACGATGCTGCGTTTTGCGCCGTTGCGGGCATAGTCGCCGATGCGTTCGAGGTTATGCGCGACCTTCATCGAGGCGATGATGAAGCGCAGATCTGCCGCCATGGGCTGGCGAAGGGCGAGGATTCGCACGCAGAAGGCCTCGATCTCACGCTCGAGCTGGTCGAGCGCCGCGTCGCGCGAAACCACCTCCGCGGCAAGCCGCGCGTCGCGGCGCGTCATGGCGGTGACGCTGTCATGGACCTGACGCTCGGCGAGGCCGCCCATGCGCGCCACCATGTCGCGCACGCGGTTCAGCTGTTCGTCATAGGATCTCACGATGTGGTCCGGCATCTCGTTCGACATCTTCCACGTTCCTCAGCCGAAGCGGCCGGTGATGTATTCCTGCGTCTTCTGCTGCCTCGGCGCGGTGAACATCTGCCCCGCCGGCGCGACTTCGACCAACTCGCCGAGGTAGAAGAACGCCACCTGATCGGCGCAGCGCGCCGCCTGCTGCATGTTGTGCGTCACGATGCAGATGGTGAAGTCGCGCTTGAGTTCGTCGATCAGTTCCTCGATCTTGAGCGTGCTGATGGGGTCGAGAGCGCTGGTCGGCTCGTCGAACAGGATCACCTCGGGGCGCACCGCGATGGTGCGCGCGATGCACAGGCGTTGCTGCTGCCCACCCGAAAGGCCCATCGCGCTGGTCTGCAGCCGGTCCTTCGCCTCGCCCCAGATGGCGGCGCGCGTCAGCGCCCATTCCACCCGATCGTCCATCTCGGATTTCGACAGCTTCTCATGCAGTTTGATGCCGAAGGCGATGTTGTCGTAGATCGTCATCGGGAAGGGTGTGGGCTTCTGGAACACCATGCCGATCTTGGAGCGCAGCTCATTCAGGTCCACCTCGGGCGAGATCATGTTGCGCCCGTCCATCATCACCTCGCCTTCCGCGCGCTGGCCCGGATAGAGGCTGTACATGCGGTTGAGCACGCGCAGCAGCGTGGACTTGCCGCAGCCCGAGGGGCCGATCATGCCCGTCACCTGCCGGTCCGGCAATTCGAGGTTGATCGCCTTCAGCGCCTTGTTGGTGCCGTAGTAGAAATCGAGGTTGCGCACCGACAGGCGAGAGACGGTGTTGAGCGCCGCATCCGACCTGACCTGCATCCCGCCGAAGGAGCCGCTTTGCGACTCGGCGGTGGAGGTCTCGCTGCTGGTAGACATCGCGACGTATCCCTTCAGTGACGGCTGCGCAGAAGCACGCGCGCCACGACGTTGATGAACAATACGCCGGCCGTGACGATCAGGGCCCCTGCCCAGGCGATCTCGATCAGGTCCGGGAAGCCCGAATTGGCCTGCTGGTAGATGGCGATGGGGAGCGAAGCCATCGCGTTGGACAGGTCGCCGGTCACCACGTTGTTGCCGAAGGAGGTCAACAACAGTGGTGCCGTCTCGCCGGCGATGCGCGCCACGGCCAGCAGCACGCCGGTGGCGATGCCCGACAGCGCCGCCTTGTAACAGACCAGGGTGATCATCTTCCACTTCGGCGCGCCAAGCCCGATCACCGCCTCACGCAGCGTATTGGGGATCAGCTGCAGCATGTCCTCCGTCGTGCGAACGACAACGGGCACGACGATGATTGCCAGCGCCAGCGAACCCGCCCAGCCCGAGAAGCCGCCAAGCGGCAGCACGACGAGGGTGTAGATGAACAGGCCGATCAGGATCGACGGTGCCGAGAGCAGCACGTCCGAGACGAAGCGCACCGCATTGCCGAGCGGCGAGGTGCGCGCATACTCCGCCAGGTAGGTGCCGACGAGCAGCCCGATCGGTGTGCCGATGGCAGTGCCGATGGCGGTCTGGATCAGGCTGCCCACGATGGCGTGCAGCAATCCGCCGCGCGGCGCCGTGGGATCGCCATAGGTGGTCGGCTCGAATTCCTTGCTGAACACGGTCCAGTCCAACGCCGCCGCACCGCGCCAGACCAAGGTTGCCAGGATGGAGGCGAGGAACAGCAGCCCGATAGCCGTCGCCGCATAGCAGGCATAGGTGACGATGAGGTCGGCACGGTGCCGGCGCCGGCCCAGCGACTTCGCCGCGGCGGGGTCACGCCCGGCCATCATCTGTGCGGTGGTGATGCTCATCGGCTCAGGCCTTCAGTCGCGAGCGCAGCAGGTACCGGCTGGTCGCAAGCACAACAAACGAGATCACGAACAGGAGGAAGCCCAGCGCGAAAAGCGCCGACTGCTTGAGGCTGCCGTTCAGGCTCTCGGGGAATTCCATGGCCACGATCGAGGCGATGGTGGTGGAGGGGTCGAACAGGCTCGTCGCCATGCGGTTCGCGTTGCCGATCACGAAGGTCACTGCCATCGTCTCGCCCAACGCACGTCCGAGGCCGAGCATGATGCCGCCCACCACGGAAATCCGCGTATAGGGCAGCACCACACCCTTCATTACCTCCCACCGCGTCGCGCCGAGTCCATAGGCGCTTTCCTTGTAAACCGGGGGCACCTGGTCGAACACGTCGCGCATCGTGGCGGCGATGAAGGGCAGGATCATGATGGCCAACACCAACGCCGCGGCGAACAACGACGTGCCGGCAAAGGAGTTGGAGGCGAACAGGAAGCCCACCAGCGGGATGGCGCCCAGCGTCTCGCCGAAGGCAAGCTGGATGTTCTGCTGCACGAAGGGCACCAGGACGAACAAGCCCCACATGCCGTAGATGATCGAAGGCACGGCGGCGAGCAGCTCGATGGCGGTGCCGACCGGCCGCTTCAACCAAGGCGGCGCGAGTTCGGTCAGGAAGAAGGCGACACCGAAGGCCACCGGCACGGCGAAAGCGATCGCCAGAACAGAAGTGACGATGGTGCCGAAGATCGCGACGAAGGCACCGTAGGACTCGCGTCCTTCAACGGGGTTCCAGTCGGTTGACGTCAGGAAACTCAAGCCGAAGGCCTGGAAGGCCTGCAACCCACCAAGGAACAATGTCAGGATGATGCCGCCGAGGGTCAGCAGCACCAAAATACCAGCACCTCGGCACATCCACTCGAAGATGATGTCGCCCAGGCTGCCCGTGCTGCGACGCGTCTTTACCGCAGGCGGCCCAGCGGCCTGCATTGTTATCCCGCTCACGCGATCAACCTTCTGGCTGGAAGAAGAAGGCCGTGCCGGGCGAGGTGGCGCCCGGCACGGCAGGTTGGCTTCAGGCGCTCCAGATCGCGCCGCCGCTCGGTGTCTTCACCTGGGCCAGCCAGGCGGCACGCACGGCAGCGTGGACGCTTTCCGGCACCGGGATGTATTCCAGGCGACGTGCCGCCTCGGCACCGTTGCGGAAGGCCCAGTCAAAGAAGCGCATGGTGTTGCGGCTGCCATCGACCTTGTCGGCCACCGGATTGGTCGGCAACAGGATGAAGGTGGGGGAGACGATCGGCCAGACGGTCGGGCCATTCAGATCCACCAGGTCGGCCGCGAAACCCGGCACCGACCAGTCGGCCACCGCGGCGGCAGCCTGGAAGGCCGGCATCTCGGGGCGGATGAAGGCGCCGGCCTTGTTGCGGAGCTGCGTCGTGACCAGCCGGTTCACCGTGGCATAGGCGTTCTCGGTGTAGCCGATGGCGCCCGGGGTGTTGCGCACCGTGTTGGACACGCCTTCATTGCCGCGCGCGCCATTGCCGACCGGCCACTGCACGCTGGTCGCGGCGCCGGGGCCGGACTTCCAGGTATCCGACACCCGCGAGAGATAGGTGGTGAACACGAAGGTCGTGCCTGAGGCATCGGCGCGGTAGGTCGGGCCGACGGGCAGGTTCGGGAGGCGCAGTTCGCGGTTCAGCTCGGCAATGCGCGAGTCATTCCAGCGCGTGATGCGGCCGAGGAACAGGTCCACCACTATTTCCGGCGTGAGGCGCAGTGCATTGTCGGCGAGCCCTGGCAGGTTCACGATCAGCACGACCGAGCCCATCACCGTCGGGAATTGCA
>Ga0209181_10005450_pt1 | contig 18324 bp, 19 predicted proteins | sample MAT05_FD_187208 | JGI IMG/M metagenome (GOLD analysis project Ga0209181, IMG submission 187208) | Freshwater microbial communities from Lake Fryxell liftoff mats and glacier meltwater in Antarctica - MAT-05 (SPAdes) (version 2) | ecosystem: Environmental > Aquatic > Freshwater > Ice > Liftoff...
CCCTCAATCTTTCCAAAGCTAAATTTTACCCAACCATTACCTTTGCACTCATTAAAAAAATAAAGTGCAATGAGCGAAGCAAAACAGTCCGTTACCCTTAAACAGGCTTTCAAAGAATTTATCTGGCCACGCAGAAAAATCGTTTTTGTAGGATTACTGCTGATTGTAATTAGCAGACTGGCGAGCCTGATATTACCCGGTGCTACCAAATACCTGCTGGACGATGTGATTGTAAAAAAGGATCTGCACATGCTTAAAGTGCTGATAGCAGTGGTTGCCGGATCCATCATCGTGCAGTCGGTTACTTCGTATATGCTTACAAAAATTTTGAGTGTAGAGGCACAGCACCTCATCTCTCAACTAAGAATTAAGGTGCAGAAAAAAATACTCTCGCTGCCCATTAGTTATTTTGACAACAACAAATCGGGTGCGCTGGTGAGCCGTATCATGAACGATGTGGAAGGCGTACGAAATCTCGTTGGCACCGGATTGGTTCAGTTAATTGGTGGCCTGATCACGGCGGTTATTTCGCTGGTATTACTGATACAAATTAGCCCGATGATGACTTTTTATGTGTTGGTGCCGGTAGCAATATTTGCGGTAGTGGCCGCAAAAGCATTTACTTACATAAGACCCATTTTTAAAATGAGGGGCGTTATCAATGCCGACGTAACGGGACGATTGACAGAGTCCATCAATGGGGTACGGGTAATAAAGGGCTTCAATGCAGAGGAACAGGAGAACAAGACTTTTGAAAAAGGCGTAGAGCAATTGTTTCAAAACGTAAAAAAGAGTCTTACTTCCACTGCCATTATCACCAGCTCGGCAACGCTGCTATTGGGTTTGGCTTCGGCGGGCATTATGGGCATTGGTGGTTACATGATCATCCATAACACGCTTACTTTTGGCGAGTTTATTTCGTTTACGCTTTACCTTGGTTTTATGATTGCGCCCATTGTGCAAATGAGTAATATCGGCAGCCAGCTTACCGAGGCATTTGCCGGATTGGACAGAACCCAGGAGATTATGAATATGGCCCCTGAAAACAATGACCTTACCAGAACCATCCAATTACCTGCTATAAAAGGCGATATCAAATTTGAGCAGGTTACCTTCTCCTACGAGCATGGAAAAGAAGTAGTAAAGAGCATCAGCTTTGATGCACCTTCCGGCTCAGTTACGGCATTGGTAGGCAGTTCCGGTTCCGGCAAAACAACCATCGCCAGTCTTGCCGCCTCCTTCATTACGCCCGACTCGGGCACCATCACCATCGATGGAATTAATTTAAGTAAAGTAACGTTGAGTGAGTACCGAAAAAACCTGGGCGTTGTATTGCAAGACGATTTTCTGTTTGAAGGCACCATTCGTGAAAACATTTTATTTGCACGTCCGCAAGCCGGCGAAGAGCGATTGGCAAAAGCCGTTAGCTCCGCCTACGTGAATGAATTTACCGACCGCTTTGAACTGGGCCTTGATACCGTTATTGGCGAGCGTGGCATCAAACTCTCAGGTGGACAACGCCAACGAATTGCCATTGCAAGAGCGATACTGGCCGACCCAAAAATCATCTTGTTAGATGAAGCCACCTCCAGCCTTGATACTGAAAGTGAAGCCCTGATCCAGGAAAGTTTGAATGCATTGATGCAGGGCCGAACCACTTTTGTAATTGCCCACCGCCTCAGCACCATCCGCAAGGCCAACCAGATACTGGTAATAGAAGCCGGCCAAATTGCAGAAAGAGGCAACCACGATGAACTGATTGCTAAAAAAGGACGCTATTACGAACTGTTTACTTACCAGGCGAGGATATAATTTTTTAATGGGTAATTGTAAAGCATTGGTTTTTTAGGTGAATGTTGAACCAACAGAAATTGAAAATGTAAAGGTTGATAAAGGCTTTGTATTTGCGGACAGACAACTAAAACTAAAACAGCTTTATACTTTGCTTGGGCAACGATACGACTGTGTAGTTACTAACCCTCCATATATTTCTTCTTCCAGAATGGAAGGATCGGTTTAGCAATTTGTAGAATCCAACTATCCTCATACAAAATCTGATTTGTTTTCTACTTTCATCATTCGATGTTTGGAATTATGCAACGAAGATGGCTTTACAGGCTATATGACTCCTTTTGTTTGGATGTTTATTTCAAGTTATGACAAGCTTCGTGTAAACATTATTGATAATCATTTTATCAATAATCTTAGTCAGTTAGAATATTCTGGATTTGATAGTGCAACAGTACCAGTTTGCACTTTTACGATACGAAACAAACCCATCATTGACGGAAAGGGAAGTTACGTTCGACTAAGTGATTTCAAAGGATCAGAAAACCAGGCGCCAAAAACTTTAGAAGCTGTTCAAAACCCAAACTGCGGATGGTTTTATAAAGAGTATCAAGGAGCTTTTGAAAAAATACCTGGTAGCCAAATTGGATATTGGATAGTGACTAAAACCTTAGTGATAATAGGTTCTTTAGAACCATTGGTAAAATAGCTGAGACTCGTATGGGATTAGCTACTGGTAATAATGCTATTTATGTAAGATTATGGCATGAGAGTTCTTATAAGTCCATTGGGTTTAATTATAAAAATAGAATTTCAGCAAAAGAAAGCAAGCTCAAATGGTTTCCATATTCTAAAGGTGGTAGGTTTAGAAAATGGTAAGGAAACAATGAGCATATCGTTGATTGGTATAATGATGGGGAACAATTGCAGAAAACATTACATCCTACTGGGAAAAGAATTTGGGCACATAACTTTAATTTAGATCATATTTTCGAATCATCAATTACTTGGTCAGATATTACTTCAGGATTTCTTTCATCTCGTTTTAATGAACAAGGCTTTTTATTCGATGGATCAGGGACAAGTGCATTTTTTAAAAAGAGAGAGGAACAGCTTGCCATTCTTGGTTTAATTAATACTCAGTTTTCTAAAAATTATTCTGAAGTTTTAAATCCAACATTGCATTTTCAAACAGGGGATTTTCGTAATATGCCATTGAACCGAAATTTAATAAATGAAGAGTTTATTAACCTTGTAAATAAGGCAATTATCATTGCAAAACTTGATTGGGATTCAAGGGAATTATCATGGAACTTTAAACAAAATGAACTGATTAAGCAAAATAAAAGCAAAATATTATTAGCTCTTGAAGACTTTATAAATTACTGGTCTGAAAAATTCTACGAGCTACACTTCAATGAAGAAGCACTGAATCTGCAGTTTATTGAAATTTATGGTTTGACTGAAGAATTAACGCCTCAAGTACCTTTTCAAGAAATTACTGTTTTACAAGAAGAAAGTAAAATTGTCAATGGCAAATTGTTTATTGATCCTATTCCAGTATTGTTGCAGTTATTGAGCTATTCTACCGGTTGCATATTCGGTCGCTACGGTTTTGATAAACCAAGGCTAATCTTAGCCAACCAAGGTGAAACATTGCAAGATTTTTTAACCCAAGTTCCCAATCCTTCCTTCATTCCAGATGAAGACAATATAATTCCGGTATTGGATGCAGAATGGTTTAATGATGATATAGTCGGCAGGTTCAAAGTGTTTCTGAAAGCTGCTTTTGGAAACGAGCATTTTGAAGAAAACCTCCAATACATAGAAGATACCATTGGTAAAGACATCCGCAAATACTTTGTAAAAGACTTTTACAACGATCATATTAAGCGATATAAAAAGCGGCCTATTTACTGGATGTTCAGCAGTCCAAAAGGGCATTTCAAAGCTCTCATTTACATGCATCGCTACCAGCCGGATTTGTGCTGCAAACTACTCAACGATTACTTACAGGCTTTTATCAGCAAACTTGAAGCAGCCAGGCAAACACAAACCATGTTGAGTTTGCGGGAAGATATTTCGGCCCGTGAAAAAACAGTAGCGATTAAAGAAATAGATAAGCAGGAACTAATGCTGAAAGATTGCAGGGAGTATGAAAAAACATTGTTCAACATTGCCACCTAAAAAATCAGTATTAATTTAGACGATGGTGTAAAAGTGAACTACCACAAGTTTAAAGAAGTTTTAATACCTATTAAAGGATTAGAAAAAGAAGAAGAGTAATTAAAACTTGATTATACCTGAACGGGTATAATTAAGCGACAAATGGCGTATTTTATACCCGAAAGGGTATATTTTATATAAATAATGCTATATTTATACCCGATAAGGTATAAAATATGTTACTACATGAATTTATAAAGGAAAAAAGAGGGGCTACAGGGCTTACACAAATTGAACTTGCTGAAAAGGCTGGAGTCGGCTTACGTTTTGTTCGGGATCTGGAACAAGGCAAGCAAACACTGAGACTTGATAAGGTAAACCAAGTTCTGCAGTTATTCGGCTTTAAACTGGGACCCGTAGAAATAAGAAGAATTTAGCAATTAAGGGCAGAATCAAGAAAATTCAACATCAGGGATCAAAAAAGTTGGATCAAAATTGAGGAAAAAATAGAAATGAAAAAGGCGGAAATAAAAATACAAAACGAAACAGCGGGTTGGCTCACACAGGATGAGAACGGATATCATTTTGTATATGATGAGGCCTACATTCAAAATGACAATGCAGAGCCTATAAGTCTTACGTTACCATTAAAAGACAAAGTTTTTACAAGCAAAATGCTGTTTCCTTTTTTTGATGGGTTGATTCCTGAAGGTTGGTTACTTGATATAGCCGAAAAAAACTGGAAACTCAATCCAAGAGATCGTATGGGCTTGTTATTGGCTTGTTGCAAAGATTGTATTGGTGCCGTAAGTGTTTATCCGGTAAATGAAATTGAAAAATGAACAAACGCTGTCTATATTGCTATTTGACGCTGCAAGCAGAAGAAGTGGATTTTCATGCTACATGCAGTAAAAAAATGTTTGGGGTTCCTGTTCCACCCGAGTTGGCATTCACTGAAAATAATATGGAAGCGCTGGCAGCGCAAATTATACAAAGCCAAACCACTATTACCGGTGTTCAACCTAAATTATCATTACACCTGGCATCAGCAGATGAGCCAAACCAGCCAAAACGATTTACTATAGTTGGTATGTGGGATGGTTATATTCTAAAGCCCCCTTCACCGCAATACCCACACCTACCCGAAGTAGAAGACCTTACGATGCACCTGGCAAGTATTGCCAAAATTCAGGTAGTGCCCCATTGTTTAATTAGGCTTCAATCTGGCAATCTGGCGTATATTACCAAACGCATTGATCGTATAAAAAAAACGAAACTGCATATGGAAGACATGTGCCAGTTGACAGAAAGGCTGAGTGAGGATAAATACCATGGTTCATATGAACAAATTGCAAAAGCTATTTTAAAATATTCTGTAAACCCGGGGCTGGATGTCGTAAACTTTTTTGAGCTGGTGCTTTTTTCTTTTCTAACAGGAAATGCAGATATGCATTTGAAGAATTTTTCATTGATCCGCCAACCAACAACCGGGCATGTATTAAGTGCTTCCTATGACCTGGTGGCAACGGCATTGGTTAATCCAGCAGATGATGAAGACATGGCTCTTACTTTAAATGGAAAGAAAAGAAAACTAGAACGAAGCGATTTTGAGATAGCATTCAACACGTTGCATATGGATGCAAAACAACAGGAAAATATTTTTAAGAAAATGGAAAAAGCAATTCCAAAATGGGAAAAAATAATTGAGATCAGTTTTCTGAATAATAAATTGAAGAATATATATAAAGAATTAATTCGAGAGCGATGGAAACGCCTCTCGTAATTTCTAACTAAAAATCGAAATTGGATGAACGATATGTTTACGATAAATACGAAAGTGCAATCCGCTTTGGAAAAATTATTCCAACAGTATAGGCTTGTAGTTTGGTATGATGAAAAAGGGGAGATGACATCGTTGTTCAACAGCCTTCAAATACCTGATGTGGAAAAATTGATCATTAATAATAATGAGTTTACTTTCAAGCATCAATTGTTGATAGAACAACCCAATCAATATTTTTTATTGTATCAGGCAAAACCCAAGCCAATTGAAAACGAAAATTGGATGCTTGATTTACTCTTGTCAAATTATGAATTTCATACCGAAGCCTCTTCTCTTTATTTGCAAGATTTGGATTTACCGCAGAAGTTCAAGTCATTGATACAACAACATGAGGAGTTTTTTGCCAATGAAAAACGTATTACGGATTTAAAGGCGCTACTGGAGCCGGAAGATATAGAAAGTAAAATCAGGCTAAAAATGCTTTCTATCCTGTGTACCTCCGAGCCTGAATGGGAAAAAATACTGTAGAGTAACCCGATAAAAAAATATACCCGATGGTAAAAGAAAAAATGCAAAAAAATTGACTGCCTGCAACATCCTGATCGCTAAAAAACTTTGAGAAAACAACAATATCTTATCAGCAATAATCCATTTAAAAATATACCGGTAACAACCGGCATTGTCGCCATTACAACTGCAGTAGAAACAGAACCAGCCATCACAGAACATAGGATAACAGAACACACAAAGACAGTAACCACTGTACAATTGCAGCTAATATGGCCAACCTATCAAAGCTGAAATATGCTTCTGCTAAGGAGAAGCATTAGTTAATTTTTTATTAGCGAAACCAATCTGCTATTGTCTCTTATTCGACCAAAGTAATAAGTCAGAGAAAATCACGGGTGTTATTTTTCAAAAGAAATGTGGATGAATGATTCAATTCTTAGATTGGTATTATTATCGATAGCTTGCTGGATCATTAAAATAATTTCTTCTCTTGATACTTTCAATTCCTCTATTCTTTTATCTGACCCTTCCCACGGTTTACCAAAACGTACTTCCGAGCTAAAGTTTTTTAGTGAATGAAAATTTATCTTATGATTCATCAGGCCGGTTAATATTTCTTTTGCATCTACAGGGCTAAATTTCCCTTCAATGAATTTGACAGATTTTTTTGCTTTCATAATTTTATTTTTAGTTTTTATTGTTGTATGCTAACAGTTAAAAAAGATTAAGCACTGCAATTATTGTAAGGGTGCCTGGCAACTGGTTATTTATAATATCTACCACACTGAATAACTGCAACAGACCTCTCTCCAATTTAACCAGGCAGAAAAAAATTGGTACTGATATTTGTATTTTTATTCATTCTGTTCACACGAAAATACAATTAGAGTAACAACTATTTGGTTTTTTAATAATCTGTAATAAATATCACGACCGTTTCAAGAATACTGGCATTGATTAATGGTACTGTCATTTAATTTACATTAACGATTCAATTTGTCCAACTCAATGCTGTTTTATGCCCGTTAAATAATTGCCATTATTTTAATCTACCCGAAACTTTAAAGCTTCGCCAGTCCTTTTATCTGATACTATTCCATTATCATAAACAACACAACCATTCACAAAAGTTTTAATCACTTTCGAATGAAACATCATCTCTTCAAAAGGCGACCAGCCACATTTATACAAGATGTTTGATTTAGTTACTTTCCAGGGGGCATTCAAATTAACCAATACTAGATCTGCTTTGTAGCCCTCCCTGATAAAACCCCGCTTTTCAATACCAAATAGTTCAGCCACATTGTGCGACATTTTTTGTACTACTTTCTCCAGCGAAATTCTTTTATTGTAAACCAACTCCAACATAGCTATAAGAGAATGCTGAACCATTGGTGCACCACCGGGTGATTTTTCATAAACCAGTGATTTCTGCTCTAACAGGTGTGGAGCATGATCAGTGCTGATTATATCTATCTTATCCTCAATCAAGGCTTGTAACAAAGCTTCTCTGTCTGCGGCTGATTTGATTGCTGGATTCCATTTAATTTTTGCGCCTAAGTTTTTGTAATCATCCTCACAAAACCATAAATGATGAATGCACACTTCTGCTGTAATTCTTTTTTCATTTAAGGGTAAATTATTGTCAAAAAGAGCCGCTTCTTTTCCAGTGGATACATGTAATATATGCAAACGGGTATTGTATTTTTTGGCAACTGCCAATGCTTTTTTTGTAGCACAAACGCAGGCTTCCTCCGTTCTTATTTTAGGGTGCCATTCCACCGGAATATTGTCACCATATTCTTCTTTTGCCAGGCGGAGCTGCGCATGAATGATTTCCTCATCTTCACTATGAATTGCAATACGCATCGGACATTCCCGAAAAACTTTTTCCATATAATCCGGATTAGAAACCAACAATTGATCGCACCCGGAAAAGTAGAGTCCATCATCTGTTAGCGCACAAATTTTAGCAGGGTCAGTTTTAAGAGCCTCATCCCAATTCGATGCATTTATCCCCATGTAAAAGGAATAATTTGCAAAAGAATTTTGCGCTGCCCTGTTAAACTTATCGGCCACAATTTCCTGCGTCAGCACATTGGGAACAGTATTGGGCATATCAATAAAGGATGTAACGCCGCCAGCTATCGCTGCCCGTGATTCTGAATATAAATCTCCTTTGAGGGTAAAACCAGGTTCTCTAAAATGAACATGAGCATCTATTACACCCGGCAAAAGATAAAGCCCTTTCGCATTTATAATTTCACAATTTCCTTTGGCTGATATCGATCCTATTTGTACAATCATTCCTTCTTCAATCAATACATCTGCTATGAAGGTATTGCCCTCATTTACGATCGATGCTTCTTTTATCAGCAATGGTTGTTGGTTCATTTTGAAGTGGCTCTTTTTAAACGGTCATTAATAGATTGTCCTAAACCAATGTCAGGTAATCGTTCAGCAATGATAATATCCGGTTTTTGTTTATCCAGTTCATATAAGGCTTTATACAAGTTGGCTGCTGCTTCCTGAAAGCTGCCATTTATGCTAAGCACTTGCTTATAAGCAGCAGCAGATTCTACGGCAGGCTGTTTGAAATATAAAACAGCAATTTTCTTAGTACTAAATGATTGAATGGTGCCGGCTACATTTTCTGTTAGCAAAAGCGGCGTTTTAGGCGCATAATGATATTTCATCATTCCCGGACTATGGATTACCCTATTATCATTCACCAGCCTGGTGTTGGGATGAATTTCCTGCAACTGCTCAGTCGTTATGGCGCCTAAACGATATACCAGCATGGTGTCATTTTCAAATCCTACGATGGTAGATTCAATTCCGTTGTTGCAAAAACCACCATCTAAAATGTAAGGAATGTCTCCTGACAATTGATTCATTACATGATCAGGATTGGTAGGGCTTATACTGGTAAACTTGTTGGCGCTGGGTGCAGCTAATGGAAATGGAAGCCGGTTCAACAATTCAAGACATAAGCGATGATTTGGAATACGAACAGCCACCTGCGATGAATGAGCCGTAACAAAATCAGGGATCATCTCTTTTTTAGGGAGTATCAATGTTAATGGCCCCGGACTAAACGCATGAAGCAATCGTAAAGCAATATCAGGTACTTGCTTTACGATGGAAGATAATTTATCTACACTGGCAATATGTACAATAAGTGGATTGGTGAAAGGTCTGTTTTTTACTTCAAATATTTTTTTTATAACCGTAGCACTAAATGCATTCCCTGCAAGTCCGTAAACAGTTTCTGTAGGTATTGCTACCAGCTCACCGCTCATCAGGAGATCAGCCGCTTTATTAATATCCGATCCTATTTCAGTTTTATATGAAGTCATATTAATTTATGGATTGCACCAGTCACACGAACCGGGGTCTTCCTGTTGTTTACCATTGGGGAAAAATTTCTCTTCCCGATGGCTACATTTTTTACACTCATAGATATAGGATAATGTACTTCTGGTAGGGGCGTTGCATAAGGAGCAGGGAAGCCCTTTGATCACTTCTTTCACATCAAAGCCAGGGGTATTACATTGCCCGCATACGGATTGAATTGTTTTGATAAGTTGAAATGTGGCAAGCCTGATATTTTCCATTCGAGATGGATTGCGATGAGCCCGCATGTCTGTTTGCATTTCAATTTTTCCATCGGATGAAATATCAAAAAAATAACGCAATGCAGCTTCCAGACCGCCTGCTGTTGTTGCATCCTTAAAAATATAAGGCTGATTGTTTTCGTTTTTCTCCGCTTTAAGTACTACACCATATTCCGGGAAACCAATTATTGTAGCCAGGTCCCATGCCTCTTGCATAGTTGACACCGTTCCCTTTTTTACATTTGCGGCAAGTGACAAATATCTCCCGGATATTTCTAACTGTTTTTTTCTATCAATCAACAGCACAACCTCTGTGTTTAAAGGGATAAAAGGGCAATCTGGATGGGGATTAAAAGCACCTTCGCTCGCAATGGCAATCTCTGCTTCAGGATACAGTTCAAAAGCTTTTAAGATTTTTAATTTGGCCGTATTGTATTGTGTATCGGGTCTTTCAATATCTCCGCTAAATGTGCCGAACTGGTCCGTATCTACTTTAGTAGCTACTTCAACATCCAATCCAAAGCCGTCTTTAAACAATGGTACGATTACATTTTCCTTGTTGTGTTTAGTAACAAGCAAAGCCTTGCGATTGTAAAATAAATTCGTAGAATCTATCATTTACTATTCCCTTTTCAAACGATAATAACAATGAGTTATTCTATAATTATTGTTTCTATAAAACCATCAATCTTTACATCATCCCTTCTCTGATCTGCAGCATCAAAAGCCTTTTTAATAAAAGCCTTTTATTTTTAACAGGGCTATTGAGCGGTATTCGGAAAGTGCTGCATCTTTACCAGTACTTCCGTCTAACCAAATATTGCCATTTAGTAATCGTTTATCTTACTGCTATAGTGAACAAGGGATAACTTAATGAACTACTTTCTTATGAACCAAGCCGAAGTTTTTTTATTAAGCTTCGGTAGCAAATATAATTTTATTATTAATCTTTTTTGGTAAAAAGGATTAATAATCACTCTTGTACATTTGAACTATAATGAGCAAAATCGGAACTCCCTAATTTATCCATTGCGCAGTATAACAATCGCAATCAAAACCTTACTTGCATCGGATGAAATAAATTTTTTGCTATTTTAGTTTAAACCTGTTTCTTCATCAACTTAATCAAATGAAAGCTCACTTGTGATTTTAATCATTCCACCTTGCTTTTCTATATGAATTCTGCTTTCATGGAGGTGTTGCTGTAATTGCTTGATTCTTTGCTCCCTCATTTTTATATCTTCCTCGTTGTGTGCGCTATCAATTTTACTTTCATGAAATTTTATCTTCACGTTAATCATTTGTGTAATGATATCAATGGCTTCCTGTGTGCTGAATTGACCTTGTATAAGCTGTAGGTTCATGTTATTTGTTTTATGACTAGCATCCCAATGACGAAAAACTTATTTCCATATCACAAAGTATAGTCAATCATTTAAGGACATTTGTTACTCAAATGATTTAAACTCATTTAGAGGTTCCGTATCCGCTAAAAGTATTGATTCTATTGAGTTATAGTTTAAGCAATTTCAACAATGGGACGCTAGTGTTGTAATCCATATTTTTACTGTCCCTGTCCCAACGAAAAAGCTGGCTTGCCATCAAATGAATAGAGGTTTTCTGTTTTGATTGTATCAATATTTTTCTCTATTGCTTTACCAAGTAGATGCACAATACCTTCTTTTGTAAAAACATTTTCGTTTGCTGGTTTAAAACGGCAACGCCAGTGGTCGGTGCAGAAAGTTTCTTCAAAACCTTCCGGCCAAACTTTGATACCCCGGTTGGTAATCATAGTAAGTTCAGCATCTTTACTGTTTAATTCCCCGATGATATGAGCCAGTGCATCCGGATCGGTTCCTTTCCAATGTACAAAAATATCTACGCCCACCAATTCTTTATGTTTTGATTCTTTTCTTTCATATTTAGGAAGTATCAAAGCAGAATTTTTATCAAACCGAACTGGTTTTAAAATTGAAGGCTGTAGCCCCAGGTTATTAATTACCGCTTCAGCAAATTCTTTGGTACCTACTTTTTGTTTACTGATACCTTCCTTATAAATATCATAAGTATGTATGCCATCTTCAATGGTTTTAAGCCAGGCGTTGTGTACTTTTTCTGCAATTAATCCCTGTCCTATATGGTTGAGCATCATCACTGCTCCCTGTAGCAGACCTGAGGGATTTGCCCTGTTTTGATTTGCTACTCTTGGTGCCGATCCATGTATCGCTTCAAACATGGCGCATTGCTCACCAATATTGGCAGAACCAGCCAAACCAACCGAGCCGGTTATTTGTGCTGCCACGTCAGACAATATATCGCCGTATAAATTCGGCATCACAATCACATCAAAAATCTCCGGCGTATCAGCCATTTTTGCTGCGCCAATGTCAACTATCCAATGTTCATTTTCAATTGCCGGGTATTCTTTGGCAATTTCATCAAACACCTGGTGAAACAAACCATCTGTTTGTTTCATGATATTATCCTTGGTAAAGCAGGTTACTTTTTTACGGCCATACTGTTTTGCATATTCAAAAGCATACCGTACTATTTTTTCGCAGCCAGGGCGGCTTATTAATTTTAAACACTGCATTACTTCATCTGTTTGCTGGTGCTCAATGCCTGCATACAGGTCTTCTTCATTTTCCCTTACAATTACAATATCCATTAGTGGATGCTTCGTTTTCACAAAAGGATGAAGACTCATGCAAGGCCGAACATTGGAATACAAGCCCAAAAATTTACGGGTAGTTACATTCAGGCTTTTATAGCCACCACCCTGTGGCGTAGTAATAGGGGCTTTCAGAAAGACCTTATTTCTTCGTATAACATCCCATGATTCTTTGGCAATACCAGCAAGATTGCCTGCCAGGTAAACTTTCTCGCCTACCTCAATCTCGTCTACTTCGATGGCTGCACCCGCTGCCATAATAATCTTTAATGTGGCATCCATAATTTCAGGACCTATACCATCTCCTTTTGCAACTGTAATTCTTGTCATTAATTTAATTTTTGTCTGGCAAAATTGCATGGCTTTATTTATATACTTTCATTTATCTTTATTATATGAACCATAAACTATTTTTATGAATTTCACCTTGCAGCAACTTAAAGTTTTTATGCTGGTGGTGCAAAACCAAAGCATTACCAAGGCATCGGAAGAATTGCACATGACACAACCTGCTGTATCTATACAAATCAAAAACCTGCAGGCACAGTTTGATATAGCATTAATAGAGATCGTAGGCAGAAAATTATATATTACTGATTTTGGCAGGGAATTGTACCAGATTGCAGATAGGATTTTAAAAGAAGTAGCCTCTATTAATTACCAAACACAAAGTTTTAAAGGAATACTTTCAGGAAGACTTAAATTATCGGTGGTATCTACCGGCAAATATGTGATGCCTTATTATCTGAAAGATTTTTTAAAGGCCAACCCGAGCATAGACCTATTGATGGATGTGACCAACAAAACAAAAGTTATCAAAAGTCTGGAACACAATGAAGTTGATTTCTCGTTGGTATCCGTACTGCCTGAGACATTGAATATTGAACAGGAAATTTTAGTAGCCAATAAATTATTCTTAACCTGCGCTGCTGATACGGAAATTAAAATTACTCAACAATCAAGTAAAGCTGTATTCGATAGCATACCCCTTATTTACCGGGAAGAAGGCTCTGGAACAAGGGTTACCATGCAGCGCTATTTTGAGAAAGCCAATATTGTTCCGCATGTAAAGCTGGAATTAACTTCAAGTGAAGCAGTAAAACAAGCTGTGATGGCAGACCTTGGATTTTCTATTCAGTCTATTTTAAGTATTAAAAATGAATTAAAACAAAAGGATATAAAAATTATTCGTGTAAAGGGTTTACCTCTAATAGAAAACTGGAGACTGATATGGTTGAAGCAAAAAAAAATGTCTGAAGTGGCAAAGGCGTTCCTGATTTTTATTCAAAAAAATAAGGAGGCGATTTATCAAAAAAACTTTTCGTGGATTGAGCAATATGATAAATAATGTTTAAAACAAAAACTGTTTAAAGTACCGCAACGTTACCCTAAAAAATGACTTCATAGCAGCTAGTGCTGTACTAACTTTAAATTGGCTTACTATTTATTTTACGATACGAATTATAAAACTCACATTGATACAAGACACAATTGTATGAAGATCCTGAATTGTCACTAACACAATTGGCAAAACAGTTTCAAACCAATGCCAGCATACTTTCCAAAGCTATCAACCAGGGTTTTGAAATAAGCTTTAATGATTTTATAAACCATTATCGCATAGAAGCAGTGAAAGAAAAGTTGCAGACAGGCGAACAAAAAACACAAACCCTTTTAGGAATTGCATACGATTGCGGCTTTAATTCAAAATTCACTTTTAACAGAGCTGCAAGAATAGCATCTCCAATAGAACCGAACGCCTCATATCATTTTTTGAGACATTTATAAAGGGTCTCAAAAAATGAACACCTTTACCGTCTTGCATTTTAAAAGAAATTATTTTTTATAAAAATTGATTTGATACCATAAAGTGCTGCCATATTTCCGAAGTAAAACACCCGTTCTGCAATTAATTTAAATCTGTTTAACAAAAAACAAGTTGAGTAAACCTGGTGCCTCCGAATCCATTTTCAATTATGCTTTTACCAACGTCGAAAATATTTACCAGTGTTAAGTTAAGTGTACCCCGATAGATCAGGTGGTCATCATTTCACCATTCACAATTGACCATCCGAGCTATTGGATCACAAATCGAACCGTCAATTTATTCTTTACACAGTACTAGCGATATTTTGAGATAGAAAATTAGCAGTAGATATTTGGTACGATAACAACAGCCAGGTTTCAAAATAGAGTAAGGCTTATAAAATCGGCTCACTTTTTTGAGGTTGGTAAAGCAGAAACCATTTAACCCCGGCAGGCTTTTTTGTAAATACAAGGTATGTTAGTCCAGCACTCTTGCACTCCATTTAAAAGGTTTTCGCTTCTCCGGCGTACACTACCCGGTTTATAAGTATCGGCACAATTTTTTACGGTTAAGAGGCTTGCGGGCTGGTGACAACGATTAAAAATATCTTGCTTTAAAGAGTGACTAAATTACCTGTTACAACTATTAAATATTTATTATACATTCAATAGATCATAATAACTCTTAATGACTCTAAAACAAATTTGCAATGAAAATTTCCTCAACAGGTATTTCGTTGGCAGTTTTGGCAAGCGTCCTGCTGCTTTCGCAATGCAATCAAAAAACGGCTGAAGGACACTCTGCTTTATCAGTATCTACAACCCCATCCTTCAATGGCTTTGACAGCCAGGCAAAATGGGGCGAACACCTGGTTACCATCGGCGGTTGTAATGATTGTCATTCACCCAAAAAGATGACCGACTATGGCCCGGAGATTGACAGTAGTTTGTTTTTATCCGGTCACCCTGCACAGATGCCCCCTCCCGATGTAAACAGACAAGAGATGGAAAGCAAAGGATTATCAGTAACAAATACATTAACTGCCTGGGTTGGACCATGGGGTATCTCCTATGCTGGCAACTTAACTTCAGACTCAACCGGAATTGGCAACTGGAAAGAAGAACAATTTATTTATGCGTTGAGAAATGGAAAATATAAAGGATTGGCCAGTTCGAGAGCGCTATTACCTCCAATGCCCTGGAAGGTGTTTCAACACATGACGGATGATGAACTGAAAGCTATTTTTACGTATTTAAAAACAACCAGGCCGGTTAAAAATGTGGTTCCGCAAGCGGCGCCACCGGTTTCTGCACCACGGGCTTAAATTATTACATCAAGTATTGCAGACAGTATGATTAGGTTTGAAAATATGTTTGAAATTAGACACTTACATCAGGGATGCAACCTGGCATTTTAACTTATGTAATATGGTTGACCGACAAAGAACACCGAAATCAGGCGGAATAATTATTTGTAGTTTGTATTAGAGGTCATGATGTTAAACCTCTTTGTTTTAAATACAAAACAAAGAGGTTTTTTTATGATCAATATACCATAGCGGTCACCATGCTACCGCCCGTAAAATTGCGTTGGTGATCTGCTATTTATTTCGGCTTCACGGTTTTAATCTGTATCACATCTACCAAAAATGCAAAGGCCATAGAAAAATAAATATATCCTTTTGGGATTTTGAATTGTAAACCTTCTGCAAGCAGTGATACCCCAATCATCATCAAGAAACACAGTGCCAGAATTTTAAACGAGGGATGTTTGTGAATAAAATCACTGATTGGCCTTGAAGCGATGAGCATAATGATGACGGTTACGATCACTGCTGTGTACATCACCCATAATTCATTCACCATGCCTACCGCAGTAATGATAGAATCTATTGAGAAAACAAGATCCAATACAATTACCTCACCCAATAATTTTCCAAAGCTGGCTTTTGCCGGAACAGAAGGTACTTGTTCCGCAGCAATTTCCGAATTGTGATAGATTTCCCGGGTACTTTTGTACAATAAAAATAACCCACCTACAATCAATATCAACCCCTTTCCAGAGAATGAAATAGTAAATAATGTAAACAACGTTTGATCAAGTTTTAATATCCATGACAACACTGCAAGCAATAACAACCGCATGACCATTGCCAGTCCAATGCCCCAGTAGCGGAGTTTGTTGCGTTCTTTTCCGGGTAACTTATCGGACAGGATCGATATAAAGATGATATTGTCAATACCTAATATTACTTCCAAAGCAATGAGGGAAAGTAAAGCGACAATTGTTTCTGACATGGTTAAATTGTTATTTTGAGTTTATTTAATTTTATCGGCTTTCTGCAATGCCCATCAAAGCTGGTACGGTCACAACTTCATACACAAATATCAGACTTTCATTTATAAAAATTCGTGATGAAACTTCCCATACTGAAATTTCCACTTTATTTTAAATACACAGAGCATATTGAGTTCTTTTCGAGAGACAGTAGCCGGGTAGGCGCATCACTTAGTTTTGATGGCAGCATCAATGATAAAGTGTGGACACATAAGGGAGCCAGTTCTAAAGGAGATCCCATTCACGAAGAGTGGACAAGAGAAAACTAATTATTTTTCTTGACGGCCTTCTTAAAGATCAACGCCGGGATGAAATGACTTGCCTTTTTAAAGAATCATCCGGGTTGATATAGAAAGCCCTGTTCATCAATCCTGCAAAACTTTAACCGGAATAATTAAGCCATTGCATCTTTTCCAAAATAAAATACATAGGGTTGAATCATATCAATTATGCAATCAGGTACCAACAATAAGAAGGTTACCCGTTAAAAAAAGATCTGCTGAAAGCGAACTCTTTTTATCAGTACATCCACGATTTTAGATCAGCTCCTTTGGGTGATCTTTTTTTCACTTCTTCTACCCATTTTTTTATAAACATCTGGTTGTACCGCATTCTTGAAATATAGTTGGGCTGTGTAGGGTCGCCATTCCAGCAATGCTCTGCACGGTCGCCATACGCTACTTCACAGTTACAGGCAGGGTTACTCAACTGTTTCATCATATCTTCGGCAGCATACACTGCATTGTTCAAATAATAGTTATCCATATCTCCCACATATACATGAATTTTTCCTTTTAACTTTTCACCAATTGTTGGCCAGTCTCTTTTAATGATATTGGTAAGATCATAATTGTCACGCCAGTGCCTCGCCACCGCAGTATCAATGGCACCGGTATATTTATCATAGATGCGCCTGGGATAACCATCTGAATCCATCGGCGAAAAAACGGCCTCCCAAATATCAAACTGATCACCACTTCTGCTGCGTGTACCTAGTGCCAGTTCCCGCTGGTTCATTTCTTTTACCGTAGCACTCACATGACCAAGATAATCTCTGTGGCCGGGACGTTGCAGTTTTTTAAAATCACTTCCTACATAATAAGCGTTCTTATCATTGTAAATATCAACAGTGGTGTAATGATGAAAATCAATCGGGTCCGGACAAGCAGCATAACAACCATTGAACTGATCAGGATAAAAAACCTGCGCTGCCAAAGCCTCCCATCCACCGGTAGAGCCACCATACATAAACCTTGCCCAGCCCTGACCAATGCCACGGAAACGCTTTTCAATTTCAGGAATCAGTTCGTAGGTAATGGCATCACCATAAGGTCCGAGATTAGCCGAGTTCACAGCATAAGAATCATCGTAATATGGATTGGCATGTTGTATTTCAATGGCCAGAACCCTCGGAAAGCCAGGCCCTGTCCACTGCTTGTAAAAACTATATTGCTCCTGTTGCTGAATTATATTGTAACCGGTTATGTGAAACCGATCGCTGGTATCGGGCACCAGGTTTGCATCTGGTGGCGTGGTGCGAAAGCCTTCAAAGGTTTCAGGAAAATGTCCGTGAAAAACTGCCAGCGGATATTTTACTGCCGGATGTTCATCAAAACCTTCGGGCAAAAGTATATGGGCGCCGAGA
>Ga0209181_10005451_pt1 | contig 18324 bp, 14 predicted proteins | sample MAT05_FD_187208 | JGI IMG/M metagenome (GOLD analysis project Ga0209181, IMG submission 187208) | Freshwater microbial communities from Lake Fryxell liftoff mats and glacier meltwater in Antarctica - MAT-05 (SPAdes) (version 2) | ecosystem: Environmental > Aquatic > Freshwater > Ice > Liftoff...
TCCAGTCTCCCTCATAGTATTTATAATTAAGACCACGTAATGCTGCAGTTCCGCTAACCTGGTTACTGCTGGGAGAAAGATTACCTGAAGCATCTAACGATTTTACATAAAATCCATAAGTTTGTAAAGCAGTAAGATTATTTACGGTAAATGTATTATTTGTGGTAACAAAGGTTTTTACACCGTTAACATAAATCTCATATTTTGATACGCCTACATCATCTGTAGAAATATCCCAGGATAGTGATACTGAACTTCTTGTAGTACCTGTCACTGTTAAATTGCCTGGAGCTGTAGGTGCTGTAATATCAGACAAAGTTGTGGCATTTACTTCAAGACTATTAGGTGCTGCACCAGTTGCATTTATTGCTCTTACGATATAATAATATTTTGTATTTGCAGACAAATCATGATCAAGAAAAGATAAAATATCTGCGTCTCTAATTCCTACTAATTTATAACCGGTACCTGAACTTGTGCTCCTGTATATTTCAAATGCCGTTTCATTATAAGTAGGGCTGGGATTGTCATTCCAGTCTAATTGTATTGCATTGTTAGATATTGCGATGGCTGCCAAACTACTAGCAGCCTCAGGTTTATTTGCTCCGTTTGCAGAGATAACATTAAAAATTTCAGAGAAATCACTTCCGCATCCAAACTGCTCCGTTACTTTTACTTTGTATTGGCCTACTGGTGCATTATACGTATTGGCCGAACTAACCATTGCATTATCTGACACTCTTCTCCATTCATAAGTAAAATAAGAATTTGGAACCATTAATGGCACCGCACTACTACCGTCTGGCGCAGGTAATACTGCACTCTTCAATCCATTTATTTGTATAGCAGGACTAACTGTTCCCTGGTTTTGAGAAATCACAACTGGTGTTGGCGACCAAACAGACCATTGGGCTGAAGCAGTTCTTTTAAACCGTCCTCGATATGTGCCATAATTATTTACAATAAGCTGATTACTGGTTTGCCCAGCTATTGTTACACCATCTTTTTGCCATTCATAAGCATAAAAACCTGCCTGTAAGCCTAGTTTGGCATTCACTGTCTCATTAGGGCAAAATTCATTGTGCTGAAAGTAAACAAGGGGGTTTGCTTTATGTTGGCCATTTACAAATGGCCAATACCTTGGATCTGCCCAAAATGCGTTCCATGCCCCATGTCCCTGTGTTGGAAAAAAGGCCTGAATAATATTACCCCCCAAATTTTTATACGAATTAATAATGTCTGTAACCGTTGAAGGATAAGGTGCTATATCCTGTCCGCCATTTGCTACAAATATTGGAATTGAGATATGGCTGGCAAAATAAGGTACATCTTCATATTGGGTTGCAGAAATTGGTTCTAACGCACAGGCAATTTTTGCATATTGTTGTTGCTGTGGAAAATCCCATACAGCCTGACCTCCTGATGAAAGACCTCCCACATGTATACGATCAATATCTAATTTTACATATTTTACCATCGAATCAACCAGATCCTTAATTGCCGGAAAATAACTCTGTAAATATCCAGCCTGACTTTGAGGATAAATCATAAATCCATCAAAAGTGCCATCGTTAATTTTTTGGGCATGTGATTGTCCTCCATGAACAAGATGAAATTCATTATCCCATATAGGTCCAGGTTCACCTAAACCATGAAAAAAAACAATTGATGGATATGTTTTACCATCTACAATATTGTGCTGATAGGTTTTAGGAAACTTTACCCTAAATGCCATTCCTTTAAAATAATATGACTTATATCCAAAAGAAAAAGGATTCCAGGACAACCTGTTTTTATGCCCCCATTTACTCATAATACCCCAAGTAGGCACTGGTGGCTGATTTGTTGTAGTAAATACTACATCAGGATCATTTGGGTTTAATACATTTGCCTGACCAATAACATTGTTACTAAATAATACAGCCCAAAAAAGCAGGGTAGCTATGAAAATATTTTTCATCGTAAAAATTTTTTATAAAAATTGTGGTTGGTAGTTTACAGGACTTGAAAGATAGCCTTGGAATAAGCTGCGATTTTTCATGTAATTACATGATCAAAAGAATATTGAATAAGAAGACTGGATTATAAAACGGGAAGCGGCGTTTAGAAGGAAGTTGAATTGAGATACAGAGGTAAAATTAAATACTATTATGCAAATAAAAAATATTTAATCCAAACAAACAAATATTATTTTAAAAACTCCCACAATAAACTTTTATTTGCTTTATTATAAGAGAAAATTATCTCGAAAAAATTAATTTATAAACTTAAAAAGATGCTTTTTATTAAAATAGTTTTTTGGAGTTCATTAATTTTAATATTTTACAGCTACCTAGGATATGGAATTTTACTATGGTTATATTTAAAAGTACTTTCATTATTCTCTAAAAAAAAAACAACCCTCATAGATTCTGAGGATTTTCAGCCAGACGTTACACTTTTAGTGGCAACATTTAATGAAGAACTCATTATAAACGAAAAGATAGAAAACACTATCCAAATTAATTACCCTGCCAATAAGTTAAAAATCATCTTTGTAGCTGATGGTTCTTCTGATAACACTGTAAATATAATTCGTCAATACCCTGCTATCGATTTATACTATAAACCCGAAAGGGAGGGTAAATCTGCCGCAATAAACAGGGTGATGCCTTATGTTTCTTCTCCTTTTACTATTTTCTGCGATGCCAATACGCTTTTAAATAAAGATTGTGTAAAAGAAATTGTAAAACATTACAAAGACCCAAAAATTGGTGCTGTTGCTGGTGAAAAAAAAGTTGTAGACCATTCACTCTCCAAAAGCACAGCTGGTGCCGGTGAAGGGCTTTACTGGAAATATGAATCAATTTTAAAAAAATTAGATGCACGTTTTTACTCTGTAGTAGGTGCTGCTGGTGAATTATTTTCTATTAGAACCAATCTTTTTGAACCCGTAGAAAAAAATGTTTTACTGGATGACTTTATAATATCAATGAGAATTTGTCAGAAAGGCTATCGGGTGATGTATGAACCCAAGGCATTTGCTACAGAGTCTCCATCATTTTCGATTAAAGACGAACAAAAAAGAAAAATCAGGATTGCAGCCGGAGGGTTCCAGTCGATTTTTATGCTTAGACATCTTTTAAATATAATTAAATATGGAAAATTATCTTTTCAATATATATCCCACAGAGTTTTGCGCTGGCTAGTATGCCCGGTTTTATTACCTGTAATGTTATTAAGCAATTTATTTATCACTACTTACTCAGATGCTGTTTTATATAAAGCAGCCCTTGTATTGCAATCCCTGTTTTACCTGTTTGCTTTAACAGGATGGATTTTTATGTTAAAAAACATTAAGATTAAACTACTATATATCCCCTACTATTTTTTATTTATGAATATAGCTATGTACGTAGGTTTTTTTCGGTATATAAATAAAAGCCAGTCTGTATTGTGGGAGAAAGCCAACCGAAAATAATAGTGGGTGTTTAACTGGCATGTTTGTTACACTTTTAAAGTATTTTTTAAAATATTTTAAAATTTATTTTTTTGTGTCAAATTTTTTTATAGTTTTACGTCAAGTTAATGAAATAACATTTTCGAAACCACCTATCTCAATTCCTACCAAAAGCTATAAATTCCTTTCCCAAATTACCTCTAATTCTCTGATATCTTTTAAATACTGCGAATTACCATTTTTAGATTTCCAACACATCCTTTTGACCAATTTTCTTAAATACCCTATAGGTATTTAAATAATTAAATTTAGGAAAGTGAATAAAAAAGTAATAATTATCGAAGATTGCAATGCAATCAACTATTTAATAAGTACAGTATTAAAAAAAGATTTTAATATCACATCTGTAAAAAATACAGTGGATGCTATGTCTCATCTTCAATTAGATGTTCACCGGGATCTAATTATATTGAATATTCCAAACTCTAATTCTGACAATTTTGAACTTTTGGAATATATTTCAACCAGTTGTGTCTTAAATGATATTTGCAGGGTTGTAATTTCAGATTCTGATGATGAGCAATTTAAAAATAAAACAGCAGAGCTTGGTGCTTCATTATTTATAACTAAACCATTCGATCCTGTCTTTTTTTCAGAGAAGGTTCGGGAATTATTTCAATTAAACGAAAAATCTTTTAGTAAAAAAAGCAAATTTTCATTTAATATGAATATTTTCTAATGAGCTTTATCCTCATGCAAATGTTTACCCTTAATTACTACTTATGTTTACCAGCATTAAATCACATCAAAATAATACAGCCGTATATTTGGCTAATAAAGATGGCCTAATATTGGAAAATATTCTCTATATAGGCAATTCCACATTCTTCCATAACACTTTCCAACATTATTTTACCAATAGTTTTCAAGTGTTAGATTTTGCAGACGCAAAAATAAAACTGGAAAATGCTGTTGTTTTACCAGACTTAATTATCATTGATATTCCTAACAATCATTTACAATTAGTGGCCTTTAAGATTTGGCTTAGAAGCTATCAACTTCATCAAATACCTGTAATATATAATCAATCTGCCCTCGCAGAAAATGAAATTAAGCAACTCTTCAGTCAGAAATTGGTTGACGATGTAGTTAATTTGGAAAAACATTACAGCACATTACCATACAAACTCAAGTTTATTCAAAAGATAAAAAATACTTCTACTGCACAACCAGCCAAACCATTAATCAAAAGAATTTCATCTGAACATAGGGAGTTTAGTTTGGGTAATAAAATACTTGATCTTATAATTTCCATGACAGCAATTATTTGCTGTTTCCCCTTATTCATTTTAATTGCATTAGCAATTAAACTTGAGTCCAAAGGGCCAATTTTTTATTTTTCAAAAAGAGCCGGGAAAGGATTTCAGGTATTTAATTTCTATAAGTTCAGAACCATGATTATAGACGCTGAAAAACAAATCAAAGAATTGGAAAGCCTAAATCAATATACAACTATTGGCAAACAACCCCTATTTTTTAAACTTCAGAATGATCCCAGAGTTACAAAAGTTGGTGCCTTTTTACGTAAGACAAGCCTGGACGAATTACCTCAGTTATTTAATGTTTTAAAAGGTGATATGAGTATTGTTGGAAACAGGCCTTTACCACTTTATGAAGCATCTACGCTTACTACAAATGAATGGGCTGAGCGTTTTATGGCACCAGCCGGTATTACGGGCCTTTGGCAAATTTCCAAAAGAGGTAAAGAAGAAATGAGTAATGAAGAAAGAATTTTACTTGATATTATTTATGCAAGAACAAGAAGTCTGAAAGGAGATTTAAAAATTTTGCTCAAAACACCAGCCGCTTTGATACAAAAATCAAATGTATAGATTAATTTGGCTTACCACAATAAAAAAAATACAATGCTAACTTTAAAAGAAGCTAACCCTTTTGTTTCCATTGTTACACTCAATTGGAATGGAACAAATGTAACATGTGAATTTCTAGAAAGTACCAGAAACTTCACTTATAAAAATTACGAAATAATTGTTGTAGATAATGGTTCAGTGGAAGATCCTACAGAAAGGATACTGGCAGGTAATTACCCCAATACAAAAATTGTAAAAAGTCCGGTAAATCTTGGTTCTGCCGGTGGAAATAACTTTGGCATGCGCCACTCCGCCCCTCATTATGATTTTGTATTTCAGGTAAACAATGATGCAGAGGTAACCCCAGATCTTATTGAAAAATGTCTGGAACCATTTTACGAAAATCCCTCTATCGGAGTTGTTTGCCCTAAGATACGGTTTCATCACAATCCTACTGTTATTCAGTATGCAGGCTTCAATAAAATGAGTATGCTTACTGGTAAAACAACCGCAGTGGGGAGCCTGGAAGAAGATAAAGGACAACATGACAAATCCGGGTTTACTTATAGTGCTCATGGATGTGCTATGATGGTAAAACGAGAAGTAATAGAAAAAGTGGGCATGATGGCTGAAAAATATTTTGTTTATTATGACGAATCTGACTGGAGTGCAAGGATTATAAAAGCAGGATATAAAATTTATTACCAGGCAAAAGGGTTATGCTTCCATAAAGAATCTATGAGTATGGGAAAACAAAGTCCAATCAAGGTGCATTTTATGACCCGTAACAGAATTTTATATATGCGAAGAAATGCTTCATTTTCTCAATTACTGGTCTTTATTGGTTTCTTTAGCTTTCTCACAGTTCCAAAAACAATCCTGCGATTCACACTTACAAAACAGTTTAGCCATCTCAAAGCATTTATTAAAGGGATAACCTGGAATCTAAAAGAATCAAAACATTCTCCTATTTAAAATGTCGGATTCATATATCACCAGCTTAAAATTTTAGGCTATAGTTATTATCAGAAGAGTTTAAATCTCAGTTAAATAACTAATACACATTTTAAATCCTGAAATGTGCAAATATTTCCTTTATTCTTTAAAACCTACAACTTTAATTACACATGCATTAAAAGACAGATTTTATTTATCCTTATTAAATGAAATAATAAAATAATTTTTTGCAGGTCTCGTTAACGTTGTGCACCCTTGCCAGCAATTTTTTTTCGTATTATTGTATAAATAATTAATATATAATTTTAAATATTAATAAAAATGAATCAAACAGCAACTGCCGTAAAAAGTACATTGGATTATGAAGAATGGTATCATACCGAAAGGCATAACACCCATTTTAACGACGACTATTATAATTCAAGAGCAAAAATTGCATTAACAAAATTCTTTACTGGTTTTGATACTAATTCCCGTGTACTTGATTTTGGCTGTGGCCTGGGACAAAATATATATTATCTGCCCAATGCAATGGGTTATGATATCTCTAAATTTGGTGTTGAATTCTGCAAAAACAAGAATATCAAAGCCACCAATAATTTAAATGAAGTTCCTGATGAGGGATTTGATATTGTAATATCAACCCATGTGCTGGAGCATCACCCCAACCCTAAAGAAATGCTTGAACAAATTTTTAGCAAACTTAAAAAAGGAGCATCGCTTATTTTAGTCATTCCCCATGAGGTTCATGGCATACCAAAATTCGAATTAGATCTCAATCAACATTTATTTACATGGAATTTTCAGGCTATCAACAATCTTTTAATTACCACTGGTTTTAAGGTTGTAAAAAATAAATATGTTAGAGGTGCCGGGTATAATAAATTATTAAAGCTTGCAAGAATTAATTTTAATCTTTACAAAACAGCAACGAATCTTCTTTCCAGATTATCGGGTATCAAAGAAATGATGATAGTTGCAGTAAAGCCTTAACAACACCATTTATGCCGCAAGAAAATAAAATAAGGTTGCTGGAATGTATTAGACAGGGTCAGATAGGAGGTGGTGAATCACACCTGCTAAGCCTTATTGAAAATCTTGACCAAACTATTTATGAACCCGTGGTTCTTTCTTTTACGGATGGCCCTATGATTGACAGATTGAAACTTATGAATATCAGAACTTATGTAATTAATACAGAAACCCCTTTTGATTTCAGGGTATGGAAAAAAATAACGAAACTCCTGATTGAAGAAAAAATAGAATTGATCCACTGCCATGGCACACGGGCCATTTCAAATCTATTCAAACCTGCTAAATCTTTAAAAATTCCAATAATTTATACTATTCATGGCTGGTCTTTTCATGATGATCAACATCCAATTATAAAAAAAATAAGAGTGTTGTCGGAAAAATTTTTAACATCCAGATCATCCACTAATATTGCCGTATCTGAATCAAATAAACTTACAGGAAAAAATAGTTTTCAAAAATTTGAAGCTACTGTCATTAATAATGGAATAGATCAGCAAAAATTTGATCCATCTAGTAACTTTAAAGACATCAGGGCAGAAATAAACATTGCTCCGTCTGCAATACTTATCATCTTTATTGCAAGGTTCACCTCCCACAAACAACCATTAAGCCTTATAAAAGCTTTTGCCGAAGCAATAAAAAAGAACCCTTTACTCGAACTGCTGATGGTGGGTGAAGGAGATGAAAATAAAGTTGCACTGGAGTTGGTGAATAAGTTAAACCTTTCAAACAAAATTCACTTTCTACCCTTCAGACAGGATGTACCGGACTTGCTTGCTGCAGCAGATATTTTTGTATTGCCTTCATTATGGGAAGGATTGCCTATCGGTTTATTGGAAGCAATGAGTATGGGTAAATCTGTAATAGCAACCAACGTGGATGGTACAAGAGAAATTATTAAACATCAGGAAAATGGCTTACTTATAGAAATCAATAACCTTATCCAAAACCTAACCGAGGCAATTTTATACCTCTCTAAGAATGAAAGTATAAGAAAACAATTGGCAGCCAATGCAATAAAAACTGTACAGGAAAATTTTAATGCAACTGAAATGACCAGAAAAATTGAAAAAATTTATGCTGAAGTTTTAAGAAAAAAACAGCAGTCTTATAATAAAATATTGCCCTATGGAGTTTAACAGATTTTCAGACATTAAACGACTGAACTTTATCACAGAAACCTTAAATAACAATCTACCCAAAGGTTCTGTTGTATTAGATGTAGGTTGTGGAAATGGAGTTATAGCAAGAAGCCTTGGGGAAATTGGGTTTAATGTATTGGGTATTGATGTTAGCGCAAAAGCTATAGAAAAAGCCAACCAGTTAAACACATTTTCCAATGTAAATTTTAAAGTGGTAAGTGCAGAGCAGTTGGTAGCAGAGGGAAAGAAGTACGATGCAGTTATTTGTAGTGAAGTATTGGAACATCTTAATAACCCGGAATTATTGCTGAAAACCTTGTATCAATCTATGACTGATAAAGGTTTTTTAATTGTTACAGTTCCTAACGGGAATGGGCCCCGTGAAACTTTTGTAACAAAACCTGTTATTTCACTCCAAAAAAAAAATAACCTCACATGGAAATTTATTCAGAAGATAAAACATTTATTTGGTTATAAAGGTACAACCGCTCAGTCTGACGCAAGTGATCTTACACATATCCAGTTTTTTACCAAACACACATTGGAGCAACTGGCAGACAGGAATGAATTTAATATTGTAAAATTTGGTAAAACCAATTTTATAGAAGATGTTTTTCCTTTTTCATTGTTAACTAAGCGGATTTATTTTTTACAAAAATTGGACTGCAAAGTGGCAGAATGGCTTCCATACGTTTGCACCGGGGGTTTTGTTAGCGTATGGAATAAAAAATCCAACTATGGAGACAGTTAAAATTATTGCATGGATTTTATTTTATTTTCTTAATGGCATCCTTGCTTTTTACTTTTTACTGCCCGTAATATTATTTTTGATTTATCTTTTCAAAAAAAAGAAAGTTGTAGAATTTTCACAGTTTCAAACTTCCTCTGAAACTGATTTTGCAGCAATTGTAACAGCCCATCAGGATACACGCTTTATTGCACCACTGGTTGATTCTTTTTTAAAACAGAGCTATTCAAATTTTACGCTCTATATTGTTGCAGATGATTGCAATTCCACAAATTTACATTTTGAAGATAAGCGGGTAGTTATTTTGGAAACAAAACCTGCTTTACATTCCAAAATAAAGTCCATCAATTATGCAATTGATCATTTCCTAAAACCTCACCAGGTAATGGTCATTTTTGACAGTGATAACCTTATTCACCCCAATTATTTTAAAGCACTTAATCAATATTTTAATAAAGGGTTTAAGGTTGTTCAATCGCACATGTTATCCAAGAATACAAAAAGTACTTATGCCAAACTGGATTCTGTAGGACATATTTACTATACTTTTACCGAACGCAAAGTAAAAATGGATCTCGGCTTGCATTCTGCGATTTTAGGTTTGGGAATTGCCATCGATACAAAACTTTATAAGGATATAAAATATAAGGATACGATCGGTGGTTTTGATAAAAAATTACAGTCTCAATTGGCTATAAAAGTAAAGCAAATAGCTTTTGCTGAAGACGCTATTGTATATGACGAAAAGATAGAGGAAGGTAATGCCCTGGAAAAACAAAGAACCAGGTGGATATTTACCTACTTTAAACATTTTAGGGATAGCTGGACCTTATTTAAAGCGGGCTTTACCTCATTAAGTATTTCCAGAATTTTATTGGGCAGTTCAATGTTAAGGCCGCCAATGTTTTTACTGTTTTTACTAGCCTTTCTTTTTTTAATACTTTCGGCTTTAATAAACACATATGTGTTTTATGGCTGGATAACACTGTTAATAGTATACACTCTAAACTTTATTTTAATTATTGCATCTCAAAGCAAACAAAAGGGAATGCTTCAATCATTGATTTTTATACCATTGATGGTAACAAGACAATTAAAATCTCTCTTTAAAATAAAATCAGCTAAATCTGATTTTTTAAAAACAGAGCACCAGAATATTATCTACATTGAAGAATTATTAAAAAATGAGTCATCTTAAAAAATTGTTTTATCAGTCATGCTCGTTTTTACCAATGCAGTTCTTACAAAAAAGAAGCCCTGTTACTACCCTTTTCCCCTATCAACATACGGTAAGCAACGATAATTTACCCCATATACAACATTTGTATTCTTATAAAAATGTACATGAGTTTAAGGAAGATCTCGATAGCTTACTCAAATACAATAACCCAATATCTGCAGAAGATTTAAAAAATTGTTTAACTGAAAATAAAGCATTCCCTAAAAACACTTTTCTGTTGACCTTTGATGACGGATTCAGAGAAGTTTATGATGTTATAGCGCCAATACTCGAATCAAAGGGTGTTCCGGCAGTTTTTTTTATAAACCCGGCTTTTATAAATAACAACGCACTTTTTTTAAGATGCAAAACAAGTTTGTTAATCCATGAGCTCATCAATTCAAAAAATAGCGAACTTATTAATCAATATCGTAATCATTTTAATTTGCCAGGTGCGCCACAAATTAAAATAATTGAAATGCTGAAAAGTATAAAAATTAATAACCCACGCATACTGGATGATTTGGCCATAAAAACAGGCTATTCTTTTTCAGATTTTTTAAAAAAGCAGCAACCATACCTTACTACAGAGCAACTGCTGTCTCTTAAAAAAAGAGGATTCAGTATCGGTGCACACAGTATGACTCATCCTTATTATGAACAGATAAGCCTTTTGGAACAGATTGAGCAAACCCTGCAATCCTGTAACTATGTAAAAGAACAAGCAGGAATGGCTAATCAATACTTTTCTTTTCCATTTAAAGATGAAAATATATCTCAAATCTTATTAGACGAACTGAAAAAAGCCGGGATTGATATATTTTTTGGACTCCAAAATCAAAAAAACGAAATAGAAAATAAAATGGTACATAGGTTTAATGCAGAAAGAACCTTTACTAAATTTGATAATCAGGTTAAAGGTATTTTATTATTAAGCATAGTATATAAATTCTTTGGCAAGAATGATGTCCGCAGAAATTAATTAAATTAGATGTCTTTTAAGTAAAAATATTTTTACTGTTAATGTGAAATAAGTTTAAAAATGTTAAGTACAAAATTTAAAGAATCGCTCGGACCCTTATTTCCGATAGCAAATAAATTAAGACTGATTTTTTTAAAAATTAAATACAGAGGCAACTCTGTTATATGTCCCTGTTGCAAAAGCACCTTTAGAGAGTTTGCGCCATTTGGCGACAGCCGCAGAAAAAATGCCTGGTGCCCCAATTGCCAGGGCCTGGAGAGGCACCGGTTGTTATGCATGTATTTTGAAAATAAAACCAATCTATATAAACAGCCGCTTAAATTATTGCACATAGCACCCGAAGATATTTTCTTTAATCTTTTTAAAAAACAAAAGAATATTGATTATTACCCTGTTGACATTTACCCTAATTTATATCCAAACGGAACAAAATATTTTGATCTTCTAAATCCTGGTGCAGATATTGAAAAGTACGATGTAATTATTTGCAACCACGTTTTTCAATATATAGAAGAAGATAAAAAAGCAATGGTTAATATCTATAATCTTATGAAACCAGGTGGGTGGGGAATTATGCAGGTTCCCATCAATGGGAAAAACCCTGTCACTTATGAAGATGCTTCTATAACTGACCCTCTGGAAAGATTAAAGGCATTTGGGTTAAAAGAACATGTTCGTTATTACGGACTTGACTATGCAAGCCGTTTAAGAGAGGCCGGATTTAAGGTAATTGTAGATGATTATACAGCAGAATTCTCTGATAATGATAATTATAAATACGGTTTCTGGAAAGCTGACGCAGTATATTATTGTACCAAATGAGCCAAATAACAAAACATGCAGAGGTTAAAAAAAAAATAATAAGGTTTGGATTTTTAATAAATATCCAATTCCTTATTTTATTGGTTTTGAGTAATTTTTCCGGCAAACTTAACCCATCTGTTTGGTGGCCTATTTCGCTCTCTGGATTAGTATTCCCTGTTCTTTTATTAATTGCAATCGTATCAGGAATTGGATGGCTTTTTATAAAACCAAAATTTAGTATTTTTTGCCTGGCAGCCATCATTCTGAGTATTCCCAATATACTCGTTTCTTTACCCCTGCATTTTTCTTCTACTCATAAAGCAAAAGAATCTGCTACTTTAAGAGTGGTTTCCTGGAATGTGAATTTGATGAACTATAATGCAAAAGATAATAAAACCGCTATAAGGGAAAATGAAAAAATATTTTCTACACTTCGTCATCTTAATGCCGACGTTATTTGCCTGCAGGAATTTTTTACAGCCGTTATCCCTGATAAAACGTATAATTTTATTGATTCGCTTCGCAATGATATGGGTTATCCTTTTTTTTATTTTTCCAGAGATTATCCAAAATTTGACGGAAAATTTTTTAGCGGAACTATTATTTTTAGCAGGCACAAAATTACAGACAGCAGCAAGAAATTATTCCCTTTTCCTATTCCGGGAAGTATTATAAAAACCAGTATTCAATACAATAAAGATACCATCGATATTGTGAGCACGCATTTGCAAAATATAAATTTTGGAAGAGATGCTAACATGGCATTAAATGATAGTAATGTTGGAAAACAAGAAAGCCTGTCTTTTATCTCAAAAATAAAATACGGATATACAGACCAGGTAAAACAAGTAAGGGCAATACAGAAAGTTTTAGACTCCTGTACCCACCCATCCATTTTTACGGGAGATTTAAATGACGTACCCACGAGTTACCCCTATTCCAATATTAAAAGAAAGATGAAAGATGCCTGGTTGCAAAAAGGAACAGGGTTGGGCCCAACCTTTCAGTTTATTACCCATACTTTGCGCATCGACTATATCTTTTTAAATGACTCATTTGAAGTAAAACAAACCAGCAGAATTATATCCGATGCAAGCGATCATTATGGGATTGTTACAGACTTATTATTATTAAAAAAGGATTGATATCCAGATTAAAAATCCTGGCTATCAATCCTAAATATTTTATCAATTAATTATTCTCTAATAAACGCCTTCGTAATATTTTCATTTCCGCAAAGAAGGTTTACATAATAAACACCCCTTGGCAGGTAAACGATTTTATTAAAATTGTTTACCCCTTTGTTTAAAGAGATGTTGCTGCTATATATTTTTTTACCATTTGCATCTACAATACTAACGGTAGCTTGCACAACATTTAAGCTACTTAACTTTAACTGAACCTGGTTATCTGATGCAAAAGCTGAGGATATAGCAATAGAATTAATCAACTCCTTTTTAATGGTTACACTCACTACTTTACTATAAGCAAACTGCCCGTCTTTATCTACCATCTTAAGCCTATAAAAATTTATGCCGTTTTCTGGAAATAGGTCAGTAAAATAATAAGGCGCTCCCAAACTACCTGTGCCCTTTGATGATACCCGTGAACCCTCTGAAAAAGATTGACCGTTGTAGCTTTTTTCAACTATAAAATAATCGCTGTTAATTTCGGAAGTCGTTTTCCATTGCACAATTACGCTACTCTTATCCTTTGCTTTAGCAGAAAATTCTGTAAGAATAACAGGCAAAACTAAATTACCGTTATTAATAATCAAAGTATCTTTTGCAATCAACCCTAAAGAATTGGTTACTTTTAATTCGAACCTATATGTACCTAATGCAAGACCTGTAACACCCGTTTGCAAAACTGTAGGATTTGAAATAGTACCCGCCGACGGTCCTGATACCTTAGTCCAGTTAAAATTTATTAATAACCCATTAGGATCGTTACCGTACCCTTTTAAAGTATAATTAGCAAGAACATTTGAAAGAGTAGAATCATTACCTGCATTAGCTTGAGGAGAAAGTGGTCCTGATATAAGTGCTTTCTTTTGTTTGAGCATCCAGGTATAAATGCTTTCCCCATTTTCTATCCAGGTAGGATTATAAAAAGTATTCCACCCACCGTGACCCCCTGAATACAAAGTATACCTTGCCGAACCTGGAACATAACTATTCATAGTGTCCCTAATCTTGTCATTGCCCCTTAGATCCATATTACCTTCAAAAAACCATGCTGTACCACCTGCTAATGGAAAGAAACGCATCAGGCTTATAGCATTAACAGTGTTATCAGGTGGAGGTGCGCTCATAGACACAATAGAAGTGATACGACTTGTAAAAAAAGGATCGTAATTATCTACATAATTACCCCAGCTCCAGCCACCCATTGATAAACCGGTAACATTTATTCTTTGAAGATCGCAACGATACCTGGCAAGAACTGAATCTAATTTTCTATTAATCGTCCATGCATTGGGCCAGAGGTTTACCGGCTGAAGTGAAATTACGATTGGCTTTTCCAGTTTTCCATTAACCACAAACTGCATGTTATGACCATCGGCTACAAATTTTGAAGGACCATAAGTTAATAGCTTACTTGCAATAGTACCTGTTTCACCAGTGCCGGGTATAAAACAAATAAGTGGATACTTTTTTCCCAAACTATCATTATAGTCATCCGGCAAATGCACATAAGCATTCCAGCCATCTATTTTTGTAAGAAACTGCTGTGCATAAACTTCTTTGATACTTGAGGAAACGATGAGTAGGATAGCAAGGAATATTACCCTTGCAGGTGCGTAAAAATTGGATTTCATAAAAAGTGGTTTTTTGAGGTTATTGCCAGTTAAAACAATAGCTACACAATTGTTGATCATAAAATAATTAAAATTTTATAACCAAAAGCGCAAAGATTGTTTCAAGTAAAATGGATTCAGGTAATAAGTAAGTATGGTATATTCTGAACCGTTAGGGTGGTTTTATTAATAACGTTGTACTAAGTAAAATTATTTCATAAGCCAGTATAATTTTTTATAATCCTTTTCCTGGTCCTAATGAACACACTTTTAAACTATGTTATTATGTTTCCTCCAATACTTTTACACTTGAGCGTTTTTTGGTTAAAGATAAAAAATGGGGGATCGAACAGGATATTTTTGGAGAGTGGAGGATTGAGAAACAAATTTCTATTTTCGGAAGATAGGCTATTGTATAATTAAATAATTATTTTTTGTAGTAATATCTACTACAAATTACTAAATGTGTAAAAAATGTTTAAAACTGTGCGGCTAAGTTTACCTTTTACAAGAATTTCAACTCAAATAAAAACTTTTTTGAAAATAATATCAAAAAAGTATTACTTGGTTGCCCTTTAACCCTAGCTGGTTTATCAGTTAAAGAAAGCTAATATGATAGTTTGTATTATTAAAAAATAGTTTTATTTAGCCAACCCTTTACCAATAATACCACCGCTCACTTCCAGCGTAGTGCCATGAATGGCCTTGTTTTCCATAATAAACCTAACTGTAGTTACGATCTCATCTGTGTGCACCAATCTGCCCATAGGAATCTCGCTGATAATACCATGCAAAATTTCTGGCTTAATGGCCATCAGTATCGGTGTTTCTACATAGCCCGGTGCTATTGATACAACCCTTATATTTTTTATACTTCTTGCATGAAATTCTCCCGCCAGTATTTTGGGCCAGAGTGCTACAGAAGCCTTGGTAGATGCATAATTTAATTGCCCCAACTCTCCTGTTTTATTGATGGATGAAATAGGAATGAGCACTCCTTCCCAACCATTATCCACCATCCGTATTGCGGCTTCCCTTAGGGTTAAGAAAACGCCCGTCATGTTCACATCAATCACCTGTTTCCATTGCTCGGTAGTCATAAACTTTTTTACCTTGCCCGTTTCTCTGTCAGGAGTAATTAAAAAACTATCACGGATAATGCCTGCACAGGCAAGTACTACATTGATGCTGCCAAATTGTTCCACCGCAAAATCCATAAAGTGCTTAACAGAAATCTCATCAGTTACATTAAGTACCGTGGCCGCTGCACGGCCCCCGTTATCTATAATATTTTGCTTTACAGTTTGCAGCTTTTCTTCATTCATATCGCCCAATACCACTTTAGCTCCCAATGCTGCCAATGCTGTTGCAGTAGCTTCGCCAATACCGCTGGCTGCCCCGGTAATTACTATCACACTATTTTTTACCTGCATAATTATTTATTGAGAAAATGTTTAATGATAGACACTATTTCTTTGGCGCCCTCGCCATACAACATGGTTTGATGATTGCCCGGCACTTTTGCATAGATACAATTTTTCATCAACTCTACGGTTTCCATGGCATTTTCTTCCGGCAACAATGCTGCCCCTAAAGTATATACACCGGGAGCATTAATAAGAATGGCAGCCTGATCTACAGATTGTAAATAATCTACCCATGGTTCTCCCAAACTTCCTTTTACTACGGCTTCCATCATATGATCCATTTGAGGGATGCAACTAACAGTTTCATCGGCATTATAAATGGTATCAGCCTTATAATACGACAACATTTCATCTTCCCAAAACGTTAAGTAAGCTGCCGATTTTACTTTTTTTATATACGAATCAAATGATGGAAAAAACTGGCCCAGTCTGCTCAAAGCCGGCACCAGCATCTCTTTGGTATCAGGATGCATATTGGCTGCTGCATCCATTAAAATTAATTGATCAACTCTATCCGGAAAATATTTTGCCATGTATAATGCCAAAAAACCTCCAAAAGAATGACCTGCTAAAATTACTTTTTCAATATGCAATTCATCCATCAATCCAATAATATCTGCAGCATGTTCTTTCATAGTATAACCCGATGCCGGAGCATCACTCTCTCCTCTTCCCCTCAAATCAACTGATAAAATATGAAAGGCCGGGCTCAATCCGGCTGCAATTAAACCATCAAACGCATGTGCATTTGCCGTTAAACCATGCATAAACAAAATGGCAGGCTGTTCGCCTTCAAACTCCAGGTAATGAAGTTTGATATTGTTTGTATGGATATAATGATTTGTCATTTTTATTTTTTTGTTTACTGGCAGCAGTACGCTTATCATCATTCTTGCGTCGCACTCTTGTACAATGGTACTTTTACTGAGCAAATTGCTCCCTCATTTCTCTTTTCAAAATCTTACCAGCCACATTTCTTGGCAGCTCTTCCAGGATGATTACTTTATAAATTTTTTGGTAACGGGCTTCCAGGTTCTGATTGGCCCATTCCATAATTTCATCTGAAGTAACTGCACTATTATCATGCAATACAACAGCAGCAACGGGTGTTTCGCCCCACTCCTGGTGTGGTATACCAAACACTGCCACATCTTTTACTGCTGTATGTTTAATAACGATCTCTTCAATATCACAAGGATATACATTTACACCTCCCGATATTATCAGGTCTTTTTTTCTGCCCGTTAAAAATAAAAACCCATCAGCATCCACATACCCCATATCACCGGTAAACAACCATCCGTTTTTAATCGCATCTTTTGTTTGATCCGGATTTTTATAATACTCTGTCATCAGTAAAGGCCCTTTACCTATAATCTCACCAATGGTACCCGCAGGCAATTCTTTTCCTTCATCATCCACAATCTTTAGTTGCATGAATTGTGGAGGAGTACCCACACTGCCGGTTTTTGTCATGGCATCATTACGGTCAAGTATGGTCATAAACCCTTCCGTTAATCCATACAATTCATAAAATACATTTGGGATGCGTTTGTTTAATTCCTGTTTATGTTCCAATAACAATGGTGCGCCCACAGATAGAATATATTCAAGGGAAAAAAGATGTGCTTTATTAAAATCAGGTTTTTGTAAACAACCAATAATTTGTGAAGGAACCAGAATCGTATGTGTTACTTTTTCTTTGTGAATAATATCTACTACTTCTTTTGCATCGTAATGACTCATCAATACATAAGTGCAGCCTAAAAACATGGCAGGCATCAATGTCAAAAAAGATCCATTAAAAATAATAGAACCGGAGTGCATCACTACACTTTCGGGAGTCATGCGATAGGCATTGGCAAACAGAGAGCCGTACAAAGCTCTTACGGCATGGCTA
>Ga0209181_10005452_pt1 | contig 18323 bp, 8 predicted proteins | sample MAT05_FD_187208 | JGI IMG/M metagenome (GOLD analysis project Ga0209181, IMG submission 187208) | Freshwater microbial communities from Lake Fryxell liftoff mats and glacier meltwater in Antarctica - MAT-05 (SPAdes) (version 2) | ecosystem: Environmental > Aquatic > Freshwater > Ice > Liftoff...
CGACCGGGCTTTACCTTGGGGCACCCTGCCGAAACAGGGCCGGAACAGAGTTCCGGGATACTATAAAAAAGCCCGGCGGGTCACGAAGACCGACCGGGCTTTACCTTGGGGCACCCTGCCGAAACAGAGCCGGAACAGAGTTCCGGGATACTATAAAAAAGCCCGGCGGGTCACGAAGACCGACCGGGCTTTACCTTGGGGCACCCTGCCGAAACAGGGCCGGAACAGAGTTCCGGGATACTATAAAAAAGCCCGGTGGGTCACGAAGACCGACCGGGCTTTACCTTGGGGCACCCTGCCGAAACAGGGCCGGAACAGAGTTCCGGGATACTATAAAAAAGCCCGGCGGGTCACGAAGACCGACCGGGCTTTACCTTGGGGCACCCTGCCGAAACAGAGCCGGAACAGAGTTCCGGGATACTATAAAAAAGCCCGGCGGGTCACGAAGACCGACCGGGCTTTACCTTGGGGCACCCTGCCGAAACAGGGCCGGAACAGAGTTCCGGGATACTATAAAAAAGCCCGGCGGGTCACGAAGACCGACCGGGCTTTACCTTGGGGCACCCTGCCGAAACAGAGCCGGAACAGAGTTCCGGGATACTATAAAAAAGCCCGGCGGGTCACGAAGACCGACCGGGCTTTACCTTGGGGCACCCTGCCGAAACAGGGCCGGAACAGAGTTCCGGGATACTATAAAAAAGCCCGGCGGGTCACGAAGACCGACCGGGCTTTACTTTGGGGCACCCTGCCGAAACAGGGCCGGAACAGAGTTCCGGGATACTATAAAAAAGCCCGGCGGGTCACGAAGACCGACCGGGCTTTACCTTGGGGCACCCTGCCGAAACAGGGCCGGGAAAGGGTTATTTCCCTGCTTTCAGTTCACCTTGCAGTTTGGCGAGTTCAGCCGATTTGCCATCGCGGGCAAGAGCGGCTTGCTTCGGCCAGGTAGCAGGGTCGTGCATCTGGTAGCGTTTGCCGGCAGCGTCAAGAACAGCCTTGACAGCAGCAGGTTTTGCAGCAGCGAGTTCTTTGAATGTGCTGATACCTCCAGCGATGAGCAGTTCGGCGATTTTAGGGCCGATGCCTTCGATGAGGGTCAGATCATCCGCTTTTACTTCTGTTGGGACGGAAGCTTGAACGGTGGATTTTTTGGTCGCTTCGGCATTTTTGGTTGCCGGTTTCTTGTCAGCGACAATTTCTGTGGATTCGTTAGCCGTCGTTTTCACGGATTTTTTAGCGGGTGCTTCTGCGGGAGCGGATGCGCCGTCGAGGGTTTGGCCGACGAGGTACAGTTCTTCCACGATTTTGCCTTTTGCCCAGGTGCGACGAATGACTTCGCTGAACACCATCGGGTTGCCTTGGCGGTTGGTAAAATCAAAAACAAACTGAGATTCGGTTTGGTTGTCCCCTTTCACCAGGAACGCCGGGCGCTCGATGCGATTGATAGAAGCCACATTGTCGAAAAACCAATGAAGTACTTCCAGTTTTTGGGCTTTGGTATGGGTCTTATCTTGTGGGTTGCTGAGGGTAACACAGTTTTCAGCAGCGAATTGGTTGAAAGCATTGATGATGTCGCCGGTAACTACCTGTGCGTCCACCGCTTCCACGAGTTGATTCAAGTTCATGATTGCAGACATGATTTTGAGTGAAAATGATGCCGCAAAGGTAATGCATTTTTTGTCAAACAAAATTATAATTGGTTTGATTGCATATTGTTAAGTTTTTGTGAAATTAAAATTGGTCAATAAATTATGTCTCCTGAAAAATCAGCATTTTTTTCCAAAACCGATCCATCAATATTTTACACTGCTTTTTGCCAAATTTAATTTTTGATAAAATGCGTGGCCTCAAATTTTGATTGAAATCTTGAGAGGCAGTTTTTGACAACATAAAAAAGGCACTCGCCGAACCGACGAACACCTTTGGAACGCGGCACCAATAACTTAGTCATTTGATGCCACCCTTTGTTCCATCATACGGCCGCTATTTTTCTTTAAATAGCCCCACTATTCGCAGAAAAATAGTGTTGTCTGATGAAAAAATGGTTGACCTAAAATGACTAAGTTATTGGTGCCGCGTTCCTTTGCTGTTTTTTGTAAATATTCTTTACTTCATTTTACATCCTCTCCCTTTTTGTCCGCCGCTTTGATCACGAAGAACAATACAAAACCAACCATCAGAAAATTGACGACGGCATTGATAAATTTGCCAATCATCACCCCCCCTTCGACTTTTCCATCGGCTCCAGTTGTTCCGCCAATCACGATACTGGAGAAATCGGGATTCCCTGTGAGCATACCCAGAACAGGTGTAATCACATCAACGACCAGCGATTCCACAATTTTTCCAAAGGCCGTACCGATGATCACAGCGACTGCCAGTGTAATGACGTCACCTCGCAGGAGGAATGCTTTTAATTCAGAAATCATAGTTGTTCGTTTTGAAAAAATGAATGTATGTGAAAGTTTTATGAGGCGAAAGTAAGTGGTTGCCAAATATTTGCAAACAAGTGAATTTTTATTTCCAAAAAATTGAAGCGTGGTGCTCACATTTGCACTCAAATATGGCTTTACCCCGGTTTTTACTCCTGCTCTTGCTCCCAATATTTGTCCGTGCTCAGTCGGTCGTCACCGGTGCCGAACAACTGGATCGGCTGTTGCCCCTGCTCCGCGATAAACAGGTGGGGCTCGTAGTCAACCACTCTTCACTCGTGGGACAGACGCACCTCGCCGATACCCTGTTTAACCGTGGCGTATGCCTTACCCGCATTTTTGCGCCTGAACACGGATTCCGGGGGGCGGCAGAAGCCGGTGAGTTGATCAAGGACGGTTATGACGTGCGCACTGGCACACCGGTCGCATCGCTTTATGGGAAGCGAAAAAAACCGTCAGCGCAAGATTTGGAAAATGTAGACGTGGTGGTATTCGACATTCAAGACGTCGGTGCCCGTTTTTACACCTATATCAGCACGATGTTTTTGGTACTCGAAGCCTGTGCTGCGCAGGGCAAGGAAGTGATTGTGCTCGACCGGCCCAATCCCAACGGCCATTATGTGGACGGCCCGGTGCTGGAAACTCAGATGGAGTCGTTCGTAGGCATTGTGCCCCTTCCGATCGTGCATGGCTGCACGGTAGGTGAACTGGCGCAACTTTTTTGCGGCGAGAACTGGGTCTGGCAACCCCGCGAGCGCCTGCGCCTGACGGTGATTCCCTGCCAGAATTATACCCATCAAACACCGTATGAGCTGCCCGTGCCGCCGTCGCCCAATTTGCCCAATGCCCGCTCCGTGCTGCTTTATCCTTCGATTTGTTTGTTCGAAGGGACGGTTGTGAGCCTTGGCCGGGGTACGAATATGCCGTTTCAGGTGATCGGCCACCCGGAGTTTGGATCCGATTCTTTCACGTTTGTTCCGCACTCCACGCCGGCGGCCAAGCGTCCTCCTCAGGAAGGACTGTTATGCAGAGGGTATGACTTGCGCACAATTCCGATAGACTCCTTGCGCGACCGCAATCGCCTGGACCTGTCGTGGCTGCTGGGGTTTTATCGCGACCTTCCCAATAAGAACGGCTTCTTTTTGGAAAACAAATACTTCGACCTACTGGCCGGTACACGCGTATTGAAGCAACAAATCGCGGATGGTAAAACAGAAGCGGAAATCCGGGCCTCCTGGGAAAAAGATTTGGACGCATTCCGGGCCATCCGGCAACACTATTTGCTGTATCAGGAGTGAGAGTGGGGCTGGAAGTTTGAAGGTTTGAAGTTCGAGAGTTTGAAGGTTTGAAGTTGAGGGTTTGAAGTTTGAGGGTTTGAAGTTGAGGGGATGTTTTCAAGAAGTTCTACATTTCCGCAAAAATTTATCACTCGCCATGTACGAACTCGACAAATCCCCCTTTGGCAAACATATCCGCTACCGGCTCTACCATCCTGCCACTGGCAATGGATTCAGCGTGGTGCCCGAAAGCGGCGCCAATGTCTTGCACCTTGATTTTCAGGGAAAAAATATTCTGGACGGCTACAATACCCCAGAGGAACTCGAAGCCGCCAAATGGGGCAAAAGTGTCCTGCTGTTTCCATTTCCCAACCGACTCGACCGTGGGCGATATGATTGGCTGGGACAGACGTACCAGTTTCCGCTCAACAATGCCGCCACAGAGAATGCCATTCATGGTTTTGTGCGCAGCGAAGCGTTTGAAGTGGAATATGTTTTTTTGGCGAAGGACCACGCCAGCATCTTGTGCAGCTATACCTACGAAGGCGGTCTGGATTACTATCCATTCCCGTTCACCCTGGAAGTAGAATATTTGATCCACGACAACGGGACCTTCACCCTGGAGGCAGTGTGTCGAAATATGCATGATCGCCCTATCCCCATCGGTTTTGGGTGGCATCCCTACTTCCGGCTGACTGATCGTGCTGATACCCACCGGATGCAACTCCCCGCCTGCGGGAAAGTCGAAATCAGCGACCGTATGATCCCCACCGGACAGCGCACCGGGTATTCCGATTTTTCGAGAAAAAAATTAGTGGGCGACACGTTTTTAGATAACTGTTTTCAAGCAGATCAACAGACTGGTACCTACGCTTTGAAATTGGATGGAGTCGGCGGCCGACGCTTGTCAGTGAAAGCCAGCGCACGCCAGTTTCCTTATTTTCAGGTATTTACGCCACCCCATCGAGAGAGTATTGCGCTGGAGCCTATGTCGTGCAATGTGGATGCTTTCAACAATGAACAAGGCTTGGTCACTTTGGAGCCCGACAAGGAGTGGAAAGCGAAGATGACGGTGATGCTGGAGTAATTCGGTGCTATCGCTCCCGCCTTCCCTCTACTCTTCCATGTCCGCTCCTTCACTATGTCTACCGAACTTCGCCGCTCACTCACCCTGTATGGTCTCACCATGGTTGCTGTCGGCAGCACCATTGGCAGCGGCATTTTTCGCACACCCGGCCAGATTGCCCAGCACATGCACTTGCCGGAATATGTCATCGCGCTCTGGGTATTGGGCGGTGTCATTGCGCTGACAGGCGCCTTGACGTATGCCGAGATGGGCAGTATGTTCCCCGGAGCAGGCGGGTTGTACGTGTACCTGCGGGAGGCTTATGGCAACACGGTCGGGTTTCTCTACGGGTGGTTTATCCTGTTTGTTAGTACGGCAGGCAGTATTGCCGCGCTGTCGGTCGTGTGCGCCGAACATTTGATGTACCTGGGCGGCATTGAAAATACCGTCTGGCGCTGGCTGCTCTGGGGCGATCATATTTACACGCTGACGCTTGCGGGTATTTGGGGCGTGGGGATCACGGTGTTTTTGACCGTGATCAACTTATTCGGAGTGAAAATAGGGGAGTGGATCGCCAACTTGTTCACCGGAGCGAAACTGCTGGGACTGGCGATGATCATCCTGGTGGGCTGGTGGTTTGTGCAGCCGGGCGCGGCTGCGGCCAATGCAAGCAGTGTGTTTGCCAATACGCCGCCGTTGAGCCTGCCCAGTGCATTTGCAGCGGCGCTCGTAGGAGCATTGTGGTCGTACGGAGGCTGGCATCATGCGTCGTTCATGGCCGGAGAAACACAAAATCCACATCGGACGGTGCCGCGCGCCATGCTCTTTGGCGCGGCCATTGTAACAGTGGTGTACGTGCTGGCGAACATTGCCTACATCCGCTTGCTGCCCATCGAACAGATCGCCAACTCCAAAACCGTCGCCGCCGACGCGATGAATACACTGGCGCCCTGGGGCGGACCTTTGATGGCGTTTCTGATCGCACTTTCGACCTTTGGTACCACCGGGATTTACTGCATGACCTCTCCCCGCATCTACTACGCCATGGCCAAAGACGGTATTTTCTTCAAACAATTAGCCGAAGTTCATCCCCGCTGGCGCACACCGGTGAATGCCATCCTGATACAGAGCGCGTGGTCTGTCTTTCTGCTCCTGTTTTGGGGGACCTTCGAAGACTTGATCGAATACGTCACATTCATTGACTGGATCGGCCTGATGTTGGTGGGAACGACCATTTTTGTTTTTCGCCACAGGCGGGAAAAAGCCAGGAAAGCGGGAAACCCCGACACTTCAGAAGCCACTACCGCCCCCACTTATCGAACGCCGTTATACCCGGTCACGCCGCTGATCTTCGTCTCGATCTGCCTGTGGTTCATCGGTTTTACCTTGTTCGACAACCCCGTGAAGGCATGGGCAGGCATTTTTGTAGTCGTGATTGGCTGGGTAGTCTATCGGTTTGTATTTAAAAAACCTGAGGCATAAGATTTGTACACACAACACACAACTCATCACTCAAACCTCATAACTCAAACCTCATAACTCATAACTGACATTACGCACCCCTAAAAATTTTGTAAATAAAGTTCTTTGACATGTCGACATTTGTAGTCTAAAAAAGCAGAAAGGATGCGAAAAGCGGCAGCTATACAGCCGCCTTGAAATGCTTTTGCCATACGACCTCGGAGCGGTCAGAGGTTTGTAGAGATGTAGCATTTCAATGTTTTCCTGACCTCGGAGAGGTCGAAGGTTTGCAGAAAATAGCGTTGAAACAAACGTTCGACCTCTCCGAGGTCGGGAATTAATGTCAACCCGATGCATTTCTACAAACCTTTGACCTCTCCGAGGTCCGAAATCATAAGTATTTAGGGGCGGCTGTATAGTTACAACTAAACCATTTCGCCATGAAACGAAAGATTTATATGGCTGCATTGAAAGCCGCTTGGGGCGAAGTCCAAAACTTAAAATGTCAACATGTCAAAGAACTCTGTTCTCCAAATTTTTAGGGGTGCGTAATGTCAGTCATAACTCAAACCTCATAACTCATAACTCAAACCTCATAACTCAAACGGTTCCCCGGTTCTTTACCCGCCATACCGATATGAATAAACGAATCGCGAGCGTTGGGCCGGCGATGACGCTGCCCACGCCGAAAAACAGCATTTCGACCCAAAGATACTGTTCGATGGAGCGTTTCTGCGACGGCGGCAAATGCCCGGTGATTGGCTCGAAAGTATGCTCTTCGATGTAGTTCATAAATCCGCTCACTCCGGTGATCAGGGCAAAGGTGATCGGGAACAACAATAGCATAACCACGATTTTAAACACCTGCCGCCGGGCGAGGAATGTGTGTGGCAATAAAAAAATGTAGCGGGCAAAAGTGATCAGGACGATGACGTATATGATGTTCCAGGCATTGAAATACCATACGTTCATCGCCTTGTAAATAGGGTGCAATACGGCTGCGACGACGATTGCGGTGACGACCCACCAGAGGAGTTCAAGCAGTAGGGTGAGCGATTGACGTTTGTCCATGAATCCGGTTGAAATGTGGCGGCAAAAGTAGCCAATAAGATCGGCGGGCGGCGCCACAAAGACCGAAACCGGTTTTTTAGAATGGGAATAAATCGTTCGCTTGAATTATCTATCTATGAATCCCATGGGTGCGCGAGTATTGGGTGGTCAACCTGGAGAAACGAATGGTGACACAACTCATAAACCACGATGGAGCGTTCATCCCGGCGGGTGTTTGGAAAGAGCAAGACACGTTTGAGTCGGTGATACGTCAATCGCTGGACGCGGCACTAGATTTTCAGTATCCGCCCCCAGAACACCTGACCTTCTGATTCTGCCCGCACCAGGTACATACCGGGCGACCATCTTGAAACATCTATCTCCACTCCTTCGCTGCTCGAATCGCTCGCTATAACTTCAACCCCTTGCCCGGCCGTATTCCAGGCAGCCAACTCCCATTTTCCATCCAATTTTTCTCCTGATACCGTAAGGGCAACAAACTGCGTAGCGGGTTGCGGAAAAACACGGAGTTGCCCCAACGGTTCGGCAGCAGTGGTGGCGGAGATGCCTGGCACCAGCCGGGCACAGTAATCTTCTACCTGACCGAAGCCGAATATCTCGCAGGCTTTGGGCAAGCCGATTGAAGCGGTACCAAATTTCATCACCACCCGCATCCGGGTCAGGCCGGACGTAGTAAATTCCGGTGTGTACAAAGTGCCGGTCATCGGGCCATTGTGGGCAAAGCCCGGATCAAATGCCAGTTCGCCCGCGTCATCAAAGTCGCCATCAGCATTGAAATCCACAAAAACACGGAAAAATTCTTTGAATGCCTGCCCGGAAAAGCCGGGTATGATGGTCACCGGGATGCTGCTCTTCATGTGAAATTCCGGGATCCCCGGCGGCTCCGCAGTGAAGTTCTGATAGCCGCCCAGATTGCCGGAAAAATGCGACCAGGATCCAATTTGTACGCCGGCAATCCATTCATCGATGGATTCTTCAGCGCCAGATGTACAGTAGTTTGCGTCCGTGCAAGCACTGCAACCAGCGGTTTTGAAAAAAATGGACGCACTGAAAGCAGTTGGATTGGAAGACCCACAGAACGTTTGAACGGCGACTTCGTAGGGGGTGCAGGGCGACAGATTTACCAACTTCGCGCTGTTGATATTGAACTCATAAAACGCCCACACACCGTTCTGTGGCCGCAGCCGAAGGCGGTATGCCTGTGCAGCGAAGACAGGTGTCCAGGTTAGTTCTACGGAAGTGGGCTGAGCAGGCAGGCTGGGTTGGATTTTTGTCGGAGGGACGCAACAGCCTTCGGTGCTAAATGCGGAAGTGGACGACCAGTCGCTGAACTCGTTGTTGGAACAGGCAGATTGCAGACCAAATTCGTAAGCGGTACAAACAGTCAGATTTTTCAACAAAAAAGGACTTTGTACATTGCTTTCCAACTTCCAGGCAACAGCCCCTTTTTCGCGCCACCGTAGTTTGATCTGTTCACTATCAACGCTTTGATTCCAGGAAAGTACAATGGATGCAGTAGTGGGCTGGCTGGTTTCAAGCGCAAACGGAGGTGGACAGTCGGGACAGCCGTTTTCATAACTCTGCAACAATTTGTACAAATTAAGGCGACCCCCGCTGCTGGTAATGCCTTGTATGGCTGCATTAGAGATTGTGCCTTCAATGATGCGTTTTTTTACCAGGAGCGCTGCGGCAGCGGGATTCACTTTTGCCAGCGCAACAAGCGCAGGGCAAGGAGCTGCATAGAGGAGTGCGACGGCGCCGCTGACTTGCGGGGCAGCAAACGATGTGCCGCCAAACGAATCATAACCGCCCGCAGTAGCGGTTGTAAACACACCGTCGCCGTATGCCCCCAGGTCTACGTTTTTTTTTCCCCAGGCAGCAGAAGCGGCCTTCAGGTCGGAACGTGTGAGGCTGGTGACGCTGAGCAGGTAATCGCTGGGACAGGTGGTGGGCAGATCGCCCAACACGTCCACGTCAATCGGCAGGTTGGCAGTAGCCGCGACGGAGAGGATGCCCGCTGCACCGAGCGAATCGAAGGCGGCACACCAGAGCGGAGCATTGGCAGGCAATCCGTAATTAGTGCCGAACGAATTGTTCACCGTCACCACAAATGCGCCCTGTTTCCCCTGCGTGGCATTGTAGTGGCGGCGGGCTTGCCACACGTAGTCGTAGGCGGCCAGTACACCTGCTTGTGTACCACCTCCTGCCACGAACATAATTTTCACCGCCCAGTTGATGCCAGTCACACCGATTCCGTTGTTGCCCCGTGCGCCGATGATGCCGCTGACGGGGGTTCCATGCGCGGTCAGCAGTCCGGAAATATCGTCGTTGAGTTTCAGGACATTCCAGCCGCGCACATCATCCACATAACCATTCTCGTCATTGTCGAGGCCGTCGTTGGGAATTTCGGCGCGGTTGCGCCATAAGTTAGCCACCAGGTCGGGATGTGTTGCGTCAAGGCCACCGTCAATTACGGCCACTACAATGGTATCGCCCGCAGGGGTCACGCCACCAGTAGCCATGTTCCAGGCGGCATCTGAGTCGAAATCGGCGTTGGCAAGGCCACCGCCGGAACCGTCGTTGAGGTGATGCCATTGTTTGGTGAAGAAGGGGTCATTGGGGATGACGCTTCTCACTTCTACTAACCCATTTAATTGCACCATTTGTACCTCTGGTTGCCGTTCCAGCCACTTCATTACTGGTTCTTCTGTAGGCGGATCCGTATGTAACAACCAAACATTGAGGAGATTGGATATCCTTTTTTCAAAAAAAGTACCCTCCATGCCAAATGCTTCGAGGCCATGCTGCAATACCTCTGTCGAAGTACCCGGTGCCAGACTGACCAGAATTTCTCCGGGTACATGCTGAAGTGTTTGAGTATACACCAATTGCGGCATTGCCCAGAAAATCCCAAAAAGCGTAAGTAGAATACCTGTCCATCTCATACCTGCAAAAGTCCGAAACTCTATTAAAGGTTGAGATCAAAACCGTAGTTCGGTATATTTTATACAAATATTTGGGCGTTAGCGTACCTTCGCTGGCTTTTCAGAAAGCCCTAATAAGGTTCCTGTGGGCAACAATGAGAACACGGAATGGACAAATTTTCATCCATTTAAACCGATTGGCAAGAAACCTTTTTAATCCTCCCAAACCCGCTCAATCCATGTAATCCCATCATTCTGATGTTATCGCTCAAAAATGCGGGCGATGACTTTGTTCTCATTTTACAAACACAGCGAGTTCATGGCTCGGTTTTACACACACCTTTTGGCATTTCGTACGGCACTGATTTTTGCTTCCATCTGCATCGGAGAAGTGTTCTTTTTCCCCGAAAATCTGGCATCGCAAACCTGCGGGTGCACCAATTGCCCACAGAGCATCCAGGATTTTTCCACGGTGGATCTGCTGGTGCAGGTAGCAAACGCAGCCAATCCTGTGCTTGGGCAGAACGGTCAGGGTATATGCGGCGTTGTATTGAATTTCGACCACGAATATCTAGGCGACCTGACCATCAAACTCACCTCTCCGGCAGGGCAGACGGTTACATTGGTGGGGCCGGAAGGCTTTTGGGGTCCAACAACCTTTAGTGAGTGGAACGTCACGTTTTTCCCCTGCGGCGATCTTGCCGACCCGGATGCAGGATTTACGTCGAAATGGAACAGCGACCAGAGTTGGGGATCGTTTGGCACTTACTCCGGGTCCTACTACCCCATGACCTTGTGTTTGGAAAACCTGAATGTCGGCCCCGTTAATGGCACCTGGAAACTCACTGTCAAGGATGCCCAGGAGAACGACATCGGCAACTTTTATGATTATCAAATCATTTTTTGCGACCCCACCGGAGTGGCTTGCCAAACCTGCGTCGCTGATGCCGGCAATTTTCTCCAACCGGACATCGTCGCTTGTGAAGGCTCCAGTGCTTTGGACCTGAACCTTCCGCCTACATTTGCTCCCGGACAAACGGCTCCACCCGATCCCGAATATTCATACCGGTACATCATCGCGGGCAACGGCGGCGCGATCCAGGCATACGCCGCTACGCCCGACCTGACCAGTCGCCCAGCCGGCTCTTACACGGTCTGCGGAATGTCGTATCTGACCGCCCAGGTCGCCCAAATCCCCGCGCCCAATGGCATCCTTACCACGCAGCAACTTGCTACCAGCCTGAATTCCCCGACACCGCCGTTTTGTGGCAATACGACACCCAACTGTGTGAATGTCACCATTCATCCCGTGCCGCCCAACACGACCGATACGGTAGTGGTGTGTTATCCGGCATGTTATATATTTGGAGGAGATACACTCTGTAATTCAGGCATTTACACCGATACCCTGGCCCAAAACGGTTGTATTTATTTGGCGACCATTCACTTGTTGATTGAACAACCCGATACCGTACAAGTGTACGAGGCGATTTGTAAAAACCAGTGTTCGGCTACACCCGGTTTTGAACAAAACTGCAGTTCAGGAGTATTTCAAAAAACATTTAAAAGCGTTGCAGGCTGCGACAGCACTGTCATTTTAACGCTGAATGTACTGAGCGCGGGAGTGCAAATTGCTGCTCCTGACACCCTGTACTGCAACATCCCTGCAATACCGTTATCGGGTATGGGCTCCAGCACCGGAACAGACGTGACCTATTCGTGGACAGCCACTAACGGCGGTAAAATCGCAGGTCCGGTCAACGGCCTCCTTGCGGTGGCCAATGCATCAGGTACCTATCAGTTAAAAGTATGCCGGACCGATACGAGCGGATTCGTGTGCTGTGACTCGACAACGGTATCTGTCATAAAAAGTAAAGCGCCGCCCGCTGTGCCGGGCGCGATTGTCGGGCTGGGTACCCTATGCCTCGGCCAATCGGCAACCTATTCTATTCCCTCGGTGCCTGGAGCGAGTATCTATACCTGGGTAGTGCCGCCCAATGTGACCATCCAAAGCGGACAAGGGGATACCAGCATCGTCCTCTTGTGGAACAGTGTAACCCCCAGCGTGATTTGTGTGACGGCCTCCGACTCTTGTGGCAATACCAGTGCGTCAAAATGTCGCACCATATTGGTCGGTCAGGTCGCGCCACCTGCGTCGGTGCCCCAGGGCCTGGCCAAGGTCTGTGCCGAAAGCCCGGGAACTTACCAAATTACACCGCTGGCTGGCGCAACCGCCTACGAATGGGCGATCAATGCTCCTCACACTATTATCAGTGGACAAAATACACCCTCTATCACAATAGCCTGGGGCAATGCGCCGACGGCACAAATCTGTGTGAAAGTAACCAACAGTTGCGGCACCAGCCCCACGGGTTGTGCTACGGTTCAAATAGGTTTTTCTCCCAGTGCCCTGGCGCTGAGCGGAGATACCACCGTATGTCGGAATGATACGGTGGCCTACGTCTTCCCACCGATTGCAGGTGCAGATAGTTACACCTGGGCAGTGACAGGCGGTACTTTGCTCAATGGACAAGGAACGAACAATGTGCAGGTGGTGTGGGATGGTGGTGTAGTTGCTGGCTCAATATGCGCATCCGCTCAGAACGACTGTGGCAACAGCCCGCTGCGCTGCCTCAACGTAAGCATCAGCACCATGCCCGTGTTGGGACCAGTCGTGCGCAGCTGCAATCCGGCCAATCTCCAGTACATGGTTTCATTTAAGGTAACGGGTGGTACGGCTCCGTTCAGTGTGGCAGGCGGTGCAGTGGTGAATGGCATTTTTACTTCCAACCTGATCCCCAATAGTACGCCCTATCAGTTCGTGATAACGGATGCCAACGGCTGTTTTTCGACCACTATAAAAGGCAATTACGACTGTAACTGCATATCACGGGCGGGCCAACTCAATCCCCAGGTGCTCGCCGCTTGTGAAGGCGGTAAGGTAACGGCACAATTGTCTGGCGACGTTACTGATCCGAACGATGCAACGTTGTTCGTACTGCACAGCGATTCTACAGCAGCACTCGGGACCATTTTCGGACAAAACACAACAGGCATATTTGGCATTCAGAATGGGATGACCTTCGGTGTACGCTATTACCTTACCCACATTGTAGGCAATAACCTGAACGGATTGCCGGATCCGACCGACCCTTGTTATGAGATGTCTAATGCGCAGCCGGTTATTTTTTACAAAAACCCTGTGGCCAATGCAGGCGCTGATTTAGTGGCCTGCGGCAATACGGCAACATTGGCGGCATCAGGAACAGGTCAATGGGCCGTGACGCTGCAACCTTCCGGGGGCAATTTGCTCGTCAATAACCTGAAAAATCCTGCTACAGGCATCACGGCTTCTGAATTTGGCCGCTATGTGCTGACCTGGACGGTGGTAAGTGCTGACGGTTGTATTGGACAAGACATGGTAGAAGTCCAATTCTACCCTGAACCTATGCTCAGCGACCTCACCCGTATTTGCGACATCGCCAATCAAAACTATGTTGTAATGTTTAGCTTGAACGGAGGTACACCGCCCTACGCTGTGAACGGCAACTTGCTGGCAGGCAACTCATTTACATCCGGCCAATTTGCCAACAATCAACCCTTCTCCTTTACAGTCGCCGATGGCAATGGCTGCATGTTGCCGCTCATTTCCGGTTCTTATGATTGTAACTGTACTTCTAATGCAGGCACGATGCAACCCCAGCCCCTGGAAGTCTGTGCCGATGCAATAGCACAAGCGCAGGCCAACCAGGACTTGCAGCCCGACGCGGACGATGTGATCGGCTTCGCGCTTCACGATGGAAGTGGACCCGTGTTGGGCACCGTGTTTGGTCGTAATACGTCAGGAGCGTTTACATTTCAGCCAGGTATGTCTTATGGCAAAACGTATTACATCTCCCGCATGGCGGGAAATTCTTTAAATGGTTTGCCCAATCCGCTTGACCCTTGTTTTTCTGTAGCAATCGGACAGCCGGTTGTTTTTTATGAAAAACCCGCGCCTTTCGCTGGCAGAGACACAGTAATATGTGGACAAACCTATGCTTTACAGGCAGTTAAAACAAACTATGATGGTGAATGGTCATTCGTAACTGGACCCGGCCCGGCTATTTTTTCTTCCCCCGGCGATCCCCATACGGCGGTGCAAGTACTGACATCCGGCACGTTTTTGTTTCAGTGGACAGAGCAAAATCATGGTTGTGTGGTCGCGGACGTTGTGCAGGTCGCGTTCAACCCGATGCCTGAAATCGCTAACTTGATTGAAGTGTGCAACAGCACGAATTCAGGATATTTCATTCAGTTCGACATGACGACTGGTACTGCGCCTTTCTCGATTGCAGGAGTGGCTGGGAATTTTACCGGCGCCACCTTCACCTCCATAGATTTTTTAAATAATACGGGCTACCTGTTTACCGTCACAGATGCAAATGGTTGTAAAAGCCCCGATAACTTTGGCTCACATAATTGTGTGTGCTCCACCGACGCAGGCACGATGCAGGTTATACCGCCTACGACGTACTGCGCCGGTGAAACCGTGTCGGCCATTTGGAACAACAATGCGATGCTGGATGCGGACGATGCAGTCGAGTTCATCCTACACGATCAGCCAGGTAGTTTAGTGGGCACTATTGCTGCGCGAAATTCGCAGCCTGTTTTTGCCTGGCAGCCTGGATTTCAGTCGGGTGTGGTGTATTACATCTCGGCGATAGCCGGCAATGCCATGGCTGGTACGGTAAATTTAGGCGATCAATGTCTATCGGTCACCCCCGGAGTGCCGGTATTTTGGAAAGCCCTTCCATCCGTAACGCTGGAAGGTACAGACACAATTTGCGCAGGGGACGCGGCATTATTATCCGTCATGGGGTCGGGAGCCTTTCCTATAAAATTGACTTACTCGGATGGCACTTCGCTATTTGATGTACCCCTCACAGGACCGCAAGTAGTTACGTTGCTGGTTTTCCCGGCTGTAACCACCACCTATCAGCTCATCGCGGCAGAGGACGGCACCAACCCGGTGTGCGCCACACCCCTGATGGATGCATTTAAAGTGGTGGTCAATCAGCCGCTGAGTGCGGGGACTCCCAACGGCCCGCTGGCACTTTGTGAAGGAGAGGAATGGCCCGTTCAACTCAGCAATTTATTGATTGATGCGGATTTTGGCGGTACCTGGACAGAAACTTCAGCATCGCCGGCCCCTCCGGGTAATTTTAATGCTGCTACAGGAACGTTGGAGACGAAGGGTTTACCCGTTGGCATCTACCAATTCCACTACACGGTTACCTCTGCAAGTCCTTGTTCGCCCGATACCTCTGAGGTCGAAGTCGCAATCAACCGCCTGCCAGATGCGGAAGCAGGCGAAAACAAAGCCTTGAACTGCACCCAATTGTCAGTGTTGCTGGATGGCAGCAGCACTTCGGGCAACGTAAGATACACGTGGTTCTTCGGCAGCGACACCGTAGGGATGACACCCCAGATTTTCGCCCAGGATTCGGGTCGCTATATGCTGATAGTAACCAATCAGTTCGGTTGTACGGCGACGGATTCGGTACAAGTGGATTTGGCCAACCAACCACCCCAAGCTACTTTTATAGTGCGTGGCGTTCGGTGCTTTGGCGATGTAAATGGCTTTATTGCAGTAGATTCGATCCTGATCGGAGAGTTGCCTGTATTGTTTTCGATTGATGGTGCACCGTTTAGCGATCGCAGGATATTTGGATCACTGGTGCCAGGCCCGCATACAGTGACGCTGCTGGATGCCAATGGCTGCGAATGGACCTCTGATACACTGTTGGTGCAGCAGCCCCTGGATTTCATCGTCGAGCTGGGCCCGGATGTGGAAGTACACCTGGGTGATTCCGTGACGCTGGAGGTGGACGTTTCTTACCCCTCCATCGCATTGAAAAACATCGCCTGGAAACCACTTTTGGATACGCTTTGGGCAGGTAAAATAACACAACATTTTTTACCGCTGAATACTCTGAGGGTCACGGTAGAAGTAACAGATACTGCGGGCTGTAAGGCATCGGACGTAGTGCTGGTGCTGGTGAGCCGCGACCGACGGATTTTTATTCCAAATATTATTGCTCCACAAAGCAGCGAAAACAACGTCGCCCTGATCTATGGCGGCGATGATGTGGTGGAAATAGAGTCCTTCCAAATTTTCGACCGATGGGGAGACCTTGTTTTTAGCCGACAACGCGTCCAGCCAAATGACAAACAACACGGCTGGAATGGAACAACCAACGGCAAGGATGCTCAACCAGGCGTCTATGTTTACCAAGCACAAATTCGATTTGTAGATGGGCGGACGGAAGCGTTTTTCGGGAGCCTAACGGTTGTTCGGTGAACCGTATTCTGCCTTTTTTTGTGAATAAAATGGCCCAAAAAAGGGAATAGATATTTAATAAAAAAATAATCAGTTCCCCATACGAGTATTCAATAAAACAAAAGCGCAAGGAAATTGTGGGAAGATTTCGTCATGCGCGGACAGTTAAAGCCGGGTGCAAACAGACCAGCCGAATAATATTTTTCATTCCTTTGCAGGCCGTTTGAAAATACAGTCACTTTATTCTAGCACCGTTCCTTAGAGTCAGCCCCGCCCCTTGGCTGCCTTCCTCATTCTGGGAGTCGGTTGTGGTTTTTCTAAACATGCATATTTTTTGAACAAACATACTTTGAAACTAAGGCTAACTGCGCTCACTCTTCGTGCCACAGTTGCCCTATCCAAATCTTTTACTGAAACACATAAAAACATACCGGCTCATGGTGAAAAGACTACTCCTCGTGTCAGGTCTACTGTTCTGCGTAGCCTATCTGGCGCAAGCCCAACTTCCCCCCGACTGCGGCGGCCCGCCTTCCGATGTGCCTCCTGCAGAAGATTGCCCCAGCACTTGTATCTACTGTGACTTCGCCAATTATATGGGCAACACAGCGGGGTATGTGGGCAACGGCATTCCTCCCGGCGGTTTTTGCAGTATGATCCAGAATGACCAGTGGCTGGGATTCATCGCAGGATCGGCCTCGGCAGCGTTCAATATTATACCTTCTAACTGTGATAATGGTGACGGGGTACAAGTGGCGCTTTATGAAAGCTGCAATACAGCCCCCATTGCCTGTAATCCGGGTTGCGCAGGCTGCGGTAACACCACCACCACGATTGTTGCCAGTATGGTTGTTGGTACCAATTACTTCCTTTTGATTGACGGTCTCTCCGGCGACGTGTGCGATTTGACGATTAACGTCGTGCCGGCCTCTGCGGTGCAGGCACCCCCGGTAGGCGCCATCGGCAATATCACCGGCCCTGCCACGGTCTGCCCCGGAGCAACGGTCCCCTACCAGGTGGCCAGCGTGACCGGCGCAGGTGCCTACACCTGGAGCAGCCCCACCGCAGGCATGTTGTTCAATGGCCAATTCTCTCCCGCACAATTTGATGCGCCGGACGGACGGATCGTGCAGATCACTTTTCCGAGCGGTGTAACGGGCAACGTACAGATTTGTGTGAACGCTGATAACTCCTGCAACGCCGGCACCCAAAGGTGCCGGACGGTAAACGTGCAGCCCATCCCGCCGACGACTTTTATGCCCGTGACGGTGTGCAACGAAGACGCGCCTTATGTCCTTCCCTGGGGCGACGAAGCCAACACGGTGGGCAAAGTACTCTACAAAACGACCCTCACCTCTTACCTGGGCTGCGACAGCGTGGTGCAGCAGCAGGTGACGATCAAGCCGGCGCTGACGACCAATATCGGCGCCAAATACGTGTGCGCCGGCGGGACGATCACCGTGTGCGGCAACGTGCTGGACACAGGTGGTCCGATCAGCGAGATGTGCACCTCATTTCAGGGCTGCGACTCCCTGGTGACCGGCCAACTGGTCGTGCTCGACCCGATCGCTGAAATCCTCGGCGGCGGTACCCTGACCTGCGTGACCCCGAGCGTGACTTTAAACTCCACAGGTTCGTCAGGTACGAAGATCTGGCGGCGCCTTCCGGGCACAGTGCTGGGTGTGACGCCCAGCATCACGGTGACCCAGCCGGGGACGATCACGCTGACCACCACCCAGACCCTGGGCGGCACGACCTGTATCAAAGCGGACA
>Ga0209181_10005454_pt1 | contig 18319 bp, 14 predicted proteins | sample MAT05_FD_187208 | JGI IMG/M metagenome (GOLD analysis project Ga0209181, IMG submission 187208) | Freshwater microbial communities from Lake Fryxell liftoff mats and glacier meltwater in Antarctica - MAT-05 (SPAdes) (version 2) | ecosystem: Environmental > Aquatic > Freshwater > Ice > Liftoff...
GCTGAAGCGCGTGTTCGAGATCGACATGGCGCACTGCCCGAACTGCGGGGGCGAGCTGAAGATCATCGCGGCGATCCTGGAGCAGCCGGTGATCGAGAAGATCCTCACGCACCTGGGTCTGCAGGCCAGGGCGCCGCCGCGCACGCCAGCCCGTCGGTCGCAGCTGCAAGCGGCCTGAGACCCTCCAGCCAACACGTTTCAGGCGGCCCCGATGCCGGAGCCGCGGAGATCGGCTGCGTCTGGGCTTTGCAAGGCCTAGGTTTGAGGCCACGTCGCCCGGGAAAACCCGAAGGCAAGCGCTACGAACGACACCCTTTGGGGCTGCGATCAGTGTTCAACGGGCTGGTGCCGCGCCCAATAACCACGCGGGTGCGTGTCCGAGAGCTCGGCGGGGGGTGTTCCGGGGAGGAAAAAGGGCGTTTGAAAAGCCTATCCTCTCACTGCCCACGCCGTGGTGCGCAAAGAACAGGCCGCCGGGGTCGTAGCGCTGCTTCACGGCCAGCAGACCGGCGTGGTGGCCACCCCAGAAGGCCCGCTGCCAATCGGCTTGAAAGCAGTCGCTCTCGGCCACGCAGGCGCCGCCGTCGCTCGCAACGGAACGCAGTGCGTCCACGCAGCGGCGGGGCGCGCTGAAAGAACGTGAAGCCGCCACGGCCTGCAGACAGCCCAGCGGTAGCCTGCACCAGCACCGGCGCTACGGGCTCGCGGGGGCCCGCGGCGGGCGGCCAGGGGCCCATGTTGACGGCAGGCGTCTCGGCAGCCATCGGTCGGGCCCGAACCCGGCCCGAGTCCGGCCTCTTCGGACCTTTCAACCTTTGGCAACACTCACTCGCAACGCGACCTGCAAGGACTCGACTGCCCAGTCTGCGGCATGAACCTGCCAGACGAGATCGGCCGATGGCCGGCGCTGGACGGCCAGCAGCGTTAGGGTGCGCCGGCTGGGAGGCAGCTCAGGACCCAAGCGGTCACTCATGCCGAGTGAGTCAACGCTCGCAGGCGACCCAGAGTCTTCGTGAGCATCTGACGCTGGGCGCACAGCCTTGCCTGACGATCCATTGGCCGGCCGTGCCGGACAATAAGCCTGTCATGATTGCCTCCAACAAAGCGCCCGCTCAGCAAATGCACCTGTCATTTCCTGACGCCTCCCGGTGGCATCTTGAGGAACACGCGAGACTCTGTCCGGGGCAAGCATCGTGGCCGCTGGGGGCGTTCTGCGCGTACCAGCCGTCATGGGTGGCCGAGGCGCGCGGTCGGGTGTGGTCCGCGGCATGCACAGGCTGAGCTTCGCCGACGTCGAGATCCGGCCCGACGAGCGCCGTGTGCTCGTGGGTGGCAAGCCTGCAACGCTGGGTGCGCGCGCCTTCGACCTGCTGATGTGCCTCGTTGAGAACCGGGGTCGGGTTGTCGGCAAGGACGAATTGCTGCAGCGGGTCTGGCCAGGCATGGTGGTCGAGGAGACCAACCTCACGGTCCATGTGGCGGCGTTGCGCAAGTGGCTCGGGCCGCAATCCATTGCCACGGTCTCGGGGCGCGGGTACCGATTCATTGCCCTGCTGACGGTCGAGGATGGGACGTCCACGTCCACGTCCACGTCGAAGGCGACCCGGGTCGTCGAGCCTGCTGCGCCTGCCGCTGCACCGGTCGCTGCACCGGTCGCGCTGCCCATGCTGATGCCGCCCGACAAGCCATCGCTCGCCGTGATGCCCTTCGCCAACCTCAGCGGCGACGCGGCCCAGGACTACTTTGTCGACGGTGTCGTCGACGACATCACGACGGCGCTGTCGCGCGTGCGCGCCTTCTTCGTCATTGCGCGCAGTTCCAGCTTCACCTACAAGGGCCACGTCGTCGACGCGCCACGGGTCGGGCGCGAACTGGGCGTGCGCTACCTGGTCGAGGGCAGCTTTCAGCAAGCTGGCCCGCGCCTGCGCATCAGCGTGCAGTTGGTCGAAACGGCGGCTGGACGGCTGGTCTGGAGCCAGCGGTTTGAAGGCCTTCTCGAGGACATCTTCGAGTTGCAGGACCAGATCACGGTGCAGGTCGTGGCGGCGGTCGAGCCCAGCCTGATGCTGGCTGAAGTCGAACGTGCGCAGTCCAAGCCCACCGGCAACCTGTTGGCCTACGACCTTTGTTTGCGTGCCTTGCCTTTGGTGCAGGCCAGTTCATCCAAGCGGGGCGTCGAACAAGCCATCGCACTGCTCGAGAAGGCCATTGCCATGGACGGCGGCTACTCGTACGCCAAGGCCCTGTACTGCTGGGTTCATGCGGTGGCCTATGCATCGCGCTGGTTCAACCACGAGCAGGCTCGGCGCGCGTTGCCGTACGCCGAAGAGGTGCTGCTGGACCATCGCAACGACCCCACCAGCCTGGCCTACATCGGCCACACTCTGGCCTACGTCGGCCGTCAGTACGACAAGGGTCTGCAGGCACTGGACCGGGCCTTGGCCTTGAATCCGAACTCCTTCGCGGCCCTGCACTCGTCGGGGTGGATTCGCGCCTATGTGGGCGACGCTGACATCGCGATCAAACAGCTGCAGCGCGCGCTTCGCGCCAACCCGTTGGTGCCGCAGTACGGCCACGGCCTGTCCGCGTTGGGATACGCCTACCTGGTCGCCGGCCGCCTGGACGAGGCACTCGTCACCTTGCAGAAGGCCTACGTCGAGTCACCCACCTTTGGCATCACGCAGATCGCGATGGTTTACTGCTACGCGCGACTCGAACGCTGGCAAGAGGCCCGGGATGCAGCGGCCCGTCTGCGAGCTCATGATCCATCGGTCCGCGTCTCGACGTTTCGCGCGCTCACGCCGCGGGCTGATCCCGTTTTCATGCAGGCCTACGTGTCAAGCTTGGAAGCAGCCGGAATTCCGGCCTAGTTTCTGGTTGCCTCAATGGGGCTCGGCGCCTTCAAAATCCTCGTCTCCAATATCGCGGGCGCTGTGCATGATTCGCTCGATACGCAGACCCTTGCTCGCTTCGCGGTAAAAGATCAGGTATCGCCCGAAAGGCAGCATTTTCACGCCCGCCCCCAACTCTGGCCGTGAAGTGCCGAGGCCCGGCGACACTCCAAGAAGATGACACTTCTGCTCCAGCTCGTCGACGAATGTCAGCGCCCGTGCCGGGTTGTCATGCGCGATGAACGACGCGATCTCCATCAGGTCATCCGTCGCAAGCGGTGAAAAGGTGACCTTCACCTGCGGCTGGTCCTTGGCGCGGCTCCACCGGAAATTCGCTTGCGGACCTCCGCGAAGACGGCATCTGCTGCAATGCCGGCGCCGCTTTCAGCGCCGCGCTTGATCTCCGCTGCGAGCGACTGGAGCTTGGCACTGCGCAGACGCTCACGGTCTTCGAGCGCCCGAAGCCCATCGCGAACAACCTCGCTCGCACTGGCGTATCGCCCCTGCTGGATTTGCTCCTTGATGAAGGCTTCGAAGTGGTCCCCGATAACGTAGCTCGACGGCATGGCTTGCCCCTGACAGTTTGGCGTTGAACCTCACACACTATCAAAGATTGATAGTGTTGCCAAGTGGGAGTGGGCCATTCCCACCTGCGCCTTTCCCTCACCTGCCTGCGGCGCGTCGCACCGGATGTTGACCACGTGCTCCAACGCCGCTGCGCCGTCGCCGTCTTGACGTGGAACTCAAGCGACCTGCCGCGACTGCCCCGCCCAGTAGGGCTCGCGCAGCCTGGTCTTCAGCACCTTGCCCGCACCCGACACGGGCAAGGCCGTCACGAAGTCCACGCTGCGCGGGCACTTGTAGCCGCCGATCAGCGTTTTGCAGTGGTTGCGGATGTCATCGGCCGTGGCTTCGGCGCTGGCCTTTAGAACCACCACCGCATGCACACGCTCGCCCCAGTCGGCATCGGGCACGCCGATCACCGCACAGGCGGCCACCGCGGGGTGCTTCGCGACGGCCTGCTCCACTTCCACGGAGTAGACGTTCTCGCCTCCGCTGACGATCATGTCCTTCACCCGGTCGACGAGAAACAGGAAGCCATCCACGTCCATGCGGCCGGCGTCGCCGGTGTGCATCCAGCCCTCGCGGCCTGACCTGCCCAACGCCTTGGCGGTCTCTTCCGGCTTGTTCCAGTACCCGAGCATGACTCCAGGGCTGAGAACGATGATTTCGCCCACCTCGCCGGGTGGCAGTTCGCTGCCCTGGGGGTCGACGATCTGCACGTCGATGCCAAACGTGGGCTGTCCAGCAGATCGGACCTTGCCACGGGCGCGACCCTCCGGCTTGAGGAAGACGCCGGCAAGGATGGTGATGATGGGGGCCATTTCCGTCATGCCGTAGACCTGGACCAAGTTGGTCCGCGGCAGCAGCACCACCGCGCGTTCGACCAGTGCCTCGCTGATAGGGGAGCCCCCGTAGACCATCGTCTCCAGGCTGCTCAGATCGAAGCTCCCGGCCTCCGGATGGTCCACCAGCATCTGGATCATGGTCGGCACCAGCACGGTCGTGCTGATACGTTCCCGCTCGATGGCCTGCAGCACGCCCAGAGGTGTAAATGACGGCAGCGTCACATGGGTGCCGCCCACGGCCCAGAGAAAACCAAGCACCGTGATGGCGGCGATATGGAACAGCGGCGCGGCGTGCAGACCGATCGCACCTGCGCGCGCCATCCCCTCGGCCACCGCGAACAGGCTGTTCTGGCACAGGGCGTCATGCGACAGCATCACGCCCTTCGGGAATCCAGTGGTCCCGCCGGTATAGAACACCCCGGCCAGATCGGTGCCACAGCGTCGCGCATCGGGCACCGGTTCTGCCTCGTTCAAAAGCGTCTCGTAGCGCAGCATGCCGTCGGGCGTGGGCCCGTCGCCGACATGGATCAAAGTGCGCAGCGACGACGTGCGCTGAAGCAGTTCGGGCAGCAGGGGCAGGAAGGGGTCGTCGATCAACAGCACCTGGGTATCGCAGTCGTCCAGCGAATAGGCGATCTCGGCGGTACTCCAGCGCGTGTTGACAGGATTCACAGCCGCGCCAGCCCAGGGCACGGCCATGTAGTACTCGACATAGCGGTCGGAGTTGAGCGACAGGATCCCGACCCGGTCACCGGCCTGCACACCCAGGCCCTGCAGTGCGCCGGCCAGGCGACTGACGCGGTCCTGGAACTCGGCGAAGGTGTGACGGCGGCCGCCGCAGATGGTGGCCACGGCGCGGGAATGGCGCGCGACGGCGCGATGCAGGGCTTGGGTGATTTGCATGGAACCTCCTGGGTGTGAGTCGTTGCGATGGGCTCACTGTGCCGGGTGGATGGCGCCAAGTCCTTAAGAAATCCGAAGGGATGCGAAACCTCCGGATGGCCCGGATCCCCGAATGATCTCCTGCGCAGTTTGGTGAACGAGCTTGGAACACGGAAGGCGCGCTGGCAGTGTTCAACGGGCTGGTGCCGCGCCCAATAACCACGCGGGTGCGTGTCCGAGAGCTCGGCGGGGGGTGTTCCGGGGAGGAAAAAGGGCGTTTGAAAAGCCTATCCTCTGTACCCAAGCGTGTTCACCCTTCGCGCCGCCGACGTGCCAGCAACGCCGCAACGCCAATGGCCATCAAGGCCAAACTGGCCGGCTCGGGAACCGGCGAACCGACCAAGTACATGCCGGGACCGTCGAGTACGAGGCTGGTGATGGTGTCTAAAGCCACACCACCGGCCGCAAAGCCAAAGCTCCCGATCACGCTGCCAGTTGGAACGAAGGTGAGATACAGGCCATCGGATTGAAGCCCTGACAGCGTGCTGGGACCGCCGCCGCCGAACTCCTCTGACGTGGCCCAGCCGCCGCTCAGAAGGGGCTGCAGTGGCTGGCCTGAATTGCCGAGCCGGACCACCAGGCCAGGATTCCAAAGCACATCGCCGGTCAGGTTCACCATCACCAGCGCATCGAAGCCCTCCATTTCCAGCCCGGCAAAGCTGCTGCGACGTGCCAGAGCGGCAAAGCCGCCAGCCGGCGCCGCGTCTCGCAAGGCCTGCACGAGTGGAGAGGCCTCCTGCGCAACCGCTGTGGACACCACCCCGAAACGCTCGGCGCCGCCTTCGAAGAGAGGGGTGCCGTCACCGAACTGCCCGCTGATGAATGGGGTTTCCGCCGCTGCGCCCGTGGCGTTTCGCACATAGGGATTGGCGCCGCGGGTCCCGAATGCACGCAGCGTGGTGTCGTCGACGATGCGGATGTGCTGTCGGTTCGGGTCGGCGAGGCGATTGCCCTCGTTGCTGCCGTAATAGAAGTAGCCGTTGGGGGCTGTCGTGCTTCCGTCCCCATTCATGCCGCCAAAGGCGCCCACGGTGGGTTGTTCATCGACGATGCGGCTGGCGACGATGCGCACCGAGCCTCCGCCGCCCGCGGCGCCTGCGCCTCCCGCACCGCCTGCGCCTCCGGCACCACCCACACCGCCCGTGCCGCCGGCCGCGCCATTGCCGCCGCGCGAAATGGCGCCATAGAGCTGCAGGCCGGTTTGGCCGTTCTGCCCGAGACGGCCGCCTTCGCCCGCGCTGCCAGCCTGCCCGGCCAGGCCGGCAGCACCGTTGCCACCGTCGACCGTGGTGTAACCGCCCAAGGTGACCGTGCCGCGAGCGACGATCTCGATAGCACCGCCACCACCGCCGCCGTGGCCACCCACCCCGCCTGTTCCCCCAGCACCGCCGTTGCCGCCCGCCCCGCCATTTCCACCCTGGCCGCCAGAGTTGCCGCTGCGGGTTGAACCAAAGGTTCCGATCAAACCGCAATAGCCGTCGCAATAGTTGTCGCCGCCAGCACCTCCGCCACCACCGCCACCACCGCCTTGTCCGGCACCTCCGCCTTGACCGCCTTGCCCCCCACCGCCTCCCGCACCGCCACCATTGCCACCGAACAAGATGGCGTCGCGGTTGCGGACCGTGCGTTCGACCGATGCGTTGATGGCATTCGGTCCCCGGGCTGCGCTCCCTGCGCCACCGGCGCTGCCAGTGGCGCCGGCAACTCCCCAGAAGCCGTCTGCCCCCCTCGTGCCGCTGCCTCCCGGCTGCGCTTCGCGGGCGTAGCTGAGCGTCGTGTCAAGGGTGGCTTGCAAGCGCGCGCCTGCCCCGCCGTTGCCCGGCGATCCACCAGCCCCTGCGCCAACTGCCCGTCCTCCTGCTGCGCCTTGACCTCCAGATCCGCCCGCAGCGCCCACGATGTAGTAAGCGTCGTTGTTGATGCCGCCGCTGCCGGCAGAGCCGGGCCTGGCGTTGAAGCCTCTGGCACCAGCCACGCTGTCCGCACCCCAACCCCCGGCCGAACCATTCGTGCCTCGGTCGCCGCCCCAGGAGTTGATCCAGGTGGTTTCATCACCCCAGATGACCAATCCGAACACGGCCTCAGTCGCACGACCGCCGGCCCCTCGCCCCCCGGCGTTCGAGCGCGGGGTCGGGTTCAGGATCGGAACTGCACCGGATGCTGCCTCACGCGCGGTGCCGGCCCAGCCGCCGCCTGCGCCGGACACCGCGTCGCTGGCAGCGAAGTCAAGAGTGCCACGCATGACGACGTCGTTGCCGACCACGAATCGCACCCCCGCCGTTGACATGCCCAGGGCTGTGACGCGGTCGCCGACGCCGACGTTCAGGTCACCCAGAACCTTGTACTCCCGCACGCCGCTTGTCAGCGCGCCGGCCCGAATGACGCTGCCGTTGAAGACGACCTGGCTGGCGAAGGAGGCGCCGCCGTCAAGCGACAACAGGCCGTTGGTCGGCGACAGGGTGAGATCTGCGGCCCAGCTGGCCGGCATGGCCAGAAGTGCTGCAACACAGGCAGCAGTGAGCCGCAAGAGGGGGGCTCTGGTGAGGGGGTAACGCGTCGACATGGTGGAACTCCTCGTGGCAAAGGTTGCGAGGCAGCCTGACGAAGGGGTCCACTACCGGTCCGCTTCGTCGCACACAGCGCCTCTGCTACTCCAAGCGCAAAAGGAATCAGGAACCTGTCATGACTTCGGGTTTGTCCTAGTGATTTGCGCTGCCGCACCCAGCCGAGCCTGCATTTGCACCGCGCGCAGCCGCCACGGCGAGCTGGGGTGCTGCGCCATCGCCAGGGGCAGCAGGGCGCGCAGCGTGGCGTCGGCGGCATCGCGACGCCCTAGGGCCAGCTGCAGTTCGGCCGCCTCCAGCCGGGGTTGCAGCAGGCCGGGCATTCCGGGCAGGCGTTCCATCACCCGGGCCAGCGCACGCTCCGTCGGCGCCAGTGCGCCAGCGCGGTCGCCACTGGCCTGCAGCAGCAGGGCTTGCAGCCGCCACAGCGCCGCCTGCCGCATCGGCGGCAGCTTGGGTTCCAGCGGCAGCAGCGCGTTGGCAATGGCCTGCGCTTCCTCGGGCCGTCGCAGCAGCAGTTCGGCTTCGGCCAACAGCAACTGGGAGTTCGCGATGTCATCGTGGCCGGCCGGCAGCTTGGCCTGCCGCGACTGCAGCGCGGCCTGCAGCAGCGGCCGCGCCGCGTCTGCGTCGCCCTGGCGCAGCAGCCAGCGGCCTAGGTTGTGCCCCGCCCGCGCCAGGCCCTGGTCGCCGGGCGGCAACAGCGCGCTGCGGATGGCCAGTGACTCGCGGTACAGGGGCCCGGCTGCTGGCGATCCCTGTTCTTCGAAGGCGCTGGCAAGGTTGTTGAGCTGTTGTGCCAAGACGATGGAGCTCGGGCCGACAGCAGCACGCGTGATGGCCGCTGCCTGGGCGTAAGCCGTGATGGCGTCACCGAGGCGGCCGCCGTCCTGCAGTACGTTCCCCAGTTCGTTCAGCGCCTTGGCCACCGGTTCGCTGGTGTCTCCCGTCAGGACCGTGCGTCTTTGCACGACCTCGCGAGCCATGCGCTCCGCGTCGTCGATGCGCCCCAGTCGTGCCAGCACCGGCACCATGCGCTGGGCGGTCGTCAGGGTGGACAGGTCCGTGTCGCCCAGCAGCGACCGCTTGATCTGCAGGGCCTCTTCGAAGTCGCGCACGGACTCCGCGTATTGCGCACGCCGGTCACGCAGGATGCCCATGGCGTGCAGCGACTGCGCTTGCTGCAGCCGGGCATCGCGGTCGCGGGGGTCGGCTTGGGCTGTCAGCTGCAGGGCCTGCTGCAGCAGCGGTTCGGCCTCGGTCAGGCCGCCGCTGACGGCCAGCACCGTGCCCAGCGTCGCCAGCAGCCCGGCGCGTGTGGGTGCCGCCAGGCCGGCCCCTGCCTCGGCCCCATCTGACGTTTCCGATGCCGCCGCCGCCCGCGCGCGGGTGGCCGAAGCCGCCCCGGCGGTGGCCGCTGCCCCCCGGCCGGCCATGGCGGCGTCGAACAGCGCCAGCGCGCGCCGCGCTGGTTCCACCGCAGCGGCCGTCTGGCCGTTGTTGCTGACGGCAAAGGCCTGCGCGCGCAGCAACGCGGCGGCGCGCAGCGGGCGGCTCAACTGCTCTTCGATGGCGGCCGCATCGCGGTAGGCGTCGGCAGCCTGGCCGAGGCGGCCCATGTTGTCGTACACACGTGCCAGCACGGACAGCATCACGGCTTGCTGTTCGGGCTGCGCTTTCAGGTCGGCCTGCACGCGGTCGAGGCCGCGGTCCACCAGGGCGCTGGCCGGTGTGTCTGGCCGCCCACCCCGTGCCGGGTCAGCGCCTTCGAACAGCTTGATCAGCAGGTCGCCCACCTGGCGGGCGGTGGTGGCTTCGGCGCGCGCCTGGGCCTGGGCCTGCAGCGCGCGGTCGCGCTGATGCATCAGTTGCAGCACACCGGCCGTGGCCAAGCTCAGTGCTGCGCTGCCTGCCAGCGCCCAGGGCCACTGGCGGCGCAGCAGCTTGCGCATGCGGTAGGGCCACCCGGCATCCTGCAGGGCCTGCAACGGGCGGTGCGTGCGCAGGCGGTGCAGGTCGGCCAGCAGGGCGTCGACGCTGGCATAACGGTCGGCTGGCGCACGGGCGCAGGCGCGGGCAACGATGGCCTGCCATTCCACACGCCGACGGGCGGCCTCTGTGCCGGCTTCGGGGGCCGACAGCAGTTCTTCCAGCACCCGGCCCAGCGCGTAGACGTCGCTTCCAATCTGCGCCGGTTCGCCGGCCTGCTGCTCGGGGCTGGCGTAGTGCGGCGTGAGCGCGCGCGGCGCGTCGTCGGCACCGCGGTCCTGCAGTTGCGCGATGCCGAAGTCCAGCAGCATGGCGCGGCCATCGGCATCGACCAGCACGTTGGCGGGCTTGATGTCGCAGTGCACGACCAGCCGGCGGTGGGCGTAGGCGATGGCCTCGGCCACGGTCTGCAGTTGCCTCAACCGGGTGTCGAAACCAGCCTTCGTCTGACGGCACCACACGTCCAGCGGCTGGCCGTCGACGAAGGCGATCACGAGGTACGGCCGCCCTGCGGGCGTGGTGCCGCCGTCAACCAGCGCTGCAATGTGCGGGTACTGCAGCGACGCCAGGATGCGCCGCTCGCGAGCCAGCAGCGCCTGCGCCGCAGGCCCCTGCCAGCCGCGCAGCAGCTTGATCGCCACGCGCTGCTCGTACAGCCCGTCGTCGCGTTCGGCCAGAAACACCTGTCCCATGCCGCCCGCGCCCAGCGGCGCCACCAGCCGCCAGGCGCCGAGCGTTGCGCCGGCCGCCAGTTCCGGGGCGCCGGACTGGCTGGCGCTGGCCAGCATGCCAGCAACGGGGGCGCCCAGCCGGGTTCGCCCTGCAGCGTCGGTCTGCCACAGCGCCAGCACTTCGTCGCACTGGGGCTGGGTGGCGGCCAGCGCTTGCAGTCGCGTCATGACGGCCTGGCTGTCGTCGAGTTCGCACACGGCGTCGAACAGCGCTTTGATCTGCGCATAGGCCTCAGCCGTGGGCAGCGGCAGGGGTTGCGACTGCAGCGCGCTGGTGGTGCTGGCGGTGCCGTCGCCAGACGGATGGGCGTGCAGCGGCTTGAGCGGGAGCTTCTGTGCGGGAAGTGGCGGCATTGCGGGGTCGGGTGGCTTGGTGGCTGGGTGCCTATCAGGCCAACTCTGTACCCATGCGCTGGCCCAGCCAGGCCCGGGCAAAGCGCAACTCTCGGTCGACGGTAGCCAGCGAGACTTCCAGTACCTGGGCCATGTGCTCGCGGTCCAGGCCGGCGAAGTAGGTCATCTCGACAACGGCTGCCGCGCGTGCGTCCAGTGCATGCAGTTGGGACAGCAGCTTGTCGAGGGTCAGCAGGTCTGCGGCCATCGATTCCTCGCCGAAGGCCGACTCGGTCAGCGTCATCCGCACGCGGCCGCCGCCACGCTTGTCGGCCAGCCGTGCCCGCGCGTGGTCGGTCAGCACGCCCCGGATCGTCAGCGCCGCGGTGGCGAAGAAGTGGGCGCGGTTGGCCCAGCTCTTGTCAGACTGCATCAATCTCAGCCAGACCTCGCCAACCACGTCGCCCTTGGCCAATGTCGATGGGTCATGCCCCGCCAGTCGCGAAGCCGCCATGCGCAGGAAGTCGCTCTGCACGGCACGGGCTACTGCGTCGAATGCGTCCGCTTCGCCGTCGCGCCAGGCTTGCAGAAGCACGGTGAGATCAGAATTACCCCCTCCCACTCCACCCTCCCTTGTTCGCGGATTGTCTTAGTGCGCGGAGTGTTACCGAGAGTGACGTTGGTGGGCAACCCTCCGCAGGCGCAAGTCCTCAGACTTGCTTGAGTTCTGCGGGTCGGCCGGGCCAAGGAGTGCCTAGGGAATCGCTGATTTATTCGGGCAGTTCTCGATGGTGTTAGTGACTTTGGCCTGCGACGATGGCCGTCATGAAGCAGACGAGCTTTGCCAGTGCCGAGTAGTCCAGCAAGAAGCGCAGGACGCGGCGTGAGCGGTTCCTCGCCGACATGAACGCGGTGGTGCCGTGGTCCCGGCTGGAGGCGCGGATCGAGCCGCACTATCCCAAGAGCGGCAAGGTGGGCCGACCGCCCATTGGCGTGCCGCGCAGTCCAGGCTGCCATTCGCCAAGGCTTCGCAGTGTCGGGACACGACACTTCAGCCGCGTATGCGTAAACAGCATAAGCAAAGAGCAAAGTATTGGATCGGCAACTCACAAATGCCTTCAAGATTCAAGGCTCGAATTGCAGGCCACCAAGAACTGAGCTTTGTGAACTTCCAGCAACTGCGTTCTGTCCGGGAAGCTGTTCGCCAAGGCTTCAACCTCACCGTGGTCGCGGAAGCACTGCACGCGTCTCAGCCAGGCGTGAGCCGCCAGATCCGTGAGTTGGAGGATGAGCTTGGCATCGAGATCTTCGTGCGCTCCGGTAAGCGCCTGACGGGTTTGACGCCCCCCGGCTTGATGGTGCTGCCCATCATCGAGCGCTTGCTTCAGGAGGCCGAGAACCTGAAGCGCGCCGGCGACGACTTTGCTTCCCAGGGCAAGGGCACTTTGACGATTGCAGCGACACACTCACAGGCGCGCTATGCACTGCCACCGGTGGTGCGCGATTTCTGCGCGACATACCCCGAAGTCTCGTTGCATCTGCACCAGGGCTCTCCCAAGCAGGTGGCCGAATGGGTGCTGTCCGGCGAAGCCGACATCGGGGTGGCCACCGAAGCTTTGGCCGACTACGCCGACCTGGTCGCATTGCCCAGCTACCGATGGACCCACAGGGTGATCGTGCGGCCTGATCACCCCTTGGCCGCCGACGCCGGGCAAGGCACTGCCCTCACGCTGGGGCGACTGGCACAGTTTCCGATCATCACTTACGAGCCCGGCTACACCGGCCGCAGACATATCGACGAAGCCTTCAAGCGCCAAAGGCTGGGCTTCAACCTCGTTCTGTCGGCCATGGATGCCGACGTGATCAAGACCTACGTTGATTTGGGCATGGGCGTGGGCATCATCGCCGGCATCGCGTATGACGAAGCGCGCGATACGCACCTCTCGGCTATCGACGCGGGCCATCTCTTTGAATCCAACATGACTCGGGTCGCCTTGCGTCGCGGCAGCTTCCTGCGCAGCTACATGTACGATTTCATTCAGTCCTTCGCTTCGCCACTTTCCCGCAGCTTCGTCGACCGCGCGCTGGCGACTCCCCCCGGCACGCGTCTCGAGGGCTGAACGGGCTCAGATCAGCGAAGCGGGCTCGGAGTCCAGCCCCCTTAGCGGCGTGCCGAACTGCGTGATGCGGCGCGGGCGCAGGAAGAGACGTGAGCCGGGGGCCAGGTGGAGCCGGGCGCGCAGCGCGGTAAAGCTTGCGCGTGGCAGCTCGACATCGACATAGCCTTCGTCCGAATCACGCTTGAACTCGATGCGCGTGTTCGGGCCCACGGTGAGCGTCTGGCTCAACGTCACGGCCCAGGTGTCTATACCGCCCTCGGCCAGGATCTCGAGTTCATGCGGGCGCACATAGCTCACATCCTCGGGCGCCGTGGCGCCGCCGGGGGCATGGCCTAGCCGGCCGTGGAACAGGTTCACGTCGCCCAGGAACTGCAAAACGAAGGGTGACGCCGGGTGGTCGTAGACCTCGTCGGGGCTGCCCTGCTGTTCGATGTGGCCCTGGTTCATGACGACCACGCGGTCGGCGACCTCCATCGCCTCGTCCTGGTCGTGGGTGACGAAGACGCTGGTCACCTGCACCTCGTCGTGCAGGCGGCGCAGCCAGCGGCGCAACTCCTTGCGCACCTTGGCGTCGAGCGCGCCAAAGGGCTCGTCCAGCAGCAGCACCTTGGGCTCCACTGCCAGAGCCCGGGCGAGCGCAATGCGCTGTCGCTGTCCGCCTGAGAGCTGGTACGGGTAGCGGTCGGCGAGCCAGTCGAGTTGCACGAGCTTGAGCAACTGCATCACCTTGCTCTTGATCTCGGCCTCGCCGGGACGGCTGCTCTTGGGTCGCACGCGCAGCCCGAAGGCCACGTTCTCGAAGATCGTCATGTGGCCGAACAGGGCGTAGTGCTGAAATACGAAGCCGACGTTGCGGTCGCGCACGTCGGTGTGTGTGGCGTCTGCGCCGTGAAACAGAACGCTGCCTGAATCAGGCACTTCAAGCCCGGCGATGATGCGCAGCAGCGTCGTCTTGCCGCATCCCGAGGGGCCCAGCAGCGCCACCAGATCGCCCGCCGGTATGTCGAGGTTGAGGTTGTCGCAGGCGACTGTGCTGCCGAAGCGGCGATTGAGGTTTCTGATCTCGATGCTCATGGTTCATGACTCCAGCCGTGCCGCCCGAAGTCAGGCCTGCACCCCATTGGCCAAAAAGGGGTCTTGCAGGCCCTTGGGGCAGCGAAAAATTGAACGTGGGCACGCCTTGTCTAATCAGCGCGATCGTCGGACGATCGTTTCTGGTGCCTGACGCGTTGCTCGATCATGTACTTGAGTACCAGCGTCAACAGTGCCAACCCGGCCAGCAGCGATGCCACAGCAAACGCCGCAGCAAACTGGTACTCGTTGTAGACGATCTCGATGTGCAGCGGCATGGTGTTGGTCTGGCCGCGGATATGGCCGCTCACCACACTGACGGCGCCGAATTCGCCCATGGCGCGGGCATTGCACAGGATCACCCCATACAGCAGCGCCCACTTCACGTTGGGCAGGGTCACGCGCCAGAACATCTGCCAGCCGCTTGCGCCCAGCACACGGGCCGCTTCTTCCTGCTCGATGCCCTGGGCCTGCATCAGCGGGATCAGCTCGCGGGCGATGAAGGGGAAAGTGACGAACGCGGTGGCCAGAACGATGCCCGGCACCGCGAAGATGATTTTCAGGTCGTTGTCGATGAACCAGCTGCCGAACCATCCCTGCAGCCCGAATACGAGCACGTAGATCATGCCGGCAATTACCGGGCTGACTGAAAACGGAAGGTCGATCAGGGTGAGCAGCAGGTTCTTGCCGCGGAACTCGAACTTGGCAATCGCCCAGGCCGCAGCCACGCCGAAAACCAGGTTCGCCGGCACGCTGATGGCCGCTGCAATCAGCGTCAGCTTGATTGCCGAAAGCGCATCGGGCTCGGTGACGGCGGCCAGGTAGACGTCCAACCCCTTCTTGAAGGCCTCGTAGAAGACCGTTACGAGCGGGATGAACAGGAACAGGGTCATGAAGCCCAGCGCGGCACCAATCAGGCTCCAGCGAACCCAGCGCGCCTCGGCGGTGGCGGCACGGATCCGGCGCGGCGCCTCTCTGGCGGGCGCGGCAACCGGCAGCACGTTCGTGCTCATGCCAGTCCGCCCTGGCGTCGACGCGCCCATGACTGCAGCAGGTTGATCACCAGCAACAGCGCGAAGGCCGCCACCAGCATCACGACCGCGATGGCGGTGGCGCCGGCATAGTCGTACTGCTCAAGCTTGGTGATGATCAGCAGCGGCGTGATCTCGCTGATCATCGGCATGTTGCCGGCAATGAAGATCACCGAGCCGTACTCGCCCAGGGCGCGCGCGAAGGCGAGTGCAAAGCCGGTCAGCAAAGCTGGCATCACGATCGGGAAGATGACCTTGACGAAAGTCTGCATGCGGTTGGCGCCCAGTGTGGCGGCGGCTTCTTCGAGTTCACGGTTCACGTCTTCCAGCACCGGTTGCACGGTGCGCACCACAAAGGGCAGGCCGATGAAGACCAGCGCGACCCACACCCCGATCGGCGTGAAGCTCACCTTGAACGGCAGCCACTCCCCGATCACGCCGTTCTGGGCATAGATCGCGGTCAGCGCGATGCCGGCCACCGCGGTGGGTAGCGCAAAGGGCAGGTCCACCAGCGCGTCGACTACGCGCTTGAACGGGAAGGTGTAGCGCACCAGCACCCAGGCGATGATCAGCCCGAAGACAGCGTTCAGCAGCGCGGCCAGCAGGCTGGCACCGAAGGTCAGCCGGTAGCTGGCCATCACCCGCGGCGTGGTCGTGGCATCGAGGAACTGCTGCCAGGTCAGCGTGAAGGTCTTCAGGAAGGCTGCAGACAGTGGGATCAGCACGATCAGGCTGATGTACAGCAGGGCAAAGCCGAGTGCCAGGTCGAAGCCGGGCAGCACGCTATGCCGCGTGAGCAGCGTCTTGCGCAGGAACATGGTCGAGGCGTGTGTTTCAGCGCCGGGTCAGCGCGACTTGGCCACGGCGATGACCTGGTCGTAAAACGCACCGTCGTTGACGTGGTCCTTGTGAAACTCGCGGCTCACGTCGCAGCTGACATTGAGCATCGTTGCTTGGGCGGCCTGCGCCAAGGGCATCGTCAGCAAGCTGAAGGCCACCGGCAGGGTCAGCAGGAACAGGTGTCGGGCGATCTCCGTCATGGGCTTGGTCAGGCAACGAGAAAACGGCGATGCTAGGCAGGGCTCAAGTTCACGAGAAGGAAGGGTTTCGCGTGTGCTCATGCGAAAAACGGATGACGCGCGGGATGCCTTCAGAAAGGCCGGGTAGTCAACCATCAAGGTGACCACGCCCGGCAGGGGTGGACTCTGCAATCACTTGCGGGTGAAGACGCGGTCGAAGCTGCCGCCGTCGTTGAAGTGGGTGGCCTGCGCTTTGGTCCAGCCACCGAACACCTCATCGATGGTGAACAGCTTGAGCTTTGGGTTGAAGGTGCTGGCGTACTTGGCCGCCACCTCGGCGTCGCGTGGGCGGTAGTAGTTCTGCGCTGCAATTTCCTGGCCTTCGGGCGTGTACAGGAACTCGAGGTAGGCCTGCGCGACCGCGCGCGTACCCTTGCGGTCGACGTTTTTGTCGACCACCGTGACCGGCGGCTCGGCCAGGATGCTGATGCTTGGCACAACGATGTCGAACTTGGTCAGACCCAGTTCCTTGACTGCCAGGAAGGCCTCGTTCTCCCAACTCAGGAAGACGTCGCCAACACCGCGCTCGGTAAAGGTGGTGAGTGAGCCGCGCGCGCCCGAATCGAGCACCGGCACGTTCTTGAGCAGGCTGCTGACGAACTGCTCGGCCTTGGCCTGGTCGTTGCCGTACTTTTTCAGGGCGTAGCCCCAAGCCGCAAGGTAGTTCCAGCGTGCGCCGCCGCTGGTTTTCGGGTTCGGCGTGATCACCTGTATGCCCGGCTTGACCAGGTCGTCCCAGTCCTTGATGTTCTTCGGGTTGCCCTTTCGCACTAGGAAGACGATGGTGCTCGTGTAGGGGCTGCTGTTGTTGGGCAGGCGCTTCTGCCAGTCGGGCGGAATCAGCTTGGCCTTGGCGCTGAGCTCGTTCACGTCGTAGGCCAGAGCGAGGGTGACGACGTCGGCTTCCAGGCCGTCGATGACCGATCGGGCCTGCCTACCCGATCCGCCATGGCTCTGCCTGATCGTGACGACATCGCCGGTCTTTTTCTGCCAGTGGGCGGCGAAGGCCTTGTTCAAGTCAACATAAAGCTCTCGCGTCGGGTCGTAGGAGACGTTCAGCAAGGTGACGCCCTTGGCCTGTACGACGGCGCCAGCCGCAGCGAGGATGCCCAATGCAAGCAAAAGGCGAAAAGTAGAAGAACGAATCATGCGCGGAGACCTCGGACTTGGGGGTAATGAGGAATCCGATGCTAGGCAAGCCATTTCAACGACGGAAACAACGAATGCGCGATTGCTTATGCGCTTTCCGACGACGCCGCGAAGCTCCACCTAAGAAAGTTCGCCTGAGCGGGTCTTGTCCTGCGTGCATGCCGCTGCACCGTCGCCGTGACGCACAAGTGGGCCATCGGAAGGGGACCGAATCCAGCCGCCACACTGGTGTGGACGAATGACCGCACTGTCATGGTGCGACCGGCAACTCTGGGTCTGGATTCTCAGCTCGTCCTCTCGAAGACCAGCCACTCATTCCATGCCGGCTCGATCGGCTGCTGTCGGCGATCACTGTCGATGACTCTGCGGCACGAACGCGCGGTTTGCGGGCCTCGAATTCGAAGGCTCGAATGTCGCCGACGGGCCGGATCCGGCCGACCATCCTGACGAACAGAAGACCACAGACCGGTCATTGACGGTCACCCGCGCGCTGAGGCAATCCTCGCGTCGTCAATTCGCGGCGAACTCGTCGCCCAGGACCGCCGCAATGTCTTGGCGCTCGCCCAGCAGTCGGACCACATCCAGGTGGTCGCTGCGTTCGAAGTAGCACCAGAGCAGCGGAAACTTTGTCGCCCGCCAGGTCCGAAGCCCTGGAATGCCCAGGCGCTTTCCGAGCGTCGGCGAGCCGATGCCTGGGTCAAGTTCGATCTGGTCCAGCGCTGCGTTGGTGGCCTTGACCAGCCGCACCGCAACACGGGCGGCGCCTTCCTTGCGGTAGTAGCGGACCTCGCCTTGCTGGTCGCGCAGCGCATGCGGACGCAGTACCGCCGGCTTCAATCGATCTCGCCGCGAGCGATGGCCAGCAGTTCCTTCTCGTCCGCCCTGGTGCGACGCCGGCCGGGCCCGGAGGCGAGCCCCTCTTCGATGAGATCACGAAGCCGCTTCTTGGCCTGCTCTTCCTGGTCACGACGCACCAGGTCGCGGATGTACTCGCTGGTGTTGCCGTAGTT
>Ga0209181_10005455_pt1 | contig 18314 bp, 15 predicted proteins | sample MAT05_FD_187208 | JGI IMG/M metagenome (GOLD analysis project Ga0209181, IMG submission 187208) | Freshwater microbial communities from Lake Fryxell liftoff mats and glacier meltwater in Antarctica - MAT-05 (SPAdes) (version 2) | ecosystem: Environmental > Aquatic > Freshwater > Ice > Liftoff...
CACTCCATCACCCCATCACCCCATTACCCCATCACTTCATCGCTCCATCACTTCATCACTACATCACTTCACCCCTCCATCACTTCATAAAAAATAAATGTCCGAAAAAATAATCTTCTCCATGTCGGGGGTTTCCAAAACCTTCCCTCCCCAAAAACAGGTGCTCAAAAACATCTGGCTGTCGTTTTACTACGGTGCCAAAATTGGCGTATTGGGCCTTAACGGCTCTGGTAAATCTACTTTGCTGAAAATTATTGCCGGTATTGACCAAAATTACGAAGGCAAAATCGAGTTTGAAAAGCAGTTCAAGATTGGTTTCCTGGAGCAAGAGCCCAAACTCGACGAAACCAAAACCGTTCGTCAAATCGTGGAAGAAGGCGTGCAGCCCATTGTCGATTTATTAAAAGAAAACGAAGACATCGGCGAAAAGCTGGGGGCCGTGACCGATGACGATGAAATGATGAAACTCATTGACCGTCAGGGAGAAGTGCTCGAGCAGATCGAACACTTGGGCGGCTGGGAACTCGACTATCGCCTCGGGGTTTTCATGGATGCACTCCGTTGTCCAGAGGATGATCGTCCGATCAAAATCTGCTCTGGGGGCGAACGCCGGCGTGTGGCTTTAGCCCGCCTGCTGCTCAGCCAACCCGATATCCTCTTACTCGACGAACCGACGAACCACCTGGATGCAGAATCTGTACAATGGTTGGAGCAGTACTTGCAGAGCTTCCCCGGAACCGTTATTGCCGTAACGCACGATAGATATTTTCTCGACAATGTGGCTGGTTGGATTCTAGAACTGGATCGTGGCGAAGGCATTCCCTGGCAGGGTAACTATACCACCTGGCTTGAACAAAAAACCAAGCGAATGGCCCAGGAAGAACGTTCTGAAGACAAACGCCGCAAACAACTTGAACATGAACTGGAATGGGTGCGGATGGGCGCCAAAGGTCGTCAGGCCAAAGGCAAAGCGCGTTTGAGTGCCTACGAAAAAATGGCGGGTGAAGAGGGCAAAGAGAAAGAAGCAAAACTCGAACTTTGGATCCCGAATGGGCCTCGATTGGGCGACAATGTTATTGAAGTTCAAGGAATTAGCAAATCATTCCCCACCTCCGACAAGTCTTCGGCGGGTAAACGGGTGCTCTTTGAAAACCTTTCCTTCAAAATTCCAGCCAATGGAATCGTCGGAATCATCGGACCCAATGGGGTTGGTAAATCCACACTCTTCAAAATACTTACCGGGCGGGAAAAGCCGGATTCAGGAACGGTTACCATTGGCGATACCGTACAAATGAGTTATGTGGATCAAAGCCACGAAAACCTGCTACCCGATAAGACCATTTATGAAATCGTAAGTGAAGGCAATGACATCATCACCGTCGGAAATGCGACCGTGAATGCCCGCGCCTACCTCTCCCGCTTCAACTTTGCAGGAAGCGATCAGCAGAAAAAACTAGCCGTTTGTTCCGGTGGTGAACGCAATCGTGTTCACCTGGCCATGACGCTAAAAGAGGGCGGAAACGTACTCCTGCTTGACGAGCCGACGAATGATATTGACGTAAACACCCTGCGCGCCTTGGAAGAAGCCTTGGAAAATTTTGCAGGTTGCGTATTGGTAATTAGCCACGACCGCTGGTTCCTCGACCGTTTGGCCACACACATTCTCTCCTTCGAAGACGACGCCGAAGTGGTGTTCTTTGAAGGCGACTTTACGGCGTATGAAGAAATGAAGAAGGCTAAGTTGGGGGATATTACGCCGCACCGGCCTCGTGTAAAGCATATTATTGGTTAGTAGGATATTGGGAAATTGATCACCTTTGCCCAAGGCAATTAAGCCGAAAACAGTCATAAACCCAATTTTATATGAGTCTTCCAGCTTCACGTTTACAACGCGTGCTAAATGATCCGCCTCGGGAATTCCGATTAGGCGAATACATCAGTCAGGGTTTTCAATTCATGAACAAAAACTTTGGCCTGTTGCTTGCATTCATGTTGGTATCCACCATGATCAGCTTTTTCGTACAAGTCCTCCCGATCGTGGGGATATTCCTCGGGATATTAATCAGCCCTATTTTGCAAATTGGCTACGCGCAGTTTACTTACGCTGCCAGTCGCGAAAATAGAGTCGATTTCGGATCGTTTTTTAAAGGCTTCAACAAGCCTGGCCCATTGCTTGTAACTTATTTGCTATCAGGCTTGATTAGCTTGGCTGCATTGTTGCCAGGATTGTTTGTTTGGTATCAAGCAGGGATGTTAGACTGGTTTATGAGTATGGTAGAAGAATATCCTTACTTTGGGGATATGCCAAATTTGTTTGAATCTGTAGATATCACGCTCTTTTGGCTGGGCGTTCTTTTGGTTATGATTGGTGGCCTGGTAATTAGTGTGTTGTTTGCCTGGGCGCTTAACCTTGTGTGGTTTTTTGAAGTGGGGCCAATGGAAGCACTGAATGCAAGCCGCAAGTTGATTTCCCGTAATTGGCTCATGTTTATTGCATTCATAATCGTTGCAGGAATCATAACGGTCAGCGGTGTTTTGCTTTGTGGCGTTGGTGTGCTTTACACTGTCCCTGCAATGGCATGCGCGCAGTTTTTCGCGTTTGCCGATGCCACCAAGCTTCTTGAAGACGATGACGCTACCCAAGAGGACAATACGCTTGACCATTTCATCGCCTGATGAATACTTTTGCGCAGGATTTTTTTGATTTTGTCAGGACTATTTCACCTGCAAGTCGATTAAGAATGGCGCCAACACCTTCCGGTTTTTTGCACTTGGGAAATGCCCTCAATTTTACCTTAAATTGGTTGGCAGCAAATTTTAGCGGGGGATGCACACTGGAGGCATCCCGCGCTAAAATTTTGCTCCGAATGGACGACCTGGATTCGGGCCGCAAAAGACCTGAGTACGAAACTGATATTTTTGAGACCCTAAACTGGCTAAAACTGGATTGGGATTCACCCGTCAATCAAGAATCACCAACGAACCAGTCCGCAATCCTCCAATCCACCAGGATCCCCCACTATTTCAAAATTTTGGAACGCCTCCGTGCCCAAGACCTGCTTTTTGCTTGCCGGGAATCGCGACGTGAACTGGAGTCTTTTGGCTCGGCTTTAAGGGATCAAAACCTGAGTCTGGATGCTCCTGATGTGGCTTGGCGCATCAAAACACCTCCGAATTTTCCTTTGCCAGATTTTATAGTCCGCCGCCGCGATGGGATACCAGCTTATCAGGTGGCGAGTTTCGCTGACGACTTGGAATTTGGCATGACACATATTATACGCGGCGCAGATTTGGCTGATTCGACAGCAGCTCAGCGTTTCCTGGCCCAAGTGCTTTCTGAAGATAAATTTTTAGCCATAAATTTTTTACATCACCCGCTTGTGCTAGGGGAGGCAGACGAAAAGCTTTCAAAATCTGCAGGTTCGACTGCTTTAAAAACGATGCGTGAAACCGGCATTGGACCTGAAAAAGTGTTTCAAACAGTGGGTCAATGGCTAATGCTGGAAGGCGATACCGGGGATTCGTTGCTGGAGGCTTTGCATTTTAAGTATGTTTGTCATGTCGCAACGAAGTGAAGACATCAACACAATGTTTTAATAGTTGTTAGAGGCTGTGTCATAATGACATCGAGTAGAATAACTTTAAAAAAATAACATGCAAACCAACACCATTTTAATCGCAGGCGGCACTGGTCTAATTGGCTCCAGGCTCAGCGAAATGCTTCGAACAAAAGGACATAACATCCGACTGCTCACGCGATCGCCAAAAGGAGCCGATCAGTATTTTTGGAACCCTGCGGCAGGTGAAATAGACCTAGCGGCCCTAAAAGAGGTAGACATAGTCGTCAATCTGGCAGGTGCTGGCATTGCTGATGGGCGTTGGACTGCGGCTAGAAAAAAAGAACTGGTAGAAAGCCGTGTACAAAGCGCTGGGCTTCTCTTTCGCGAAATAGCGCAAATGAGTAGCCGCCCAAAAGCCTATCTCTCCGCCTCTGCAATCGGCATTTATGGCAATTCCGGTGAGGCTTGGATGCGCGAAGATTCGGCACCGGTTGAGCACAGTTTTATGGTCGATTGTTGTCAACAATGGGAGTCTTCAGCGGATCAATTCACCCAATTGGGCATGCGTGTCGTGAAGTTTCGAATCGGAGTAGTCATGGCTAAAGCGGGTGGGGCATTAGCTGAGGTAGTGAAGCCTTTGCATTTTGGACTGGGTACTTATTTTGGGGATGGGCAGGCTTGGTGGTCATGGATTCATCGAGATGATGTTTGTAGCGCATTTGTTTGGGCCATTGACAATCAAAGTGTTGAAGGGGTTTTTAACCTTTCGGCCCCGTTGCCGAGTCGTGGAATTGATTTGGTCAAATCAAGCGCCAAGGCCATGAAACAACCCGCAATATTTTTGCCCGCGCCAGCCTTCGCGCTGCGTATGTTTTTGGGAGAAATGTCTGCGGTAATTCTGAACAGCAATCGGGTTTCATCAGAAAAATTGACCCAGGCTGGCTTCGAATTTCAATATCCAGCACTCGACGCCGCACTTCGTGATATTTTTGCCTGATAATTTTCGTAAGTCCCAATAAACCAATACCCAATCAAGCAGCAAACCTATAACCCACCACCATGGATATCACCCAACAAGGCTATGTACGCACCGAGCTCACAACCGATGGCGTGGCGCACATTCTTTTTTACCACCCCAACCATAATTCCCTCCCCAGCCGACTTTTATCTGAACTGAGTTCCGCGTTTACCGCCGCAGGCAACAACCCTGAGGTGAAAATTGTGGTGCTCCGAAGTGTGGAACACAAAACCTTTTGTGCGGGTGCAAGTTTTGACGAACTCGCTGGAATTCAAGACTTTGAAACCGGAAAGGCTTTTTTCTCGGGCTTTGGAAATGTCATCAACGCGATGCGGCGTTGCCCTAAAATTATTGTTGGGCGAGTGCATGGTAAAGCTGTGGGCGGGGGCGTAGGCCTCGCTGCGGCTACTGACATTTGCTTCGCTTCCCAATGGGCGTCCGTGCGTCTAAGCGAGTTAGCGGTAGGTTTTGGCCCTTTTGTCATAGGCCCGGCGGTGGAACGCAAAGTAGGTACCTCGACTTTTGTACAGATGTCCCTCACTCCTGACGAATGGCGCACAGCAGAATGGGCAAAAACAAAAGGGCTTTTTCAGGAATCCTTTGAAACGGTGGAGCAGCTCGATGCTTACCTCGCGCACTTCAATAACACCCTTTGCAAATCCAGTCCAGATGCCTTGCTGGAGTTGAAAAAAGTGTTCTGGCAGGGCACTGAACACTGGGATACTCTGTTGACTGAACGGGCCGCCATCAGTGGCCGGTTGTCGCTTTCGGAGTTTAGTAAAAATGCGATCGCGGCCTTTAAAAAAGGATAAATAATCCATAAAACAAGATCAAATGCCCTTTATATTCAAACCAACAGAATCGAAAACTTCCGCATTTCTTCAACGCGAGCGAGAACTGCCTTACAGCTACATGGAAGTTGGCAGCACACAGAAAGAAACGCCTATTCCAGGCTTCGACAATGATTTCAATTTTATCGAATTAGGACAAGGGGAACCTGTTTGGGAGGCCGCAAAGGAAGCAATCCGTCAATGGAAAATGTTTCCAGGAGGCTGGGCCTGTATCTGGCCGGACACAACGCCTATTCGCGAAGGCGAAGTAGTTGCAATGCTCGCAAAGGTGATGGGTTTGTGGTGGCTTAGCTCCTGTAGAATCGTCTATGTTATTGACCATCAAGACAAATTTGGCTTTGCTTATGGTACTTTGCCTGGCCATGCAGAATGCGGTGAGGAGTTATTTCTGGTAGAGAAAACGCCAGAGGGAACAGTGCGTTATGTGCTCAAAGCCTTTTCCAAACCAAGGGTTTGGATCGCAAGGTTAGGCTACCCAATTGCTCGCGCCCAACAACGCAAATTCGTACGTTTTTCTAAAAATTCTATGTTGCAATTTGTTCAAAAACACGCCTTATGAAAGCGTTCTTCCCTGTGCTGACCTGGGTGGTTTGGGCCATATTGCTTGGGCCGGTTTTTCGGCAAAATCAGTGGGAGTGTTTGCTCATCATGTTTGCAGCCATCGAACTTGTACCAAGAGGATTACGCCACCTTGGTCTACCGCAAAAAGAATGGTATGCACTCCTGGCTTCAGGGTTTTGTGCAGCCTATTTTTTTACCGAATATTGGTTTCTGGCACTACCATACTTCATCTGGGCGGTATGGCTGACGCTCCGGGAAGCAAGCGAAATCATCTTCCTGAAAAAGCGACAACTCCTTGATTTTGTGCGTGTGTTTGCGCTAGGTTACTGGGTTACGGGCGCTTTATTTTCCCTGTGTTTCCTCCTAAATTTTAGTCCACTTGGTTTCGATCCGATAATCGTGTCCCTCACAGGAGCACATTTTCATGTGGCGGGTTTTGCCTTGTCCGTATTGGTTTACAGCCTAATTCAAGTACAATCCAGTGGAATAACTAGGGCTTTGGGTTGGGCAACTTTGGCAGGAATGCCCTTGGTAGCAGCGGGCATCACGCTTTCAAAATTGGGCTTTCCGACTATTTTGGAGCAAATTTCAGCAACAGGCTTTGTGCTATTTGTCCTCGTATTTATTTGGCAACAAATTGCCTTGTCTTTCAAGGCTAAATACGCTGAAACTGCGCGTTTGCTCTGGTTTACTGGCTCAATTTGTTTGCTATTTGGTGCAATATTGGCGGGACTTTATGCCCTGCGGTTTCAAATCCCAATGCAGTGGGTCAGTATTCCAAACATGAAAATCTGGCATGGAACAATTAATACGCTTGGGTTTGCCTGGTTGAGCCTTCTTGGATATGGCGCGATTCGGGTTAATTTAAACGAAGCAAAAATTTAACCACAAAAGGTACAAAAGCATTCAACTGTATGGTTTTCTATGATCAAATTGGCCGCAGCGTAAACTTAAGCCACTGGCCGCCGCGCCGAATCATCTCCTTAGTGCCGTCGCAGACAGAGTTTTTGGCCGATTTGGGTTTGGTCGAAGAAGTGGTTGGGATCACCAAGTTTTGTATCCACCCGACCGAGTGGTTTCAGGAGAAGAAGCGGGTAGGGGGCACCAAAACCCTTGATTTTCAAAAGATTGAAGCATTGCGCCCAGACTTGATTATTGGCAACAAAGAAGAAAACGAGCAAAGCCAGATCGAATATCTAACCCAGAAATACCCCGTCTGGATGAGCGATATTTACACCTTAGAGGATGCACTGGTTATGATGCGAAAACTTGGGGAATTGACCGGGAAATCCGAAAAAGCGAATAACATTGCTACAGCTGTAGAAAGCAAATTCAAGCATCACTTACCGCTTAACACTTATCCCTTAAAAGTCGCTTACCTAATTTGGAGAAAGCCCTACATGGCCGCCGGGCGGGACACTTTTATTGATGATATGCTGCAACGTGCAGGATTTGAAAATGTATTTGCGCAGCTTTCCAGGTACCCCGAAATTTCAAGTGAGATGCTTGCCAGCGCCAACCCTGAGGTTATTTTGCTCTCCTCGGAACCATATCCATTTTCAGAAAAACACATCGCTGCACTGCAGGAAATTTGCCCGGCTGCTCAGATACAACTCGTTGATGGTGAGCTATTTTCCTGGTATGGGTCACGATTGCTTCAGGCACATGACTATTTTGCTGCGCTGCACAAAAAAAGCGGAGGTTCAACTTCAAGTCAAACCTCCGCTTAGCATATAATTTGTTGCCAAATTAATTACGCCCCCAAATATGTTTTCAGCAATTTGCTGCGGCTGGTAGCGCGCAACTTATTGATTGCCTTATCTTTAATCTGACGCACGCGCTCACGGGTGAGGCCAAATTTGTCGCCAATATCCTCCAGTGAAAGCGGGTGTTCCACGCCAATACCGAAATACAGTTTGATTACATCCGCCTGGCGGTCGGTGAGTGTGCCGAGGGAACGTTCAATTTCGCGACGAAGTGAATCGGCGTAGTCCAGGTGTGAGTCAGTGCCAGGCATGGTGTTATTCTCCAACACATCAAGCAGCGAATTATCTTCCCCTTCTACGAAAGGTGCGTCCATCGAAACGTGACGGGCAGCTACACCGAGGGTAGTTTCTACCTCATCCGTTGTGATTTCGAGCATTTCGGCTAGCTCCTCTGCACTTGGTTCACGCTCAAACTCTTGTTCAAGTTGGCTGAAAGCCTTATTGATCTTGTTGAGTGAGCCGACTTTGTTCAAGGGCAAACGCACGATACGGCTCTGTTCAGCCAAAGCCTGTAAAATGCTTTGACGAATCCACCAAACGGCGTAGGAGATAAATTTAAAACCACGGGTTTCATCAAAGCGCTGAGCTGCTTTGATCAGGCCAAGGTTGCCTTCATTGATCAAGTCAGAAAGGCTAAGGCCTTGATTCTGATATTGTTTAGCAACGGAAACGACAAAACGCAAGTTCGCTTTCGTAAGTTTTTCAAGTGCTATTTGATCGCCCTGCTTGATGCGTTTGGCGAGGTCAACTTCTTCTTCGGGAGTCAGGAGGTCCACCTTGCCAATCTCTTGTAGGTACTTTTCTAGGGACTGGCTTTCCCGGTTTGTAATGGACTTCGTAATTTTTAACTGCCTCATGTATTGTGCTGCTGTGTTATTTTCGGCGCAAAGTTAAATTTTTCAACGCGTTTGCACCCTATTTTTTTCAAAAAAGGACAAAGTTGAAAGAATTAGGCGGAAAAATTTTTAGGAAATATGAAGTAAAACAGCTTACCATAAATTTTGTTCCAATCGCAATACCTCCAATGTGGGGAAATAAAATTTTTCAAGCCTTAATTCGATCGATCTCAGCCAAAATTTTGCTTACGACATGAGCTGTTGCAAGGTCAAATTTTTGAATTAACTCAATTTCCAGGTCAAGCAACCTGGGAAACCGTTCAAATACAAAATTCAACACTTGTTTCTTCAATGCTGAGTTAAGCTCATTTGGAACGAAATCAGGCGCTGTAACACCTGCTACCTGGCCTTTCAGCATGTTTTCTGCCAATTCAAATAAGCCAGCAATTTCTGATTTGCAGAAGCGAAGATGTTGTTTAATTTTTGGATCACTTAGACTTTGAAAATCAGGATGTTGCGCAAAACAAAAGGACTGTACAGCCAGCGCTAATTCGCTAATTTTGCCTTGGTTGGCAATAAAATGGCGGTTGGCTTCCATCTCTTCGTCAAGCGAGCCGTAAGTGCCCCGCTCGCCAGAGCGTTTGTCTATCCAGACCCCACTTTCTTCGAAGTGCTCTTCCTTGACCCATTCTTTTTTTTCTTTTTTTCGGTTGCGCAGTCCTAATAGAATTAAGACAAGTACAAGTAGGCCGAATGCTATTTCCATGCGCAAAAGTAATTCGTTTGCATTTGCAGCCGCACTTTTTGGCACAAATGATGCGTTTCTTTGCAGCGTCTTACCGCACCCATGACAGATACTCCTACACCACAAGGGCAACCAATGCCACCCCGACAGCCAGACTCCGCACTTTGGAGTCTGCTGAAAAAGCTGCTACGTCGGGTAGAAAACATCCTTTTTGGTCTGGTTATCGTGATTGTTGCCTTATATTTTGTGCTACAATTGCCCTCAGTGCAAAACTGGCTGGTGTACAAAACGACAACCTACCTGTCAAAAGAACTGGGCACCAGAGTAGAATTGAAACGTGTAGACATTGAGTTTTTTGACAATATTATCCTGGAAGACCTGTATGTGGAAGACTTGAATGGCGATACGATGTTGGTTGCACAAAAATTTAGCGCAGGGCTTTCGGGCAATTTCTTCTCGATACTTTGGAATAGATTGGAATTCAGTGAGATAAGCCTGAGTCATGCCCGTGTTCATCTCCGAAAAATGGCTGATCAACGCCGGGGAAATCTTAACGAACTGCTTTTTAGAATTGGGGATTTGTTCGGTTCAGGGCCTTCTAAGAAGCAGAAAAAACAAAGTGTTTTTTCAGTCAAAATTCAAAACCTGAATTTACTCGATGTCGCGTTTTATGATGAACGTTATTCCTTCCGTGAAGGAGAAATACGGAGTAAAATAATGGCTTACAAGGTGGCAGATGGCAATGTAAAAATCAACAATATTGACCTCGCCAATAACCTTGTAGATGTTCGATCAGTAACCGTAAATGGTTTTTATTTTGGTTTTGAAAAAGATCGAAGTACGCCACCTGAGGGTTTTGTACCTTATGTAAAACCTGTCGTATTAAAAGCAGACAGCCTGAATATCTCCCCTCCATTGCGTATCATGGTTGGGCAGTTGACCTTGCAAAACAGTGGTTTTCGCTTTGATAATTTCCGCAGATCGCCAAGCAAGCAGACCCCTCAAGAAGTGATAGACTACGACCATCTGAATGTCCAGAATATTGATGCACAAGGAGAAAGGTTAGAAATTTTTATTGGTGAAAAATCTGCAATAGATGCTGAGGGTAAACCAACTACAGAGGATGTATTTGATATTATTGGCACTATACAACACCTGACTGCCAGAGAACAAAGTGGTTTTGCGATTGCGCATAGCGAAGCAAGGCGATTGCTTTTAACGGATACTGTAGCAGCACTTTATGGGGCAAAAATTGAAACTTCCGGCGGCTCTTCGCTTGGCGACACCTTAGTATTTCATTACCGGGATACGCCGGCAGATGACCCCTGGCTTGATTTGTTAGCTGATTTCAACAATGAAGTAACGATGGATATTCGCCTGGCAGCAGGCTCTAAAATCCGGCTGGGCGATGTTCGGCATTTTGAACAAACCGTGTTTGATAATGAATTCTTTACCACGAACAAAGATCTTGTAGCAGATGTGGAAGGGGAAATCCGTGGCAAGGTGAACGGCAAACTAAAAGCAGATGGATTTGATATTAGAGTAGGGAATTCTACCCGTTTGCGTGGCGATTTCGATGGAAGAGGATTGGGAGATAATGAGGACCCAATGGTGTTAAATTTTGATTTTGAGGAATTATTAACGGATATGAGTACCATTGCTCGGGTGATACCCGGTTTTAGACCACCCAAGCAGTTCTTGAAGCTCAACAAAATTTCCTTCAAGGGAAGCTATCAACTTTTCGATGGTTTTGACCACGTGCTTTATGGCAAATTTGCCACTAGCCTCGGCCCGGGTCAAGTAGATATGCAATTGAATCTTAAAGATGGACCAGAAAAAGCCATTTATCGAGGCGACTTAAAAATGCGCGGCTTCGATATGGCAACTTGGACGGGGGATAGAAATTTTGGGGCTAGCACGTTTCAGGTTAGTGTGGCAGATAAATCTACTGGCCTTACGTTGCCAACCATAAATGCGAGAGTGTCTGGGAAAATTGACACTTTTTTTTACAACAAATACGCCTACCGAGACATAAAACTGAACGGAAAATTTGAAAAATACGTCTTTGACGGAAAAGTGGAAAGTAATGACCCTAACGTCGACTTCGTGTTTGATGGTAGCATAAACCTCAAAGATTCTATCCCTGTTTTTGACTTTTCTGCCAAGATTCGCCGCCTTGATTTAGGGGTGCTGCAATTAGTCAAGCAGGAATGGGTGCTGTTTGGAGACATCAAAAAAATTGAACTGCGAGGTCGGAATGTTGATGAAATAGTCGGCTCTGCCAACCTGCAGAACTTAAAAATTCTAGAAGATTTAGAAACGTGGTATAGTCTTGATTATCTTCGCTTTAATTCATATTTCCGACCTGACGGCACGCGTTTTTTTGGGTTTGACTCTGACGTGGCTACCGGTCAAATGACAGGCGAATTCAGCATAGCCCGGGCACCCAAAAATCTGCTGCGTCTTTTAGGCAAGTACCACCCTGCGTTTGTCGAAAAACTTGGTCTGCCAGTAAATGATTCGATGCCGCTGTATGATCATTACGACCTGAGTTTTCAAATCCGAAATTCTAGAAACCTGGCACAATTAATTGTACAAAATCTGGATACGCTGCGCAATGTAAGCGCCTCCGCAAGTGTAGATGCCAGACGAGGCACCTCTGCGTTGACTATCGAAGCTCCCCTGATCCGATTTGGTGAATCAGAATTCAGAGACCCTAGTTTACGTTGGAGTAGTGACGGCGATTCCGCTTGGTTATACCTTCGATTGCCGGAAAACTGGGCGAATAAAAAAAGCAAACTTCCTGCCATTACACTAGGCGGACCGCTCATTGGCGACATTTTTCACCTGAAGTTAGAGGCAAAAGATGAGACGCCCAATAGTATCGTAGAAAGTATTTATCTCAACGGAGATCTCTCTATAGTAGACTCGCTCTGGCAATTGAGTTTTAATGCCTCAAAAATCAAACTCTTCAGTCAGGAATGGCTAATAGAGGATGATAACTACATTCGTTTTGGGGCCAATAAATTTGAAACCAAGCAGTTGGAGCTCTTCAACGGCATTAAACGTATCGCGCTTGAAAGTAAGAATGAAGGGCGAGGCCTAAGATTTGGATTGACTAATTTTGATCTTAGTGAGGCCAATCGATTCTTTGATCCCGAGCAAATCAGGCTTCGCGGAAAAGCTTATGACTTTGAGGTTAATATCCGAGATGTGTTTTTGTTGCAAGGTATTGAAGTTGGTTTCTTGACAGACACTTTGTTCGTGAACGACAAACCTTACGGAGAGTTGTTAAGTAACTTTGAGCTACCAGATCTCTCCAAACCACTTACGGGCAAAATGTTTTTACTAGAAAAGGAAACTAGAAAACAAAGAATGCGCGTAGCTGGGGCTTATCTAATCAATGAACCAGAAGATGGTGTCGGAGTACAGGTAGAAGGCTCTGACGTAGTATTGCGTAAAGGTGAATTTGAGGCAACGCTTTCCGCCGCCGACTTTCCATTCGAGGTAATTGAAACTATTGTGCCCGAAATATCCCGAACCGCCGGGAGCTTTGGTGCAAATCTTAAGGCGAATGGAGATATCGGACACCCTACTGTGGTTGGTTCACTCTTGGTAGAGGAGGGGCAATTCCAAATTGATTACCTCAAAACCCTTTTCTACATTAAAAACCAATCCATAACATTTACCAAAAACAAAATTTCTGCGGATGGCGATACCATTTTTGACGCAACTCGGCAACACATAGCCTTGGTGTATGGTGGCCTTGAACACGAGTATTTCAATAAGTGGCGCGTAAATTGTCGGGTTGAATCTAAGGATCTAGGCTTTCTGGTGCTCAATACTTCGGCCAATGATAGCGATCTATATTATGGCCGGGCAGAGGGCAGCTTTGTTGCAGATTTCAGTGGTTCATTCAGTCGCACAAACATCGCCATTGAAGCTACCACCGGGCCAGGGACAAGGCTTTTTATTCCGCTTTCTTCTACGGCGGATTCAAAAGAGGCCAATTTTATCAATTTTGACAAAAATACACCCAAAGTAGAAGCGGATACGCGAAAAAACAAGCAATTTGTCAATAGTGACCTCAAAGGCTTGAATTTCGAGATGGATATGACGGTGACAGATCAAGCTGAAATCCAACTCATTTTTGACGAGCAAACGGGTGATATTATTAAAGGAAGAGGCGACGGTAATATCAAATTGGCAATCAATCGCGAAGGCGAATTTACCATGTATGGTGGCTACCAGATTTTGCGTGGTGAGTACCTGTTTACCCTGTTGAACTTTGTAAACAAACCCTTTGTGGTAACTAAAGGCGGTACAATCAACTGGTATGGTGATCCATACGGAGCACAAATCAACCTTGACGCAACGTATGAGGTAAACACCTCAGTGTACAATTTTATCAAAGAAGAGTTGGAATTGCTTCGAAGTGTACGGCCTCAACTGCTGGAAGAAGCTTCGAAGGCTACTCGTGTCACCGTAAACATGCATTTGGATGGTGATCTTTTGAAGCCAAGCATTACATTTGGGCTTAATTTCCCCATCATATCCAGCGGACTTAAATCAGTGACTGACACCAAGTTGCGTTTACTTCGGCAGGATCAAGCTGAACTTTCGAGGCAAGTCTTTGGTCTTGTAGTAATCGGTTCCTTTTTGCCGCCTTCAGCCGGGTTTAGTTCAGATTATGTCACTACCGCCTTCAATACCCTGACGCAAATGATTAGCAACCAGTTTTCCAACTATTTGGCTGGCCTTGCCTCGGAATGGTTTGGTGGTGCTGTATCAAGTATAGATGTTGACATTATATACAGTGATTACCAAAACGATGTATTATCCGACCCCAACAGAATTGGAGGTGGGCGCGAGGTGAATTTTCGACTCAGCAGTGGCTTCAAAAATGACCGTGTAACTGTGCAGGTTGGTTCTCAATTTGGCATCGGCAGTCCGGGGATTGCGACTTTAAATGGTTTTCTTGGGGAAGACGTCACCCTGCAAATTGCACTTACCGAAAATCGCCAATGGCGTTTAAAAGCTTATCAGCGCTTCGAACCAGACATTGCAGGGCAATTTGGTCAGCGTTATGGTCTTGGGCTTAGTTTCCAAAAAGACTATGATACTTTCGAGGATATGTGGAAGAGCTTCGGACGGACATTCTCGAAAAGCAGACCTCGCTAGCAATCTTGTGAACTTCTTCAATCTCATCAAATTGACCCAGTCCGATTTCCTCCGCCGCGCCAATACACCCTTGAAAATGCGTTTGTTTCTGCTCTGGAAACTTCCAGCAGCCTGGTTTATGGGCGTTCGAGTCCGCTCCTGCAATTTGGAAAAATGTATAGTTGAATTGCCTTACGGCTGGCGATCTCAAAACCCCTTTCGTTCTACTTACTTTGCCGCCCAATGTGCTGCAGGAGAACTTTCTACCGGGCTTTTGGCAATGGCCCATCTGCAAGAAAAGCCTCCTGTTTCAATGTTAGTCTTACATATTGAGGCTGATTTCGTCAAAAAAGTGGCAAAAACCCTTACACTTACCTGCTCTGATGGTGCCCTATTTCAGGCTACCATCCAAAAAGCAATTGAAACCGGCGAGGCCCAAGTTTTTCAGGCTGAATCCATTGCTACCTTGCCCGATGGCCGCGAAGCAGCGCGCGTAAGAATTACATGGTCCTTTAAATCCAAGTGACTAGTGGCAGGGGCACGAAGTCTTTGAGGCGCCCAGGTATCTCAGCACGCAGCACTTATCACGCACCACTAAAAAATGGCTTCCCTCTTCGGTCACATAGCGGCATCTACTGCAATTGGTTACGCTTTTTTCCCCAAACAAGTGCGCCCAATTACCCTGATAGTGGCAGGATTTTGTTCTTTTGCCCCTGATCTAGATGTGCTGTCTTTCCAGTTTGGTATTCCATATTCCAGTCAGTGGGGGCATCGGGGTTGGACGCATTCGCTGCTGTTTGCGTTGGTAGCGGGCGGGTTGACAGGCTTGATATTTAATAGTCTGACCACTTCAAGTCATCGAGCCACTTTGAAGCGCCTGACCGCATGGCTTATCCTCAGCATGGCCTCCCACCCCTTGTTAGATATGTTGACCAATGGCGGCCGTGGTTGTGCACTTTGGTGGCCTTTCAGTCTGGAGCGGATCTTCTTTCCATGGCGACCTATTCAAGTGTCGCCAATGTCTGTGAGCGATTTTATTAGTCCTTGGGGACTTGAGGTGTTGGCTAGCGAGGTGATTTGGATTGGACTTCCTTGTGTGGGGCTGGTTTGGCTGGCGAAGCTTGTAAAAACAAAGGGGAGTGAGGCATGATATATTTTGAAAGATTAGCAGGAGCCTTTATTTTCTAAATAATTTGACAAACTCCACAATTAAACGAACCTCCTCCGCGGTTAGTTTTTTACTAAAGGAAGGCATCAGGCCTTTCCCTTCTTGGATCAGAAGCACCATCGAAGCATCGTCCAGCTTACTTTGACTTAATTTGCTGGCATGAAACAAGCCCTTGTCCCCATTTTTTCCATGACAGCGGTTGCATTTTGATTTATATAGTTTTTGGGCATCGGGCTTTTGAGGCGTTTGTGCTACTGAAACTGTGGCCAATGAAACCAGGAAAATAATTAGATAATTTTTCATCGTTTTAATTAGCTTAGACTTTAGACATTTTACTTGAATTCAGCGTCAGGACAATCTTCCCAAACTGCTCTCCTGAGGCCATTTTTTCAAAAGCCTTTGCACCTTCCGACATTGGGAAAATGGAATCTACTACAGGCACAATTTCGTGCTTTTGCACAAAAGCCAACATTGCACGGAATTCTCTAGGGCTGCCCATAGTACTTCCCAATAAGCTGATTTGTTTCCAGAAAAGCGGCTGCAAACTAAGTCCGTTAACCTTCCCCAGTGTTCCTCCATAGAACCCTATGCGTGCACCAGGATTGCACAGAGATGGAAACAGTGCAAATCCATCGCCGCCGGCCGAATCAATGATGACATCAAATCCGCCAGCAGCTTGTTTGAGTTGCTTCTCCCACCCAGCTTCGTGATAATTTGCACCGCCTTTAGCACCGATTTTTGTGGCACGTTCAATTTTTTCAACCGAACCAGAGGTGACAAAAACTTCAGCTTCGGCGGCTATGGCAAATTGTAACGCTGTTAGCGCCACCCCGCCGCCAATGCCCGTAATCAACACTTTTTCGCCTTTTTTTAACTTACATCGGCTGAAAAGTGCGCGCCATGCAGTTAGTCCAGCTAATGGGATGGCAGCGGCTTGTTCCCAGCCCAGGTGTTCAGGCATCGGAAAAACATTCGCTTTGGGAATGGAGATTTGTTCCGCAAAAGTGCCGTTTTCGGGCATTCCCAATACTCGAAAGTCTTTGCTTTGAAAATTAGGATTGCTACCCCAGGCTAGGGCAGGGTAGAGCACTACTCGTTTCCCTTGCCATTCACCTGCACCATCGGAGCCAAGAATACAGGGCGTTCGAATCCCAGCGTACTGCCCTTGGGTGATGAACAGGTCGCGGTGGTTCAGCGCGGCAGTATGGATACCTACGACAACTTCTCCTTTGGAAGGCTTTGGATTCGGCAATTGCGCCCATTCGGGAGGGGCTTGTAACTTATTGATTATTAGTGCTTTCAAGCGTAAGATTGCTGTGAGTGTTGGATGATTTTGAAATTCTAGAACAGGAATAATTGGGTGTAAAGTTTGAAAGAAATTTGGCAAGTCCTAAATTGTTTTTAATAAAATTCGTTTAGATTTGCACTTTCTATATCATGCGCATTCGAATAGGCATCATCATGGCTTACTTACTGCTGGGTTGCATCCTCCTGGAGGACGCCTTGCCGTACTTTGCCCATTCCATTATGATGGAAATATGCGAATCCAATACTGAAAACGGGGAAAAAGACACCAAAAAAGGGAAAGAAATTGAAGATGAGTTGAGCCAGGTAAAAGATAGGTTTCCTGTTGAAAATGGCTCACCTTTTTCTTTTCTACTCCATCCGGGCAGCATTCTTGCTGATTCCGACGAAATCCCCGATAGTGCCCACCAATCTATTTTCTCTCCTCCTCCGGATTGGGACTAATTTACTTCCTTGCTTTTTGATGCCTTGTTTTTTAGCCTAACACTGTTCGATATAGACGAGCAGGTGTTTTCGTTATTATTTCATCCTTTACCTTCTTCTTCTTCTTCATGCAAAAGAACAGCTTCTGGGCAGATCTAAAATTTGATCTGCCTGCGGGTCTGGTGGTGTTTCTCATCGCCTTACCCTTATGTCTGGGCATTGCCCTGGCCTCGGGTGCGCCGCTTTTTTCGGGTATGATCGCAGGTATTATCGGCGGTTTAGTTGTGGGTTTTTTGAGCGATTCACATACTAGTGTTAGCGGCCCGGCGGCTGGACTTACGGCCGTAGTATTGGTCTCTATACAGCAACTGGGCAGTTTTCAAATTTTTCTTTTAGCCGTGGTGTTGGCCGGTGTCTTTCAACTGGCCTTGGGTTTTGCCCGTGCTGGTATGATTGCCAACTATTTCCCATCCAACGTTATTAAAGGGATGTTGACGGGTATAGGCATTATTATCATTTTGAAACAAATCCCACATGCATTTGGATATGACAAGGATGCGGAGGGCGATTTCGCTTTTTTTGAGCAAAGTGGTAGTAACACCTTTCTCACGATCTGGGAAAGCCTGACGCAATTTATCCATCCAGGTGCAACAGCTGTAGCCTTGATTTCGATTATAATTATGCGTGTTTGGGAAAGACCTGCTGTAAAAAGCAAAGTAGGTTTTGTTCCAGGAGCACTCGTGGCTGTGGTAGTTTCAGTTTTAATCAATCAGGTGCTAATCACGCTTGGCGATCCTTGGGCAATTCTTCCAGAACATTTGGTCAGCATCCCGGTAGCAAATGATGCTTCTGCTTTTTTAGCCCAGTTTACCTTCCCTGATTTTTCACAATGGGCGAATACGAAAGTGCTCTCCATTGCTT
>Ga0209181_10005456_pt1 | contig 18314 bp, 23 predicted proteins | sample MAT05_FD_187208 | JGI IMG/M metagenome (GOLD analysis project Ga0209181, IMG submission 187208) | Freshwater microbial communities from Lake Fryxell liftoff mats and glacier meltwater in Antarctica - MAT-05 (SPAdes) (version 2) | ecosystem: Environmental > Aquatic > Freshwater > Ice > Liftoff...
TTTGCGGTCACGGAAATAGATAGGTTCTCTACGGGTTTTTATGGGTTAAAATCTCGTTCATGCGTCAGCCCTGGATGCTGAACAGCCATCGATTGACACCGCTACCCTTTGCTTCTAAAATTTGGTTAGTCGGATAACAAAATATCGGATCGGTCATTTTTAACTTTCATCCGTTGACTACCGTATAGGAGCAGCAGCATATGGCAGCAAAAGATATCGTTTCTCAGCATCTACGCGCGGTCGAAGCGGGGGATTGGGACAAGGCGCTGTCATTCATTGGTGACGACTATCGTTTAGATGGCGTGATCCCGTTTCCGGTGAGTTTGTTCGTGCGGATCGGCAAAGCAAAATCTTTGGATATGCACAAGGCGCGCAAACGGGCACTGCCCGATTTTAAGTTCAACGAACAGTATATGGAAGAAACAGCGGAAGCGGTCAAGTTTCAGGTGAATTTGACGGGCACCCATACGGGTGTGATCGATTATACCGGCTTGGTGCGCGGAGTTCCCGTGGTGCCACCGACGGGCAAGGCGGTGAAACTCAATCCAGAATGGTTCACCTACACGGTACGGGACGGCAAAATCGTGAAAACAGTGGGCGAAATCCCCAAGAATGCGGGCGTTCCCGGTTTGGTGCGCGCTGTAACGGAAGGGTAAGCCGATGCACCTTGCAGTATTTGGCGGTACGGGACGCACCGGTAGCCGTGTTTTGGCATTGGCGTTGGCGCGCGGCTGGACTGTGACCGCACTAGCCCGTAATCCGCAAAAGATCACCGTGACCGATGCCCTGTTAACCGTGATCGCTGGAGAATTAAACGATACTGAGGCGCTACGGCAAACGTTAGTGAAGGCTGATGCTGCCGTGATCGCGTTGGGCACGGGGGTAGATTTGCAAGCGACACAAATGCTGTCGCAAGGTACCGCCCAGATTGTGACAGCACTCACGGCGGCGGGCGTTCAGCGTGTCGCATGTTTGCTATCGGGATGGTTGTTTTATGCGACGATGCCGCCGCAGTTCATCGAGATCACCCGCGACCACGCGCGGCAATTGGCGCTGTTGGAGGCGAGTTCGCTGGAGTGGGTGGCGGTGTGCCCGCCCGCACTAATCGACCGCGCCGCCCGCCATGCCTATAAAGTGGCGATCAATCAGATGCCGGGGGTGGGCTATATGGAAATTGGCGTCGATGATGTGGCGGATTTCCTGCTGCGGGCGGTCGTCGAACCGGAGTATGTCCGGCAAAAAGTTGGGATCGCGGATTGAGGCAATAAAAAACGGCGGAGCTAATGCCGCCGTTCTTTACAGCTTTTCCGGTTGGGCGCACTAGGTTTCGAACCTAGAACCTACCAGTTATGAGCCGGCTGCTCTGCCGTTGAGCTATGCGCCCGTGAAGAGAGCGGGTAACCGGATTTGAACCGGTACTAGGACCTTGGAAGGGTCATGTGCTACCGTTACACCATACCCGCGTGTCGATCTATGACGAGTATATCATAAATCGTGTCGGGGTGACCGGATTTGAACCGATGACCTCTTCGTCCCAAACGAAGCGCGCTACCAGCTGCGCTACACCCCGATAGTGTATTGCTGTGATGATTATAGCATAAGACCCACGCGCGTAAACCGCTATTTCTTCTTTTTGAAAACTTCCAGCCAATGCGCGACCTCATTGGGCGAAACATAGGGGTGATCGGCGCTGCCCGCGTCCTCTTTCAGGATTTTGGCTTTGGCTTGGGTGGGCACTCGTGTGCCTCCGGCGGCACCTTGTAGCAACGGCACAAAATCAATGCTCTTGACGGTTTTCATCTTACGGGCAACCGCCGCCGCCAAAACTTCATTGTCGTTGGAGACAACGATCAGTTGGGCGGGGGTTTTGCACGCGAGGATGCGCTCCCGCATCACTCGGTCGGCGGTCGTGCGCGGGGAAGCGAAGACCACTTCGACGGGGCGCGTGGACAGCGTAGACCAGCCGCCGGGGATGCCGCCATCAAAGATGACGATGCAGGTTTTGCTCGTGCGGGCGCAAAAACCCATTAATTTCTGCACGAGTTTGGCTTCGTCGTGCGGGTCTTTCAAAGACAGATCGGGGAGTTGCCCGATCAGGTTATGTCCATCGATTAAATAGCCCATGATGCCCTGCGACTCGATCTTTACGCTATTTGTACGGAATAATTGCTTATTCTAACATTTTTTGATCGCAGTATGGATGAAAAATAAACGAATTTGAGTTGAGTATTTTAATCTGCGAGCCATTGCCGAATTTGTGCCGTCGCTGCGTCCGGCGCGATGCCATCGCGCGCCCAATCCCACGCCAGCGCGTGACCGCCCCCTACGCCCCGTGCATCGACCACCGCCGGACGCCACACTGTCAACACCTGCCGCCCAAACGGGGCATAACGGACGGGATCGCTCGGACCGAAGATCGCGACGGTGCGCGCCCCTGCCGCTGCCGCCAGATGAGTCATGCCCGTGTCGTTGCCGATATACAGCGCTGACCCCGCCGCCAATGCCGCAATCTGCCCAAAGGTGAGATCGGTGAAGGTGAGAGGGGGTGTTGCCAGTGCTGTCGCGACTGTCCTCACCAACGGCAGATCGCTGGGCGCACCGATGATCACGAGCGTTGCCTCAAGCTGTCGGGCTGTCGCTTGCGCCACTTGTGCCAGCAGTTCGGGGGGGTAGCGTTTGGCGTCAAAGGTCATGCCGGGGTTGCGTCCGCCGCCAGGATGCACGACGAGATAGTGCCCATGTCCCCCCAAAGCCGCTAAGCGCGCGGTCATGGTGGCACGGTCAGCGTCTAGCACGGGAAGGTTGGCGTAACACTCCGTCGTATCGATTTTGAGCGCGCGGGCGACATCGAGATAAATTTCTGCTTCATGACGCGGTTGATCGGGATTGACGGGGACACGCACGGTGTAGCCGAAACCGCGTCCGGCGCTGTCTAGCCCCGCTCGTTGAGGGATGCCGCTGAGCAGGGCGGCGACGCTCATCAAGGGGGAACGCACCAGCGACACCATCAAATCATAGCGTCCGGCGCGCAATTGACGCACAAGGCGCAGCATCCCGCCCGGTGTTTTAACGGGATTGGCGGCGGTGCCAGTATCGATTCGGGCGTTTAGGTGGGGGTGATGTGCCAATGCCGCAAGTGACCACCCCCCGACTGCCCAGTCGATCTGGGCGTCGGGATAGGCGCGTCGTAAGGCGCTTAAAAGCGCCGTGCCGAGGATGACATCGCCAATACAGCACGGCAGGACGATCACCACGCGGCGCGGCATCGCTCAGCGCCTAGTTCGGGGTGCGAAAAATACGCACGAAGCGATCTGGTTCATCGCCATAACTTTCGGAGTCCAATCGGGCGCGATGCGCAAGCTCGTGTTGACGGCGGCGAACGGGGGACGGCGCAGGGGGGAGGTCAATGGAACTGCTCAACCCGGCGCGCACCCGTAAAATCGCCTCTTCAGCCTCACGCATCGCTTCCCCAAAAGGGAGAGTCGCCTCTTCCGAGCCTCCCGTTTGATGGAAGATATCCATCAGGAAATTTTCCATCTGGGTGACAGTATTTGCCCGCAGCACATAAATCGGCGTCCCGCGTCGTTCGGCATCCACGATCAGCTTGGGGCGACGACGATAATTGTTCTTCAGCGTGACGATGGCGTCCGCCGCGCCGACATCATCGGTCATCGTCAACGGCAGATTCAAGCGCCGCGCCGATTGGTAGAGGCGGTTGCGGGCGACGGCATAGGCATAGACGGTCGTTGGCTTGAGTGTGGTAGGGTCGATGGACGGTAACGGGCCGGTTTTACCAGTCGGAACAGCGACACTATTGATCGCGAAACCCTCGGTCTCGCGCGGCGGGCGTCGTTCGCGTCCGTCGCGGTTATCGCGTCCGTCTCTTCCATCGCGCCCGTCGCGTCCGTTGGTATTGACGTTAGAACGTTCGGGTCGTTCGGTGCGTTCCGAGCGTTCTACGCGGTCGCCGCGCGTGTTGCGTTCGTTGATCGAGCGCACCTGGGGCGGGGGTGTTTCGATGATCACTTCACCATGTTCGTTACGATAGCGAATCTCGATGGGCAGGGCGCGGTCGCGCAACATCGCATCCACCGCCGTTGCGACATCTTCGTGAATCGTCATGCGGTCGCGCGTTTGTAATTCGATCAACACATCAAAGGTCGGTGGGGCGCGCCGCTCCAATACCGTTTTTTGGGTACCCCGTCGTCGTGCTTCATCGTCAGAAAGCGTGACCGCTTGAATCCCGCCGATCAAGTCCGAGAGGGTGGGGTTGAGCATCAGGTTATCGAGCGCATTGCCGTGCGCGGTGCCGATTAATTGGACGCCGCGTTCGGCGATGGTGCGGGCGGCGGTCGCTTCCAGTTCCCGCCCAATTTCGTCGATCACGATCACTTCGGGGTTGTGATTCTCCACCGCTTCGATCATGACCTCGTGTTGGCGTTCTGGATGCGAGACTTGCATCCGGCGCGCTTTGCCGACGGCAGGGTGCGGCACATCGCCATCCCCGCCAATTTCGTTGGAGGTATCCACGATGACCACGCGCCGATTTTCTGCCAAGACGCGGGCAGCTTCGCGCAGGGTCGTGGTTTTGCCGACACCCGGCGGACCTAAAATCAGGATACTTTGACCGCTTTCGATCAAGTCCTGAATGATTTCAATGGTGCCATAGACGGCGCGCCCGACGCGGCAGGTCAAGCCGACGACTTCGCCGCGACGGTTGCGAATCGCGCTGATGCGGTGCAGCGTGCGTTCCATGCCAGCGCGGTTATCCGCATCAAAATTGCCGATACTGGCGACGATATCATCCAGTTCGGCGCGTGTGACATCATGTTCAGAAAGGAGGATTTCGCCATTCACATAGCGTGCAGTGGGGATGCGCCCTAAATCGAGGACGACTTCCAATAAATCATCAATTCTGCCGATGGCGTCCAGCCGCGCGTTGATGTGCGCGGGGAGTACCCGTTTTAGTTCTTCAATATCATCTGTTATGCGTCGTTCCATACCAGCCCGAATTTTCTCCTGATGAAAGCAATGTGATCCTTGTCCTTGTCGGCGGGCGCACGCTTTGAGGAATGGCTTCTAACCCTTCGTAGGTGCGCGCAAATTGGGGATGACGTATCCCCACGGCGATATGCCGTACCATGACCGCCTGTGGTTTGACCGGTTCAAAACCAAGTGCTTCAAGCGCTGGTTCCAAGCCTTGTTGATAACGCCGTACACAGACATAAAGCGGTGTGCGGGCGGTACGGCGCGTTTTTGCCATGGTGTTGGCAAACGACACCACCCCTGCAAAGATACGCTTGACCTCTTGTCCGCTGAGTTCGGGACGAATGAACGGCATGATGTAGCCACCGTTACGCCCTTCGACAAAAGCAATGTGTGCTTGCAAACGCCCGTCCCGCCGATAGACCCAGCCGCCGCTGTCTGGCGAAGGTGCCGCGACAGGTTGGATCAAGGAGGGGATCACAGCGGCGTGCAGCGCGTTGATCTCGATCTCATCCTCACCGCGCAGGTCGTCCAAGGGCACTGGGACAATGGTGTTCAGTAAATCTTCATCCCCCGCCCATTGCCAAATTTCCTGACGGGCATACACCGCGAAATTGGCGGTGCGCAGGGTTTCGAACAGCGGACTATCGACATCGACTTCCGCCATTACCATATGGGCACCGCGTTTGCCCGCTTCAAAGGCAATCGCGTCCAACAAGTGCAGCAGGGGCGTGTCTTTCGAGCCTGGGGGTGGCGTGGGGGCGATAAACACCATTTGGGCAAGATGTCCTTCAGATCGCAATCTGAATTGCCCCATGGAGCGCTGATCCCCAACGCGCCCTACGAGGGTTGTGACCCCGCGTTGCGGGAGCAGATGGGACAAAATGACATTGGACGCCCCCATCGTTTCGCGGGTGCAGAGCAATTCGCTGTCAAGCACGATCCCATCTTCAGCCAACCGCCGGACTAACGGCAGATCGACCAAACGGGCTTCGTGAATTTCTGGCGGTTTCATCGTCATTGTATCGACCTTGTTCGCCCTTTGAACAGCAATTTCCTGTCCAGCGGTGCCAATACGTGATGCCCCCTCAAATAGGAAACATTACGACGGTCTTGAGTGCGCTCAATTGTTCGTACCATCGAATTTAATTCTACTCAGACTTCATGGGATTGGCAATCGTTTTCTCGGACAGTTTCACCGATTTCTTATTCCCCTGCCCAATAGTGAAAAATCTACCTATTGGCAAAAGAGAACAGCTACCAATGGTTATAACTGAGCCTATCAGGAATTTGTTCATTTTGTTTATCCTTGTAACTACACCCCTCACCCAAAGCGAAGCGGCAATCCCTCTCCATAAGCGAAGCGGCGGGGTGAAAGACTTTCTACCGCGTTTCTCCCCTTCTCCTCTTGTGGGAGAAGGGGTCGGGGGATGAGGGGTAGCTGTGTAGTTACTTATCCTTTTAGTTATAACACACAAAACCTAAGGGGGATTCAGGCAATGGCAAAAGACTATGCAGTTTTACCCGCCAACAAGGTGCGCCGTAGTGATCGCCAAATTGACGATCAAGGCTGGATGGTGGAATTTCTGGCGCGTTCCCCGGTGGCTTCGCTAGCGACCGTCTATGAAGGGCAACCGTTTATCAATACCAATCTCTTCGCTTATGATGCCGATGACCATGTGGTCTATCTGCATACCGCCCGTGTCGGACGTACCCGCGCTAATGTGGATGCCGATGCGAGCGTTTGTTTGAGCGTGATGGAGATGGGGCGTTTGTTGCCTGCCGACGAGGCGTTAGAATTCAGCGTCGAGTATGCGGGGGTCACAATTTTTGGGAAAGGCGTGATCGTGGAAGGCGCGGCGGCTGAGCATGGCTTACAACTGCTGATGGATAAATATTTCCCGCATTTGCGACCAGAGCGTGATTATCGCCCGATTCACCTCGATGAACTGGTGCGTACCTCGGTTTTTCGTATCGATATTGACACTTGGAGCGGCAAGCGCAAATCAGAAGCGGCGGACTTTCCCGGTGCTTTCCTCTATGGGCAGCAGTCGAGCGTGATCAAAGGGACCGAGGTGCCGTCGCTAATAGAGACACTGCCCCAACCACAAGGCAGCACCCAATGACACTCGCCGCTCGGACCGCCCGCCGCGAATTCCTGAGCGGTGTAGGCGACACCGTGCCGCTGATCATCGGCGCGATCCCATTCGGTATTATTTTTGGGGCGCTTGCCGTTACCAGTGGTTTATCGCCAGCAGCGGCGATAGGAATGTCGCTGTTCGTGTTTGCCGGTTCGTCACAGTTTATTGGCGTGAACTTGTTCGCGGCGGGCGCGGCTTTTCCGGTGATCATTTTGACAACCTTTGTCGTCAACCTGCGCCATGCCTTATATGCCGCGACGCTGGCTCCCCATGTGCGCCATTTGCCACAACGGTGGTTGGTGCCGCTTGGGTATTGGCTGACTGATGAAACCTTCGTTATTGTCGCCAAACGCTATGACGAGGACGACGATGCAACCCACAAACATTGGTACTATTTGGGGTCGGCATTGTCGATGTATCTGAATTGGCAAGTCTGCACCCTAATCGGCATCGTTGCGGGTGGGTCGATTGAGAATCCCGGACGGTGGGGGCTTGATTTTGCGATGATCGTCACCTTCACAGGGATGATCATCCCTGCCATCAAAACCCGTCCGGCGTTGGTGTCGGTGGTGGTGGCAGCAGCAACGGCAGTGATCGCGAACCCGCTGCCCAACAAATTGGGGTTGATCGTGGCGGCGTTGTGCGGCGTGGCGGCGGGTGTGATTGCTGAGAATGCGCAACCTAAACCGGAGGTGCAACCCCATGAATGAATGGTTGTTGATCTTCGGTATGGCGGTGGTTACGTTTGCGGTGCGCTATCCGGTGATGCTCTTGGTGGGCAAATTACCCTTGCCAGAACGGTTATTTCAGGCGTTGCGCTATGTGCCGCCGGCAGTTTTGGCGGCGATCATCGTGCCGGGCATGTTGATCCCCGATGGGCAGACCATTGATGCGTCACCCACCAATAGTTATCTGGTGGCGGGCATCGTCAGTGCTATTGTCGCATGGCGAACGGGCAATCTGTTGCTGACGATTGTCCTCGGCATGGGGTTCTTTTTAGTGTATCGCCTAATCTTGGGGCAAATTTAAGGATACTGAGGGAAGGATATAGGCATGGCTAAAAATGTCGCCATTTTGTTGTTTGATGAGGTTGAAGTCCTCGATTTTGCGGGTCCCTTTGAAGTGTTCGCCGTCACCGGCGGTGATCATGATGGGGATAAACCGTTCCGCGTGTATACCGTCGCTGAAGAAGCGCGCCCGATCCGTGCCCGCAATGGTTTGAGCGTCAATCCGGCGTATATGCTCGCAGATTGCCCCCAACCGGATATCATCGTGGTGCCCGGTGGGTTTGGGTCGCGCGCTGCCAAAGAACGTCCAGCGGTGTTGGCATGGGTGCGTGGGCACTTCGAGCGAGGGGAACTGACACTTTCGGTGTGTACAGGATCATTGATCTTGGGGCGGGCAGGCGTGTTAGATGGTTTGGCGGCGACGACCCATTGGACAACGTTTGATTTGCTGGCGGAGAACGCACCCCAGACCGAGATTCGACGTCAGGTGCGCTTTGTCGATAACGGACAAGTCGTCACCTCGGCGGGTATTTCGGCGGGCATTGATATGTCGCTGCACATCGTGGCGCGTCTGCTCGGTATCGAGACCGCCCGCGAAACAGCGCGTGAGATGGAATACGAGTGGCAGCACGCTGACGCCGAAGCGTAATTGGGCAAAATGTCAAGAAAAACGAGAAAGGTGCCGCCCAATAGTAAGAGTGGCACCCTTTTTGATGGAGGGTAAACGCTTGAATTACAGAAGTAGGGTTGCCCCTAATGGATGGCGTTAGAAACGGAAGTGGATGAAGATGCGCCCGAAGTTCTTGTCGTCTTTTTCGACGCGATGATACAGGGCGCGGATATGCTTTTGATCGAGAAAGCGTAGGACTTTCTTTTTGAGCGCGCCGCTCCCCTTACCGGGGATGATCTCGACCAATTCGATTTTCTTCGTGATGGCTTCCTGAACAATACGATTCAGTTCCACCTCGATTTTGTCGCCTTTGTTGTAAATATCGTGCAGATCGAGCTTTAATTTTGCCATAATCGTCTCATGCCCTCCGCAATCCATGACCCACTTTGTACTGTTGAGCATAACCCAAAGCCGGGCGAAATTAAATAGGAATCCTGCGCGGGACAAACGCAAAGACTAGTAGCTGCATCGAAAGGCTCGACCGCCTATTGGGAAAGGGGGGCATAATCGCCCACCATGCGGGGGAAATAGACAGTAAAGGTGCTGCCGATGCCGACTTCGCTTTCCACTGCGATTTTCCCATGATGCAGATCGACCAATTGCTTAACAATCGCTAAGCCTAACCCACTGCCACTGTTGCTCATGGTGCGAGCTTGTTCGACACGATAAAAACGGTTGAAGATAAATTGTATTTCGTTGGCGGGAATGCCAATACCCGTATCGCTGACCGAAAGTAGCACCTGTGCCTCGCTTATTTTGGCATGGATACGAATGGCACCTCCATTAGCCGTGTATTCAATCGCATTTTTAAGCAAGTTACGAATGATGGTCACAAATTCTTGTGCGCTGGCTTCGAGAATTATGGGTTCGGCGGGCTTGTCAAAGTTGAGCGTTTGCGATTTGGTCACTGCGCGTTGCCAAGCGGATTCCATCGCTACTTCGACCAAATAACGAATATCATGCGGTTTCATCTCTAGGGAAGACACGTTCTCGATCTTCACGATCTCCAGCATATCGACAATGATTTGTTCGAGCTGATTGCGGTGTTCGCCCAACATCCGGCACCGTTCGAGGGCTTTGTCCGTCAGTTGTTTCAATTTTTCGACATTGGTCGGTGCAGGGGCGAGCGCGATAGCCTCAATCTCTTGGATGTAGCGTTCCATTAAATACAGGGAGGTGCCTAGTGTTGATAACGGGGTACGGAGATCGTGCGAGGCATCACGGATGAAATTTTGGAGCGTTTCGCGCCGCATCCGTTCGCGCATCAAATCACCGGCTTCTTGCTCTGCTTGTTTTCGTTTGAGGGCGTTGGTGACGATAATCGGCAACAACTTCAAATACTGAAGTTCTGTATCCTTTGTCAAATAATCGTATGCCCCAGCCTTCATCGCTGCTACTGCCACAACTTCATTCCCAGCACCGGTGACCACGATCACGGGGATGTGCTGAACGCTCGCCAAAATATCGAAAGCGGTGCCATCGCTTAGGTGATAGTCGGAGATGATAATGTCAAACATTCTGCTGCTTAACGATATCACGGCTTCATGGATAGAATTAACGATCAAATAATCGTAGGGGAGTTTCTCCTCATCAACCAACCGACAAAAAGCCAATTGGTCGATACGATCATCTTCGATCACAAGCACAGATAATGGCATATTCATAAGATTTGTCCGCATCCCCAGCCAGTTAGACAGGATGTTCGTTGATTGTCCAATAGGCGACAAAGATTTTGATGATCGATACAAACGCGCTGTATGCAATGGGTTTCACGATATAGCTTGCTGCTGATAAGGCATAGGCTTGCTGAACATCTGAATCATAATTGGAAGTGCTCAATATCACCACAGGGATGCTGCGCAATTGATCATGCGATTTGATGATTCGAAGAAATTCAAATCCGCTCATCAATACCTGCGCCAATTATGCAGCAAGATGATAGCCGGTTTTTCATGACTTGGCTCGTGACTACTCAGGTATAGAAACAGAATAAAATAAACAGAGAGGCATGAAGACGTGAAAAAAAACAGGAAAATGCCCCTCGAAACGTGGATGTAGGGGCGGATTAGGCGCTTGTCAATCGTTCGTTACCATGAAAGTCCGCGCGCCGAATATCCGCCCATTTACCACCAACGGTCATTTCTCCCTTTATTACCGACCGTTTTTCAGCCTGAGCAGTTACCAAAATTCGTGAATTTGAGCCTAAGCCTATGGATAGGTGAATAAATACCCCTTCAGCGTATTTATTCCATCTACCCGTGCAGATCGCATTTTCCCCAGTCCTGTAGGGTTCATTATATGTTTCTTAGGTTCAAATTCACGCATTTTGAGCTTAATCCCATGAATAGGTGAATAAATACCCCTCAGCCATGCAATGGGGAGGGGGCGCTGACCGAAGGTCAGACGGGGTGGGGACAATCAAATCTGTGATTCACTGATACTGACAATCTCCATATGGTTTTCTCCGAAACGCCATGCCACGCTTGTGAGTTAACATGTTACTTGGTCTAGCAAAAAATTAGCCACATGGTGAGTATACACCCTGTTTATTTTCAGTTACGATCTCAATAAATGTGTTGATGTTAAAGAGTATAAGATGTCGCCCACAGATGCCCGAATTGTAGTTGAAACGATCACAACGGCTGATCCCGATGCCGAAAATATGATTCGGCGGGGTTTATCTCAATATAACCGCGAACAGGTTGGTAGTCGAGAGGTGACTCGGTTAACCGTCGTCGCACGCAATGATGATGGGGAAGTCGTGGGGGGATTGCTGGGCGAAAGCATTTGGAGTTGCCTACTGATTGAAACCCTATGGGTTGCTGATGGCTATCGTCACCAGCATTATGGGGAGACCTTATTGGCACAAGCCGAAGCCTTAAAGCGGGGATGTCAGTATGTGGTGTTGGAAACCTTTAGTTTTCAAGCACTCTCTTTTTATCAAAAACAGGGGTATAGCGTTTACGGTCAAATAGACGATTTTCCGCCCGGTCACACGCGCTATTCGCTGAAGAAAAACCTCGCGCTTATCCCCGTAACCGACACGTTGTACCAGTATTCTATGGATAATCTGATGGGGGTAACAGCGCTTGCCCCCCCAAATTCTATTGATCTCCTTTACCAGATCATGATCGACTTGCTCAATCGCCATAACGAGATGGATGTGTTGCAGACGATTGTGGAAAAAGCTGCCCTCTTGCTGGACGCGCCGTATGGCGCAATTATGCTCGTTGATGGAGATGAACTGGTCGTCAAAGCCTTTATCGACAATCAACCGGATTTGTTGGGGGATCGGGTGAACCGCGGACAGGCATTCGTCTCATGGCGTGCTTTCGATACCCGTCAACCGATTCTCATTGACAATTATTTTGCTTGGTCGGGCAAACGGGTCATTTACGATGGAGCGCAATTGCAAGCTGTCGCCGATTTTCCTATCCTTTTGGGCGATACCTGTTTGGGGGTTTTAGCAATGGGGCGCACGCAAATAGATGCCCCATTCACGAAACAACAGGTCACCCTAGGGCTTCAATTCGCCCAGTTGGTCGCTGTTGTTTTAGATAATATTCATTCCCACAATACAACTCTCCAAGAAATTGCTGAACGCAAACAAGCCGAGCAAGATAATCAAGCATTCTTGCTCGACATGAAAGCGTTGCAAGAACTGCATTTGGAATTGGGCAAGATCGAAGACCTCAATACGCTTTACAAACAGATTGTCGTGTTGGGGCAACAACATTTAGGGGTGGATCGCATTGGTTTGTTCTTGTTATCGCCCGATGAGAAAAAATTACTGGGGAGCTATGGGATCGATGTTGCGGGTGCAATTCGGGATGAGCGCTACTTTTCCGAAGCGATTAACGAGGATCACTGGACATTGGGAATTTTGGCAAATCCCAAGCATGTCCGCTTTTGGGCGGATGCCCCGATTTATGATAATGAACAAATTGTGGGCACAGGCTGGAAAGCCGCCGCCGCTTTGTGGAATGGGCACCATGCAGTCGGTTACTTGATTTGGGATACGTTCTTATCTCGTAAAGCCCCCCGCCCCTATGAAGTTGAATTGATCTCCATCGTTGGCAGCATGTTCGGACATCTGATTGAACGTAAGCAGGACGAAGAACGCATCTTGCGACAAAATCAGGATTTGGTGAAAGCCAATTACGAGATCGCTGTCGCTCGCAAACAAGCGGAAGCCGCCAATAAACTGAAGAGCCAATTCCTTGCCACCATGTCGCATGAACTGCGCACGCCGTTGAACGCTATCATCGGTTATGCCCAGTTGTGTGCGGCGGGCATGGTGGGCGAGATGACCGAACAACAAGTCAATTTCCAAGAACGAATCTTGGCGAACGGTCAACATCTGCTCCAATTGATCAACACAGTGCTGGATATCTCAAAAATTGAAGCTGGTCGCTTGGAGATGGTGGAAAAGTTGTTCGATCTGCAGGCTTTCTTCAGCGAAATCAAAATGCAAACGCAAAGGTTGGCGACGAGCAAACAGATCGCCTACAGCATCAGCATTGATCCGCAGTTGCCACAAAAGGTGATGGCAGATAACGCGCGTCTCAAGCAAATCATCATCAATTTGGTCTCGAATGCCATTAAATTTACGGACACAGGAGCGGTCAACGTCGCTGTGACTCGTGTCAATGCGGCTGCTTGGCGTATTTTGGTCACGGATACCGGCGTTGGCATTCCCTCCCATATGCTCCAAACTATTTTTGATGAATTTCGTCAGGGGGATGCCGGAATTCATCGTGGCGGGACGGGGCTAGGCTTAGCCATTGTGCGCAATCTTACCCTGATGGTGGGGGGGATTATTCAAGTTCAAAGCAAAGTCGGACAAGGGAGTACCTTTATTCTGAATTTGCCGCTGGTGGAAGAAGTTGGACATTCACAAATTGCTAACACTACGAAAGCATAAGATGGTGAGCATTTCGCCAAACCCAACGCAAAAGAAAAAATACGACTGGCGCATTTTGGTGGTGGATGATACGCCCGATAATTTGGACGTGGCAAAAGCAGCGCTCCAATTTCATGGGATCGATGTCCAAGTAGCGACCAGCGGTGAAGAAGGCTTGCGCATGTTGCAAGACTTTTCCCCCGCGGCACTTCTCCTCGATATTCGAATGCCAACCATGGATGGTTGGGCAGTGTTGAAATCGATTCGGGCGAATCCCGCTACCGCCCACATCGCCATCATTGCGATTACAGCATATGCCATGATGGGTGACGAGGAAGCGATCTTGGCGGGTGGTTTTGACGGCTACATCCCCAAACCGATTGATGTGCTGAAGTTTGCCGATCAGATTAACAATATTCTTGAAGCAACTCACCTAACGAAGTAATTAGGAATTTGTAATCATGAGTTATACCGAATGGAAGATCATTGTGGTCGAAGATACCTTCGACGATCAGCAAGTCATTTCGTATATGTTACAACATTATGGGATCGAGGTTTTTATCGCCCACAATGGCGATGAGTGTTTGCAACTTTTGCAGGATGTAGAACCCACCTTAATCGTGACTGATTTGGCGATGCCCCAACGGGATGGTTGGCAAACGTTGGTGTTGCTACGGTCTAATGCTAAGACAGCCCATATCCCAGTGGTGGCGATTACGGCTTATCACAATGCTGAAGTCGCCGAAGATGCAATGCGGATGGGCTTTGATGGCTATTTTCAGAAACCTTTGAATCCGCAGACTTTTGTGAGCCGGCTTGATGCCATTTTGGGATTAAACGCATGAATCATCTAAATGCTTTACCACCTGTTATGACCGATGCGACAAACAGTGCTAAAAGGCAATCTATCATGAAACGTGTCCTCATCGCCGAAGATAATATGGATTTGCGCATCATTTTTGCGCACGCTTTTAATAAGGAACGGTTTGAAGTCATCACGGCGGTAGATGGTCAGGAGGCGTTGGATCTTCTGGATGCGAGCGCCCCTGATATTGCGATTTTGGATGTCGATATGCCTAAGATTTCGGGCTTGCAGGTGTTAGCAAAAATTCGCCAGAAGCCGCATATGAGCACGATGAAAGTGATTATTCTCACGGGGAATATGATGGCGCGTCATGTCCCCGGTGCTGATGAAGCGGATCTCTTCTTGGTGAAGCCGGTCAACATTCACGAATTGGTGACGATGGCGGATCGCCTTATCAAAAGTAGTCAGCGGGCTTAAGTGAAGCGCAACATGCGCTGCGGCAAGGGCATGTCAAAAGTTAGCAGGGGAACGGCAGACTTGAAAAGCACCCATTGGGGTGTTTTTCGTGTTGGCGTAGCACTCAAAAAATAGGATTAGGGGCTTCATTTCTTCATTTAGGGGTGTTGACAATCCACGAAGAGGCGGTTATCCTGTTGTAATGGTAGTAACCATTCTACTCAAATACCACATAGGTGCTTCATGAATACCCTCATCATCGGCGCAGGAACGGCAGGTCTGGCGGCTGCGCGCGATTTAAGCCAGATGGGCGAATCAGTCATCGTGCTGGAAGCTCGTAATCGCATCGGCGGACGTGTCCACACGGATCATACGTTTGCGGGTGTCCCCACTGAATTCGGCGCAGAACTGATTCACGGTGATTTCGCGCCTACTTGACTGCTTGTCCGAGAATTCGGACTTCGCACCACACACTGGACAAAAACAACTGACTCGCTGGTTCATCTCGCAGACGGCAGTTTGCGCACGATGGCGGAAGCGCGCCGTCTCTACCCCGACTTTGAACTGACGCGCTCGTGGGCATTGCCCACCCCGCCGGATGCCACCGAGGATGTCTCGTTTGAAGCATACCTGCGGCACACCGGCTTCAGCGACGATCAGCTTTATTACACCCGCCGCTCGTGGGGCAATGCCGCCTGTGAAGATATTTCTCGAATCAGCGCTCAAGCCTCGTATGACGATATCACCGACGAGAGCGCGGGCAACGGCGATTTTCGCATCCATGAGGGCTATAACCGCATTCACGAAGGTTTGGCGGCGGGTATCGATATTCGGCTAGAGTCGGTCGTGGCGGCGATTGCGTGGCAGCAACAGCCCATACAAGTCACGCTGATCGATGGCACCGTCTATGAAGCGGATCGGGTGATTGTGACCTTGCCGCTCGGCGTGTTGCAAGCGGAACGGGTGCAATTTACCCCCGCCTTGCCCGCTTGGAAAAGCGACGCCATCCAACGCCTCATTATGGGACCCGCCATCAAGATGATTTACCGCTTCGATACGCCCGTCCTACCAGAAGGTATGATGGCGCTCTACAGCGCGCAAAACCCGCCGATGTGGTGGTCGCCCAGCGCCGGACGCCAAGATACCCAAGCCCACACCATGACGGCATTTGTCACTGGCGATTGGGCGCGCGAATTATTGGCATTGGGCGAGGCAGAAGCGTTGCAAGTAGGTCTACGGACACTTCAGGCAGAACTCGGTCGGGAAATACCCGCCCCGGTGGATGCCTGTTTAGTCAATTGGGTCACCGACCCGTATGCACTTGGTGGGTACAGCGTCGTCCCTGTGGGCGGACGCGAACTGCGGGCGATATTGGCGCAACCCATCGAAGATCGCCTGTTTTGGGCGGGCGAAGCGACGGCATTTAACCCTTGGGCGGCAACCGTGCATGGGGCATATGCCAGCGGGCGACGGGCGGCGGCGGAAGTTGTCGCTTCTAAAAGTAGTGATGGTCATTCGTAAAAGTTTATTGCAGAGCAACACAATTAAAGGCAAAAGGGAAGAAATTCCATGATCGCGCAGATACACTCAAATCACGAGAGCCGACATACGGACAGTATCCGTGTTCTCCCGGCGACCCATGAGCGGTCGGTCGAATTACAACAACTCGCAATGCTGGCATATGAGGTCTCGCCGCAACTGGCGGCACGCTATTGGAGCACCAAGATGTTCCGAGCGCGTAATGAGACCTTCCCCGAAGGGCAATGGATGGCGGTGGATACCACCACTGGCAAAGTTATCGGCTACACCTCTGGGATGCGTTTCGACTTTGATCGCAATGCGCCGCTCCTAGAGACTTGGGAGCGTACCACCGGGTATGGCTGACTGACCACGCACTCCCCCAAAGGGCAGTGGATGTATGGGGTCGAGTCGTTTGTCCATCCTGACTATCAAGGCGCAGGCGTAGGCAGTGCCCTGTTGAAGGCACGCTTTGAAACCGCCCACAAAGTGAACGTGGTTGGTCTGGTGGCTGGCAGCCTCATCGCGGGTTATCACGCGGTCGCCCATGAAGTGAGCGCCGAGGTGTACGTCCAAGATGTGATCGCCGGACGCCGCTTTGACCTCAACTTAAGTAAACAACTCCGCAAGGGTTTCAAAGTGCGCAACCTGATCCCGGAATATACCGAGGATGCCCGTTCCCTCAATTGGGGTGTGGCGATCTTGTGGGAAAATCCCGAATATGACCCGTCAAAAGCCGCCATCAACAAAATGACACCGAGCTATTTTGAGGCGGGGCGCATCGGTAACCGAGCGGCAAGTCACCATGCTGGACATAACGCGGTCGCAGGTTGCTAAAGCCTCGTCCGCTTCACAGCAAATCAATCGAAAAATGGAAACACCCCCATCGGGGGCTGAGAGAAGCATATGGGTCAACAGGCAGTTTGGAAACCTGAAGTCGGGGCGATGGGCGGCATGAACATGATTATGATTTTGTCGAGCCTCCCCGAATATGCGCAGGGCATGGAAGATTTGATGCACGTTGCCTATGGCACCACCCGCGCCAACCCCGATGACGTGTTCACGGCGGCGATGTTTCGGCACCATATAAAAACCTTCCCCGGCGGGCAATTTATTGCCTTGGATGGGGATCGCGTGGTGGGGCTGACCGCCAGTATGCGCATCGACTATGATCCGGCAAAACCGCTGTTGGAGCCATGGTGGCAACTGGTCGGCGAGGGCTGGTTGCGTCATCAACCGGCAGGTGAATGGCTGTATGGCGTCGAAAGCGTGGTGCATCCTTCTTATCGCAGCAAGGGTATTGGCAGTCAATTGATGGATGCCCGTTTCCGCACGGCGCAAAAGCTGAATTTGCGGGGGATGATCGCCGGCAGTTCGATTGCCAGCTACCACACGGTGCCCGAATCGGTGACGCCGGAAGCGTATTTGCAAGGCGTGATCGAAGAGCGCTATTTCGATGTCAACTTGTCCAAACAGATCAAAAAAGGGTTCCGCCCCGGCGCGTTGATCCCCAATTATTTGGAGGATGCCGAGTGCCGGGGATGGGGTGTCACGATTATTTGGGACCATCCTGAGTATGATTCTGAGCGCCCCATTGGATAGCCAGAACCGCTAAAGACAAAAACTGAACAAGAAGGCACGAAGCCACGAAGAAAAGAGCGTATTCTTCTTCGGGTTTTTGTGCCTTCTTGCTTAATTTGTTGTAACTACACACCCCTCACCCTAAATCCCTCTCCATAAGCGAAGCGGCGGGGCGAGGGACTTTCTACTGCGTTTCTCCCCTTCTCCTCTTGTGGGAGAAGGGGTCGGGGGATGAGGGGTAGCTGTG
>Ga0209181_10005457_pt1 | contig 18312 bp, 17 predicted proteins | sample MAT05_FD_187208 | JGI IMG/M metagenome (GOLD analysis project Ga0209181, IMG submission 187208) | Freshwater microbial communities from Lake Fryxell liftoff mats and glacier meltwater in Antarctica - MAT-05 (SPAdes) (version 2) | ecosystem: Environmental > Aquatic > Freshwater > Ice > Liftoff...
CTGCATTGGTTTGATAAACTAAAAGGCCTGGTATAGGTGTAGGTATAGCCCGTCGCTGAACAGCAGTCATTCTGGGTATCAGCAGGCCTTTGGTGGTGCTGCTTAAATCTAACAATGCACTTGCATCAGGCGTATTGGTACCAATCCCTACGCTTTGGGCGTGTAAGAATTGTGCAGAGATAAATACCCATAAAAAAATCAGTAACTTTTTCATATCGAGTTAATTTTTAATTGAACTCAAAATTGAAAAAATAAAAACAAGTTTGCAATACCGAGAAAGGGTGAGGTAATCTGGTTGGTAGGCACAGTCTTGATTTAATAAATAAGTGCTAAAACAATAATAAAATTCAAAAAGCGCCATTTAAAATATCAGTACCCAATGTAGCAAATTTCCGAAATCAGGTTTAAAAGCAACATAATCATAAGCCTTGTAGCAGATAACAATTTCTTTTCATTTTTGATACCTAAAAACTATTTAACCGTCATATTCTATATCAGTGGCAACAGCTTTGACCGGAACTTTACATTGTAATAAGTAAAATTATAACCACTGCGTTTTTCGATATTAAATCTTTCGGCTATAGCGTGTACTTTATTTTCCTGAAAACGTTTTCTATCTGCATTTTTAGAACGATCATTATGGTAATTGCAGGGGCCTGTCACCACAATAATAATGGCTAAATCTAAATAAGATTTATGTAAATATTTGTTAGTCCTTTCCGTTTATATTGATACCCCATTGCAAAAAATAAATTTATTAACTTATGGGAATTAGTTAAAATCGCGGCCCTGTTTGGTTCCATGTTACTCCACCACAATAAGTATAAAGTGAGTTCTTCCACTTTTTCCAACAGTTGTTTGTTGGTATTTCCTAAATCTATACCGTTAGCTTTTACTTCATCAGCAAGTGCAAAACCCGGTAAACGCTTATGGTGTTTATATAGTTTTTCAGTTCATCCATTGGCATTAATTTGTAGTCTTTATCAAACACATAATCTGGCCAGTCAGCATCCATTAGTACCCTTACTTCTTCACTCATTATTTTTCCATTTACACTTAGTCTGTATCCATTGGCTACTTTGTATGCCGTGCCTATTGTTACATTGCCTGCACTATCTACCCACATACGGTCGCTACCATTGCTACGGATCATAAATTTTCCATTGTATAGAGTTGGTGCCTATTTTTAAATCATTATTTATTAATTGGATGAACGTTTTTTTTACAGGGGCTACAGCACCTATTCCTCCGCTATAAAATTGTATGGTAGCTTCTTCATTAAGATTACCACTGTTGATAGCTATTTCATCTATACCGGTGGTGCCACGCACATGAAGTCTTGCTAGTGGATCGGGAGTACCTATGCCTGCATTATTACTAGTGTTTAAGGTAATTCCATTGGCAAAATCATTACCCATTCTTAGCCGCATAAAATTTGTAAAATTCAAGGTATCCACATATTCTATCTTACCTAATGCAGACCCATCAGAGCGTATAAAACTTATGCCAGGTAAATATCTCTGCACAGTATTAGTGGCAGTACCGGTTTCAAATTTTAAAAATCAACCAGTGCCAGTTAGTCTCATTGAACCATCTACATCTACTTTATCTAGTGGGTTGGCTATACCAATACCTACATTTTGTGCATATAAAAAAGTACAGTTAGTTATAGCAAATAAAATGAATAAACTCTTTTTCATATTGTTGTTTTGTAAGAATGAAATATTTAAATAGTAATTTTCAATTAAAAATATTCAGAGGGTCTAAAACGATAAAATTGAAATCGGCGTTTGTTAAAGCACCCGTTAATGGATTGGTTATTTCTATTTTGATCTTTACCCCGCAGCAGATATAAACGGCTGAAGCAGTAAGTGGTAAAGAGCCTGCTACCGTAACTAGAATTGACGCTCTACCACTTACTCTTGCAGAAAAAGAATGCACTTCATAGGTTCCCGTTCCTGTATTTAAAATGGTTCCGTTTGTGCTCATCCACACCTGAGAGTTATTGCCATATACCTTTCCAAAGAGTATGGGCAACATATTTTCTGTAGGGCCTATTTGTCGGGCTACTTTCATTCCAGTGCTTATGTTACCGCCATTGCCGCCTATCAATACTTTAAAGCCTGATGAGGTATCTATAGAAATAATGTCGGTACCATCCATTCTAATAATAGTTTTACCGGCGGTATTGCCGCTATTGGTGCCAAGACGTAAGTCTTCTCCATTTGCTTGTATAAAACCTTTATTTACCCCGCTACTTTTGAGTTGTACAATAGGAGTTGCATCATCTACCAGCACCGAAGATTGTGTAATGATATTACCGGATATGGTTGCAGAACCTGCTATACTAACATTACCACTAGTCATTAAATTAACTCCTTTTAAAATATTTACAGCTTTTACATCATCATTTGCAAGTAGCAAACTACGGGCATTAATGTTTCCATTTACTTCTAGTCTATTATCTGGAGAGGTAGTGCCAATGCCCACACTATCGAAGGAGTAAATATATTTTGTGTTTGGAGTAGATGACCTCAACCAATTGGTGCTATTAAGGAGGTATCTCCATAAACCATCAACATACAAGTACGTTCGGTCAAAAGTAGTATCGTAAGCCATCAATGCCTCGGCAGGACTGTTTATGCTAAGTCGCCCAAATTGTGTTAGCCTGGGCATGAGCAAGCCTCTGTTGGTCTTGCTCATATCTACTACCGCATTGGCATTAACAGCAGCAGTTCCAATACCAACGCCTGTTTGTGTAAAAGCAACACCTACATTTAAAACCAATAAAAAAGATAATTGTATTTTTTTCATAAAGTATAACTTATAACAAAGGGTCGTTTAACACGTATGTAAATGCACAATCTACAGGGGTACCTGTTCGGCTGTAGGTTTCTACTTTAAATTTACCTGCACTTACATAAGTGGCTGTACATATTCTACCTGCCTCCGACGGGGTTGCTACAATTGCGCTGTTGGCTGTTATTCCAAAGGAGCAGGTAATTTCATATTTGCCAGTTCCTACTTTTTCCCAACCGCTAATACCAAAAAATGGGGATATCCATCCATTGCTACTACCATCAGCAGGTACCAGCCCCATCATAACCGGCAACATATTTATGTTAGGCGCAGCAAATCGGCAAAGTTTCCATCCTATAGTAACGTAGCCTTCTTGAACTGAATAGTTAAGTAGGTTGATATTTGCCTCTCGGTCTATGGTCATCACATCTGCATTATCCATTCTAAATATTACATCACCAGTTAGATTGCCGCTATTGGTGCCAAACCGAAAATCATTGCCGGCAATTTGAAAAAATCCTTTCTTTACTGAAAGGCTTTGTAGCTGTACAGTTGCATTTGGATCATCTAAATTTAAATCGCTGTAGGTTCTAATAATACCTTCTGCTGTAGTTTCGGCACCTACAATGGCATTGCCCGTTGTGGTAAGATTTGCTGCCGTGATATTACTGCCTGCATCAATATTATTATCCGCTATTACATTTCCCCTTGCTTGTATTCTCCCATTTACATCTAACTTTTCTATAGGGGCAGATACGCCTATTCCAATACTATTTGCGGAGCTATAGATCCAATTTCGGGTGTCGGCTTGTGTCCAACTTTCATTGGTAAGCATAAATCGCCATTCACCCTCTTGAAATTGATACAGCCTATGCGATGTGCTGTCGTATACCAACAATCCGTTTGTAGGGTTTGGTATGGCAAGCCTGGCCGACTGAGTTAATCTTGGTACCAAAAAACCTTTGTTATTGCTGGAAATATCCAACATCGCACTGCTGTGTGGAATTGCGGTACCAATACCAATTCTGGTTTGTGCCGTGAGTAATTGAGTAGTAAAAAGCAATAGTAAGAGTAATATTTTTGCATTCATTATAATTAGTTTAAAGGGTCATTGATCATAAAATAAAAATCGTTGTTTACCGGATTACCAGACAAACTAAAAATTTCGATTCTAAATTTTGCATTGCCTATGTATCTGCCAATGCATATCCGAGGTACTATGCCAGTGGAGGTTACTATAATAACTCCAAAGTCAGACATATCGGCTCTGTTGGTATCAATTTCATAAACGCCGGTGCTTATTCTTAAAGAGCTACCCGATTGCGGCCACATGGCTGCTCCAAAGCCATCGCTAAAAATGCGACCATAAAGTATTGGGAGGGAATTTGTATTTGCAGTGACGCTATAACTTCTTATCACCCTATTCCCTATCACCATTTTTCCTGTTTCTCTATTTGCAAAAAGGCCTTTTATTAAGGTTAGGTTAGATACCTTATCAATGGTAACCACATCGTCGCCATTCATTCGTATAACGGTTTTGCCTACATTGCTGGTATTGGTTCCTAATCGCAAGTCGTTTCCATTACGTTGAAAAAAAGCTTTATTAACACCGTTGTTTCTGAGTTGAAGTGTGGCAGTTGTGTTGTCAATTATTGCATTGCTGCCGCCATTTATATTTCCCGATACATTTATTAATCCATCAGCAGATAAGTTGTTTGTGGCTAGCAGTGTTCCGGCTTCTGCATTGCCTGTTGCAGTAATCGAGGATGCTACATTAATACTTTGCGTAGCATGTATATTTCCATTTACATCTAACCTGTGCTGCGGCACCGAAGTGCCTATGCCAATACTGTCAGTAAGGTTGTATAAATTGTTAGCCGTGCTTGATTGCACCCAAATATCGCTGTTGATAATATACCTCCAAATACCAAGCTGGTATTGGTAAAAACGTTGAAAAGTAGTATCGTAAACCATTAGCCCCTCGGCTGGGTTGGATATGGCCAGCCTCGCAGATTGTGAAACCAAGGGTGGTAGAAATCCTTTATTGGTACTGGTTATATCAAGTGCAGCACTGTTGTGGGGGTTGTTGGTGCCAATACCTACACTTTGCGCATGTACACCTTGTAAAGAAAGTAATAAGCCAAAGAAGAAAACAACGCTTTTGAACATGATTCATTTTTATTAAGTTCAAAATTGACAAAATTAAAACAGCGCTGCAATACCGAGAAAGGGTGAGTGGCTATATCGATAAACAGTGATACGCCATTTACAAGAGTGTTACCTGGTTGGTAACCTCGGCCACCGTTACATCATCTATAAATAAGTAGGTAAATGGGCCGCCATAAATTATTGGCTCACCGGAGTTTCCGATGGTGATAAACGTTTAAGGTTTGTCAGCATACACGATTCCACAGACATTTCTCCAGCTATTTTCTTCGGTTATTGGTTGGTTGGGTGTGGTGGCAATATGTGGAACAATATTTTGTCCAATTGCATACTTGTAAGCCCAGCACTACTACCGGAAAATAACTGGTATCTACCTCCGTTTAATACTTGTTCAGGAACCACAGCAATATTCGTATCGGGGGGCTATAAAGCTGTACCATAAATCACGGGCCGTACCGCTTAAATTTCCTGAACAACCAGGTATGGTGGATGCCACCGGATTAGCCTAAAAATGCCACCGCAAAGCAGAATCACTTAACTGACCGGTATTCCCTATTGGCAAAGGCATGGCGCCGCTGCATACATCATTTGGATACACAAACCGGGCATTCGCCCTATACACACCGGAAATAAAAAGCAGGCAAAACAGTAGTAAAATATTTTTAATTTTCTGTGTTTTATGTTAACTCAAAAATGTTGAATAATGCAGCGGCGGGCAATACCAAAATAGGGGGAAAAGAATTGCTTTTTAGAAAACCCTTAATAATTTGTATTATATTGTTATTGCTCTTACTCCCGCAATTGCGGTATAAAGAATGATTAATTATATTTCCATCTTTGTTGAAATTTTTTTATGAAACCGATTAGAGTCACCATATTTGAAGACAACAAGCACCTGCGGGAAAGCTTGTATTATCTCATAAGCGGAACAGAAGGTTTTGCCTGCTCGGATGCTTTTGAAAATTGCAACGATCTTGTTTTTCAATTGGAAAGATCTTTGCCGGACGTGGTGCTGATGGATATTGAAATGCCGGGTATGAACGGGATAGAAGCCGTTAAGATTATCAAACAAAAATTTCCACACATACAGATATTAATGCAAACTGTTTTTCATGATGATGATAATATTTTTAATGCAGTATGTGCCGGCGCATCGGGATATATTTTAAAAACAACTTCTCCCGAAGGATATATAGAAGCCATTAAAGATGTGTACAACGGTGGAAGCCCTATGACGGGCTCTGTTGCAAGGAGAGTACTGGAATTGTTCCAACACAACATTACCCCAAAAGCAAATACCGATTACCAGCTTACGCCAAAAGAAAAAGAAATTTTACAGCAATTAATAAAAGGTAAAAGTTATAAAATGATTGCAGATGCGCTCGGTAGTTCTTATGAAACAGTAAGAACCCACATGAAAAATATTTATGCCAAACTACACGTAAACAGCAATACAGAAGCGGTGCTAAAAGTGTTGCAGGAAAAGATTGTATGAAAATTATAAAGACAATTTTATTTTTATTTTTTCTCGGCAACAGTGTTCATGGACAAAACAATGTCCTCGATTCTTTACAGTATCTTTTAAGCCGCACTATAAATGATACGGCCCGAATTAGTATTTATGTAGAAAAAACCTATGCTGCAGAAGATACCACGGCAGTGTTGTATAGTGATACTGCTATCAGGCTTATCAACGCCCTGCTGCCAAAAGCAAGCGGCCAAACCACCATTGATCTTCAACGTTATTTTTCCAATGCTTTTTATTACCGGTCCACATTCTTTGCTAATGCAGAAGCATACGACTCTGCATTGCACTATTTAGACAGGGCTATGGCAAAAGCCCTGTTGGTAAAAGACAGGCTGCAGGAGGCAAGAATTCTCAACGACATGGGTGTGTGTTTTTACCGTAAAAATGAAGTGGAAAAATCCATTGATTACTTATCAAAAAGTCTCGCTATCAGGGAGGGACTTAATGACGATGAACAACTTCGCAACGCCTATAATAACACTGCTTTTATTTATAAAGAAACCGGGCTCATCAATCAGTCCCTGGAACTAAACTTTAAAGCCCTGGCACTGGCAGAACGGGATAAAGATAATGGATCCACAGCATTGTCTTTTAATAATATCGGGCAGTTGTATCATAAGTATTTAAAAGATCCTGCCAGAGCGCTGGAATACTATAAAAAGGGCTTGGCTATTTCCGAAAAAGTTGGAGATAAAAAAGGGGTAAGTCTTGTAAAAAACAACATTGGTGCCCTGTATGCAGAGATGAATAATTACAAAGAAGCTATTACCTGGTACTCTCAGAGCCTGCAACTGAGGCGGGAAATCAATTACAAATTTGGCATCATTAATACCCTCAGTAGCCTGGCATACAATTATCTCAAACAGGGTGGTTACAGCAATGCCAGCAATGCATTAGCCGAGGCCGCACAAATGAATGAAATATTACACAACCAAAATCTACAAACGTCTATACACCGCAACTACGCTGAACTCTACCAGGCTCTCGGTAATAACGATAGTGCCCTGTATCATGCAAACCTGGCGCACAGCCTCAATCTTGCCATGGCCAATCCTTTAAATATTTCCAGTTCGTCCTTATTGCTTTCGGGGCTGTATGAAAAAAACGGAAACTACCAGGCTTCTCTTAATTTTTATAAGCTGTATAAAAAAATGCAGGATAGTATTTCAAACGATGATCTGCAAAAGGCAGGCATAAAAAGTAATATAGAATACCAATACCTTAAAAAGAAAAATGAGACGGATAAAATACATAGTGAGCAATTGGCCAGAAAAAATTTATTCAGTTGGTTATTCATCTTTTTATTTGCAGCGTCTGTTGTAATTGGCTTCGGTTTATACAAAAGATACCGGCTTAAACAACAATTAAAAGAAGTAGAGATAAGAAATAAAATTGCTGCAGATCTTCACGATGATGTGGGTAGTACATTAAGCAGTATTCGCATGTATAGTGATATCGTAAAACAACAACCCAATCAAACGGGTACTTCCATACAATTGCTCGACAAGATTAGCAGCAACAGCAAGGAAACCATAGAGAATATGAGTGATATTGTTTGGATGATTAAGCCCGGCAATGACGATTTTGCCAACATTGAAGACCGCATGCTCAATTTTGCTAACGAACTTTGTACCCCTGCAGGCATCAATTTTGAAATGAATAAAAATAATATGCTTAATGGTTTAAAAATCCCCATGAAGCAGCGCAGGGATATCTACCTTATTTTTAAAGAAGCAATTAACAACGCTGTTAAATATTCCAAATGCCATTTTATTCGTACTGCTATTCAGTTAGACAAAAGTATACTTACCATGCATATAAGTGATGATGGCAATGGTTTTGATATGGCCCATGTAAAAAATGGAAATGGCCTTTCCAACATGCAAAAACGTGCGGCCGCTCATAAGGGTAGCTGCAAAGTGCACTCCAAAGAAGGGGAAGGCACCGAAATAGAAATCGTATTCAATCTTTAATAAGCATATTTCTATTAGCCGTTGCTAAAATATATTGTAGGTTTTGTCCTGCATGTGCTGACTTCGATACCGGGTGTTCCTCATGCTTATTTAATTACAAGCAGCTACCTCAGCAAAATCTAAAGATTACCTGGGGATTAAAAATGGTAAATCATCCAATCTATTATTATGCGATTGTGACGCTCAATCCTTAATATAAACATGGGTATAAAAAGTATGAAATCTGCAGTCGGGCGCAAGATGCAAAATTAAGTTTGAGAAATCCTTGGTATATTGTAAGTATAAACCTGCATTATTTATAGTATTAAAGCGAATGTTACCTTCAAAACCCGCATTTTTTTTATATCAATATTTTTTAATCCTGCTGTACTTTTTATTAGTGAGCCAGGGTGCTGTTTTTTGCCAGCCTAAGCAGATAGTTTTTAAGCATTATGGAGTTGAACAGGGCTTTACTTCCAACGAAGCTGCGGATATAGTACGAACAACGGAAGGATTAATCTGGATTAGTACGGCGGACGGTTTGGCAAGATTTGATAGCGAAAACTTTAGGTTTTATCAACACAATCAAAAGGATACAAATTCTATTATCAGTAATTATTGCAGGTCGTTAGAAGTTGATAAAAGGAACCGGATATGGATTGCAGCAGATAATGACCTGGATATTTTTGATCCGGCTACAGAAATATTTACACATGTAAAAAAGCAGGGGAAAAGAGATGGGAGTACACACGTGGAACCCAAAGCTTTTTATTATGACAATGCCAAAGACATTATGTGGGTGGCTACTTTAAAAGGATTGTATTTTAGTAAAGCAGGTTCGGTTAAATTGGAAAGCGCCTCTAAATTTAGCAGGGATACCATCATTGGTACAAAGCCAATTCTTACTATAACACCCGACGGGAGTGGCGGGCTTTGGTTGACAAGTAAACATCAAATAATCAGACTCAACACCAAAACGGGGGCAACAGAAAATTATATAATTCCGGTCTTTGTAAGCGGAAGGAAAAATGAAGGAAATATACATGTTATCAGCACCTACCTTGATCAAAAGAAAACATTATGGCTTGGAACTTTTACATCAGGTCTTTTCTCTTTCAATACGATCACTAAAACATTTAGGCAATATACTTACCGGGATGTTACAAAAGAGGAGAACACTATTTTTTCCATTAAACAATCTGGGCTACCCGGGCAGGAAAATATACTCTTTTGTTCCGTTGCAGGAGCAGGGCTCACCGCCTTCAATACCAGCACTCAACAATTTACTACTTATCATTCCGGCATTTACAACAGTGCATTGGGCATAATGGGTGATGCTTACGGACTCAGTTGTTATGATAACAAAATGTGGATTGGCTCCAGTACAGGTCTGCATTGTTACGATTATAGTTTGCAATTATTTGAAAAAAAAGATATCAGCATTATTGCAGATGGGGCCACTCTATTACCTACGCAGATCATGAGTATAGAAAGAAATGCGGAGGGGAAAGACGAGCGGCTGTGGCTTAACATTCCGTATAAAGGTGCTTACTTATACGATCTTGTTTATGATAAAATAATGCCTGTACCCGCAAAGATTAGGAAATATACAGCCGTAGAAGCCGGGCTGTTTTCAATGTACATTGACCATAAAAATATATTGTGGTTGAGTACCAATAAATACGGGTTAGTTGGCTACAACATTAAGCAGGATATTATCATAGCTGCTGAGAAAAAACTTTTTTATAATTACCGGCAGTGGGTTCATCAATTTTTTGAAGACAGCCAATACAAACTTTGGTTATGTACATTCAACGGCTTGTTTGTAATGGACACCGGCAATCAAAATGCAATACCGGTTACTGCGGTAAATGATTTGATTAAAAGCAATAATATTTCCAATAAAATTGTATCTGTAACAGAAGATGAGTATGGTAAAATATGGATCACCGCTGATTATTCTGATAAAAAGAATGCCGGTATTATTAAACTGGATCCTGTTACAAATACTGCCAGTATTGTTTATAACGAAGCCTTGCAAAATAAGGGCAGCAATCCCCCGGTTGATATCCGGTCTATTTGTAGCAATAAAAAAGGGAAGGTATTTGTTGTATTCTTCAGGGACGATATCTTTTGGTTTAACAGTAAAGAAGCAGGCCGTTTAAATTTAAAAGAACAAGGTCGTGCATACGGGTTGAATAACACGGCAATTGACGATATGCTTTGTGATGCCGAAGGCAATATCTGGTGCAACAATTCACTCGGAATAGCACAGTATAAAATAACCCAAAATAGTTTTTGCAATTATAGTTTGGCTAATTACGAGCTAACGACTACCAACGCACCTTCCATTTATATCTCCCCTAATTCAGGCAAATTTTACATTGGGCAATCCAATAGTTTTTTATTGTTTAATCATACAAACAACCGCAACGATATTGGCAGCACCCATTTATTATTCAATGATTTTAAAATTTACAATACCAGCTATCAACATAAAATAAAAGACGGAGATAAAATTGTATTGAACTATAAACAAGATATGGTAAGCATAGAATTTGCCTTATTAAGTTATACTAATGCCAATGAAAATATTTATAGCTGGATGTTGGAAGGGCTGGAGAAAGACTGGAACATTTCTAAAAACAATATGGCTACCTACAGCCACCTTACGCCTGGCAACTATACATTATTGGTAAAAGCGGCTAACAGCAACGGAGACTGGAAAACAGATCCGATAAAGCTTTATATAAAAATTACGCCGGCATTTTACGCCACCTGGTGGTTCAGGCTATTGGTTGTTATACTGGTGGCCTTTTTTATTTGGTGGATAGTACAAAGGCGCATAAAAAGAATAAAAGAAAAATTTGAATTACGAAACAGGATAGCAGCCGATTTGCATGATGAAATAGGAAGTACGCTTACCAGTATTAATATCCTGAGCAATGTGTCTCAGCAGGCAATAGACCAACAGCCAGGGCAGGTGAAAGTGTTACTGGAACAAATTTCCAACCAGAGTAAAACCATACAACAAAGCATGAGTGATATTGTGTGGAGCATCAGGCCGGATAACGAAAAAATAGAAAACCTGGTAATAAGAATAAGAGAATATGCTGCTCAAACATTGGAGCCGTTAAATATTAATACCGTTATTGAAGCAGATGAAATACTTGTTGATAAAATATTACCTATTCATTACAGAAAGGATCTGCTGCTGATATGTAAAGAAGCGATAAACAATATTGCAAAACATTCCAATGCCAGTGCTGCAAAAATTACATTCAGTTGCAGCAACAACAAGATTTCTGTTCTCATTACAGATAACGGTAAATGGAAGGGTAATAATTCCGGCACTGGTACTAAAAGCATGCAGGAAAGGGCCCGTTCGCTTGGCGCTGAGCTAACTATACAAACAACAGATATTGGTACAACAGTTTCCATGTTACTGCCCTTACCCTAATTATGGCATATAAAACCTAAGTAGTTATTTTTAATTTTGATTTGTAATGGCGATTAAAGTATTAATATATGAGGATAATGAAAATCTGCGAAAGAGCATACAAACATTGTTGCTCTGGAACACAGATTTTGATGTTGTTGCTGCAATGTCCAACGCAACGTCTGTAATTGAAGATGTCGTAGTATTAAAGCCAGACGTAATTTTTATGGATATTGATATGCCGGGATGCAACGGTGTGGATGCGCTCATTAAAATAAGGGATAGTGGCAACAGTGTGCCGGTTATCATGTTCACTGTTTTTGATGATGAAGAAAATATTTTTAATGCCATTTGTGCCGGTGCCAATGGCTATCTATTAAAAAAGAATTTTGACCAGGTACCCGAAGCCATAAAAGATGTGTTGGATGGTGGCGCTCCAATGACAAGTAGTGTAGCAAAAAAAGTGTTAAGTTTTGTTCCGCAGCAAAGAGCTGCAAAGAATCCGCACGTTGAAACCTTATCTCCAAGAGAAAAAGAATTATTGGAATATATTGTAAAAGGCTACAGTTATAAAATGGTAGCTATCGAAATGGGCATTGCTACTGAGACAGTGCGAAGCCACATCAAAAAAATCTACAAAAAATTACAGGTAAACAGCGCCACCGAGGCCGTATACAAGTTTAAAGGAAATAGATAAGACTACATTTCCATCTCCATAACCCTTTTATGGCATTGTTCAAATCTCACATATGATTCATTTTTGTGAATAGACAAAATGAATCATATGAAACAGAAAGTACTCCTTATTTTACTATGCATTAGCCTGACAGAGATTTCGCTGGCACAGGTAAAAACGCCCACCAAAGTAGCTCCTATTACCAATGCGCAAAAAATTAGAGATGTTATACCCGATCCGGAAGCTGAGAGGATAGACCTGGAGGATATCACCGAGTGGCTTTGTCCGCAATTATTGGTAAGAGGCGATAGAGAGTTTGACGGGCACGGTCCGAAAGTAAAATGCGACGTTACCCTTTCCTTAAAAAATAACAACACCGAAATTTGGGCCCGTATAAATTTTGAAGCAAAAGAAACCGTACAAGACTGGAGCACGACCACTGCAACCTGGAATATAAAAGTTTACACCACCGCCTACGGTAAGAAAATCAAAAAATTTGCCCCCGATACCGATATGTTTTCCCGAACAGCATTCATCAGCCCTAAGGCCGGTGCACAGTTTCTTGTGCCCGGCTCGGATGTAAAACAGGGACTTTCTACTTTTTTTGATGGGCAGGTTATTGCCAGTGCGGTACTACATGCACATGGCTTACCATTTGACGCATCGCCGGCCATAGCAGCAAAGCTGGTAGAGACCTATGTAAAGGACAATGAAATTGTAAGAACTCCATCGTTGGAAGGACGTGCTGTTAGATTTTTTCATATTGTGGGCGATACCGGTGGAGATGATATAAGCAACGACAGTAACTGCAAAGACGATACAAGGATTGAAAAAATAGAATTTTTCCCGATGAAAGTTTTTATAGTAGATGTAAAGTAATTATCTTCTTTTTTAATACTACAATCATATGCCGAAAAAAATAATAACGCTGCTGCTTTTAAATCTAGCCATTATAACAACGTCAATAGCACAGCCATTCAATCTTGATAAAAAGATAAAACCCGTAGAGCTAAAGCTATTAAAATTTCAACCGAAAGATCAGCCAAAGGGCAGGTTGAATGTAACAAAAGCATACCAGCTAAATGATACTGCTTATTATTATTGTAAGGGATTGAGTATATATGGAATAACTCAACTTACGGTTGCAAGTAAGGGCTCTGCTAATTTGGTGAGTGTGACACTGCACAAAGACAGTTGGAAAAAAGTTAGTAAGAATATTCCTATAAATAAAGCCAGGCTTTATGAAAGTTCCTTTAAAACAGAAGGGAGTTTCGGATTGAGGGTTGTCTCAAAAAAAGCCCCTGCGGTTTATAATATTTATGTGTGGGCAAGTGACGATGTAAAAGTAAAATTACCTACAGCATTTAAGTCAAAATAATCTACCACCAACTGAACTGTTGAAATATGAAAAAAGTATTTCTTATAACGCTAGTTACATTTTTTATAAATGATTGCATAGCGCAAAATAGTATTACTGCCAATGCCAATGCAACATTAGCAAGGTTTGATTTTTATGATGAAACACCGGGCTTCAGACCTCCGCCCATATCAGGCCGAGACATGGCCGGTATAACCTCGCAAATGAACCAGGCTCAAATAAATAATATAGCTACCAGGTTTGGTGAATTTCAGAGTGCCGATGGCGCAGTAAACAATGGCTTTTCTACAATGAGTGGCTGGATTGACGGGTTCAATGATGTTAAAGATTTGTGGAACAGTACGGCCAGCTTGGACGAGGGTGAATGCGCCCCGGATTTTACAACAAGTGGCGCCGCTCAAATGCAGAGGACCTGTAATTCTAACGCTGCCTGCGAGGACTGTTATTCAAAAGCAGTAGAAAAAATGGACTTTTTCCGCAGGCAACTTGGAAGGCTTAATTGTATTTATACTAATACTACCAGTTTTTCTTCTAAAGCGATTTCTTTTGGAGATGCTTATTCGGGATTCCATGCAATGAGTGCCGCTGCATGGCAAAATCAAAAAGCGCAAATATTAAAATCGTTAACGCAGCTTAAAGGAACTTATGATAGAAAATACATTGAATTTATTCAGGGACTCATGGGTGCCTTAATGGAATTTGATGCTTGCGAAAATACTTTTGGAAGTGGTGACTGGTTTGCTAAAAGTGGGTTTATTTATTTTGAGTTTATGAAAGAACGATACAAGAGAAAAGATTAATTATGTTAAAATACTCTACATGCGGGCTGATGTTGCTGAAGCTGTTATTGTCATTCACTCCATCCTTTGCGCAGCAGCCAAAAAAAGAATCCGCCGACGAATACCTTGCCCGCATGAAAAACATGGTGGACAGTATTAAAAAAGCTAAACAGGAAGCGAAAGCAACGGGTACCAAACCTGCCGCCAGTGGCGCTTCAGCCGCCGCGGTTACCGTGGGTAAGTACGGTACCAAAAAAGCTGCTATTGAAAGCGCCTATAATTTTTTAAACCCCGCAGAAAAAGAAAAAGTAAAAAACTTCCCTGCTGTTCCGGAAGCATTCAGAACTAATTTGGATGCACAGGCTTTTTTAGACAAATTAACCGGAATAGATTTTAATGCAGCCATTGCAAAATATTCTAAAGAAAAATCTGCCGCACTCACCGGGTACTGCATTTCGTATCAGGGGGTAAAGCAAAAGGCCGAAACGATCCTTAAAGAAGCTGCAAGATTAAAAGCTGCCTTCGAAAAAAATAATCCTTCGGTAAAGTTTGGTGCCAACGTTGGTAAAACCTATATCTCAGAGTCATCACTCGTTTATCTGCCATTGGGCGAAACTTCCTTTGCCGACGAAGTGGTGAGTGCAAAATATAGAACCGGCAATCTTGAGTTTAAAAAGGAAAATGTTTTAAACACGCCCGATTATGTGCTGATGAAAAAGCTTGCCGATATTAAAGGAATCTATAGCCTGGGACTGAATGGTAACCTAACCATAAAATTTACAGACAATGCACTGGTAGATGTGAATGGCCCTGATCTATTTGTATTTGAAGCCGGCCAAATAGAACCCACCGATCTCGAAATATCTAAAGATGGTATCAGTTGGATCAATGTAGGAATGATCAGTGGCGGTACGGCAGAAGTTGACATCAGCAAATTTGTAAAACCAAATGAGCAATATTACTATGTGAGGTTAACGGATAGAAATACGCAATCTACCGTAGCAGGAGCAGACATTGATGCGATAGCCGCCATTGGTGCTGCAATCAAACTAAGTTTAAATGCAGAAGTGTTATTCGATTTTGGTAAAGCCGATCTTAAAGAAGCAGGCGTGGCTGCCATAAAAAATCTGGCGCAGCAAATACAAGCTATTCCGGCAGCACAGTTAAATATTGATGGCTTTACAGATGATATTGGAAACGACGATGCCAACATCAAATTGTCGCTGCAAAGGGCACAAGCTGTATCAGCCATACTAAAACAAGAACTGAAAAATAAAACCGGGTTTGTTTATAAAGAAGCCGGAAGAGGAAAAGCAAGTCCAGTGGCACCTAACAATAACGATGAAAATCGGAAAAAGAACAGAAGAGTGGAAATCATAGTTAACCCAAAATAATTTGCATGAAATTTTACATGACTGTTTTTGCCTTCTTCATGTGTGGTAATTTATATGCTCAGTATAAAATAGATTCGTTACTGGGCAGTAAAGGCGTTTTTAATAAACTGGCATTTAAGAAGATTACACCGGATTCCAGGTTCACTTTCGATATAAAATTCACCGTTGTAACAACAGCAAAAGGTGGAAGTAAAAAACAAAACACGCTTCAGCTCTATATAAATACAAAAGATGGTTACGTTGGTATCGATAAATCTAATGCTGCTACAAATACCCTCAAGCCATCCGTGGTAGGTCTTGACTTTTTAATTGAAACACTCAGTCAACAAAGTTTCAGGTATACCAATACAAAAATTATTGGTAAGAAGTTCGAGGAATTAAGTACCAACCTCGTAAATACATTTGATCAGGTAGCCATTAAGAAAACGGAAGGGGTTGATGCAACGCCTAAAAAATATTTGAAGAATAGCCTAACAACTATTCCATATTATATTGATGTAAGCGGTCTTCAAAAAAAAGTAGTGCGTTATCTATACGGATTGTCCTATCCTGCGAGTGGACAGTATAAAAGCTACCTCGGCAGCTTTGGGGTTGGTTTCTACAATATCAGTAACAGCAGCTTTTTGTGTGTGGCAACAGAAAATAATCATATGAAAATAGAAATCGTACAAGTGGAGAAAGTAAATCTCGTATTCAACGCTGCTGGCTTTACAGCAAAATAAAAACTAAAAATGAAATACTGCTTTTTAATTTCGCTCCTCGTTTCTTTAACCAGTTGTGGCGTATTGCAAAACGGTGTTTCTTACACAGGTGAAGAGAAAGTATTTTCGAAAAACTTTAAGGGCGCTTCCACTAAAAAACGGGAAGCTGTTGGTAGAGAACCTGGTTGGGAATTGGGCTTTTCTTTTGCCACAGCAAAAGAAGCCCGCTTAAAAGGCGTCTGGATTAAAAATCCTACCCGGGGTAATATTCCCGTCAGCGTTTGGGATACAGACAGCAAACAATTAATACAAAGCTTTCAGTTTAATGTTAATGATACACTGAACTACAATCATTTTATTTTGCAACAACCAGTACCGCTCATGGCTAATAAAAAATATTGTATTAGCATCAATGTAACCAGTTACTATTATCAGCCATTGGTATTTTCAAGCCTACCTATACAGTCAAATAACTGTACTATGATCAGCAGTGTATATGAGGAAACGCATTACCAGCGCTACCCGCAGTTTGAATTGAACAATGTGGTCCATGGATTAATTGACATCGACTTAGACTTTAAACAATAAAACATTTTCATATGAACGGTTTAAAATTATTTGTTTCACGGCTCACAATTGCACTGATGTTTTTATTGCCCCTGCACAGTACGGCTCAAAATAAAATAGAAGTAGAATTCAAAACTGGCGAAGATGATTTAGCCGTAAGAGATGCCAGCATTCAAGGCAATTTGCAAATTATGATCAATTACAAAAATGGTGCAGCCGCCAGTGTTCTAACCAATGCGAATAGAAATCAAAACTGGCCCAAAAACTCCATCAGGCGGGTGAGCATTCCGTTGGCCAGCAATGTAGATGTTAAGAATTTGGCCTCCATCGAATTACTACGAAGTACCACCAGTAACAATTTTGAAGATGCTGTAGCAGATAATTGGGACCTGCTAAGTTTAACGGTAACGGCTATCATAAAGCAGGGAACTGTCACTTCAAAATATCAACTGCTGTCTCAGACGGGCACACCGCTCAACCGTTTCAAAGGCGGCAAAAATTGTGATTGTAATAAAACTTATGCTTTCACTACACCCACACTCACTTCAGGTACCACTCCATGGATAGATAAATTTGCTCCGGAGCAAAAGAGTAGCATTAGTGCCGTTTTTGGAAATGGTGGTGATGATTTGCGTGGTGGAAATGATAACGTAAGGGTGGTTATACTCTTTAAAAATACTACCCGGACCCTAACCTTCAACAACCTGAATCGGGGTGCCAAATGGGATAACTTTTCTGAAAAAATGGTATCAGGAACGGCACTTCCCAGTATTCCCAACGTAAAAATTGCAGACATAAAAGAAGTGCAGGTTTGGCATACCGGCGGCGGTGGTATGGGCGCAGATAACTGGGACCTTGATAAATTTAAATTGACTATTTCCATAAATGGAGAAAGTAAAATTTTAGTGGACAAAGTGGGAACGTTTCTGCATA
>Ga0209181_10005459_pt1 | contig 18303 bp, 16 predicted proteins | sample MAT05_FD_187208 | JGI IMG/M metagenome (GOLD analysis project Ga0209181, IMG submission 187208) | Freshwater microbial communities from Lake Fryxell liftoff mats and glacier meltwater in Antarctica - MAT-05 (SPAdes) (version 2) | ecosystem: Environmental > Aquatic > Freshwater > Ice > Liftoff...
ACGCCGTCCGGACGGCCACCGAGGCGCGGCGGCGGGCGGCGGGCAGGCCGCCGAGCGCCCGCCGGCCCTTGCGGGGTCGGCGATCGCGCCGTACGTATCGCCGGATACTCGACCGAGCCCGATTGAATTTCCTATCCTGACCGACCCCGATTGAATTTCCTATCCCGTCATCCGTCGCGAGTGTCGTGAGCGCACAACCGTTCCGTTCGAGCGCGCCGCAATACGCCGCATGTTGTGCCAGCGCCAATTCGACGTCGGGTGTGCCGAGCTTTACCGTTGTGAGTCCGTCAGCAAAGTTGCGTGCGGGAGGACGTACAATGGCTTTTGTGAAACGAGCGAACATGATGGTGGGATAACAGGTCGCAGAATAGCAGCGGGACGCGGGATGCGGGACGCGGGATGCCGGACGCGGGATGCGGGACGCGGGATGCGGGATGCGGGATGCGGGATGCGGGATGCGAGGAATATGCGGTCATTCGCAAACTCTGGCGCGCAGGGGGCACAGTCCACATGTTGCGCCATGACTGAACCCCTGAAGCGCACACTCGGAAGTCGGGATCTCACCCTGCTCGTTGTTGGTGGTGTGATCGGATCGGGAATTTTTCTCTCGCCGGCCTCAGTATTGAAGCAGAGTGGAGAGTCTCTGCCAATTGCGATTGGAGTCTGGCTGGTTGGCGGCGTTCTCAGTCTGATGGGCGCACTATCCTATGCAGAACTGGGAGGTATGGATCCCGGATCGGGCGGGCTGTACGCGTACATTCGCGACGGCTTTGGCAAGTTCCCCGCGTTTCTGTACGGATGGACGTTGTTTTTTGTCATTGGCGCTGGCACGATTGCCACGCTTGCAGTTGCGGCGGCCGATTACATGACGCAGTTCACACCGTTATCACCAACGCAGAAGAGTGTTATTGCGGTCACACTCATTGTGATCATGGCCGTGATCAATTTGCGTGGAACGTCTGGCAGCTCATCCGTGCTGAATGTTACGACGCTCATCAAAGTTGTCGCAATTGTCACAATGAGCGCAGCATTTTTTGTTCTGGGCGAAGGTACAAGTCTTCCGTCGGTCGCACACACGGCGATGCCGGTCTCGGTATCGGGAGTGGGCCTCTCCATCATTTCCGTGTTGTGGGCGTACGAAGGTTGGCAGTATGTCACGTTTCTCGCGGGCGAGGCCACGGATCCGCAGCGCACGATTCCACGATCACTCGTGATTGGTACGATCATTCTGATTGCGATTTACATCGTTGCCAACCTCGCGTACGCGGCGGCGCTTGGCACATCGCGCATGGCCGCATCCGAACGCGTAGCGGGTGAAGCGATGGCGGCGGTACTTGGTCCAACGGCTGGAAAAGCGGTCGCACTGGCAATCATTATCTCGATGTACAGTGCCGCACATGCAACTGTGATTGCGGTACCGCGCGTGTATTACTCAATGGCGCGCGATGGCGTGTTCTTTCGGAAACTCGGTGAGATTCACCCGAAGTATGGAACGCCGGCCATCGCCATCGTGACCAGTTGTCTTGTAGCGGTGGTGTTGGCGTTAACTGGGACGTTCGAACAGTTGCTTACCTACGTGGTTTTCATCGGCTGGATTTTTTATGCGCTGGGAGCGGCGGCCGTTATTGCGCTGCGCATTAAACGACCGAATGCTGAACGACCGTTTCGTGTGCCTGGGTATCCGGTAACACCTGCGTTGTTCGTGTTGGCGGCAGCGGCGATTGTTGGGAACACGGTGTGGGCGCAGCCGTTGAAGTCGGCCATTGGTATTGGCGTCGTGATGCTTGGTGCGCCGGTGTACTGGTTGTGGACGAGACGGTCGCCATCCCCTTGACCCGGCGGCCGAGCCGAGCGTAGGCTCGGCGAGGGGATTTTGGCACTCGCGATGGAACGGTCGCAGCCGCAGTAGAACGATGCGGCATTTGTCCGCGACATTGGCGAGTGTCGGGTATGCATATCACACACTCGTTCGCGCTCGGGAGCGCGCTCACATGTCAACTGCATCACGAGACCGGCGCTGGACGCTGGAGGAATTGCACGCGCTGCCCGACGACCGTAACAAGTACGAACTCATTGACGGCGAGTTGTTCGTGACGCCGGCGCCGACGGATGAACACGAGAGAATCCTGTCGCGACTGCACGAGCTGCTGGTGCCGTTCGTGTCTGCTGAAGGTCTGGGACGGATCTATCGCCCGCGCTCAGTTTTCCGGATCGGCCGCACCGTGGAGGTCGAGCCCGACTTGATGGTGCGTCAGGATAACCAGGATCCCGAGGGGGCGTGGGAAAAGGCGCCGCTGCCAAATCTCGTGGTCGAAGTTCTGTCGAAGAGAACCCGCACGCATGATCTCACCCGTAAGCGCGCGCTGTATCTCATGGCGGGCATCGCCGAGTATTGGGTGGTGGATGGGAAGGCCCGCACGTTCACGGTGTTTGTCGCGGATCGTGGGCCGGTGGTGGTGAGTGATGAAATGACTTGGTGGCCGGCCGGTGCGAGTGAGCCGCTGAGATTCGCGCTGGTGAAGATATTTCCCCCGTCGCTGTGAACTCCTGGAAGCAGAACATCACCAATCTGGCTTCGTAGCTCGGCTATTCACTCCGTAACGCCGTCATGGGACTTACCCGCCCCGCCTGCCACGCCGGAATGATCGAGGCCAGCAATGCGGTGCACATCACAACCGCGGCGATGCCGAGGGGGATAATCGGACTGCCAATCGACGTTTCGTAGAACAGCGAAGACGCATACCGGGACAACGCGACCGTTCCAATCATTCCGATGATTGAACCAATTGCAACAGTCTGTTCGAGCGTTTGGAGTCGCAGTTCGGAGTTCGGTATCGCTGTACTCAGCAGCATTCTTGTTTTCGGGCGGCCACGCGGGCGATCTCGCCAAGCAGGCGGCGGCGGTACAGACAGTAGGCGCGGAGCCGCTTGGGGATCGTGAGCACGACCTGCCGGTGCGGCACGGGCGCGAGGAGCGTCGTGTCCAGCCACTGTGTCCAGATCGCCAACCGCTTGGCATGACAGCTCGGACAGAAGTAGCGGCATTTACAGGAGAACGCGAGCAGATACTCGTGCGTGCACGCGTCGCAGCGGATGCGCGCGAACCCGTGCTCGAGCACGCCGCAGGCGAGGAACTTGTCGGCCACCTGCGCGACCACGGGGCGCCACGGGCCGTACTCGCGCGCGAAGCGCTCGTCGTAGACTGTCTGCAGGCGCTGCAGATGATCCGACACCAACCGAAACAGCGGCGACGTCTGCGGGCGTCGGGGTTTGTAGACGCCACCCGCCGCCGATGCCGCATCGGGCATGCGCGCTCCGGGATCGAGGAGCGCCGAGCATACGTTCGACTCGGGTGCGGACCGTCACCGTTCTGTTGCGCGACGGGCTGTTTCGACGCAACGTCCACGCGAAGCCGGCCTAACAATGCTTGCTGCAGTCGGGCGATTCGGTTGCTCGCTGCGCTCGCATTTTGTTGGAGCACCCGCTGCAGAATCATCGAGCGCACGCTGCACACGGCCCCGCCGAGCGGGACGCATTGGAGCACGCGGCTGATGGCGGCGGCGACGGGCCATCCTCATGCGACCATCAGTCGGATCTGGCGCGCTCACGGTCTCAAACCGCATCGCGTGAAGCAATTCAAGCTGTCGACGGATCCGCAGTTCGTCGCGAAGCTGCGCGATGTCGTGGGGCTGTATCTCGATCCGCCTGAGCGGGCGGTGGTCTTGTCGTTCGACGAGAAGAGTCAGATTCAAGCGCTGGATCGCACGCAGCCCGGCTTGCCGATGAAGAAAGGGCGCGCCGGGACGATGACCCACGATTACAAGCGCCATGGCACCACGACGCTGTTCGCCGCGCTCGATGTCGCCACCGGCACGATCCAGCAAAAGTGCCTCCCGCAACATCGGCATGAAGACTTCCTCGTGTTTCTCAAGCAGATCGTCCGCAGCGTGCCCAAAGATCTCGCGATCCACGTGATCCTCGACAACTACGCCACCCACAAGCACGCCAACGTGAAGGCGTGGCTGGCGCGAAACCCGCGCGTTCACTTCCACTTCACCCCGACCTCCGCCTCATGGCTCAACCTCGTCGAGCGGTTCTTCGGCGCGTTGACGCAGCGCCAGATTCGTCGCCTCGCCGTCACGAGCGTCGACCAGCTCATCGCGACGATCACCGCGTACATCGATCAGCGCAACGAACACCCGCAACCGTTTGTGTGGACCGCCACCGTGCGCCAGATTCTCAAGAAGGTCGGCAAAGCCAACGCTACTTTGGCGACACTACACTAGTGTAAGTTGGTGTGCTTACGCTTTACAGGTGCCTTTTCTCTGCAGGCCACCCCCGTAACGACGGTGGATGACGTCGCGCCAACTTGATTCGATCGTCGAAACGTTTGCTCCCATGACTGCAGAGAGCGCGCGTGGTACTCCCCACCGATGGACGAGTTCTAGTAGGCGGCCGTTTGAAAGCGATGCGCTCCGTGCTTCGAGAAACTCGAAGAATGTGGCAAAGTAGTCATACTGGAGACGCGTCGGCCTCGACCCGGAGAGACCGTCGAGGCTCAGGAAGCTCACGTTCCCGCGCAGCCGGAGTAGATCCAAGCGGACTCTGGTTTCTCCTTCGCAACTAAGGCCGCCGGAAGCCCACTCTGCGAACCCTTCGTCGAACCACATCGGTACTGGCGCCGCCTGCAGGTAACGAGAGAGTGCGATGTGCGCTATTTCGTGACGGATGACTCGCGTGAGCTTTCTGTCGTCCCATGCGAGCCACTCTCGACTCGGCAGGACGATGATTCTCTCGGATGGGAACGACACAGCGTCCGCGTTTCCTTGCGGCCGCTCTGCTATGCTGATGGTAATGTCGACCGTCGAGAGCGTCTGCTTCGGGAGGCCCGGAACCAGAACTGATTGCTCTAGGACCTTCAAGACGTGCTTGACTCGCGTTGTGTCGACTGAAGATGAGCGCGTGAATACCATCCTGAATCGACCCCGAGTCAGAACCATCACTCGCTCTGCTTCGGCCTGCTGCGCCACGATCTCAGTCACGCAGACCAGGAACGGTGCAATCACAAGACCTGCGGCGCTAAATAGGAGACGCACAATCCCCTACGGCAGACGAAGCCGTAAGCGCCACACTGCCGCCCGAGGATGGCCTTCGGCATCAGTCGCATTCTCGAGCAGAAGTCCGCTGCCGATAAAGCCGATGAACTTTTCGCTTGTTTCGCGACGTGCAAGGATGGTCGCGCTGCTCAGGTCGACGACCTCGATGCGGCTGACGAACATTGAGTCTATCGCGACACCGGGCTTGGGCGCCATTCCGACCATACCGTTCGGATACAACTTGTCGGTCACAAGTGAGCGCCATCCGTCACGCGGTCGCTTCGTGACAAGCCACAAGTAGCGCCCATCCTCAATGCGAATCGCGACCACTTCTGAGGGAAGAGGATTGTCTGTGCGATTGAAGGCTGCCCACTTCACGGGCGATGCATTCAGTGGGCTCCCCCTGAACCCGGCTATGCGACGTCCTTCAGGGCTCCACGCCACGACATCGAGGTCGAATCGTTTGGCCGATAAAACCCTGCCATCCCCGTCGGTTGCGAGAAGTCGCTGCGAAGTGAAGACGTTCATGGTGCCGCTCTCGTCCGGCTCCCCGAACGATTTCAGGATGCTATCTCCACGAACGACGTGCAAATTGTATCCGGCTTGGGCTTCCGTTGCAATCCACATGTTCATGACGTACGTGCCAGCGCCCACATTCGGGGCAACGCTGAAAACGTCGGACGCCGGAATACGACGATCGCTGTGGAGTGCGAACTTGCTGTTGATCACGCTTTCTCTCGAGTTGCCGCGATCAAACACATGAACAAGCCCTGCGGAGTCTGTGAACGTCGGAGTCGGGAGGTGAAACTCCATCGGACCCTGCCCCGGTCGACCAACCGCCGCGACGAATTTGCCAGACGGATTGTAGACCTTAATTTGACCTCGCTGCCCCAACCAGTACCTTCCAAGGCTGTCCCGAGTCGCCGCCGTGGTCATCTCCAAAAATCCGTCACCGGTGGTGTCACCGAGGAGAACAAGCCGTTCAACTTCAATGCAGCGTTCGCAGAGCGCATTCGCAACAGTAATCGAGCGCGTGCGACCACTGTCTTGGACACTGAACCACAAAGTGGCTGGCGTGTCTCTATCTGAAGGTCTCTCTGCCCCACAACTTCCGACGAGCGCGCTGGCCGCCAACAAAGCAACCGCTCCGAATTGCCGCCGCAGTCTCTCGGACATTCCGTACCTCGCGTGGGTGAAGGCGACGGCCGCCGAACCTTGCTCGGGGACGGCCGTCGGCCATTACGTACTCGTTCGCCTACACGGAACCGGTCGTAGATTCACCCAGATCCGTCACCCCGCAACTTTCCTGGTCGCGGCCCTGCTGGCGTAACCTGCGAGTGACGGTATCTGCAGCTGTCGCAGCAGTTGCGTTCTCCCGGCATCAAGATACGCGACGGCGGCGAACGCTTCAGGGTCGCACTCGGTGCCTCGAAGCACAACCAAGTTTCGAGAGGGACTGAAAAGCAGTCGGCCGCGGTTGCGCAGAACGACGGCTCGCACATCCGCGTCGGACCCAGATTTCAGTACCGCGAGGAGTGCTTCTGAGCGAACACCGTCGTTCGCACGCGCGGGTGCACACGCGACACAGTACGGGACAGCGAAGAAGCAGGTCATGTTGTAAGCACCTCTGAGCTTGAACCCTGTTCCCTCATACCCGCCAAAACAAGAGGCGCACTGTGTCCCACAGTCTTCTGATTCAACTGCCATCGCGGTACTCGGCATCGCGAGCTGAAGGAGCGCCGCCACAGCTGCAGCTGCGATGGTCATGAAGCCCGTTTTCATCCCTACCTCCATAATGGCGAGCTGCGATGCGCGAGGAGAGCATTTATCCGCGTGTCGTGAACGAGCGCTTTCGCTTCGGCCATGAAAAAGAAAAGTGACCCACCGAAAATTGCGGAGGCTCCCCTCTACGTCACGATCACGCGTCCTGGCGAAACGATACCGCCTCCCCCCCCCCTGTCAAGACTCGCTCCTTTGCAAGCGGCAATGCATGCGGATTGGGGAATTCCGCGCTGCCGTGACGAGCGACTGCGCCGAGGGTCCCCTCCGGCTGTGGCACCCAATCTTCAACTGGCGGCCGAGGCCGTTGGCTTCTACAGCTAGCCCGCGTCTGGTGACGCTGCGCGCGCGTGCGCTGGTGTGGCAGCACCTGCACACGCCGTGCTTCGACGACCGCAAAGGTGAGACCCTGGTCAGGATAGGAAATTCAATCGGGCTCGGTCGAGTATCCGGCGAACATACGGCGCGATCGCCGACCCCGCGATGGCCGCCGGGTGCGCGGCCGGCCTGATCTCCGCCCGCCGCCGCGCCTCGGTGGCCGTCCGGACGGCGTTTCCCGTGGGCGCCCGGTCGCAGCCGGGGCGTTCGCGGCGCATCAGGTGAAGCGCATGGACAGTGTCCCGGCTCCGGTGGAGGTGTTCCGTGTTACTCGATGGCGCGCGATGGCGTGTTCTTTCGGAAACTCGGTGAAATTCATCCGAAATACGGAACGACTGCAGTTGCCATCGTGACAAGTTGTATTGTGGCGGCTGTGCTGGCGTTACGTGGTTCTCATCGGCTGGATTTTTTATGCGCTCGGAGCGGCGGCCGTTATTGTACTGCGCATCAAACGACCGAATGCTGCGCGACCGCTTCGTGTGCCGGGTTATCCGGTGACACCCGCGTTGTTCGTGTTGGCCGCTGCAGCCATTGTTGGGAACACGATATGGGCGCAGCCATTGCAGTCGGCGATTGGTATTGGCGTCGTGATGCTTGGTGCGCCGGTGTACTGGCTATGGACGCGCCGATCGCCATCCCCTTGACTCGGCGGCCGAGCCGAGAGTAGGCTCGGCACAGGGGATTTCGGCGCTCGGGATGAAACGGTCGGAGCCGCAGTAGGACGATGCGGCATTTGTCCGCGACATTGGCGAGTGTCGGGTATGCATATCACACACTCGTTCGCGCTCGGGAGCGCGCTCACATGTCAACTGCATCACGAGACCGGCGCTGGACGCTGGAGGAATTGCACGCGCTGCCCGACGACCGTAACAAGTACGAACTCATTGACGGCGAGTTGTTCGTGACGCCGGCGCCGACGGATGAACACGAGAGAATCCTGTCGCGACTGCACGAGCTGCTGGTGCCGTTCGTGTCTGCTGAAGGTCTGGGACGGATCTATCGCCCGCGCTCAGTTTTCCGGATCGGCCGCACCGTGGAGGTCGAGCCCGACTTGATGGTGCGTCAGGATAACCAGGATCCCGAGGGGGCGTGGGAAAAGGCGCCGCTGCCAAATCTCGTGGTCGAAGTTCTGTCGAAGAGAACCCGCACGCATGATCTCACCCGTAAGCGCGCGCTGTATCTCATGGCGGGCATCGCCGAGTATTGGGTGGTGGATGGGAAGGCCCGCACGTTCACGGTGTTTGTCGCGGATCGTGGGCCGGTGGTGGTGAGTGATGAAATGACTTGGTGGCCGGCCGGTGCGAGTGAGCCGCTGAGATTCGCGCTGGTGAAGATATTTCCCCCGTCGCTGTGAACTCCTGGAAGCAGAACATCACCAATCTGGCTTCGTAGCTCGGCTATTCACTCCGTAACGCCGTCATGGGACTTACCCGCCCCGCCTGCCACGCCGGAATGATCGAGGCCAGCAATGCGGTGCACATCACAACCGCGGCGATGCCGAGGGGGATAATCGGACTGCCAATCGACGTTTCGTAGAACAGCGAAGACGCATACCGGGACAACGCGACCGTTCCAATCATTCCGATGATTGAACCAATTGCAACAGTCTGTTCGAGCGTTTGGAGTCGCAGTTCGGAGTTCGGTATCGCTGTACTCAGCAGCATTCTTGTTTTCGCAAGAGCCATTGGCATCTGATCGGGTGCTGCCCGAACAATCAGGGCGGCTGGACGCATTGGACCACCTGTCTTGCTTGCCTGGTCGAACGGTAGATATGCCTGCATGGTGGCATCTTCAACGACACTCGCGATGTGCGCATCTTGCACGATGCCGACAACTGTTCGACAGACGCTTGTATTGTAGAACGTGAGGCATTGCCCGATCGCACTTTGGCCGGGCCACGCAATACGCGCCATCGACTCGTTCACTACCGTGACGAGTGGCGCACCCTGAACATCAGAGGCGTTGAAGAAGCGACCTGCAGTCAACTGCATCCCAACGGTTTTCAGATATTCGGGTGACACATTCCGAACCATGGGCCCACCGCCCTTCAATTTCGGCTCTGAATCGCTGCCAAACACCCTCGTACTCGTCATGTTGAATCCGCCCATTGGCGAATGACTGGACAGTGCAACGCTTTCAACGCCGGGGGCGCGGGCCAATTGCGCGGCAGTCTCACGCAGCGCTTGACCCAATTCTGCACCTCTCTGAAACGCCACTCCGCCGCGTTCGCTTTTGAGTTGTGGTATGGCAAAGGCGACCTGCGGCACATCGTACCCGATGCGCACGTCCATCACGCGTCGCAAACTCTCGACACACAACATGGCGCCGCTCAGCAGCACGACCGCCAACGCCGTCTGCCCAATCACCAACGCCGTTCGCAGAGTACCGTTTCGTGCGGTGGCGCGCTGGCCGTTCCGCAGTGCGTTGGTAGTGCCAAATCGACGAAGGTGCACCATTGGCACGAGTGCGAGCATCAGCGTGATGAGCAGTGTCGCACCGGCAATGCCAGCAATGTTCTTTGCGTCAATCGCACTGCCCGACCAGCGAACGCCGGGAATGAGCGACGAGCGCAGCAGACTGCCTGACCAGTTGCCAACCAACAGCGCGGTGAGCAATGACAAGCCAGTCAAGGTGATCAATTCTACGAAGAACTGTCGCGCCAGCCGCGTGCGTGATACGCCGAGTGCGAGTCTGACTGCGATTTCACGTTGTCGTTCGGTGAGTCGAGTGAGCAACAGGTTCGCGATATTCGCGCACGCTATCATCAACACCAGTACTGAAACCCAGGCGAGGCGGGTTGCAATCACTTGTTCTGTGCCGCGCGTGAGGGGACCACGTGCTGCGATGATTGATCCCGTTTCAATGCGCGCGATCGAGTCAAGTTCATAACCGGCAGCGACTGATCCGACACGAAACACCTGAGTGAGTCGCATGTCGAGCGCATTCGCGGTCACGGATGCCGGCGGTCGCACGACCAGTTGCAGTCGACGCGTACTTCGAATGGTATACCAGTATCGGCCAGGGCCAAATTCTTCGATTGACATAGCGCCAAGTGTGAGCCAAATGTCGGTCGCTCCCCAATCCAGCCCTTCGAAGATCTCCGGCGCGACTCCAATTACATCGTAGCGTTTACCATTTAGTTGCACGTTGACGCCAGTGAGATCGCCCGTACTGTTCAAATTTCGCTGCCAGAATCGATGACTGACAATCGCGACTGTGCCCGGTACTTCAATACGCGCTTCATCTGCGGTAAATGATCGGCCACGTGCCAGCGAAACGCCCAGCGTCTTCCAGTAATTCGCGTCGGTGAATGTCGCCGTGATCATTCGTGACGAAGATGAGGTTTCGAACGAGACGCTATCCGTTTCGTAGACCGCACTGAGAATTTCCGGCATGGCGGAACGAATGTCGACGAGTTCTGGATAGTTGTACCGATCGGCGATTTGCGCCTCGCCGCGATAAAACTGCGTGAGATAAACGCGTTTCAGACCGTCGGCATCGGCCACCCCCGATGGCGTTTGCAGAAACAGACGATCAAGCAGTGAAAACACCGCTGCATTCGCACCCAATCCGAGTGCGAGCGTGAGCACCACGACAGTCGTAAAGCCGGGATTTCGGCGCAGTCCTCGAATGGCGTAGCGCACGTCCTGCTGCACACTGTCCATCCAGGGAACACACCAACGTTCGCGCGCGGCTTCGCGCACGGCGGTGATATTTCCCAGTCGTCGCATTGCGTGCGCATTATCTGACGGTGACATGTCGCGCTCAAGCTGTTGCTGATGAAACTGCAGTTCCTCCCGTAGCTCACGATCAAGTTGGTCGCGACGAATCCAATCACGCAGGCGGGCAAACAGTTCGCGCATGGTACGCTCCGGTCATTCGAGAGAGATGACTAGTGGCAGCTTTGGTTTGTTCAAACTGGCTTCATGATCCGGCGCACACCCGCCATGAGTTCCGCGTAGCCTTCTTCTTGCGCGCCCAGGTGTTTGCGGCCGAGCGCCGTGATGGTGTAGTAGCGCGCGCGCTGATTGTTGGGCGTGTGCCCCCACTCGGCTCTGATCCATCCTTTTTGTCGCATGCGGTGCAGGGCGGGATAGAGCGATCCTTCTTCGACACTGATCACGTCCTTCGAAAGGCGCTGCAGATGCTGCGCGATGCCATAGCCGTGCATGGTCTGGACGCTCAGGGTCTTGAGCACCAGCATGTCGAGCAGACCGGGGAGGAGGTCTCGTTTGGTCATAGGTCGTGATTGGGGACATAGTTTATCTAAGGGATAGACAAACTATGTCCACAAATGGTTGCGGGCGATCGGGGCTGGACGGTTTTGCCGCCGAGTTCAGAGCGAACGGCGCTGATGTGGGTTTTGGGGTTTCGAACTGCCGGAGCGCCAGGAATGCGCAGAAGTGCTGCGAACAGCGAACACGGTGCGGGCGCAACCGTTGCAGTCGGCCATTGGTATTGGCGTCGTGCTGCTTGGGGCGCCGGTCTACTGGTTGTGGACGCGACGGCCGCCATCCCCTTGACTCGGCGGCCGAGCCGAGCGTAGGCTCGGCGTAAGGGATTTTGGCGCTCGGGATGGAACGGTCGGAGCCGCAGTGAAACGATGCGGCATTGGCCCGCGAAATCGGCGAGTGTCGAGCATGCATACCACACACTCGTTTGCGCTCGGGTGCGCGCTCACATGTCGACACCATCACGGGACCGGCGCTGGACGCAGGAGGAACTGCACGCGCTTCCCGAAGACAGTAACACGTACGAACTCATTGACGGCGAGTTGTTCGTGACGCCGGCGCCGACGGATGAGCATGGGGACATTTGCGCAAGGTTGAATGCCATTCTGGTGCCGTATGTATTGGCCCAGGGTCTTGGCCTCGTCTACGTACCTCCGGCGGTGTTTGCCGTTGGCATCCGGGTCCAGGTCGAGCCAGATCTCATGGTGCGACACCAGAATACGGATCCCGATGGCGCTTTGGAGAAGGCGCCGTTGCCAAGTCTCGTGGTCGAAGTTCTGTCGAAGAGAACGCGCAACTATGATCTCACCACCAAGCGAGCCACGTACCTCATGGCTGGCGTCGCCGGATAGGAATTTCAATCGGGGTCGGTCGAGTATTCGGCGCCCGTACGGCGCGATTGCCGACCCAGCGAGGGCCGCCGGGTGCGCGGCGGCCTGCCTGCCGCCCGCCGCCGCGCCTCGGTGGCCGTCCGGACGGCGTTTCCCGTGGGCGCCCGGTCGCTGCGGGGACCGATCGGACGCCCCGGTGGGTCTGACGCGCACACCGAACGTCCCCGCGCGTGATCGGGGCGTCGGGGTAAGACGCAAGGGGCCCGGCGGGCCGCGGCGGGTCGTCGCGTGGCGCCGGCCCGACGGTCCCCGGGTCGAGGGAGGACTCCGCGCGCCGCCGTGGGCGGCCGTCGCCGCGCAGGCGCGGAGGTGCGAGAGGGTCTGGTCCATCACCGACGGTTGCGTGATGCACGCCACGATCCGCATGGCGCCGTGGCAGGCCGGGCACGCGAGGCGGTCGACTTCAGTGTGCACTTCGCGCTCACTATGTTCCAAGACGAAGCCGTCACCGAAGACAGCGTGGAGGGCGTTCCCGGAATAACGTGCGACTTCCAGCCCGCTGCAACGCAAGGGGCCGTCCTCAGCGAACGTTGCGATCACGGCGTATCCGCCGGGCCGAAGCACTCGGCGCACTTGCGCCAGATACGCGGCGCGCGCCGCCGGTTGCGTGAGAAAATGAAATACGGCACGATCGTGCCACACGTCCACGCTCGCCGTCGGCAGGTTCAGCGTGAGAATGTCGTCGGCGAGCCAGGTCACTGTATCAGCGGCGCCCCCTGAGTCGCGCCTGCGCGTGCGCGTGCGCAGCGGGCGCGAGATCGAGCACCGTGAGCGCGGTGTACCCCGACGCCAGCAGGGTATCGACGAGGGTCGACGCGCCGCCGCCGACGTCGAGGATGCGCGCCGCACGTTCGGGCGCGACCTGTTGGATCAATGCCGCCGATCGCGTCGGAGTTGACTGAAACCAACTCACCTCCTCCGGCGCCTTCTGCGAATACACCGTTTGGCAGTGGCCCGACGTGTCCATGCGTTCTCCATAAAACGGTCGTCACGGCGTTCACCGCCCGTTCAACACTACTCCGCCCGCATCGCGATGGTCGGACTAATACGCGCTGCGCGCCTCGCCGGCACCCAACTCGCAAGCACCGCAACGCCCGCAAGAATGAACGGCACCGTCAGAAACGCAATCGCGTCGAAAGGGCTGACCTCGTACAGCAGCGTCGCGAGGAATCGCGACAAACCAAGCGCGCCGACGGTACCGATCACGATACCAATTATGGTCAGGCGCATACTGCTCGCAAACACCAGCTGCGCTGCACGCAGGCCCGTCGACCCCAGCGCGATGCGAATGCCTACTTCGCGTGTGCGCTGCGTGACACTCCAGGCAATCATGCCGTACAGACCCACCGCCGCCAGCAACAACGCCATCCCCGCGAAGATCACCAGCACGCGGCCCTGCAACTGCTGGCGCCACAAGGAACGGTTGACCACCTGCTCGAGACTTTGTATTCGATACAGCGGCACGTCGCTATCCATCGACTTCATCACTCGGCGCAGTGCGGGCACAAAGGCAAGCGGATCGCCCGCCGTGCGAATGACCAGCGTCTGCGTGCGCGTGGGAAACATGGGCTGTGGATAGTAGATGGCTGGCCCCATGCGCTGCGGCAACTGGTATTGCCGGATGTCTTTCACGACGCCGACAATTGTGACCCACGGATGCTGCTCGTCAATACTCCCGGATTTCATGCGGCGCCCGATGGGGTCGATGCCGGGAAATTCGAGTCGCGCAAGCGTTTCGTTGATAACGGCAACCTGGTGCGCGGTGTCGCGGTCGGTCGCTGACAGCATGCGGCCCAGCACCAACGGTGTGCGCAATGTCCCGAAGTAGTTCGGGCTCACGCCCTGAAAATGCACCACCAGCTCGTCGCCTGCGCGACGTCCGGGTTTTCCTTCCACAGACATTTCGCCCTGCACGTTCCAGCCGCTGAACGGAATGCCGCGCGCGGTGCCAACACTGGTTACACCGGGCGTCCCAGCGATCTGCGACAACAGACGCTCCGCGAACTGGCTGCGGGATTCGTCGGTGGGATAACGCGGTTCGGGTAACGTGAACTGCGCGGTGAGTACGTTGTGCTTGTCGAATCCGAAATCAGTAGCGAGCAGCGCCTGATTGCTCCGAATAAGCAGCAGCGCAGCGATCAACAGCATGGCGGACAACGCAACTTCCGCAATGACCAAACGTTCCCGGATGCTCCCGCGCGCTTTGCTTCCGCCGGTACGTGAACTGTCGCGCAATCTGGTTTGCAGATCAACCTGTGCCGCACCCAACGCGGGCAGCAGCGCAAACAGCAGTGTGGTGACCGTGGTGATCGCGACGGCAAACAACACGACCGGAATGTCGATTGCGAACGAGAAGAAATACGGAGTTCCATTTGGAAATGCCTGCGTCAACAACTGCAAGCCGTTTCGCGCCAGCAACAATCCAATGGCGCCACCCACGAATGAAAGCAGCAGACTTTCGGTCAGCACGGCGCGCACAATACGTCCGCGGCCGGCGCCTAGCGCCATGCGAACTGCCGTTTCCTGCTGGCGCGTCGCGGCGCGAGCCAGCATGAGATTCGCCACGTTGGCACAGGCAATGAGCAGCACAAAACCTACAGCGGCCAGGAACAGCAGCAGCGGACGCTTCAGATCGCCCGTCAGGTCCTGCCGCATGTCGACCAGTTGCGCGTTCCATCCACGATTGTCGTTCGGAAATTCCAATTCGAGTGCACTGGCAATGCGCAAAAGGTCAGCCTGCGCCGTCTCCATCGAAACGCCCGGTTTGAGTCGTGCCAGTGCCGCCGCATATCCACGGTCGCCGTGTTCTTCCTCTGCGGGATTCACCGTAAACGGCCGCCACGCCTGACCGCGCTCCGGAAAATTGAACTGGGGTGGCATGACGCCAATTACCACGTTGGGTTGCGCGTCGACAATAATGGTGCGATTCAGGATTGACGAGTCGCCGCCGTAACGACGCTTCCACAAGTCGTGGCTCAGTATAATGACGTTGTTGTTTCCTTCAATTTCCTCACTGGTCGCGAACGAGCGGCCCAGCAGTGGCCGAACACGGAGCAGCGGGAAGATGTTCGCGCTGACATTGGCTGCCTCCACCCGTTCCGCGTCGCCTTCACTGCCCGACAATGTGAGGGTTGCCCAGGTCCAGATTCCCATGCCCGCAAACGAAGAGCTGCGATCACGCCAACTCACGTAGTCCGGCCACGAGATATTCGAACCATTGATGTTGCGGGCCTTCACCTGCCCATAAATCATCGCGAGCTGCTCAGGTTGGCCAAACGGCAGCGGACGAAGCAGTATGGAATTGATAGCGGCGAAGATGGTCGTTGCCACCGAGACGCCAAGCGCAATGCAGGCAATCGCCATGGTCGTGAACAGCGGCGACCGGCGCAGGCTGCGCGAGGAATGCCGGATGTCCTGCCGCCAATTCGCAAAGTATTCGCGCCGGTTCAGTGAACGCTCGCGCTCGACATCAATAGATACCATCTCTTCCCGAATCACGCGTCGATCGCCGAACTCCTGATTTGCTTTCGCGCGCGCCTGCGCTTCAGGCATTCCGCCCGCAACAAGTTCCCGTGAGCGCTGCTCGATGTGAAAACCAATTTCTTCGTCCACTTCAGCCGCGACGTTCGGGCTGAACAGGCGGCGCAACCCAGGCGAACGCTTGGCGTCACCGCTGCGATTGGCGGTCATACGGGTTGCTCGGTGCGCGTCAGCATACGGGTCACCGCACCCGCGAATTCGAGCCAGGTTTGCTGCTCAGTGGTCAATTGCAGCCGGCCGGCGGTCGTCAACGAATAGACCCGCGCCCGCCGGCCGCTGTCGACCAGCTGCCACTCCGATGCCACCGCCCCGCGCGACTCCAGACGATGCAGGGCAGGGTAGAGGGTTCCTTCCCCCACTTTGAAGACGTCGTCGGTGAGCTGCTCAATCCAACGCGCCATGGCGTAACCATGGGCTGGCCCCCAGCTCAGGGTCTTGAGGATGAGCAGGTCGAGTGTGCTCTGGATTCGGTCGGACGGTTGGTAAGCCATTTATACCTCGGGGGTCGATGTCTGATATATTGACCCCCGAGGTATTAGAAGCAAGGGGTCGTCAGATGGTTTGATATGGGGGCGGCGATCGCCCTATTCCTGCTTCGGCGCCTCGCACGGCGCGTACACGGGTTGATAGAGCGACTCGACGAACGGTCACTGCTGCGTGTGAATGGGCGGTTGCTTGAATTCATGCGCGAACGACAGGCGCTCCGCCCACAGGCCAGTTTCAGCCTGGGAATGACACAGCAGCAGTTGGCAGAAGAATTGGGAACCGCCCGCGAAATGGTGTCGCGCGAACTTCAGCGATTGAATCGCGCTGGGGTGATCGAGTCGCAGGCTGGAGGGCGGTTCCACATTTCAGAGTGATTGCCGCTTCCGGCAACACAACAGTAAACACGCAGTTTACGGTACGCGACGTCGCAACGCCTCGCAGGATAGGAAATTCAATCAGGGTCGGTCGAGTATTCGGCGGATATACGGCGCGATCGCCGACCACGCGAGGCCGGCGGGGGCGCAGCGGCCTGCCCGCCGCCGCGCCTCGGTGGATGTCCGGACGGCGTTTCCCGTGGGCGCCCGGTCGCTGCGGGGACCGATCGGACGCCCCGGTGGGTCTGACGCGCACACCGAACGTCCCCGCGCGTGATCGGGGCGTCGGGGTGAGACTTCGCGAGTCCGGTGGGCCGCGGCGGGTCGTCGCGTGGCGCCCGGTCCAGACGGTCCCCGGGTCGAGGGAGGACTCCGCGCGCCGCCGTGGGCGGCCGTCGCCGTGCGGGCGCCTTCGCCGTCCGGTCGTAGGTCAGCCGTTCCAAGGCGACGGGATTCCGCGCGCCGTACCGCGCGAGCCGGGTGGCTAAGGCCCGGTCGTCCTCCGACACCCAACCCGCCGTATGCACGGGGAAGCCCGAGTGCGGCCACGTGAGCCTCCCGGCGGCCTGCTCCTCGTCGAAGAGGTCCGGCCGCTCGAACAGCCGCAACACGGCGCGGCGGAACGCCTCGGTCAAGCGCGCCGTGTCATGCACCGGCCACGCGACGAACGTCCCGTCGGTCCGGAAGCCGCCGTCGGTGACGAGGAGATGGAGGTGCGGATGCCAGTTGGCCCGCGAGCCGTGCGTCTGCAGACAGGCCACGATGCCGACCGCAATCTCCCGCGTCGCATGGTGAGTGTGTGGATGGCGACGGTGATGGTACGCGCGGCGACGCGCGCGATCTCGCCGAGCAGGCGGCGGCGATAGAGACAGTCCGTCGCGCTGGACCGGCTCACCCACGACCGGACCGTGAAAACGGTCACCTACCGCTCCCACAAGGCGGAGGGCCCGACGGCGGGCACCGAGACCGTCTACCCGCTCGAGTTCCTCGCCCGGGTGCTGGTGCACATCCCCGACAAGGGCCACGTCACGACCCGGTACTCTGGCGGGTACGCTAACCGCCCGCGCGGCCGGCGCCGTCACGCCGAGCCCGGCATGGTCGACGCGCCGCTCGCCATCGTCCCCGCGCCGCGTCTCAGGCGCACTGAGGCCACCCCCGGTGGACGGCGCTCCTGCAGCAGATGTTCGAGGTCGACCCCCCTCGCGTGCCCGACGTGCCGCGGGCCCTGCGTATTGTCGCGTACATCACCCAGACCTCGGTGATCGACCAGATCCTCGCGCAGCTCCGCGCCCGCGCCACCCCGGCGGCGCGCGGAGCCCCCCATCGTCGGTTGCTGCCGCGTCACCGCTTGCGCAGGGCCGCGTGAGGCCTGTGGAAGGAGGACGAGGAGTCGCATGGGGGGTCGGACGACGTTGCTGGCGCAAATGTTGAGATGAACCGCGCGATCGGCACTGACGTGTGAGTGTGCTGCAGCAGGCATCGGTTAGGCCGGCGACAGGGGGAGGTTCACTCTTCCGAAGTTCGCAAG
>Ga0209181_10005462_pt1 | contig 18294 bp, 11 predicted proteins | sample MAT05_FD_187208 | JGI IMG/M metagenome (GOLD analysis project Ga0209181, IMG submission 187208) | Freshwater microbial communities from Lake Fryxell liftoff mats and glacier meltwater in Antarctica - MAT-05 (SPAdes) (version 2) | ecosystem: Environmental > Aquatic > Freshwater > Ice > Liftoff...
GAGCTCATGGTTGAGACAGTGCCCAGATCGTTACACCATTCGTGCAGGTCGGAACTTACCCGACAAGGAATTTCGCTACCTTAGGACCGTTATAGTTACGGCCGCCGTTTACTGGGGCTTCAATTCAGAGCTTCGACTTGCGTCTAACCCCCCCTTTTAACCTTCCAGCACCGGGCAGGTGTCAGGCCTTATACGTCATCTTTCGATTTAGCAAAGCCTTGTGTTTTTGATAAACAGTCGCCTGGGCCATTTCACTGCGTCCCGATTTGCATCGGGAGACCTTTCTTCCGAAGTTACAGGTCTATTTTGCCTAGTTCCTTAACCATGATTCACTCGAGCGCCTCAGGATTCTCTCCTTGACTACCTGTGTCGGTTTGCGGTACGGGTACTTAATATCTGAAGCTTAGAGGTTTTTCTTGGAAGCTTGTTTACGTCTACTATCCGCTCATCCGAAGACTTGCGGTACTATCAGTTTCGGCTAGGAAAAGCTATTAACCAATCCCAAAACCTACAACCTTTAACGAACTATTCCGTCAGTCCGCGAGACTATCACGTCTTCGTCACCCCATCGCAATATTAAGTAGTACTGGAATATTAACCAGTTGTCCATCGATTACGCCGTTCGGCTTCACCTTAGGACCCGACTAACCCTGATACGATTAGCGTTGATCAGGAAACCTTAGTCTATCGGCGTCCAGGTTTCTCACCTGGATTGTCGTTACTTATGCCTACATTTTCTTTTCCAGATGCTCCAGCATACCTCGCAGTACACCTTCAACGCGGCTGGAATGCTCCCCTACCAAATACGACATGAGTCGTAAGTCCATAGCTTCGGTAATATGCTTGATGCCCGATCATTATCCACGCACAACCGCTCGACTAGTGAGCTGTTACGCACTCTTTAAATGAATGGCTGCTTCCAAGCCAACATCCTAGCTGTCAGTGCAGTCGCACTTCGTTTGATCAACTTAGCATATATTTAGGGACCTTAGCTGATGGTCTGGGTTGTTTCCCTCTCGGCACTGGACCTTAGCACCCAGCGCCTCACTCCTGAGGAACATGTCATAGCATTCGGAGTTTATCAAGGGTTGATAGGCGGTGAAGCCCTCTAGCCTTATCAGTAGCTCTACCTCTATGACACTTATACTCAAGGCTGCACCTAAATGCATTTCGGGGAGTACGAGCTATCTCTCAGTTTGATTAGCCTTTCACCCCTACCCACAGTTCATCCAAAAACTTTTCAACGTTTACTAGTTCGGTCCTCCAGTCCGTGTTACCGGACCTTCAACCTGACCATGGGTAGATCACAAAGTTTCGCGTCTACCCCCACTAACTAGACGCCCTATTCAGACTTGCTTTCGCTTCGGCTGCGTACCATAAGTACTTAACCTTGCTAGTGAGGGTAACTCGTAGGCTCATTATGCAAAAGGCACGCCGTCACCCCGATTACTCGGGGCTCCGACCGTTTGTAGGCGCACGGTTTCAGGGACTATTTCACTCCTCTATTCGAGGTGCTTTTCACCTTTCCTTCACAGTACTAGTTCGCTATCGGTCTCTCATTAGTATTTAGCCTTACCGGATGGTCCCGGCAGATTCACACAGAATTTCACGTGTTCCGTGCTACTCAGGATACTACTGGATCTGTATAATCTTACGTGTAAGGGACTATCACCCTCTATGGTTTAACTTTCCAGAAAATTCTACTTCAATTATACAGCTCGTATCGTAGTCCTACAACCCCATAATTGCCTAAACAATCATGGTTTGGGCTCTTCCCCTTTCGATCGCCACTACTTAGGGAATCACTATTTGTTTTCTCTTCCTCCAGGTACTTAGATGTTTCAGTTCCCTAGGTTTACTTCCCGACTTGCGTCGGGATACATAGCCTTCAGCTATGTGGGTTTCCCCATTCGGAAATCCGCGGATCAAGCAGTTATTTGCACCTCCCCGCGGCTTATCGCAGCTTATCACGTCCTTCATCGTCTTTGAGAGCCAAGGCATCCACCGTACGCCCTTATTTACTTTCTTCAATAAATTCTACAAATTAAAAATTCAATTACTTTTCCAACATGTCAAAGAACTTTTCCCGATAATTAGGGATAGAAAAAATATCCGGAATCGAACCGTTATCTTCCGAACATAAATGTCCAGACGCTCTTCCATTGAGCTAATTTTCAAAGTTACAGTATATAAAGAACGAAAATATTGATAAAATCTAAAGGTAATAATCAAATCAAAAACTGAATTCCTGGTCAATAAACTATTTTCCAGTCATTTCCTCAAAAAACTTACTCTCATATACCGCAAAAGCGATAATTTGTGGAGAATAAGGGAGTCGAACCCTTGACCCCCTGCGTGCAAGGCAGGTGCTCTAGCCAACTGAGCTAATTCCCCGATAAATATTGTCTAATTTGTTAATTACTTGATTTTTTGATTATAAATCATGAAATCAGTAATCATCGAATCAAAAAATAGTAGTCCCGCCCAGATTTGAACTGGGGACCCCTACATTATCAGTGTAGTGCTCTAACCAACTGAGCTACGAGACTGTTTAGTTTCCCTGCTCATTCCGGTTACATCAGTGTTGATTCCTGTCGTACAACCGACAGATAGCTCAACCTAACTGAGCTTGGGAATTAATCAGTGCAAGGGAAGGGCGATGCCCAACTTTTTGCAAGATTTTATAAAAAAGAAAAGGAAAAAGGTCTAGCAATTAATAAGTAATGAATCTTTACCTCTAGAAAGGAGGTGTTCCAGCCACACCTTCCGGTACGGCTACCTTGTTACGACTTAGCCCCAGTTACTAGTTTTACCCTAGGCCGCTCCTTGCGGTTACGGACTTCAGGTACCCCCAGCTTCCATGGCTTGACGGGCGGTGTGTACAAGGCCCGGGAACGTATTCACCGCGCCATGGCTGATGCGCGATTACTAGCGAATCCAGCTTCACGAAGTCGAGTTGCAGACTTCGATCCGAACTGAGACCGGTTTTGGAGATTAGCATCCTGTCACCAGGTAGCTGCCCTCTGTACCGGCCATTGTAACACGTGTGTCGCCCTGGACATAAGGGCCGTGCTGATTTGACGTCATCCCCACCTTCCTCACGGTTTACACCGGCAGTTTCGTTAGAGTCCCCGGCATTACCCGCTGGCAACTAACGATAAGGGTTGCGCTCGTTATGGGACTTAACCCGACACCTCACGGCACGAGCTGACGACAACCATGCAGCACCTTGTAGATCGTCCGAAGAAGGACCAGTTTCCCAGTCTGTCGCTCTACATTTAAGCCCAGGTAAGGTTCCTCGCGTATCATCGAATTAAACCACATGTTCCTCCGCTTGTGCGGGCCCCCGTCAATTCCTTTGAGTTTCAACCTTGCGATCGTACTCCCCAGGTGGATCACTTAATGCTTTCGCTCAGCCGCTGACAATTTATCGCCAACAGCGAGTGATCATAGTTTACGGCGTGGACTACCAGGGTATCTAATCCTGTTTGCTCCCCACGCTTTCGTGCCTCAGCGTCAATCACAGTTTAGTAAGCTGCCTTCGCAATCGGTGTTCTGTGTAATATCTAAGCATTTCACCGCTACATTACACATTCCGCCTACCTCAACTGTATTCAAGAATACCAGTATCAATGACAGTTCTACAGTTAAGCTGCAGGATTTCACCACTGACTTAATATTCCGCCTACGCACCCTTTAAACCCAATGAATCCGGATAACGCTTGCATCCTCCGTATTACCGCGGCTGCTGGCACGGAGTTAGCCGATGCTTATTCTGACGGTACCGTCAACCACCTACACGTAGATGGGTTTCTTCCCGTACAAAAGCAGTTTACAACGCATAGCGCCGTCATCCTGCACGCGGCATGGCTGGTTCAGGCTTGCGCCCATTGACCAATATTCCTCACTGCTGCCTCCCGTAGGAGTCTGGTCCGTGTCTCAGTACCAGTGTGGGGGATCATCCTCTCAGACCCCCTAGACATCGTAGCCTTGGTGAGCCATTACCTCACCAACAAGCTAATGTCACGCATGCCCATCTTTAACCGCCGGAGCTTTAAATATAAAGAGATGCCTCCTTATATTGTTATGGGGTATTAATCCGAATTTCTCCGGGCTATCCCCCAGTTAAAGGTAGGTTGCAAACGCGATACTCACCCGTGCGCCGGTCGTCAGCATTTATTGCTAAACCTGTTACCCCTCGACTTGCATGTGTTAGGCCTGCCGCTAGCGTTCATCCTGAGCCAGGATCAAACTCTTCATTGTAATTATAAAAAGTTGAGTTGCTCAAGATCCATTACATTATTACCTAAAAAAGAATTTTCAGTTGCATTTGACCTTTTTACCTTTTCAATATTTTCAAAGAACTTTTTGTTCAATATTTTGGACTGCAAAGCTAATAAACTTTCACTAACTGCACAATCTATATTTCAATTTTTTTACTTCTTAAAGAACTTGCTTTTGAAAGCGGATGCAAAGGTAATTCCTTTTTTCTAATCTCCAAATATTTTTGAAAAAATTTTTCGATTATTTTTTTCTCATCCTTTTCAAAGAAATCTTTCGTTCAAAGCGGGTGCAAAGATAAAGGAATTCTTTTTACATCTGCAAATAAATCTTTATTTATTTTTTACCCTTTTTGACCTAGTTTTTTAAAGAACATTTCCCGTGATTGGGGCTGCAAATATAGAAGAGCTTTTTTGACTTACCAAATGTTTTTACAAGAAATTTTAATAAAAAATCTACTCTTACTGTTTTTCAATGGGTTAGAACTACATCTTAGATAAACTAACACCAAACCTGAACCTCCATATATCGCACTTCTATCCCAAATCTCACATCGGATATATCCTGGCTAACTCATTTTTTCTTAAACTCCCAAGGTATTATTAATCAAATTGCCGTATATTAGCACCAACAATACTTAACTTTATTCCCTGTGCACCAGAACCTCGTCATCATACCTACCTATAATGAAAAGGAGAATATCGAAAGGATAATCCGTAAAGTTTTCTCACTAAAAACAAATTTTGATATCCTTATTATAGAAGATAACTCTCCTGACGGTACTGCAAATATTATAAAAAGACTATTGCCTGAATTCCCCGACCAATTACATATATATGAGCGTACAGGAAAACTTGGTCTGGGTACAGCATATATTGAAGGATTCAAATGGGCTCTTTCAAGAAGCTACTCCTATATATTTGAAATGGATGCCGACTTCTCACATAATCCTGAAGACCTCATACTCCTATATAACGCATGTATTAAGGAAGGAGCAGATATGTCTATCGGCTCCCGCTACAAATCAGGCGTTAATGTTGTCAACTGGCCTATGGGCCGTGTGCTGATCTCTTACTTTGCATCTGTTTATGTCCGTTTTATTACTCGAATGGACATCCGTGACGCAACAGCGGGATTTGTTTGCTATTCTCGCAAGGTGCTTGAAACCATTAATCTGGATAAAATACGCTTCAAAGGGTATGCGTTCCAGATTGAAATGAAGTTTACCACCTGGAAATATGGCTTCATAATTACTGAAGTGCCAATAATTTTCACCGACCGCAAGGAAGGCTCTTCTAAAATGAATGGAGGAATTGTTTATGAAGCCATGTGGGGTGTGGTTAAAATGAAGCTTATGAGCTTCTTCCAATCCTATAAAAGAACAGCCTGAACATGCCAAAAATCTTAATTAAACACGTTACGATCGTCAATGAAGGCCGCTCATTTACCGGAAACGTCCTGATTGATGGCGCTTTTATCTCCAAGGTATCGGAAAACGAAATCCCTGTAGATAAAGATACCTGTATAATACAAGGTGAACATAAACTTCTCCTGCCAGGTGTAATCGATGATCAGGTGCATTTCCGGGAACCCGGATTAACTCATAAAGGTGATATTGCCACCGAATCACGTGCTGCCGTGGCGGGAGGCGTAACTTCGTATATGGAAATGCCAAATACCTCGCCGCAAACGATTAGCATTCAAGCCCTAGAAGATAAATTCGAATTAGCATCAACCCGTTCTATGGCAAACTACTCCTTTTATATGGGTGCCACAAACGACAATATTGCTGAAATTCATAAAGTCGATCCTTCAAAAACCTGCGGAGTAAAAATTTTTATGGGTGCATCTACTGGAAATATGCTGGTAGATAACCGACAGAGTCTTGAAAAGATATTTGCCGAATCTCCCGTATTAATTGCAACTCACTGCGAAGATGAAACAACTATACGCAACAATATCGTCAAGTGTAAACATAAATATGGCGAAGATATCCCCATGAGTTGCCACCCTCTTCTGCGAAGTGAAGAGGCTTGCTATATCTCGTCCTCTCTCGCTGTGGAACTTGCACACAAATACAACTCAACGCTTCATGTGCTCCACCTTTCCACTGCGCGTGAACTTTCGCTTTTCGAAAAAGGACCTGTCAATACAAAGAAGATTACCGCTGAAGGCTGCATACATCATCTCTGGTTTAACGACACCTACTACGAAAGCAGGGATACCTTAATTAAATGGAATCCTGCAATTAAAACGGAAAGAGACCGACTGGCATTGATCGATGCAGTAATTGAAGATAAAATCGACGTGATAGCCACCGATCATGCTCCGCATACCTTGATTGAAAAGTCGAATAAGTATTTCCAGGCTCCTTCTGGCGGGCCGATGGTGCAACACAGCCTCCTTGCCATGCTTGAATTTGTGAAACGGGGGGTATTTACCATCGAAAAGGTAGTTCACAAAATGTGCCATGCTCCTGCCGACCTTTTTAGAATTGATCGCCGTGGATATATTCGTGAAGGCTATTATGCCGACTTAGTGCTGGTAAACCCTGACAAATCATTCGAAATAACAATTTCCAACCTATTATATAAGTGTCACTGGTCTCCTCTAGAAGGAGAAATCATGCACAATAAGATCGATATTACTTTTGTAAACGGGAATATTGTTTACCAGCATGGGGAGATTGTGGAAAATGGACTGCATTCGATGCCTTTGAGGTTTGTGAGGTAGGGCAGGTTCTCACAAGCTGTCAACTATTTCCCAGGCTAACATTCTCAACCGCCTTGGCAGATGCTTCAAAAATCGTTTTCATAATATTTTGATCTATTCATTGATCAAAGATAGCTAAAAAACGGTTTATGCATAGATCGTTTTGCTTTTTAACAAATTAAATCCAGTGTAAAAAATTAATAATGAACTTTTTCTGGATTTTTTACTGAAAAAGAGTTTTATATCAATTTATAAGTTTTTTTCGCCTATTCACAAAAAACTGAAAGCATTTTAAATATTCTACTTACTTTTACTCCCCAAAACATCAAAACACAACTATGTTAACGGTAGAGAAAATAGGCGGTACATCCATGTCGCGCTTCGATGAGGTTCTGAAGAATATTGTGCTCAGACAAAGAACCAAAGGGGATTATTACAATCGCATTCTTGTAGTTTCAGCATATAATAATGTTACTAACTGGCTTCTGGAACATAAGAAAAACGGAACTCCTGGTATCTATTCCAAATTCGAAAAACGGGAAAACTATTCTGAAGCACTTGATGAATTGCTGCTTAAACTAGTGGCCATAAACGCAGAACTGGTTCCAATCGGGCTAAATCTAATAAAGGCTGATGAGTTTATTACTGAACGAATCTGTCAGGCAAAGAACTATCTTAAAAGCCTCGGGGCTGTTCTAGCAACAGGCTATGTTAATAAAACCAACATTCTTTTAGCCGCTAGAGAGATTCTATCGAGCATTGGCGAGGCGCATTCTGCTTTTAATTCAGTTAATATTCTTGAGAATAATGGCGTAAAAAGCCTTCTAATCGATCTCTGTGGCTTTAACGATCCCGAATTTCTTACGATTGATGAACGAATTCAGCTTGCCTTTAAAGATATTGATTTCACTAAAGTTTTGCCCATTGCTACTGGATATACAAAAGGTACTGAAGGGATTATGAGGGAGTTCGACCGTGGATATTCCGAAGTTACTTTCTGTAAAATAGCAGTGGCCGTTAAAGCCGATGAAGCCGTTATTCATAAGGAATTTCACCTTTCCTCTGCCGATCCAAATATCGTGGGAGTAGATAAATCGGTACCTGTAGGGCATACAAATTATAATGTTGCCGATCAGCTTGCCGATGTAGGCATGGAAGCTATTCATCCCAAAGCATCCAAACCCTTGGAGGCTGCAGGAATCAATATCCGCCTAAAAAACACTTTCGAGCCGGAACATCCGGGAACACTGATTTCTAAAGACTTTATTTCAAAAGACGGACGGGTTCAGATCATTACAGGAACAGACAAGGTTGTGGCCATTGAGGTTCACGATCCTTTAATGGTGGGACAGGTTGGGTTTGACTTAGGCATCATGGAGATTTTTGTAAAGCATAAAGTTAGTTATATCCTTAAAGCTACCAACGCCAACAGCATTACTCAGGTAATCTGGGAAAAGGATCTTAAGCCGGAGCTTGTTGCTGAACTTCAGAGTAAATATAGTAAGATTACAGTTTTGGAATGTTCATTAATCTGTGGGCTTGGCACCTCCATCAGTAAGCCCGGAGTTATTGCGAAAGCCACAGCAGCACTGGCGGAGAGAAACATCAATATCGCAGCCATGTCTCAATCACTTAGCCAGATCAATATTCAGTTTGTTATAAATAGGGAGAATTACAAAGAAGCGATTATCGCGCTGAATGATGCCTTGTGTTTCAAATAGTATTTACTTCAAAATGCTTTTATACTGAGTGATTTCGAGATCATCAAAGTATACTGTATCAGTATCCGGGTTGTAAACGTAAATACCTAACTCCTGTCTGCTTATTTCCCGGGGAATGGTAAGTTCCATGGTTAATTTTTCCCATCCATTTTGCCCGGTTTCAGTAATTGAATATGCATTCTGATAGAATGGATTAGGCGCACTTGAGCAAATCAGACCTCCTTTAGATTTACCCACCGCCTTCCTCCATACCGAAATAACGAAGCTCTCCCCTTCTTCAATTTCTTTAACTCGGAAAGTCATACCATAAGGGGATTTTGAATCAACAACTGTCGAAAACCGGCCTCCGTGTGCGAAAGTTTCGCTTCTTCCCGATCCTCCCTGAAAAAAGGTGCTATCCAAATTATTTACAAAGTTTTGCCCATCAGAACTCAGATTTTCAGCATCACAACTATAAACTTTCTTTATTGACCGTTGGGGCATGGTAAAGTTTTTCTCGGGGGATTTCAAATTAAAAATCCATACATTTCCACGATGCCCAGCCAGATTGGTACAGAAGCTCTGAAGATACGGTTTGGTGTATAATTCGTTGATCCCGTTAAGAATTAAATATTTCGCTCCCTTTTTTATGGAAGATCCGATCCCTGTGCTATCACCGTTATATTTCACTCTCTCTCCCTTGTTAAACCTTGCATCCGAATATTCAGTCCAACCTTTCTGGTTCATCAGATAGAGGGAAACGTGACTTCCATCGGGGATGGAAATTACGGTATCGAACGGGGAAACTCCAATCTCTCTCAAATAGGGTGTTATTGAGTACAGTTCGGCATTTTCCTTTTTGTCGTTCATCCAACCTGAATAACGGACATTTATCTGACGAAACCCATGGTAAATATTGAACAACAAAAAGAGTGAAAAAACAATTTTTACCGGAACTGAAATGAATACTTTATTGAAATGACGTTTTAAAATATCAATTGAGCTCACCACAATCAGTACCGGGAGAACAAACATATCGATCACATAATAATCGTGATCCCTGAATGTCCAAAATTGAAGAAGAACATAAACAATCGCTTCAGCAAAAATAAACAGTACACTATAAATAAGGACTGGCCTGTTTTTCCTGAAGAAAATCAGAATAAAAAGAAAGCATGCCGACAAAAACAGCAATACCGAGATATGAAAATACTGCGCAAGCCAGATCTCACGAATATTATCAATTACTTTGATTATGCCTTCCCTGTCGAGGTTCCAGATTGGAAAGATGGTGGTGGAAAAATAAAAACAGTCGTGCAACTTGTTAAAACGTGCAGCATAAAAAAGCCATGCACCAATGAGAATGAATACTGAAATTATTGGAATCGTAAACAAAAACGGCTTATTAAACAACCTTTCCTTATCCCTGAACTTTGAAATTCCTAATAATTCAATAATGTAAATGCCGGTAATTGCAATCAGACTAAACAAAGCTGTTAATTTAAAAGCTGCGGCCAGCAAGAAGATCATTACCGATAAGAAATACCATTTTTGTTTTCCCTCGAAAAGAAAGCGCACAAAGAAATACCAACCAACAATAGAAAATGCCAGTGATGAAGAATTTGACAGGAAATTATTACCATAATATATAAGTACCGGGGAAGTGAAAAAAAGTAGAGTAAGGGAAACAGACCAGAATATATCAGAAATGAGGTATCGGAGAAGTTTAAAAAGGTAAAACAATCCCATAAGAAAAAGAAGAGTATTCAGAATCCTGTAAATAAACTCATGGTACCCGAAAAGGGAATATAAGACAGCCACACCATAATATAATAGAGGCACCTCACTAGTGCGACATTTACCTGATGTTCCGCCGTCAGAGGTTAGGTTGTGCGTTTCAATATCAAAAAACCTCATTCCGCCCTGATAATAGTTCAAAGCAATCGATGCACAATCCGATTGCCGCCACTTATGAACCGACTGCGGGCGTTTAAAAATTATTTCCTGATAATTATATAAATATGCAATGCCGAAAAGCAGGAATATAAAAAGAGTGGTGGGATATTTTGTATTCTTCACAGTTTAACTATTTGAAATTAGTTGAATTTACCAGAACCCTTATCGTCATTAACAATTTATGCTTATTTATAAAAGTCAGATCGGTTTGTAGTTGCAATATCAAAAAGAAACTCGCCGATTTTTTCTGTTATCAAGGTAAAGAATTGCTTTCCTTTTTCTTCTGTCGCTTTAGCGGGATTTCCAATTCCGGTGTCAGCAGTAACCTGCGACCATTGTCTTTCTGCCCATGCCCATCCCTCTTGCATCCCTTTAAACTTGTATTTTTTTGATTTCCCATCACCGGCTTCGGTAAGAGGAAGAATCCATTCCGGTTTAAGGTACATCATCAGGCTGGTTTCAACTTCACCGGCATGTTCGCCATAATCATCGAACAACTTATGGGTATCGGCAATTTTATACCAGTTTACTTCTGATAAAAACATTTTCGGATACTTCAGTCCCAGTTCACGGAGTATTTGTCTGAAATCGTTACCTCCATGACTATTTAAAATAACCAGTTTATGAATCCCCTGCCGGTTGAGTGTTTCAATGATATCACTAAGAATTGCAAACTGGGTCGAAGGATTCATGTTGATCGTCAGCGGAATATCAAACTGACCGGTATTTACTCCAAAGGGAATAACAGGTAACACGCTAACTTTCGCTCCTTTGTCCCATGCAATACGGGCTGCTTCAGATGCAATTGCATCAGCTTCCACATTATCTGTTGAATATGGCAGGTGATAATTATGAGCTTCAGTAGCTCCCCAGGGAAGCACAACCAGCTGAAACTTTTCGCTTTTTATCGTTTTCCAATTCGATTCAGCCAGGATATAGGGTCTCATATTAAAGATTTTTCTGCAAATTACAAATATTAGGGTAGTTCGGATTATTCAGTTTAAAAAAATGATTTTTATCCCAAATCCTTAACAACCATCTGAATGGTTTCTTTACTCCTCTGTTCCAGTACTTTATCCTTATTTACCAAAACTCTGGAAATGGTATTCTCGTCAAAATAACGGATTGTAATAAGCTCTAGTCCGTTTTCCCACTTCACCAGAAAATGTTCTTCCAGATCTTTTACTACTCGGGGGATTCGGGTTTTATCGTTGTTTACGCACACCATAAAACTCACGGCTGAATTCTGCATCAGGTTAATACGGAATCCATGTTTTGCGAAAAATCCTAGAATCAGCACCAGATTTTCCTCGGCAATAAATGAAAAATCTTTTGGGGAAATGGAAATCAATACCTGATCCATTTTAAAAATAAATGACGGTACCAGTTTATCGTAATGTTCATTTCCAACTAATGTGCCTGCTTCGGCAGGATGCACAAAAGATTTGACCTGGAGTTTTATATCCTTTTGCTTGAGCGGCTGGATTGTCTTTGGATGAATAACGCTCGCACCGTAATATGCAAGTTCAATGGCATCGCGGTAAGATAGATTATTCAAAAGCACCGTATCGTCAAACCATTTCGGGTCGGCATTGAGTACTCCGGGAACATCTTTCCAGATAACTACTTTTTCTGCATCAAGGATATAGGCTAAAATGGCTGCCGTATAATCAGAGCCTTCTCTTCCAAGTGTTGTTGTCAGGTTATTGATGGTTGATGCAAGAAATCCCTGAGTAAGAAGGATCCGATCTCCCCCGAAAACAAAATCTTTTTTAAGCAGTTCTGAAGATAATTCCCAATTGATTTTAGCCTCGCGGTAAGTGTTATCCGATTTTAATGACCTGCGAACGTCCATCCATCGGGCTTTCAGACCTTCCGACTTTAGGTATTCAGCTACGATGCTTGTCGACAGCACTTCGCCGAATGAAACAATCTGATCGTAATCGTAATCGTAGTTTAAGCTGGGCGGAGCGGAAACCCTTGATTTAAGTTGTGAGAAAAGATCCTTAACTTTTGCATATACCTCAGCCTTTTCAGAAGAAAACAAGCCTTCCATGATGCCATAATGATATTCCTCAACCATGCGGATTGCCTCGTCCACGCCTTCTTTCTGATGAAAATACCTGAATACGACTTCTTCGAGGGCATTGGTCATTTTACCCATAGCAGAAACCACCACAATCAACTTATCCTCATAAAGTCTGATGATCTCCGTTAAATTTTTTACTGCTTCTGCGCTTTTTACCGAAGCACCTCCGAATTTGAATACCAGCATTTATATTATTTACTTAATTGTTTGAGCATAGGATTGCTATTGCAAAGTAAGTAAATTTTTTACTTTTTTTAGTGGGGATTTGCTTGCGATTTAACGGTCCTCGAATTGGCGTGGTATTGCATATCATCTGACTAAATCAGTTCATGGACAACAAGGATGACCATATTTCGCCGATAATTGGACGTCGCAGTAGATTATTTATGAATTATTCAGTTTAGCTACCCTTCAAAAAATCGCTCTAACTTTAAGGTGAGCCGTTACAAATAAGAAATTAAGGTTGAAAAAAAAGTCCCTTGAAAAACAAGGGACTTTTTTATATTATTCTATCTTATAGATATTATTCCTGAACAAGATTACTTGTGCAATTAACATAAGTTATATTGGTTAAAACAGGGGCTGAGCCTGCATCGCTTAAAATTGCTGCATATATGCTATTAGATACAGTGGTATTAGATACTGCAACTTTTGATTGTATGTCATGAAAAGTTATAGCTCCATCCAAATAATAAGAGCCCACATAACTTACAACGCAATTATTTAAAAGGGTACCATTAGCTACATTAGAATAGAAAAATAAACCTTCCCAGTCGCCTTTAGAGGGTGAAGATGCATTGCTTGTAAATGTAATAGGCAATAAAGCAGTTCCATTAGCAATTAATTTTCCAGAAGTGCCGTATCCAACTGATAATGATGAATTGGAAGTAAACTTAACTATTGTTCCCGGAGCAATGGTTAATTCTGCTGTATTTGCACTTTCTATAGATAAATCGGCTTCAATTACGTAAGGTGCAGAAAACATATTCCATGTTCCTTTTTTAGTAATTGTTGTGTAATCAATATGTATACCGTAACCAGCTACTGCTAAAATTGAATTGGTTGGGGCTAAAGTCATTGCCTGATCGCCAGTACAACTGATTGCGTATGTTCCATTCTCTTTAATAGTATTGAGGGCACAACTAGTAAATTCACTTTCCTCATCTAACACTACACCATGGTATTTATTTTTTTGGATTGTACAACTGATGAAGCTAATACCTGTACCTATTAAATTTAAGGCTCCTTCCGAATCATAATAGCCGGCATATTGAATGGTTACAAAAGCTAATTTTGTAGCTGTTTTGGAATTACTTCCATAAAAATACACTCCATCCCAGTCGCCTGGTGATGGAATCAATGCAGCTGATGTAAAAATGATAGGTTTGTCGGGCAACCCAACTGCAACTAATGAAGCAAAATTTGAATAACCAATAGACATTGAAGCTCCTGGTTTAAATTTGATCGTTGTTCCCGGCATTATGATAAGATCTGACTCTATGCTAATATCTCCATCTACAATCCATACTTTATCTGCAGTAAGGGTAGTAGGCGTAGAAATAGTTCCACTTAGAATGTTAGTAGTATTAATAATAGGATCGGATTTTGTTTTATCCTCACAAGATGTAATAAACATACTTGCTGTTAAAACTAATGATGCTAATAAATAATTTGTTTTCATGGTTCTGTTTTTAAAGTGTTATGTTGTAAGAAAAATTGTAATTTTTTTCATGTTTAGGTTTGATGAATACAAAATTATTTATCTTCAATAATCTATTTTACCCCCAAAAGGGGGTTTTTTCAGGAAAAGAAATATTGGAATTTTGTAATACATATTTATTATGAAACATTTACTGATTATAACGGCTTTGTTGATTGCTTTCAATCACACCATTGCACAGGAGACTCATTCAAAAACTGATTCGCTGCAAAAAGTTCTTTCACTTATTGACAAGAACGATTTTGCGAGTCAGCAAAAGATTCTTCACCAGCTTTATGATATTTACCTCGTTAATGATCTTCCTTCTGCATTATCAGTAGCTAACCGGCAATACCTTCTTGCTGAAAAAACCGGAGAGTTTACCGAGAGAGGTGAAGCGGAAGCCTCCATGGGATTTGTATATTATAATCAGGGAAAGAATGACAGTTCCCTTTTCTTCTTTAATAAATCCCTTGAAAGTCTTAAAGTACAGCCTGATAAAAAGAAGGAGGCTGATATAATGAATAATATTGCAAACATATTCAGGGTAACGGCACAGTATGACACTGCAATGACAATCTATACCAACCTCCTTAAATATTATGAGTCGGTTAACGATATTGTAAAACAAGGAAAACTTCTTGGCAATATCGGCTCCTTATATTATACGGCAGGAAATCAGGATAAAGCCATAGAGTATACACTGCAATCGCTTGCAATTCAAAGAAAGTCAAATGATAAAAGAGGAACTGCCATTTCACTTGTTAACCTTTCGGTATTCGCACTTAATAAAGGTGATTATAAAGAAGGTATTACTTATGGTGATGAGGCTGCTAACCTTCTGAAAGATATTGACAAGAACTACTACGCTGCAGCACTGTTAAGGGCAGGGTATTGTTATTATCAGACAGGAAATAAGGAGACGGCACTTGAATATACCCATACGGCAATAAATATTTATAAGGAGAACAATAATGTGAGAGGGATGATGGAGGCTTACCGCCAGGAGGGTGATTACCTTATTGAATCGGGGCGTTATGCAGATGCACTCAAGCTGGGGAAAGATGCTCTGCAGGTAGCAGACACAACCAATCGTCTAGATATGCGGTTGTTATACGACATGCTTAAGCGTTCGGCTATATGGCTCAACATTCCTGAAGAAGCACTTTTCTATTCTCAGGAACAGATCAGGATGAAAGAAGCCGACCTTACGCAGGAATGGGCCGATAAGATTGCCGAAGTAGATGCAAAATATAACACCGAAAAGAAAGAACTCGAGATAGCAACTCTGAAAGCCCAGAAGAAAACAAACAACATTCTTCTGTTATCCCTGCTGGCACTTCTTGCTGGGGGAGCAGGTACGGGATATTTCATTTATAAAAACCAGAAACAAAGACAGCTTCTCTCTGCTCAAAGGATTAAAGAGTTGGAACAGGAAAAAAAGATCACTGCCACACAGTCGCTTCTCGAGGGTGAAACTTCGGAGCGGGCGCGTCTCTCAAGGGATCTTCACGACGGACTCGGAGGAATGCTGTCGGTGGCAAAACTTAAAATAGCAACCATGAAAGGAAACCTGACTATCCCTGAAGAAAATGTGGCTTCACTTAATTCAGCAATAGAATTGCTCGATACTTCAATAAAAGAATTACGAAGGGTGGCTCACAACCTGATGCCCGAATCGCTCATGAAATATGGTCTAAATGCAGCTCTGGCCGACTTCTGCCGGAGCACTGATAAGGTAGGGTATCACTTCTTTGGCAATGACCGGCGTCCCGATGAGAAAACAGAGATAGCCGCTTATCGTATTGTAAATGAACTAGTAAATAATTCTCTTCGTCATTCGGAGGCGCAAAATATTAATGTCCAACTGATACTCGACGATACAAGGGTGCATGTCATTGTGGAGGATGATGGAAAAGGCTTTGATGCTACTATAGCTGAAGCTGATGGCGGAAATGGCCTTAAGAATATCCGCTCCAGGGTTACGGCGCTTGGGGGAAAGCTGGAGCTGATAACAGCTCCCGGCAAAGGGACAGAGGTTAATGTAGAATTCAATAGCTGACAAAATTATGTATAAAATTCTTATAGTTGACGATCATCTGGTTCTTGCAGATGGATTGAAGACATTGCTTTCAGATTATAAAATGTGCAACAATGCTGATATTGCAGTTTCCGGAAAGGAATGTACAAAAAAACTGAACTTGTCGAAGTATGATCTTATCCTGCTCGACATTAACCTTCCTGATATAAGCGGCATTGATCTGTGTAAAACAATGCACAAAGATTATCCTGAAATAAAAATTCTGGCACTTACAAGCTTCAGTGATTTTACTTGTGTAAATAACATGATGGCAAATGGAGCTTCAGGATATGTACTGAAAAATGCTATGCCCGAGGAAATCATCAAAGGTGTTGAAACAGTGATGAGCGGCGAAATATTTCTTTGTCATGAAGTAGATATTCTAATGAAGAAAGAGGAAGATAAACATCTTTATCTTACACACAGGGAGACAGACCTGCTTCGTCTTATTACAGAAGGGTTTACTAACCAGGAGATAGCTGATAAACTCTTTCTGGGATCAGAAACAATTAAGAGCTACCGTAAGAATCTTCTTTTTAAGCTTAATGCAAAGAATACTGCCACTCTGGTCAAGATGGCACTGGAGCAGAAGTTGGTATAAGGTTGTGGAAAATATACTTCTGTACTGCTTTATTATTCTCAATTTCTAAACTATAATCGCTGCAAATTTTAACACAAAGTCCGCAGAAAACTCCTTTTGAGGTAAATTTTTTCAGTATTTCCCGATTTCAAACGGTATATTCTTAACTTCAGTGTGTTTGCGGCAGATTGTACAATAATAAACTTGAAACAGGTTATTTTCATTGTCAGAATATTCAATTAATTTTATTTATTTCCTTTCTAAGGCCCCATCCAATATACCAGGTTTTAATGTGCTTACCGCTGTGGTCTATTTCAAATTCTAATTGCTGGTCGGTGCCATCGGCATAAAAGAACTTAGTTTCCGACTCTGGTATCAGTTCCATATCTATACCACTTCCATAATTAATATAAAGCTTGTCATCTTTATTAATTAATTCAACTGGAAAGGAAACCATATACGGAGGCCTGAGGAGTGGTATCATGTATTTACCGGTATATTTACCAATATCCGTTTTTACAGTAGTTTTTTTGTGATTATAAGACATTACAAAATTTTTGTTTAAAGCAATTGCGACCAATGCATCGGCAATAAAATCGGAGTGAGATTCATTGTTTGATAAAACAACAGCGGTTATATCAATATCGGTATAATGTATAAGCATGCCCACATACCCGGGATGCGAACCATTGTGGAAAATATAATTTCCAAAATCATTTTTACCAAGCCTTATTCCATAACCAAAATGAACGAATGGGAAGGATTTCTTTTCGGCTTGCGCAGTAAGCATTGCCTTTTGAGTTTCATCAGTAAGCAAGCTATGATTTCTGAGTGCATAATCCCATTTTAAAAGGTCACCGGTGGTTGAAATTATCATTCGCTCGCCTGTTAGACCTGCCAAATAGCTTGTCCAGCCAGAATGCATATTATCAGCACTAACATAGTTTTTTAAGATGTCGGAATATACATATCCATAAGCATAACCTGGAATTACTTTTGAGGAACGTGGTCCATTAACAACCTTAGTGCGAGTCATTCTTAATGGTTTGAGGATATTTTCATCTATATAGTTTTTCTATCTGTCGGCGAGACTGGTTTTATCGTTTAAAATATCGTTTTCAATAATTTTTCTTACCCTTTCAGGTTCTTCAAAAATTGGACTATGTGCCGAATTTTCGAAAGTATAAAATCCTTTTA
>Ga0209181_10005464_pt1 | contig 18292 bp, 17 predicted proteins | sample MAT05_FD_187208 | JGI IMG/M metagenome (GOLD analysis project Ga0209181, IMG submission 187208) | Freshwater microbial communities from Lake Fryxell liftoff mats and glacier meltwater in Antarctica - MAT-05 (SPAdes) (version 2) | ecosystem: Environmental > Aquatic > Freshwater > Ice > Liftoff...
TCATTCAGCATCTCGACCGCGAATCCTTCGCAAACCGTTGCGGTTGGTACTTCGGCGAGATCAACGCGATCCATCCCTTCCGTGAAGGCAACGGTCGCACCCAGCGCGAATTCCTTCGCCAACTTGCCGCCCAAGCCGGATACTCCCTCGACTGGCGTCGCGTGGATCGCGACACAATGACAGCCGCATCGCGCGAAAGCTTCTCAACCGGCGACAACCATAGCATGGTCGACATCATTCGTGCCTGCACTCGCTAGCACGGTTGCGCGATCCTATAGAGAATGGATTTAGCTCAGTGGATCGACCACACTCTCTTACGCCCCGACGCGACAGAAGCCGATATCGCCCAGTTGTGCGAAGAGGCAATGCAATATAAGTTTTTCAGTGTTTGTGTAAACCCTTATTGGGTCGCCTATGCAGCCAGTGCCCTCACCGGCTCTGACGTCAAAGTATGCACCGTCGCCGGCTTTCCGCTTGGAGCCACCTCCGGCGCAGTCAAAAGCTTTGAAGCCCATCGCGCGGTCCAGCACGGCGCTGCTGAAGTCGACATGGTAATCAACGTCGGCGCTCTCAAAAGCGGCCTCTTGAGCGACGTCGAAACCGATATCAATACAACAGCGGAACTCACCCATCTCGCCGGGGGCAAACTAAAGGTCATCCTCGAAACCGGCCTGCTGACTGACCTCGAAAAAGAAACTGCCTGCCGCATTTGCTCAACTGCAGGGGCCGACTTCGTCAAGACCTCAACCGGCTTTGCCAAAGGCGGGGCAACGGTCGAAGACATCCAGCTCATGCGCCGCATCGTCAGTGCCAAAATGGGCATCAAAGCCAGCGGAGGCGTACGTACCTACGACGACGCCATCCGCATGATCGAAGCCGGCGCCACACGAATCGGTGCCTCCGCCAGCATCGCCATCGTCACCGGCAAACCAGCCACAAGAGCCGGTTACTGATGGCCAAAGCCTCAGACAGAAATGTTCGCTTCGAAGAACGCGCAGACCTGCTCGACTTCCTGCTTGAAGTCGCCGACACCACCGCCTCGACCCTCGATCTCGACCAGGTTCTCGACCACGTCGCCGACGTCATCCACCGTGTCATCGGCTTCGACCTCTTCGCCATCCTTCTCTATAGCGACCGCTCCAAGCACCTCAAGGTCCGTTACTCGATCGGCCACCGCGACGAACTCGTTCGTACACTCGCCATCAAGTTCGGTGAAGGCCTGGTAGGCGCCTCCGCAGAAAGCCGCAAGCCGGTAAACGTAGGCGACGTCCGCGCCGACACCCGCTACCTCAACGCCCTCGACGCCGTTCGCAGCGAACTCGCCGTACCGATGGTTGCCCGCGGCCGTCTAGTCGGAGTCATTGATCTCGAAAGCACTCGCCTCAACGCCTACGGCAAGCGTGAAGAAGCCTTGCTCAGCCTCATCGCCAGCCGCGTAGCTTCGGCCGTCGACAACGCCCGCCTCTACAAGCGCGTCGAGCAAAACCACAAGACCCTCAAGGTCCTAACCCAACTCACCAAAGAATTCTCATCGATCCTCGACCTCGACTCGCTACTCGAAAAAATCGCCAGCGGCGTCCGTAGCCTCGTGCATTACGACGGCTTCAGCGTCCTCCTCGTCGATGAAGGCGAACAGGTCCTCAAGAATCGCTTCAGTCTTCGCTTCGATGAACGCAAGACCGAAGACATCCCTCTCAGCCGTGGCGTCACCGGCGCAGCCGTAAGGGCCCGTCATGCCATCCGCGTCGCCGATACAGCAACCGACGAGCGCTATATCGAAACCGCCAGCGGCATACGCAGCGAAGTTGCCGTCCCTCTGATCGTGAACGACCGCGTCATCGGCATCATGGATATCGAAAGCGAACGTGTCAACTTCTTCACCGAAGAACACTCACGCACCCTGGGCCTTCTCGCCCCGCAAGTCGCCGCCAGCATCGAAAACGCCAGACTCTATGAAGAAGTCGCGTCCCGGCAAAAAAGCATGGAGGCCGATCTAACGGCCGCCCGCCGCGTTCAGAGCCTTCTGCTTCCGCAGGAAGCCCCGGAGATCCACGGCCTCGACATCGGCATGGGCATGCGCCCGGCACGCGAAGTCACCGGAGACATCTACGACGTCTTTGAAATCGAAGAAAAGGTCGCTCTCATTGCCTTCGGCGACTCCAGCGGCAAAGGCGCCGCAGCGGCTCTTTACGGTGCCATGGTCTCAGGCCTTCTTCGCAGCATGGCCTACCGCCGCCTCACTCCGGCCAAGATGATGAAAGTCTTGAACGACCGTCTCTGCGAGCGCCGCGTCGATGGCCAATACGTCACGCTCCTCCTTGTTCGTTGGGATGCCGTCGAAAAGAAACTCACCTTCGCCAGTGCCGGCGGTGGCCTCCCGCTCTTGATGCGCGACGGCGAAGTCACCCGCCTTCACCTCGAAGGCGTACCGCTCGGCCTGCTCGATAACCGCGAATACGAAGACATCACTCATGAAGTCAAAACCGGAGACCGCATCGGCCTCTTCAGCGACGGCTTCGAAGATCAGACCAACGCAGAAGGCGACGTCTTCGGCCAGACCGAACTTGAACGCCACTTCCGCAAATTCCGCAAGGTCGCACCCGCTTCCATCTTCAATAAGATGCTCGCCGAGCTCGATCTATTCCGCGCCGCGGTCCCCATCCACGACGACCAGAGCGCTCTCATTTTGAAAGTGAAATAGGGAATGAATTACGAATATCGCAACCGGCGCCTCTGCGTCGAAGGGGTAGAACTTTCCAAGATCGCCGACCAGTGCGGCACCCCAACTTACGTCTACAGCGCCGGCATGATCCGCGAGCGATACCACGCTTATGCCAACGCCTTCTCCGGCATGCCCAGCCGCGTCTGCTACGCCGTCAAAGCCAACTCCAATCTGGCTGTTCTCTCGGTCCTTGCCAAAGAAGGCGCAGGCTTCGACATTGTCAGCGGTGGTGAGCTCTTCCGCGTCCTCCGCGCCGGCGGCAAAGCTTCAAACGTAGTCTTTAGCGGCGTAGGCAAGACCGCCGATGAAATCCGTTACGCCATCAAGCAAGGCGTCCACAGCTTCAATTGCGAAAGCTATGCCGAGATCGAAGTCCTCAACCGCGTCGCAGGCGAATCCGGAAAAACCGCCAGCGTCGCTCTGCGCGTGAACCCCGACGTAAACCCCGTCACTCACGAATACATCTCGACTGGACTCAAGGAAAACAAGTTTGGCATCGACATGAGTGTCATCGAACAAGCCTATGCTCACGCCGCCAGCCAACCCCATCTCAAAGTCACCGGCGTCTCTTGCCACATCGGCTCCCAGATGCTCGATTCCGCACCCATGGTCGAAGCCGTAGAGCGCCTTCTAGCCCTCGTCATGCGACTCAAGGCCAGCGGCCTCCCCATCGACCACATCGATCTCGGCGGTGGCCTCGGCGTGAAGTATCAAGCTAGTGAAGACACCCCCTCGATCCCCGATGCCATAGCCAGCATGCGTAAGGTAATCGAATCCTCAGGCCTGGTAGCAATGGTCGAACCCGGTCGCTCGATCGTAGCCGAAGCCGGAGTCCTGCTCACCAAAGTCCTCTACCGCAAGAACAACGGCGGCAAGGAATTCGCAATCATCGACGCTGCGATGAACGACCTCATCCGCCCGTCCCTCTACAAAGCCTTCCACGACGTAGTCCCGGTGATCGAAAGCGACAAACCCACGATGGAAGTCGACCTGGTCGGCCCTGTCTGCGAAAGTGGCGACTGGATCGCCAAAAAGCGCTCTCTCCCCACCCTCGAAAGCGGCGATCTGCTGGCCGTCAAAACCGCCGGAGCATACGGCTTCGGCATGGCCTCAAACTACAATTCCAGAGGCCGCGCCGCCGAAGTTCTCGTCGATGGCGACACCTTCAAAATAGTAAGAGAACGCGAATCCTGGGAAGACCTGGTCCGCGGAGAATCCGCCTAAGCCACCTTCACATCGGTAGCCGCAAAATCGTTGCCCTTAAACAGAAGCGGAAGATCCTTCTGCTTCGCCAGCGCATAAGCAAAGCAATCCCCCATGTTCAAACGCGCCGGACTTCGTCCAAATCGAAGAAATGCCTCCATAGCCAACCTTGCTTGCTCAGCGTCAATGGGAACAATCTCCATCGGGATACTCGAAGCAGTCTGCGCAACAGCATCTTCTCTGCCCGGCCCAACCATTCGCGATAAACGAACTTGAATTTCCCACCAATTCACCGGGCTAATCCAAAGCCGGTCCGCAGAATCCATTTTGCTGCGGTAGTAGTCTGCGTCCGGCTCCCCCAAAAGAACAGCAAGAATCGACGAAGCGTCTACAACCATGGCGATTTCGGCAAGCCATCTTCATCATAAAGATCCGCATCGGTCCACAGAGGCCCCACCCTAGGCAATTTTCGAAACTCCGCAATGAGTCGGTCGGCCTCTTTCCACCTTTCAGCGCGCTCAGCGGCTAGCTTCGCTTTCTGGCTCTCAAGCCCAGTTCGCACCGCATCAGCCACCGCATCCGTAATCGAAACCTTCATTAGTTCCGCCAGCGCACGAATATCATTCGCAACATCCACCCGCCGAATCTGAATTGGGGCTTTCATGATTTTAAATTTATCATGAAAGCCCCGCCTATCATGCAAACGACTCGCGCAACAACTTCAAGCTCTTAGGCACGGCGGTCGACGCATCCTCTTTTCCCTCCATCTCCAAACTCACCCACCCACCAAACTTCGCCGCCTTCAAAATCCCGGCAATCTTCTTGTAATCGAGATCCAGCGTGTACCAAACCCCACCGCCATAATAGGTCTTCGCCTGCACAATCGAAGCGTGGGGAGCCAACGCCGCAATGCCTTCATAGTAGTTGTCCGGATAATTCCCGGTATCCAAATTGATGCCCAGCCAGGGCGAATTTACCCGCTTCCAAATATCAAGCAACGTCGGAATTTTCGTCGTCAAGCCCCAATGATTCTCCAGCGCCATCTTCACTCCGGCCGCCTGAGCATGCGGCAGAATCGCCCGAATCGAATCCACACACCAGCCAATCGCGTCCGCTTCCTTGTAACCGGCAATCGGTGGCTCCTCCCCTTTGGCCTTCATCAAATCGTCAAAGCTTTTGATCGTCTTCCAGCGCCCCGAATTCAAGCGGATACAAGGAATCCCCAACTGCGCCGCAAGATCGATGCAGTGCTTCGTATGATCGATATCCTTCTGTCGCGCAGCCGCTTGCGGCGACACAAAATCTTGATGGATCGACAGCATCGGCAGCGCCAGTCCCTGATCAAAGGCCCTCTGCTTCAAGCTATTCAAGTAGCTCTTCTCTTCCGATGCAAACTGACGGTGCAACAATTCCACACCGTCAAAACCCATAGTTTTCGCCTGATCGATCACTTTTTCAATCGGATACTTTTCAGCTTGAAAGTGCCAAAACGAATAGGTTGAGACGGCGATCTGCTGGCGGGATTGACCCATCAACAAGGGCGCAAGCGATGCGCCAATAGCGGCGCGACGAGATATTGACATATCCTAAGATTAAATCATGTCTTCCCGTAGAGAATTCCTCGAAGTCAGCGCCATCGGCGGCGCGGTGGCCAATCTGGCCCAAGCCCAAAAGGTATCGCCGAACGACAAGATCCGCGTCGGTTGCATCGGCATGGGCAACATGGGCCTCGGCGACGTCAAGACCATCTCCACAGTCCCCGGTGTCGAATTCGTCGCTGTTGCCGACGTCTACGAAGGCCGCCTCACCAACGCCAGGGAACTCTTCGGCAAGCAGATCGCGACCACCCGCGACTATCGCGAGATCCTCGCCCGCCCCGACATCGACGCCGTCATCATCGCAACCCCAGACCACTGGCACGCTACTCAAGCAGTCGACGCCCTCAAGGCCGGCAAGCACGTCTACTGTCAGAAACCCATGGTCCAGGACCCCGCCGATGGCCACAAAGTCATCGCCGCCGAAAAAGCTTCCGGCAAGATCCTCCAGGTCGGCAGCCAGCGCGTCAGCTCGATCCTCTACAGCCGCCTCCGCGAAGTTATCAAAGAAGGCAAGATCGGCGAGATCCGCATGATCGAGGCTTTCTACGATCGCAACTCAGCCTTAGGCGCATGGCAGTACGTAATCCCCTACGACGCCTCACCGAAGACCGTCGATTGGGACACCTTCATCGGCTCAGCCAAGAAGCGCCCCTTCGAGCCCATCCGCCTCTTCCGTTGGCGCAACTACCAGGACTACGGCACAGGCATCGCCGGCGACCTCTTCGTCCACCTCTTCAGCGGCATCCATTACGTCATGGATTCTAACGGCCCCGAGCGCGTCTTCGCCTCCGGCGGCACCTACTACTGGAACGACGGCCGCGACGTACCCGATCTCATGATCGGCCTCTACGACTACCCTAAGACCGACAAGCACGGCGCACACCAGATCACCTTGCGTGTAAACTTCGAAGCTGGCACCGGCGGTGGCCAGAGCTTCCGCTTCGTAGGAACCGAAGGCTACATCACCCTCGACGTATCCAGCGGCTTCACCGTCACTTCGACCCCAAGAGAAGCCCGCCCCGGCTACGATCTCCAGCCCTTCCCCAAGCACGTCCGAGATAACTTCATGAGCGAGTACTCAAAGAAGTATCCCGACCAGAAGCCCAGCGCCGACGCAATGCGCCCCTCCACAAGCTACAGCTATAGGCTACCGGCTGGCTACACGGAACAATACGCCCACCACGCCAATTTCATCGATGCGATCCGCAACAACCGCCCGGTAATCGAGGACGCCACCTTCGGCCTCCGAGCCGCCGCCCCGGCCTTACTCAGCAACATGAGCTACTTCGAAAAGCGCCAGGTCCAGTGGGACCCGATCGCGATGAAAGTCAAGGCCTAACGGTACTCCACCTCATCGCCCCCAACTAGCGCGGTATTCAACAACGCCGTCGCATCACCCTCAACCTCAACGCTGCGCAGCTTCTTCCCCCAGAACCTGCGCAGCGTAACTGTTTTAGCCTGCCCGGCAAACATCCGAAGCGAAGTCCCCCAGGCCAACGCCTTAACCTCCCCATTCACCCGCACAAGCACCTCGGGCGACACCGTCACCTCACCCTCAAACGAAAAACAAACCCCCTTGGATCGAGCCACCAGCGCCGCACAACTCTCCCCAGGATTCTCACGCAACCGCTTCTCAAGCCCACGCATCTCGGCCACACTACTCGTCCCAAGAACCAGCGCCGCTCGCTTCGTACCAGACTTCAAATAATGCGTAAGCATCAACAACCGGTAAACCGGCAAAACCCGCGCCCCCTTACCAAATGCCAAATCCTCCCCAATAGCCCGCACGGAATCTGGCTTGGCATCCACCCCCTGATACCGAAAACCAACCCGCCCCCGCTCATCCTCAAACGAATCAAAGCTCACCGTAGTCAGTCCAACATAACCATCCAAAGCCGACTTCCGCTCCGCAGGCAAGCGGTCAAAATGCGCTCGCACAATCTTCAATCGAACCCCGGCCCGCAGGTCCAAACCTTCACCGCCAGCGCGATACCCATAAGCCCCATACAACCCCAACTCCGGCCGCATTGGAATCGTCTCCCGTAACAACTGCACAGACGCATCGGCCAAACACCGCTTCTGAACCAGCAAATCCGGTGCCGCCAGCAACTCCTCGACATTCTCCATCTGCCGCATCCGCAACTCAGCCCGGCCGCCCTCCACCTTCAACTCAAACAACTCATTCGCTACCCGGCACTCAGCCCCCTTCACAACCCCTGCCTTCACCGGAATCGAAAACAACAGTTCCTTCTGTCCAGACTGAGAAACAACAGGAGGAGGCAGCATCAAGCCACCTCCACCCTGACCAACCAAACGAAAAGCCGAGCCATCGAAGGGCAATCCACTACGATGACGGCAGCCCGCCAGCAGAAGTACAACGACAAGATAAAGCCTGATCATCGATGCGTGAGCCTAATGTTCACGTCCACCAGATTCGCATTGATCGAGCGGAGGCTGCACATCCAACACCAATCCCTGCAACTAAATCGTGTACCCGGCGTCGAAGCGCAATTCCGACCCGGTCATCCCGCCAGAGCTCTCCCCGCACAAAAACAAAATCGCCTCCGCCACTTCATCCGGAAACGCCATCCGGTCCAGCGGATTCTTTGATCGATCCGGCAACTCCGGCAGATCCTTCCACATCGGCGTCACTACGCCCGCCGGCGCAATCCAGTTCACCCGAACCTTAGCTTCTTTCCCCTCAAGAGCCGCACATTTCGCCAGCATCGCAAGCCCCGCCTTCGAACAACAATAAGCCGCAGCCCCCGCAACAGCCTTCGACCCCGAAGCCGACCCAATCAGCACCACACTACCGCCCTCAAGATTCTGCTTCATCAGCGGCATAACAAACTTCAACCCCAAAAACGCCCCAGTCAGATTCACATCCAGTACCCGGCGCCATTCCTCAAGCGAAGTGCGCTCAATCATCCCCCCGCTAGCCACCCCCGCCGAATGAACAAACACATCCAGCCTGGGAATTCCGGCCACAACTCGTTCCCAATCCCCCTCAACCCGCACGTCCAGAGCCAAATGATCCCCGCAAGCAAGATCCGCGCGATAAACAACCGCCCCGGCCGCCTCCAGCGCATCCGCCGCAGCCAGCCCGATACCAGAAGCCGCCCCGGTTACCAGGGCGGCCTTTCCACTCAAATTACCCATTCAACTCTTTCTGCTTTGCTGCCGCAGACTCAATCGCTTCCATATAGCTTTGACGCGATTCCAGAATCGCCTTACGGGCTTCCTTCGGGCCACCCCAGCCTTCCATCACCGTACGCTTGCCCTCAAGCTCCTTATAGATCGTGAAGAAGTGCTCGATCTCACGACGTGTATGCGGAAACACCTGGTCGATCGTATGGATCTGCTCAAACCGCGGATTCCGGGTCGGCACGGCCAAAATCTTCTGGTCGCGCTCCGAGCTATCGATCATGTTCAGGATCCCCACCGGGCGCACATACATCATGCAGCCCGTAATGCTGGGGTTCGATATCAGCACCAAAATGTCCAGCGGGTCGTGATCCTCGGCAAGCGTGCCCGGTATGAACCCGTAATCCCCCGGATAGTGCACCGAAGCATAGAGGGATCGATCCAGGCGAAATAGCCCAAATTCCCCATCATATTCGTACTTGTTGGCCGACCCCATCGGGATCTCAACAATCATCCGAACAATCTCCGGCATTTCCTCGCCGGGATGAATGTCATATAAAGACTGGCCTATCATTGCCTTCTCAATGTACCAAACCCACACCCAACAGCCACATTCCAACTCATTCCGCTAAGTCGAACAAAATACGAAGACTTCTACCCCCATGGGGATACGCAAAAAAACTTCACAGGGCTATTGAATCCTTGATGGATTACACGTACACTCAATTTGTGATCGGTGGCCGAAAGTGGCCGAAAATCCCAAATCACTCAGAAACGAAAAATGGCAGAGCAACTCCAACCCGGGGATCAAGCCCCTTTGGCTTACAAAGACTGCTCTGTCGATGCCAAGGGTCGTCTGAAGATCCCAGCCAACTTTCTGACGTATATGAGCACCTTGGGTGCACAGTTCTTTTTAACTTCATACGACGAACTCGAAATTCAAATATACACCCGGGACTCCTTTCTGAAGCAGTGTACTTTTCTCGATAACTTGGCCCTCCAGCCAGAGCATCAGGACTATGCGGAAGACACTATTTTTCGAATGCGAGATCTCGGTGCCGATGTTTCGCCCGACGTCGAAGGCCGAATCCTCCTCCCCCCCGCCCTTCGACAACGGCTCAAACTCTCCGAGTTACCTGTTGCCTGCCACATCGGCAAAGAAGGTGACCACTTATCAGTAATTACCGAAGAGCGCTTTAAGGCGCGACGCAAGAAAGCGGATCAGGCTAATCCGGCGGATGTCGCAAAACGGCTACGCCAGCTAGGTCTGCGTTAGTAAAAAGATGGCCCACTTCCCGGTGATGTCCGCGGAGGTGATCGAGTACCTGGCTCTTCGCAAAGAGAGCCGGGTGGCAGATATGACGGCCGGCCTTGGGGGGCATTCTAAACAAATAGCTGCCCTCCTCGATACCGGCGTCCTGGTAATGAATGATCGGGATGGCGAAAGTCTCCCCGAGGCGGTCGAGAATACGCGCGAATTTGCTGCGCGAATCCGGCCTACCCAGGGGGTTTTCTCTACTTTCCCGAAAAGGTTTGAGGATATGGGAATCGGTCGATTGGATGCAATGCTCTTCGATCTCGGCGTCAGCATGAAACAGCTGACCGAGCCCGAACGCGGCTTCTCCTTCCGGCTCGATGGCCCCTTAGACATGCGGATGTCTCGCGACTCGGAAACAGATCTTACTGCGGCGGACGTGGTCAACACGTTCTCCGAACAAGAACTCGCCAACCTCATCTATGAGTACGGCGAAGAATGGAGGTCGCGGGCAATAGCCAGAGCAGTGGTCCGGGCCAGGCCCATTACAAGCACCAGACAGCTTGCCCAGCTAGCTGGTCACGGGGCCGGGGCCCGGGACACAAAGATTTCGCCGGCAACTAAAACCTTCATGGCGTTGCGGCTGTATGTGAACCGTGAGTTCGAAGAATTGAAAGCGCTGCTCGAATCGCTGCCGGCCTTGATGGCGCCTGGCGCTCGAGTAGTAGCGTTGACCTTCCATAGTTCAGAAGACCGAATTGTGAAGCAGCGCTTCCAGGAATTTCAACGTGCCGGTCAGGCCAAAATTCTGACTAAGCATGTGGTCAAACCAAGTGACGAGGAAACAAGAATCAACCCAGCCTCGCGTAGCGCGAAGTTACGGGCTCTTGAATGGTTAGCAGTTTAGTAATTAGTGACTTTGGAGGAATTTATGTCAGCATTGGCCCACGAATCTTATACCGGACAAGATCAGCTCACCGCTCGCCCCCAGCGCCTGCGCACCCACGCTCGCTCGCGTTCAAACGCCAATGCTTTCCGTAAGCTTCCGGCCTTCCCCGGCGAAGACCTCTACTTCGAAGCAAAGGCCATCGACAACTCCATGGTCGTCCGTGCCAATGACCCCGGTCAGCAAAAAAGCTCCTGGCGGGCCGCCGGTGCCGTCATCACTGTCGCTCTCCTCTTCACCGGCCTCCTCCTCCCCGGCGCATACCGCATGGTCGCCGGCATGACTGTACATCAGTTGCGCGACGAGCAGTCCCAGCTCCAGCGCGAAATTGCCGAGCTTCGTGCCCTCGAAGCCCGTCACACAAATCTAAAGACTCTCGAACAATTGGCTAACAACCAGGATCTGATCGACCCTGCACCCAACATGGTGCAGCATCTCACGCCCAAGGGTTCTTACGCCATGAACAGCCTCCCCTCCGGCAAGTAGAAGGCATTCCGGCGCTCAAGCAAACGAGTGCCTTCTACTTGATTTTTTCTCATTCTGAAAGGTGCAGCGAATGGTTAGTCCAATTCATCCAGCCGTCGAACGTCGAGCGCGCTGGCTGCTGCGTCTGCTCATTCTGTGGGGCCTGGCCGTCGTCGCAAGACTCTTCTATGTCCAAATCGTCAAGCATGACTTCTATGCTGAACTAGCCGAGCAACAACAAACTCGCCTTGTTGAAATCCCTGCCCACCGCGGCACCATCTATGATCGCAACGGCCATGTCCTTGCCATCAGTGTTCCCGTCGAAACCGTAATCGTCAATCCGGCCCAGCTCCCCAACGTCGAAATTGCCGCTGCGCTGCTTTCGGAAATCCTCAACATCGACCAGAAAAAGCTGCTCACCGAGCTCAAAGCAAAGGTCGAAGAAAAGCGCGGCTACTTCAAGGTTGCCGAACAACTCACCCAGGATCAGGTCAAACGCCTCAAGAGTCTCAAACTCGGCTGGATCCAGTTTGAATCCTCATCCATTCGCGTTTACCCCAACGATCAACTCGCAGCCCACATCCTCGGCGGAGTCGACTTTGAAAAACGAGGCAACGGCGGCATCGAACAAGGCCACGAAGACGAACTCTCCGGTCGTCCCGGCTACGCCAGCATGGTTACCGACGTCCGCCACCGCGGCTTTGAAAGCGTCATCGAAGTCGAGCCCGTCGCCGGCAACGACGTCACCCTCACTATCGATTATCGTGTTCAGTACGAACTCGAAAAACTTCTGGAGGAAGCCGTAGTCGAAAACAGTTGCTGGACTGGTCGTGCCATCATCATGGATCCTCACACCGGCGACGTGCTCGCCATGGCCAGCTACCCCAGCTACAACCCCAACGACAAAGTCATCGACATGCAGGCCCGTCAAAACCTGGCCGTACAAAGTCCCATCGAGCCCGGCTCTGTCTTTAAGGTCTTCACCATCGCTGGCGCCATCGAAGAAAAGCTGGTCAAGCCCACCACTGGATATCACTGCGGCAACGGCAAGATCAATCTCTTCGGCCGCGTCATTCACGATCACGATCCTTACGGCTACCTCTCCGTAGAAGACATCCTTGCCAAGTCCAGCAACATCGGCGCCATCCGCGTTAGCCAGGAACTGGGCGAGAAGAAATTCTTCGATTACATCAAGCTCTTTGGCTTTGGCTCTCGCACTGGCCTTCCCCTCCCGGGCGAATCCTCCGGTCGCGTTCTCCGCCTCTCCAAATGGAGCAAAAGCTCCATCGGCTCTGTCGCTATGGGCCATGAAATCATGGCCACCACAGCTCAGCTCGGCCAGGCAGTCTCGGTCATAGCCAACGGCGGCAGACTTGTAAAGCCAAGGCTCGTCCGCCAGGTCTCACCTCCACAACTCAACGGATACCAGCTCCGCCGTGCCAGCTTCGAGATCCCTGTTGAACCTTCTCAGCAGATCCTCTCACCAGATACCGTCGTCCAAATGCGCAAGATGATGGAGCACGTCGTACTCGCCGGCACAGGCAAGAGCGCAAAAATTCGCGGCTACTCCGTCGGCGGCAAAACCGGCTCAGCCCAGATCTACGACCCAAAGACCAAGGTATACCTGCACAAGTACCACGCATCCTTCATGGGCTTCACCCCGGTAAACGATCCCAGGCTGGTAACGATCATTACCCTCAACGGATCAACAAAATACGGAGGGGCTGTGGCCGCTCCCGTATTTAGCAAAGTCACTGAATCTGCCTTGCGTATCTTGAGCATTCCCAAAGATCTGCCAGACGATCCGAAAAGCGAACCAACAGTTGCGCTTGCCGTCAATGATGCGCCCGAAGCAATCCTCACTGAGGAAAAACCTGTGGAAGAAGTGGAAAACTCCGGCTCCACACTTACTAAGTCCAGCTTGGTAACTCCAAACTTCTCCGGTATGACCCTTCGTACGGTACTCGAAGTCGCCGGCAAGAGCGGCTTCCGCATTGACCCCTCCGGCAGCGGGCTTGTAAGATCCCAAATCCCTGCTGCTGGGGAACCAGTCGCTTATGGCCAAAAGATTAAATTGCGCTTTGGGCGCTAGGGAAAAGAAACAGGAATAGAACCAGACTTGAATCTCACTCCACGGACGATCGCTGAACTCACTGAGGGCATTTCCCTCGCCGCTCCCCTTGCGGCAGAGCTCGCAACACGTGTGTCTACCGGGGTCCATTTCGATTCACGCAAAATCCTCCCCGGCAATCTCTTCTGCGCCTTCGCCGGCGCCAACTTCGATGGCCGCAACTTCTCGCAATCAGCCGTCGATAAGGGCGCAATCGCAATCCTCAGTGAATTGCCTTCCCTGCCAGGCTTTGAATCCATTTGGATTCAGGTCGTAGAAGCCCGCAAGGCCCTCGCCCTCATTGCGCGCCGTTTCTACGAAGACCCCACGCGCAGCAAGCTATCGCTCTTCGGCGTCACCGGCACTAACGGCAAAACCACCACGGCATACATCCTCAATTCCATCCTCGAAGCGGCAGGCGCAAACTCGGGGCTCTTTGGCACCATCGAATACCGAATCGGTAGGCGCATCCTCGCAAGCGTCAACACCACGCCCGAGAGCGTCGAACTCTACGAACACTTCGCCGAACTGCTCTCCCAGGGCGCAGCCGACAACGCCGTCGCCATGGAAGTTTCATCGCACGCCCTCGCCCTTGGTCGCGTCTGGGGCATGCATTTCCGTGCCGCTATCTGGACCAATCTCACCCGCGACCACCTCGACTTCCACGGCGACATGGACTCCTACTTCGCCGCCAAATGTGAACTCTTTCGTGGACAGGACGCGCCTCCCCCAAACATAGCTGCGCTCAACTTCGATGACGAATACGCCCGCCGCGTTCCCATCGACCCCGCGACGACTCTCTGGAGCTTTGCCCTGCGCGAGTCCTCCCCACCAACAACTGTCCGCGCCATCAACATCCGCACCGGCTTCGACGGCGTTACCTTCGATCTGGTATCTCCATACGGCACCCGGAAGATCCACTCGCCGATGCTGGGAGACGTAAACGTCTCAAACATTCTTGGCGCTGCATGCGCCGCCCTCGGCGCAGGCATCCCACTCGATGCCGTCCAGCAAGGCATTGAAAACTGCGTGAGCGTCCCCGGCCGGTTCGAGCGTGTCGACGCCGGCCAGCCCTTCCTCACCATAGTCGATTACAGCCACACCGACGATGCAATCCGCAACGCCATCCGCGTCGCACGCGCGCTCAAGCCTTCACGGGTCATTACCCTCTTCGGCTGTGGTGGCGATCGCGATCGCTCAAAGCGTCCCCTGATGGGTGCCGCCGCTGCTGAAGCGTCAGACCACGTCGTTCTCACCAGCGACAACCCCCGCACAGAAGATCCCCTCGACATCATGAACGACGCCATGGTTGGCCTCCGTCGCTTCGATACTCCCCTCACTGTCGAGCCAGATCGCGAAAAGGCCATCAACAAAGCCCTCGCCATGGCACGTCCTGGTGACATCGTCATCCTCGCCGGTAAAGGCCACGAAGACTATCAGATCGTAGGCAAGACCAAACACCCCTTTGATGATCGTCTGGTCGCTCGTCGCGCCCTCGCTTCTCTCGGCTACGAAAAGGAGCAGCCCGTATGACGCTCTCTATTTTCGAAATCGCCCGTATACTCGCCATCGACATCCCCGCTGCCGATGCCGCCATCACAGGTTATGCAATCGACTCGCGCGAGGTCCACCCCGGCGATCTCTTCATCGCCTTCCCCGGCGAACAGGTCGATGGCCATAACTTCGTAGCAAACGCTTTCGAACTCGGTGCCGTAGCCGCCCTCGTCGAATACAAGGTCGAAAACGCAAGCGGCCCTCAGCTCGTTGTACCCAACACTCTCGATGCCCTCCGGGTCCTCGCCGCCGCAACTCGCAAGGCTTGGGGCAAAACAGTCGTCGGAATCACCGGCAGCGCCGGCAAAACTTCCACTAAAGAAATTGTCTCAACCCTGCTGAGCATAGCTATCCCCACCAGCAAAACGGTTGGCAATTTTAATAACCATATTGGTCTTCCTCTCTCGATCCTGTGTATCTCCGATAACTCGGAAGCCGCTGTGCTCGAGATGGGTATGAACCATTCGGGCGAGATCGCCCGCCTCTGCGAAATCGCCCGTCCTCAAATTGGTTTGGTCACCAACGTCGGCCATGCCCATATCGAGAACTTCGAAAACATCGAGGGCATAGCCGCCGCTAAGCGCGAACTCATCGAGTCTCTTCCCCAGGACGGCGTAGCCATCCTCAATGCCGACGACCCGCGCGTCGCCGCCTTCGCCTCCTCCACCAAAGCAAGGGTCGAAACTTTCGGCCTCGGCCAAGCTGCAAAAACACGCGCTACCCAAATTTCTTTCAGTCTTGAAGGTGCCAGCTTCCACATTGACGCACAGCCCTTCCACTCCAGGATCCCCGGCCGGATCGGAGTCTTGAATATTACGGCCGGCGTCGCTGTCGCACGCCTTTGGGGTGTTCCCCTGCGCCAACTTAGCGAAGCCGCTCGCACGATCGAACCGCCCAAAATGCGAACTCAAAAGTTCGAGCATCAGGGCATGACGATCTGGAACGATTGCTACAACTCAAGCCCGGACGCCGCCAAGGCGATGCTCGATCTGCTGCGCGATACCGCGCCAGGCCGCCGCATTGCGGTGCTGGGTGAGATGCGCGAACTTGGCCACTGGGCCGAGCCTCTCCACTCTGACATAGGTCGCTATGCAGTGGAGAGTGGTTTTTCTGTGCTACTTGGGATACGCGGCGCGGCTCGATTCACAATCGAGTCAGCAATGAAAGCTGGTCTGTCAGCACGCGCCGCGTGCTTTTTTGAAAGCCCTGAAGAAGCCGGAATTGCTTTGAAGTCCCTCGCCCAACCTGGCGACACCATCCTCTTTAAAGGCTCACGTGGCACCCGCGTGGAGTTAGCCCTCGAGAGGTTTCTGGCCTGACACCATGCTCTACTGGCTCCTCTTTGAAACTCTTCAGCCTGTCTTTGGTCCCCTGCGCCTCTTCGGCTATGTCACCTTTCGTACCGCCTTCGCACTAATCACCGCCCTCATGATCTCGCTGCTCCTCGGCCCCTGGATGATCCGCAAGCTGCGCGAAATGTCGATCGGCCAGTTCATCCGCGAAGACGGCCCCCAGTCTCATCAAGCCAAGGCTGGCACACCCACCATGGGTGGCCTGCTCATTGTCATCTCTATCCTGGTGCCAACTCTGCTTTGGGCCAATCTCCGCAATGTCTACATTTGGATAGCCATGGGCAGCCTCGTCGGCTTCGGTGCCATCGGCTTCTACGACGACTACACCAAGATGAAAAAGATGCGCAACTTGGGGCTAACCGCTCGTCAGAAATTTGCTCTTCAGGTTTTGGTCGCCATGGCCATCGGCTTCGTCCTTCTCCTCATGAACGCCAAAGGGCAGTACACCACTGCGATGAACGTGCCCTTCTTCAAGGCCTTCAAACCAGATCTCGTCATCGACGCTTTTGCCCACAACCCCTGGACCTTCGCCATCGCCTTCGCCCCTTTTTATGTCTTCATGGTCCTCGTCCTGGTCGGCTCCACCAACGCAGTCAATCTCACCGATGGCCTCGACGGCCTCGCCATCGGCCTTATGATCATTGCCTCCTCGGCCATGACTGCCCTCTGTTATCTAGCCGGCCATCGCGAATTCGCCACCTACCTTGAGCTGCAGCGTGTCCCCGGCTCAAGCGAACTCACCATCTTCTGCGCCACCATGATCGGCGCCTCCCTCGGCTTCCTTTGGTACAACGCTCACCCGGCCGAAGTCTTCATGGGTGACGTAGGCTCCCTCGCCCTCGGTGGCAGCATGGGCACTGTAGCTGTTCTGATCAAACAGGAATTGCTACTCCCCTTCATCGGCGGTGTCTATGTCATGGAACTCCTCAGCGTCGTCATTCAGGTCGGCAGCTACAAACTGCGCGGCAAACGCGTCTTCAAAATGGCCCCGATTCATCATCACTTCGAATTACTCGGCTGGAAAGAATCAAAGGTGATTGCCCGCTTCTGGATCTTGGGCCTCCTCATGGCTCTCTTCGCTCTCGCCACACTCAAACTTAGATAGACAACGATGCACTTCAACGGACAACATTTCATGGTTCTCGGCCTAGCCAAAAGCGGCGTGGGTGCCATCCAGCTTTTGCGTTCGAAGGGTGCCAAAGTTACAGGTGTTGACAGTAGAAACATCTCCGACCTACCAATTGTGCAAAACCTTGTGGATAATTCGGAAATCTTATTTAGTCGAGACCGCGAGGCGGATCTGAAAGGTGTCGACACCCTCGTTATATCTCCCGGTGTCCCACTAAGCCACTCGCTCACTCAGGCCGCTATGCGTCGCGGCATCCCTGTTGTTGGCGAGATCGAACTCGCCAGTGAATTCCTCACCGGGCCAATCCTCGCCATCACCGGATCTAATGGCAAAACCACCACCACTTCACTGGTCGGCCACATCCTTAAATCAGCCGGCGTCCCCTCTCAAGTAGGCGGAAACATCGGCTTTGCTGCCACCGACATGATCGCCACCTCAAACTTCCTCCAGTGGAATGTTCTTGAACTTTCTAGCTTCCAGCTCGAAACGATCCACCGCTTCCACCCTCAGATCGCAGCCGTATTAAACGTCACCCCGAACCACCTCGACCGTCACGGTTCGATCGAAGAATACGCAAAAGCGAAGGGAAACATTTTCCGCAATCAACGTTCTGGCGATTGGGCCGTCCTCAATGCCTCAAACGCCATCAGCAACGGCTACACAACCAATGCTCAAATCGCCCGCTTCTGCGGCGAATCAGCCCAAGTGTCAGCTAACGGGATCGAGCTCTTCGGCAAGCCGCTGATGCCTGTAAGTGAAGTTCCCCTCCCCGGCGGCCACAACCTCGAGAACGTCATGGCGGCAGCCACTCTTG
>Ga0209181_10005465_pt1 | contig 18291 bp, 11 predicted proteins | sample MAT05_FD_187208 | JGI IMG/M metagenome (GOLD analysis project Ga0209181, IMG submission 187208) | Freshwater microbial communities from Lake Fryxell liftoff mats and glacier meltwater in Antarctica - MAT-05 (SPAdes) (version 2) | ecosystem: Environmental > Aquatic > Freshwater > Ice > Liftoff...
TGGAGATTTAATCTTCAAATTTATATGTGTCTGCACTGCCCTGCAGGGGTTGAATATCTGCCTTTTTCGCATCAATTCAACCCTTTCAGGGTTGCTAAAACTCCTTCCTGAATACCCCGGATTTCATCCGGGGCTATTCATATTCAATCCCTTCGGGATTTCTAAAAGGCTAACCAGTTGCGATTTTTTTTGATTTCCGATATCCGATATCAAAAAAAATCCCCATCAAACCTCATACATCATAAATTTTCGCCTTACCGCTAAACAGATAGAACTATGTCCAACATCACAACGACCGTAGCCTATATCAACGACAAGCCCTGCGTTTTCGAACCAGGCGAAACCATCCTGCAATTCACCCGCAGGAATTTTGACAAGGACACCATCCCCACCTTGTGCGATGCGCCCAATCTGGAAGCCTTTGGCTCCTGTCGCGTGTGCAGCGTGGAGGTAGCCTTGGAACAAGACGGTCCGCGCCGTACCAAAGCTTCCTGCCATACCATGGTGGAACCGGGGATGTTCATCTTCACCGAAACGGCTGATATTCAAAAACTTAGAAAGAATATAATCGAGCTGGTGCTCACCGATCACCCGCTCGATTGCCTGACCTGCGAAGTGAATGGCAATTGCGAATTGCAGGATGTGGCAGCCCGTGTGGGCATCCGCAAGGTGCGTTACCCGGAAGGTAAAAACCACCTCGACCGCGAAAAAGACCTCAGTCACCCGTACATGACCTCGGATATGTCGAAGTGCATCATGTGCTATCGCTGCGTCCGCGCCTGTGATGAGGTGCAGGGGCAATTGGTGCTCAGCGTCATGGGCCGGGGCTTTGACAGCCAGATCATTAAGGGCATGAATCAGAGCTTTTTCGAGTCGGATTGTGTATCCTGCGGGGCCTGCGCCCAGGCTTGTCCGACTTCGGCCATTTCCGATATTTATCAGTCCAAGTCAAATGTAGGGCAAGACAAGGTGCGTACCGTATGCACTTACTGCGGTGTGGGTTGCAACCTCGAAGTCAGCGTCAAAAACGACAACATTCTCAGCATTCAAGCCCCCTGGGATGCCGAGGTCAACCAGGGGCATACCTGCCTCAAAGGCCGGTACGCTTTTTCGTTTTACAACCACCCGGAGCGTTTGCAATATCCCATGATACGCCGCGATGGCGAATTACAACGCGTCACCTGGAACGAGGCCTACGATTACATTGCAGCACGGCTTACTGACATCAAAGAAAAGCACGGCCCAGACGCCATTGGGGGCATATCTTCTTCCCGCTGCACCAACGAAGAGAACTATTTGATGCAGAAGTTCATCCGGGCAGTCATCGGCACCAATAACATTGACGGTTGCGCAAGGGTATGCCACTCGCCAACGGCCATCGGGATGCAACGCGCCTTTGGCACGGGAGCCGCCACCAATTCTGTAGCGGACATCAAACTAACCGATTGCATCATGGTCATCGGCGCCAACCCGACGGAAGGTCACCCGGTGACGGGCGCGAAACTGCGCCAGTTTGCCATGAAAGGAAAGCCAACCATCGTCATTGATCCCCGCCGGACGGAATTGGCTAAATACGCCACCATTCACCTTCAACTGCGCCCGGGCACCAACATTGCAGTGCTTGATATGATGTTGTATTACATCATCAAAGACGGCATGATCAAAGAGGATTTCATTGAGGCGCGTACAGAAGGATATGAAGAATTCAAACACAACATCCTGAAAATCAATCTGGATGATCTGGAAGCAGTGTCAGGTGTGCCGCGCGAGCAAGTACGCGCAGCAGCCAAATTGTATGCTGCTGCCCCACTGGCCATGTTGTTCCACGGTTTGGGGGTTACGGAACACTATCAAGGCACTTACACCGTGATGCAAATTGCCAACCTGGCCATGATCACGGGCAATGTGGGCAAACCTGGTTGCGGCGTAAACCCGCTCCGAGGACAAAACAACGTGCAAGGCATGGCCGACATGGGCGCTCAACCCTATCAGGGCGCGGGCTATTACGACGTTACGTTGCCCGAGGTCAATCAGATGTACAGCGATTTTTATGGGGTTAAAGTCCCACAGGAAGCCGGGCTAAAAATTCCTCAGATGTACGATGCGGCCATTGAGGGCAAATTCAAGGCCCTGTGGATCATGGGCGACGATCTGGTACAGTCAGACCCGAACACCACCCACGTTATCAAAGCCATCAAGTCGCTGGATCTGCTCATCGTGCAGGAAATATTCATGACGGAAACGGCGAAATATGCCGACGTAATCCTCCCCGCCGCTTCCTTCCTCGAAAAAGAAGGCACGTTTACCAACGGCGAGCGCCGCATCCAGCGGGTCAACAAAGTGGTAGAACCCGTGGGCGAAACCAAGTCCGACGGACAAATCATGGTGGATATCATGAACCGCATGGGCTACAAACAAGCGCCGTACACTGCAAAAGGCATGCTGGAAGAGATTTCACAGATCGTTCCTTTCTTCGCCGGGGTAAAATGGGACGAACTGGGCGAACAAGGCAAACAATGGCCCGTAGCTGCCGATGGTACGGACACCAAAATCCTGCACACGGATACCTTCAAGCGCGGCAAAGGACATTTCCAATTCCGCGAATACGTCGAAAGCCCTGAAATCCTGGCCTTTGGCAAGGATTATCCTTATATTCTGACCACCAACCGCGTGCTGGAACATTACAATGCGGGCACCATGACCCGCAGAACACCCAATGTGGACATTGTGACCGAAGACGTGGTGATCATCCACCCGGACGATGCGGCACAGCACAATATTGGAGAGGGCGATTGGGTCTGCATCGAATCAGACCGGGGTAAAGTGGACATCAAGGCGCGTATTTCTGATGAAGTAAAACCGGGGGTGATCAGCACTACTTTCCACTTCCCGGAATTGCTGGTGAATATGGTGACTTCGAATGTCAGTGATACCGAGGCTAAGTGTCCGGAGTTTAAGGTGGTGGCGGTTAGGATAAGGAAGGCTAGGAGGGTGGGGGAGCGGCATGGGGTGGCATAAGGTCGCGCTCGTGTGGACTGTGATGTCGCAGCGCAGCGGAGACATTTGCACAGACCTTGTTGCACATAAAACGGGTAATCTCTAAATAAAACCACCTTTTCAAACGACTTACTTACGATGCTTTCAAGAAAAGACTATTCCCAAATGACGCTTGAAGAATTGGTGTCTGAAGAACAAAAAATTAAATCACAAAATACCACAACGGCTATTTTCAACGGGGTGATATTAGGCATTGCTGTGTATGCTGCCACGCATAAAGGGTTTATTCTGACTATTATTTTGCTGATTTCTGCATTGCTGATCGGTCGCAGGCATTCAGAAAACCAGAAGCGGATTCAAGCGGAAATAAGCCGCAGAGGATAACGCTTGCCTTGGCATCGGCCTCACAGTCGCTAACAATCCACTCCCCGCTCACGCAAGGCTACCCACCTATCCCAAGCCCAACGCACGTTGGCGAGAAGTATCAACTTCGTGCCTAGTATTCACGCCGGTTTACCGGAAAACGCAATCTAAGGCCACTATTTGTAACTAAACTCGGCAAAAGAAAGTTATTTCTATGCAGCTAATGTTTTTTTTGGGTTTGGGGGAATCTCTGCGCAAGCAGGGTCGTTTTGGTGATTCACGAGTAATGCTTATTTTTGTCAAAAATTTGAAGGCATGGTAGCACTGTCATCTAATTCTTCTGTCTTCGGGCAATTGGTGCATGAGGCCGAAAAACTCCGTCCAAGTGAGTTTGAGCAATTTGTCGTGCGGATTCTGGGGCTGAATACCAGTCGAAAATCGAATGGGCTGATGCCAGAAGAATCCTCGCTGCTGAAAAACATCAATAAGGAGTTCCCGACTAAAAAATGGGAGCAGTTCTTATTGCTGGATGACCGTAAGCCTACGACGAACCCCATCTTCCCCCTTCTCTTTTTTCCCCTGACCTTTGCGGTTTTGGTATCAAGATTTTTATTCCGGCACTGCGGATTAGTTTTCCGTCGCGTCTTGCCTTTCCCGTCCTCCAGTACCTTGAGCGTCGTTTCGTCCATTTAAAGGTAAAAAGACCCAAAAACGACCTTTTTGTACGCTTCATAGAGGATCAGCAGCGGATCGGCCCCGGTCTTGACCCATTGGCCCATCGTGGCGGGCGAGATTTTTAGGCCGCTGCGCGCAAAGCGGGCCCCGATGCCTCGGGGGTGCAGCGGCAGGTGTTCCACGTATTTGGAGATCAGGATATGGGAGACGAGGCTCACCCCCGCTTTTGAACGGCCAAAGGGCAGCTCCCTGGCAGGCGCCTGAACAATCTGGCCCTCGCTTGTTTCTTCGCTTGTTTCGGCCCGGGCATATTTGGGCCGCACGATGCGCCGCACCCAGATCCGGCCCGGATCGTACTCCATCACCTCCGTCACGTCTTGCCCGACGAATTTTAAAGTGATGGTGATTTTCTCTATTTTTTCGCCACTACCCAAGCCGCAGGCACTGAACTTTGGAAACTGTCTTTACCAGCAAGTGCCACTTCCGATCTCAACAAGCACCTCAACATAGCAATTTACCCTGCCTTTTCTAAGGAAGGCGTGTTCTATTGTTCCTATTCAGGAGATCAGGGGCAAATTTTGGACATACAAGTGTTCGACACCTTTGGCAGGCTTGCTTATCGGACCGAACAGTCTGTTGAAGAAGAGCTCCGAATTTCGACATTGCCTGCGGAGCCTATTTTGTCCGCATTGCCACAACCGAAGGAAAATTCATGACCCAAAAAGTGATTATCGGAAAGTAAAAGACAAGATTTCCAGCAGCATTGCACTTGACGATCAATTTCCAATAAGGATATCCCCCGCGTTCCTCAGCCGTAGAAACATCCATCCCATGCAACGACCTTATGCCGTTGCATGGGATGGATGTTTCTAATTTCATTTTTTGATGAAACGCTTTTCTTGCCCCCTTTCCCAAACCCTTTCCTACCTTTGCGTCCCGTAACAATACAGAGGCTTTGGAGGCTTTGACTCTTGAAAAGTCCAGCGTTAAACGGCCATATTCCAAGGGTTCTCAAACATACCATGACAAAATACATATTTGTTACGGGCGGTGTCACCTCCTCGCTCGGAAAAGGCATTCTTTGTGCCAGCCTCGCCAAACTGCTTCAGGCGCGCGGCTTCTCAGTCACCATTCAAAAGTTCGACCCCTACCTCAACGTAGACCCCGGCACGCTCAACCCTTATGAGCACGGCGAATGCTATGTAACCGACGATGGAGCAGAAACCGACCTTGATCTCGGCCACTACGAACGCTACCTCAACACCCCCACCTCGCAGGCAAATAATGTAACCACTGGGCGGATTTACCAGACAGTCATCGAACAAGAACGTGCAGGGGCTTTTTTGGGCAAAACCGTGCAAGTTATTCCACATATCACCGACGAAATAAAGCGGCGGATGCTCTTGTTGGGCCAATCGGGTCAGTACGACATCGTCTTGACCGAACTGGGGGGCACTGTGGGCGATATTGAGTCCCTGCCTTATGTCGAGTCTGTGCGCCAATTGCGCTGGGAATTGGGCAAGGAACACTCTTTGGCTATCCACTTAACACTCATTCCATACCTCAACGCAGCCAAAGAACTCAAGACAAAACCCACCCAACACTCTGTTAAAGAACTGCTTAGCCTTGGGGTGCAGCCTGATATTCTGGCCTGCCGAACGGAACACCCTCTGAGTATCGAGATACGTCGGAAGTTGGCGCAATTCTGCAACGTCGAAACCTCATCGGTCATCGAAATGATTGATGCAGAGACGATTTATGACGTGCCGCTGCTCCTGCACAGAGAACGACTGGACTCGGTAGTCATCTCAAAATTGCACTTGAAAGACACCAAAGAGCCTAACCTTACTTCCTGGAAAAACTTCCTGGGCAAACTTAAAAATCCGCTCCACGAAGTCAAAATCGGGCTTATTGGCAAATACAACGAACTTCCTGATGCCTATAAATCCATTTACGAATCTTTTGTACATGCAGGTGCAGTAAATGAATGCAAGGTTCGAGTTCACCCCATTCACGCCGAAGCCTTGGAGGGGAGCTACAAGGATGTAAGTAAGGCATTGGCCGGGCTGAATGGTATTTTGGTTGCGCCAGGTTTTGGGGAGCGCGGTATTGATGGCAAACTGTCGGCCATCCGATATGCACGAGAAAATAATGTTCCGTTTTTTGGCATTTGTCTGGGCATGCAAGTTGCTTGTGTTGAATTTGCTCGCAATGTGCTCCAATTAAACGGAGCTGCCAGCACGGAGGTAAGCCCTGAAACCCCACACCCTGTCATTGACATGATGGCCGAGCAAAAAAATATCACCCAAAAAGGCGGCACGATGCGGTTGGGTGCTTATGCCTGTACCTTGAAGAAGAAATCAAAGGCACTCGAAGCCTACAAAAACGCCCAAATAAGTGAGCGTCACCGCCACCGGTGGGAGTTCAACAATAAATATTTGGCTGATTTTGAAAAGGCGGGAATGGTCGCTACCGGAATCAATCCAGACACGAATCTGGTAGAAATTATTGAAATTCCTGAACTGAAATGGTTTTTAGGTGTTCAATTTCACCCAGAACTAAAAAGTACGGTGGAGAACCCGCATCCGCTTTTTGTGGCATTTGTGAAGGCAACGATGGGGTAGGGGAGCTTCCTTCCTTCATCGGAGCAGTAAGCGCGACATTCTGGCTAACAAAATGAGTAGGCCATATTTGTGGCGAAAAAAAAATTTTATATTGTTTCAATGTTAACTTTGACGCTTTTCGGCACTTAAATTCTGCGCTCTACTGTTTTTGGTCTAATTTTGCATCGTTTTTAAGGCTGGCACAGCCTTTGCAACAATAAGCTCAAATGCTCTGCCGTTCTACGCGCAAAGTTTTTAAAACCATCGTCAATCATCTCGCAATCAAGCATTTTTTTCTATGAAAAATTGGCAAAAATTTCTCGCACTTGCCTTCGTGGCTGCACTATTCCTCCTCGAATCTTGCCACAGGGGCTACGGCTGTCCGGGCGCTGACTTGTAATTATTATGGCATTAAAATGGCTACCGCTCGAAACATTTGAAGACATAGCGCGCATTATCAAGCGTTCGCATGAGGTTCCCTGCCTCATTTTCAAGCACAGCACTCGTTGCAATATTTGTACGATTGCTAAATACCGACTCGAAGATGACTGGGATTTTGAGCCTGATGAAATGGAAGCCTATTATCTTGATGTGCTAGAATTTCGTCCAGTGTCGCTTAAAGTCGCCGAGACCTTCCAAGTGCATCACGAGTCGCCTCAGGTTTTGCTCATCTTAAAGGGCGAATGTATCTATGATGCATCGCAATTGGACATCACTTTGGAAGAACTCCGAGAAGGTCTTGCCGCATAAGAAATTGATAATCAAGTCTCTATAACCGATTTTGAAAGGTGTCTACCAACGTGGGCACCTTTTTTGTATTTAAGTTCATCTGAAAATATTCCTAATCCTGACCTTTACGGTGTGAAAACCTTTCGACTCGTCACTCGCTTTCTGTTTTTTGCCGTTTACACCACCCTGATCGTATCAGAGATATGGTTACGCAACCGTATTTTGGGCTCCGATGTACGCAGATCCATGCGTATTCGTCGCCGATGGGCTCGGAATTTGCTTCAGGGCCTGGGTGTTTCTGTGAAAATAGAAGGAACCGCCCCGGACTTCCCTTGTTTAATGGTCAGCAACCACCGCTCTTACATTGACCCCATTTTGATATTGCGCGACGTGTATGGTTATCCCGTAGCGAAAGCTGAACTGGCCAATTGGCCGCTGATCGGAAAAGGAGCAAAAATGGCAGGCATCCTATACCTCCGGCGAGAAAGCGCAGGCAGCCGATCGGGCACACTGCGTCAGATCTTGGAAAAAATAGATGCAGGATTTTCAGTCATTATATTCCCTGAAGGCACAACTTCTGCGCTTTTTGGCACCCTTCCTTTCAAAAAAGGAGGTTTCAAACTTGCGGCACAAGCGAAGATACCCGTAGTGCCCGTGGCCCTGGTTTTTGCCGACAAACGCGATTTTTGGGTTGGTAAAGACACGTTTTTCAGCCATGCCAAACGTCGTTTTGGCGAAAAGAAAACGCACATAAAACTTTGCTACGGCACAGAGATCAAAAGCGACAACCCGGAGGTACTGCTGTCAAAATCACAAAGTTGGATTGATGCAGTTTTGGTCGCCCATGGATAGAAATGCCAAAGTTTTCCAGTCGCAAAGAAATGACAAACTAAAGTTCGTCCTACATTTGCACCCTGAATTCCCTAACCTGGTACATGACTAAACTTGCTCCTCTCCAACACCCTCAAGCCCAACTATTTAGGCACAAAAACATGAACTCAAAAAAGTCTTCTGCCCGCCGTGGCATCTTGGCTCTAATGCTGGTGCTCCTGCTGGGAGGCGCCTATTTTGCCTGGGAACCCATCAAAGGTTTTTGGTTTCCAGCCGTACCTTCTGAACTTGCAGACCCTTACGTTTGCATTCCTACAGGTTCCTCCTTTGAAGACATTGTACGGATCTTGAAAAAACAAGGTTTCGTTAGAGATGAGGTAAACTTTCGTTGGCTCTCCGATCAAATGAAATTCAAGAAAGATAAAATGCGCTCGGGGCGCTTCAAGGTTGAGCCAGGGTGGACCAATCGCCAACTGATTCAACACCTCCGCACGGGCGAACAATCACCCGTTAAAGTGGTGCTCAACAATGAACGTTTGACGGAAGAAGTTGCCGGGAAAGCCTCCAAATTCATTGAGTCAGATTCACTTGCCTTGCTGGCGGTATTTCGCGACAAAACTTTCCTGCAAGAAATAGGCTATTCGGAAGAAACCCTCCTAACCGCGTTTATTCCAAATACTTATGAAATGTATTGGAACACAGATCCGAAATCGTTTGTAAACAAAATGATTAAGGAACATGCTGCTTTTTGGGACAAAAACAATCGCCGGGCAAAAGCGCAAGCACTGGGCTTGAACGAACTAGAAGTGTACACTCTGGCCTCCATCGTAGAGCGTGAAACCAATGCCAACATTGAAAAAGCGACAATCGCGGGTGTTTATCTGAACCGACTTCGTATCGGCATGAAACTTCAAGCCGACCCTACGAGCGTTTTTGCTACCCGGGATTTTGGCACAAGGCGTGTTACGGAATATCATACGAGTTATGACTCGCCTTACAACACCTATGTATACAAAGGTCTGCCACCCGGCCCGATCAGTATGGCCTCCATACCCAGCATAGACGCTGTGCTGAATCCAGAAAAACACAACTACCTCTATTTTTGTGCAAAGCCCGACGAATCGGGCACGCATGCTTTCGCCGAGACCTTTGCAGCCCACAAGGTCAATGCAGAGCGTTTTCAGACTTACGTCCGCCAACGGCGCATGTAAACTTTGAAGATTGGGCCTTGGACTTGCACTCGTCCAAAGTTCATAGCCTAATGTCTAAAATACAACGTCCATGAAATACAAACTTTTGGGCCGCACTGGCCTCCGCGTTTCCGAACTCTGCCTGGGCACTATGACCTTCGGCACCGAATGGGGTTGGGGAGCTGACAAGTTCGAAAGCCAAAAAATATTTGACGCCTACGCCAAACGCGGAGGCAATTTTGTAGATACCGCCAACCGCTATACCGAAGGAACAAGCGAGCGTTGGCTGGGCGAATTTGTCAAAAGCGAGCGCCACCACTTTGTCGTCGCTACAAAATACACTTTGCGCGACCAAACAGGTGATCCAAATTTTGCCGGCAGCCATCGTAAAAACATGATGCGCTCTGTGGAGGAGAGTCTCCGCCGACTTGACACAGAATTTATTGACCTGTTTTGGGTTCACGCCTGGGACCATCTCACTCCCACAGATGAGGTGCTGCGAGGGCTGGACGACCTTATACGAAGTGGGAAGGTGCATTATATTGGCGTTTCTGACACGCCCGCCTGGGTAGTCAGCCAAGCCAACACGATGGCAGAGCTGCGTGGCTGGACTGCTTTTTCTGGCCTTCAAGTCGAATATTCGCTGCTTCAGCGCAGCCCAGAACGCGACCTGATCCCTATGGCCAAGGCATTTGGAATGGCCGTCACGCCCTGGGGGGCTATGGCAGGTGGAGCATTGACTGGGAAATACTTGCGGGGCGAAGAAGGCCGAATCGTGGCGCAAAGCGCTCGTCGAAGTGACCGGGCCAACAAAATTGCTGCCAAGGTGGTTAAGGTGGCTGAAAAACTTGGCGTTGCGCCCGCACAAGTCGCATTAAACTGGGTGCGGCAGCGCGACGCTGAACTCAACTGCATCCCCCTGGTGGGAGCTCGCACGGCTGCTCAACTGGAGAACTCACTCGGCTGCCTCGATTTTGTGTTGCCGGATAAAATGATTCGCGAACTGGATGTGGCAAGTGAAATCCAACTGGGATTCCCCCATGAGTTTTTGGCATCTGACAATGTGCGAGAATTGATTTATGGTGGGAAATATGGGGATATTGTTCGTTAATGTATCCCGGAACTCTGTTCCGGGATGATAAAAGCACAACCCCGGAACTCTGTTCCGGGATGATGAAAGCACAACCCGGAACTCTGTTCCGGGATGATGAAAGAAAAGCCCGGAACAGAGTTCCGGGCTACAAACCATTTTCAATGAATTACTGCAAAAACATCCTCGAAACCATTGGCAACACGCCGCTCGTGAAACTGAACCAGGTCGCCGCAGATATCCCGGCCCTGGTGCTGGCCAAGGTGGAAACTTTCAACCCTGGCCACAGCATCAAAGACCGCATGGCGGTGAAGATGATTGACGATGCCGAGGCGCGGGGCGACCTGAAACCGGGCGGCACCATTATTGAATGTACGTCTGGCAACACGGGTATGGGTCTTGCGCTTGTGGGTTGTGTTCGTGGATATCGCTGCATATTTGCTACGACCGAAAAACAAAGTAAGGAAAAAGCGGATATGCTCCGGGCTTTGGGGGCCGAAGTGATTGTGTGCCCCACCAACGTGGAGCCGGACGATCCACGGTCTTATTATACTGTAGCCAAAAGGCTCAGCACTGAAATTCCCAATTCTTTCTGGTGCAACCAATACGACAATCCCTCCAATAGTCAAGCGCACTACGAAAGCACCGGGCCGGAGATTTGGAGACAAACGGACGGTAAAATTACGCACCTCGTGGTTGGGGTTGGCACGGGTGGCACGGTGAGCGGCACCGCCAAATATTTGAAAGAACAAAACCCGGACATTCAGGTTTGGGGCGCGGATGTGTACGGTTCGGTATTCAAAAAATATCACGAAACAGGTATTTTTGATCCCAAGGAAATTTATCCCTATGTCACGGAAGGTATTGGAGAGGATATTTTGCCAGCAAATGTGGATTTTAGCCTCATTAATTTGTTTGAAAAAGTAACGGACAAAGATGCTGCGCTCTGGACGAGACGCTTGGCCAAAGAGGAAGGGATTTTGCTCGGTTACTCTGCCGGGAGTGCCATGGGCGCACTTTGGCAATTGCGTGACAAACTCAAAAAGGAAGATGTAGTCGTCATTATTTTCCATGACCACGGCAGCCGTTACATCGGAAAAATTTACAACGACGACTGGATGCGAGAGCGTGGGTTTCTGGAAGACGAGTTGAAGATTAGCGATTTGATTTCAAGAAAAAAAGACCGCCGCTTCTTTGGAGCGCAGGTAGGTGATTCAGTGCGCTCAGCGTTTGATCTCATGAAATCGCACGATTTGAGCCAGTTGCCGGTTATGGATGGCAAGCAAATAGTCGGATCTGTCACCGAGACACAGGTTTTACATTTCTTGTTGGAAAACCCCTTGAATAACTCGGAAAAACCGCTCCGCCAGGTGATGGGTAGTGCATTCCCGGTCGTGAAAGACGATTTGCCCATCAGTCAGCTCAACCGCTACATCTCTAAGGAAATTCCGGCAGTCATTGTCACAGATATAACTGGTGTGATGCATGTGGTGACACAGTATGATTTGATCCAGGCAATTTGATTCCCGCCGCTCGGTGCGAATGTATTTGAGAAAGTGTGGCACACCAGTAGAAAGGTGTGCCACACTTTCTCAAACACAATCCGTTTGTGTTCAAGATTTTCCCATCTTTGCCCTGCAATTTTTTAATCCCTGCCCCAAGCAAACCTCCCGTCCTGATTTCTGAGGTTTACATAACGCACTGTTAAACGCTTTATCGGGCGGAAGAAAGTTGGGAAACCACCGTTTTTGTGCCCGGCAAAACCAAAACCGAATTTCTAATGGCATTGAAAACACACACTTTGAGGATTCCTAGAAGTCTGCAAATTTCTTTTCTCAGTCTTTTCTTTTCCCTCCCTTTTTTGCTTCACAGCCAATCCATGGAGGATTGTGCCAACGGCTTTGATGACGATGGCGATGGGCTGATTGATTGTTTTGACACGGATTGTGCTTGCACTGGTCAATGCGACAGTTTTTACTATACCCCGATTTGCAACCCTGATTGTCAGTTTTTGCCGCCCTGTGGCCCGGTTTCCTTAGCCACAAAATGGACCTCCAATGCCCAAACAGGCACTTTTTCGCCGATGGTTGCGGGCGATTTGGACGGAGATGGCATCCCGGAAGTGGTGACAACTCGGGTTGAACAATCCGATCTGTATATTCTAGATGGCGTAACGGGGCAAATCAAAGTTCATGTGGTAGAGCCTACGACCTTATGGCCTGGAGGAACGGCGCCCGCCATTGCTGACCTTGACAATGACGGCTTGGGTGAAATCGTTATTGTGGGTTTTGATCAGAAATTGCACTGTTACGAGCATGACGGCACGCCTAAATATGTAAGTCCTACCCTGGTGGGCTATGGCCAACGCTTTCAGTTTTCAGTGCCCAACATTGCAGATTTTGACAATGATGGTTGGGCGGAAGTAAATGTTGGCAATCAAGTCTTTAACGGGCAGACTGGTGCACTTTTGGCCTCCGGAAGCAACTTTCTTTCAGACGGCGAACACCCCGCCCGGGTCGCTCTCGGCTATTCTTTTGCCTCTACCGTTCCAGCAGATGTATTGCCTGCTGGTGCTTGTATTGGCTGCGCGGGTCTGGAAATAGTGGCAGGCAATCAAGTGCTTTCTGTAAATTTGAACACAGGCTTAGTGCTTCCCGTTCGCGCCGCCCCACCGGCGTTTTCTGACGGGTTTACCAGTGTAGCCGATTTTGACGGCGACGGCGATTTGGACGCAATAGTGCAGGGGCAAAAATCCGGGCTGAATACGGTGTTTGTCTGGGATATTCAAACAAACACCATTCTGCGCGAATTCCAACTGCTCAACAATTGGAGTGAAGGAGCTTCCAGGGTAAATGTGGCCGACCTGGACGGCGACAGCCTGCCGGATATCACGTTTGTGGGCCACCCCTGGCTGTACGCCTTACGAAACGACTTCAGCCCCCTTTGGATAAATCCCGTAAACGACCCGTCTTCCATTACCTGCACCACAGTTTTCGATTTTTGCGGCACGGGGTCTTCGGATGTTATTTACCGAAGTGAGGAAAAGTTGCAAATTTTGGATGGCGCTACCGGAAATGTAACCTGGGAAGACGTCTGCCGCAGCTTCACGCATATTGAGAACCCGCTGGTGCTGGATGTGGACGCGGACGGAAAAACCGAAATATTGATCGAATGCGGCACCAATGGGAGTTCCTTTGACGGCACGGTAGTAGCCTATGAAGTGGTGGGAACGCCCAATATAACTAGCAGACCGGTTTGGAACCAACACGCTTATTTTAACACCAATATCAACGATGACCTGAGTGTTCCGCGGTACCAGCAGATGCAGCATATAGTAGGGGACAAACGTCATTTGAATACTTTTATGAATCAGTATTCAAATCCTAACTTCCCTTCACCCGATGGGATTTTAACTTTGGTCGCCCAGCCACTTTGCGATCAGGACTCTATGATACTCACGGTGGAAATATGCAACTTGGGCGACAACCTTTTCCCGCAAAATACGCCTATTTCGGCTTACACTGGAAATCCACAGACTACAGTCGCCCAGTGGATCGGCATCGTTGGGGTGTCTGCCGATATTGGAGTAGGCGAATGTGACACCCTCACATTGCGCATCCCACGGACTACCAACGATTCTGTTTTTTTGGTCTTGAACGACGACCATTCTATACTTCCTCCATTCGATTTGAACACCGATTTTCCGGTAACCAGTATCGGTGAATGTGCTTTTGCCAACAATATTGCAGCATTTTACTTTCCCTACCAGCCGTATTCTGTGTCTTTGGGTCAGGACACGGCCATCTGCGACTTGAGCACCATGTTTTTTGACGCTAACGGGCAAGACCTGGTGGCTTGGGTTTGGTCTGATGGCTCCACGGCGTCCAGTTTTACAGCACAAGGCCCGGGGATTTACACCGTTACTGCAACCGATGTATGTGCTATTGCCCAGACAGACAGTATAGTCGTGGGCCTTGACGTTAGCACCGTCGTTGATCTTGGCCTGGACCAAGGCGTTTGTCCAGGCGATTCGGCAACGCTTGCTGCCTCAGGTTTCGATTTTTATACCTGGGATGCTGGGATACTGCTCAGCTGCACTACTTGCCCGACGGTTTCTTTGGTGCCTTTGGCGCCTACTTTAGTGACCATACATGCAGGCTATTCTTATGGATGTTCGGCGCGAGATACCGTGTTGGTTTTCCTCCATGAAACGTTTGATTATCTGGTTGACACCACGATTTGCTACGGTCGCACCGTGGTTTGGAATGGAATCACGATTGAACCCGATAGCAGCCACACATTTCAACTTCAAACTTTTCAGGGCTGCGATTCAATTTTTCAGGTCCGGGTACATGGAACGGGGATTGGTACATACAACCTCACGGTAGACACATCGGTTTGTCTCGGCAGTACACTCAATATCAACAACATAACACTCGCTGCGCAGGAGGAAATGACCTTTTATCTCACCGCGAGCACAGGATGTGACTCCACGGTACTCGTGCGAGTGGCCCCTCGTGACACTTTTTATGTGCCGGAACCTAGGATAATTTGTTTTGGGGACTCCTCCAATATTTTTGGGACGCAACAAACGACCAGTGGAGCATACCCTGGTTTTTTTACCGCTTCTAACGGTTGCGACTCCACCCATGTGGTGACCCTTTTTGTGTATCCGCAAATCCAATTGGAAGTTGACGGGACGATCGCTTGTTTTGGAGAATCCAACGCCTCGCTCACGGCCAATATTACCAATGGAGTAGAACCACTTTTTTATGTTTGGGATTTTACGGGCAACCATTCCCCACAGGTTGATAATTTGCCAGCGGGCGACTACTCGCTCACGGTGACGGATGGCAACAATTGCACTGAAACCGAAGCGTTTACCATTGACCAACATCCACAAACTTTTTTTACGGCAACCGCGGATTCGGCAGATTGTTATGATGCGTACACCGGAGCTATTTCAATCCAGACCAATGACCCTTCGTTGCTTTTTGAATTCAATGGAGGGGCTTACACACAGGTTTATGAATATCCGAATTTACACGCAGGCACTTATTTTGTAGTGAGTCAAGATGTATTTGACTGTACGGATACAGCAGCACTCACGGTGTTGCAGCCGCCCCAACTTTCCATCAATCTGCCCGCTGATACCTCAATCCAACTGGGCATTTCACTGCCGCTACAAATTGATCTGGCTGGACTGACCCCAATTTCTTGGGTGTGGAACGACACTTCTTACCTTAGTTGCCTCAGTTGCCCCAACCCCATTGTGCAAACGCCTTTGGAAACCATCCGTTATGTGCTTACTATTAAAGACATCAATGGCTGCACGGCCACGGATGAGATGCTTTTGATTATTGAACAATATATTGGAGCGTACATTCCAAATGCGATGGGCGGTTCAGGCGAAAACGCAAACCTCGTTCTGGGCTTCAACCCAGCGGTACGCAGGGTGAACTTGTTCCGCATATTTGACCGTTGGGGGGAACTGCTGCACGAATCCCAAAATTCGTTGCCAGGCGACACTTCCCTTATTTGGGACGGGCGCTTTCGGGGCAAATTGGTAAATCCAGGTGTTTACCTCTGGCAGATAGAGCTGGAATTGGTGGATGGCTCCGTGATAAAAAAAGTAGGGGATTTGACCGTAGTGCGTTAAGACAACGCAGAATAAAGACAATTTTTCTTTTTTTTAAGCGGCGGGATGAGCAGGAACGCGGCACCAATAACTTAGTCATTTTAGGTCAACCATTTTTTCATCAGACAACACTATTTTTCTTCGAATAGTGGGGCTATTTAAAGAAAAATAGCGGCCGTATGATGGAACCAAGGGTGGCATAAAATGACTAAGTTATTGGTGTCGCGTTCCTACTCATCCCGCCGCTTTTGTTTTTTGGGGCAATTGGTTAAAAATTTTGAAAAAATTTAAACGCTTCGTTAAACCAGCCCCAGCTCCAACAGTCAAACCGCCATAAGCCCGCCGAACCACCATAAATTTTTCACTTTTCCATCTTGGCCTCCTTCTCCGTTTAAACATCGGAGGTCGGCTCAACCATTCACACCCGTCTTCGCCCCTGCCCGCCAAGTGTCGGCAGGCGGGAAGGCTACGGCGGGTAAACCTTCTCGAACTATGGCATCACTCTCACCTTTAACAGGTACACTGGGCCACCGACGCGCTGCGCACCTGCTCCGGCGCACGAGCTTCAATTATTCGAAGCCCAAAGTGGATCAAATGGCCGGACAAACGGCTGCCCAGGTGCTAAATTCACTGCTCCAACTAAATGCCCTCCAACAAAGCCAGCCAATCTACAGAGAAACCGCCGCGGATCCAGTGGAGACTTGGCTGCTCCCTTTGCCAGGCACTCCGCAGGCTGGTTTGCCAGCAGAAGATTTCGTGCTTCGTCGTTGGAACATGGTTTGGTGGTGCAATGAAGCCTTGCGAGACACAGGTATCGGGCATAAAATGCAGTTCTTTTTTCACCAGTTTATGCAGGTAACGGCCAATACAGGTCGAAATTCCAGTTTTTTTGATTACTTACAACTTCTTCGTTGGGGTGCTTTGGGCAATTTTAAAAAATTGGCTTATAAAATTGTGACAGACAACTCCATGTTGCAGTACCTGAACAATGGTCAAAATACCAGTGCAAACCCCAATGAGAACTTTGCCCGGGAGTTTTTTGAACTTTTCACCATAGGCAAAGGCCCGCAAATTGGTCCCGGAGATTATACCAATTATACAGAGGACGACATCGTTCAGGCTGCCAAAGTGCTGACTGGTTTCCGTACCCGCTTTAACCGGGATGTGGTAGATGCAGAGACGGGCATCCCGCGTGGTGATGCTCAGTTTGTCAATCAACATGTCGCAGGAAGCAAAACCTTCTCCTCAAAATTCAACAACACGGTCATTGCTGGTGCCACCAACTCCGCTGGAATGTGGGTTGAATTGCAAGCATTCGTTGACATGATTTTTGCCCAGCCGGAAACAGCCAAAAACCTTTGTCGCCGTCTGTACCGATATTTCGTAAGCCGAAATATCACTTCGGAAATTGAAACAGATATCATTGTTCCACTCTCCAATACGCTCGTTTCCAATAATTTTGAGGTAATGGCTGTATTGCAACAACTGCTCCAGAGTCAGCATTTCTTTGATGCTGACGACTCTGATAATGTTGACGAGATCATTGGTGGATTGATCAAATCGCCGCTTGAACTGAATTATCACACCATCTCATTTTTTGGCATGCCACTGCCGGATCCAGTCACCAGTACCGCGGTCTATTTCCAAATATTTGATCGTGGAATGCTCCAACGTGCCTTTGGTACGGCCAACCTCCCGCTCTTTTTTGCGGCAGATGTGGCGGGCTATCCTGCCTATTATGCAGAACCAGATTTTAACCGCCAATGGTTCAACTCCACTACGATTATCAGCCGCTATAAAATGCCGGAAATGTTCCTGAGTGGAAAGCTCACCATCGGCCTCCAACCAAATCAGCCACTGGGCACCAAGCTCGACATAGCGCAATGGATAAAGAATAGCGGGGCAATTTCAAATGCACTCGATTCCCAAATACTTGTCGAGGACTTGCTCAAGTACCTGCTGCCTGAAGAAGTGGACACAGATCGTTTCAATTACTTCCACATACTGGTTTTTCTGGACTCTTTGCCACCCGCCGACTGGACTTACGAATGGCAGAACTTCCTGAATACCAATGATGCTACGGAGGTTACACTAGCACTCGAAAGGCTCATCAAAGCCATTTTGTTCTCACCTGAATATCAAACATTCTGAGGATTCGGTAATTTGGGGATTTGG
>Ga0209181_10005466_pt1 | contig 18289 bp, 11 predicted proteins | sample MAT05_FD_187208 | JGI IMG/M metagenome (GOLD analysis project Ga0209181, IMG submission 187208) | Freshwater microbial communities from Lake Fryxell liftoff mats and glacier meltwater in Antarctica - MAT-05 (SPAdes) (version 2) | ecosystem: Environmental > Aquatic > Freshwater > Ice > Liftoff...
CGTGGCCCCAGGTGCACCCGGCTTGGCGGTGGGCTTGTGGATGGTGCCCTTGATCGCTTCCTTGGCGGCCTCGGCCGGCTTGGGCTCTTCCTTCTTGGCAACCAGCACCTTCTTCGGGCCCGCCATCATCGCGCGGATGGCGGCGGCCTCGGCCTCGGCGGCCTTGCGGCGCCGTGCCAGGTCATCGGCCTTGGCGTTGTCTTCGGCGGCCTTGTCGGCAGCCTTCACCACGCGCAGCAGCGGCTTGGCCGCCTCGACAGGCTTGGCCGGCTCCACAGGCGCTGGCGGCACCACTTCCGCTGGCTGGGCTTGCACGGGCGCGGCAGCGGGCTTGGGCTTCGTCTTGCCATTGGCGCGATCGGCTTCGGCCTTGGCTGCAGCCTTCGTTCTTGCAGGCCGGGGCGTTTCCAGCGCAGCGGCCTTGGCCAGCGCAGCAGCTGTTCCGGCAGCGGCCTCGGTGGCCGCGGCTTCTTCAGCTGCGCGTGCAGCAGCGGCAGAAGCGGCTGTAGCAGCGGCCTCGGCGGCTTCACGCGCAGCACGCTCCTGCTCTTCGCGCTGACGGCGTGATTCGGCCAGTTCTTCTTCCTGCTTGCGAATGGCTTCGGCCTGGGCGCTGGCTTCTTCCTCGCGCCGCTGCAGGTCGAGTTCTTCTGCGCTGGGCCCGGTTTCTTCGGTCGCCGGCGAGGCGTCGTCGCGCTTGACGAAGGTGCGCTTCTTGCGCACTTCCACCTGGATCGTGCGCGCCCGCCCGCTGGCATCGGCCTGCTTGATTTCGGTGGACGTCTTCTTGGTGATGGTGATCTTCTTGCGCTCGCCGCCCACGGCGGTGCCGTGAGAGACGCGCAGGAAGTCCAGCAGACGTTCCTTGTCGGATTCGGTCAGCGCGTCGTCCGGCGACTGCTTGGTCACGCCGGCCGATTGCAGCTGCTCGATCAAGGCCGTGGTGGGGCGGCCAAGATGGGCTGCGAACTGGGCGACTGTGGTCACGGCCATGGGTACGGTTTCCTCGGGTGTGCGGTGCGGGCGGATTGGTTCAGCAAGGTCTTCAGACGGTGAACCAATGCTCGCGGGCTTTCATGATCAAGGCCTTCGCGGCCTCTTCCTGAATGCCGGTCATTTCGGTGAGTTCGTCCACAGCCAGATCGGCCAGGTCGTCGCGGGTGTGAATGCCACTCTGAGCCAATTGGGAGATCAGCTCAGGCGTCAGGCTCTTGCCCTCGTACTCCAGGTCGCGCAGGTTCTGCGAGACGGATTCGACGTTCTCTTCCTTGGCGATTTCCATCGTCAGCAGGGCGTCCTTGGCACGCGTGCGCAATTCGTGCACGGTGTCTTCATCGAAGCTCTCGATCTCCAGCATTTCCTGCAGCGGCACGTAGGCCACTTCTTCCAGGCTGCTGAAGCCTTCGGCGATCAGGATGTCGGCGACTTCGGCATCGACATCGAGTTTGTCGACGAACAGTGCACGCACCGACTCGCTCTCGCCGGCTTGCTTGGCCTGGCTTTCCTCGGCAGTCATGATGTTGATGCGCCAGCCGGTCAGCTCGCTCGCAAGGCGCACGTTCTGGCCGCCGCGGCCGATGGCGATGGCGAGGTTTTCCTCGTCCACCACCACGTCCATGGCATGGCGCTCTTCGTCCACGACGATGCTCACCACGTTGGCCGGGGCCAGCGCGCCGATGACGAACTGCGCCGGGTCGTCGGACCACAGCACGATGTCGACACGTTCGCCGGCCACTTCGTTGGTGACACCGTTGACGCGTGAACCGCGCACGCCGACGCAGGTGCCGATGGGATCGACACGGCGGTCGTGGCTGACAACGGCGATCTTGGCGCGGCTGCCGGGGTCGCGGGCGCAGCTCTTGATCTCGAGCAGGCCCTGTTCGATCTCGGGCACTTCTTGTGCGAAGAGCTCGATCATGAAACCCGGGGCGCTGCGGCTCAGCATGATCTGCGGGCCGCGCTGCGTCGTGTCGATGCCTTGCAGGAAAGCGCGCACGCGGTCGCCGCTGCGCAGGTTTTCCTTCGGGATCATCTCGCTGCGTTTCAGGCGACCTTCGACCCGCCCGCTCTCGACGATGATGTCGCCCTTGTCGAGGCGTTTCACCGTGCCGACGAAAATCTTCTCGCCGCGCGCCAGGAAGTCGTTGAGCAGCTGCTCGCGCTCGGCATCGCGAATCTTCTGCAGGATGACCTGCTTGGCAGCCTGCGCACCGATGCGACCGATGGTCAGCGAATCGATGGCTTCTTCGATGTAGTCGCCTTCCTCGATGTCGGGAATGCGTTCCAGCGCTTCGGTCAACAGTTCCTCGGCATCCGGATTCTGCAACCCGGCGCTGTCGGGCACCACCAGCCAGCGGCGGAAGGTTTCGTACTCGCCAGTTTCGCGGTCGACAGCGACACGGATATCGACCTCACCCCCGTTGAGCTTCTTGGTTGCCGAGGCGAGCGCCGCCTCGACAGCGCCGAAGACAACGTCGCGGTCTACCGTCTTCTCGCGCGAGATGGCATCCACCAGCATCAGCATTTCGCGATTCATCAGTCCTTAGCCTCCATCTGTGCCCGGCACGGCAGCCGCAATTGGCGCCTCACCGGCCTGGCCGTCTTCGGCGGCATCGCTGCGCTTCTGACGGCCCTTGAAATCCACCACGGGCACGAGGCGAGCCTCGCGCACCTCGTCGAACATGAAACCGAGCACCTGCTCGGCCTTGCCATCCTTGAGCATCAGGCTCCAGCCCGCCGCAGGCGCCTGGGCCTGCTGCAGCACACCCTGCCAGTTCTTGCGGCCCTGAAAAGGCGTCTTCAGGACCAGGCTGATGGCCTGGCCTGCAAATCGGTCGTAGTCGGCCTCAGTCTTCAGCGGCCGGTCGAGCCCGGGCGAGGAGACCTCGAGACGGCTGTATTCCAGGCCTTCCACCTCCAGCGCGTATTGCAGCTGGCGCGTCACATGTTCGCAGTCTTCGACCAGCACGAACTCGCTGGCAATGGCGTAGCTGCGGCCAGGCTGGCGGTCGATGGTGATGCGCAAGAGACCCCGCGGCGCTCTCTCCACATCCACCACGTCGAAGCCGAGGCCGCCCACTGTGGCGGTGATGGCTTCGCGCCAACCGATGCGCACCCCCTCAGGCACCGGCCGCGGCTCGCGCGGCGCGCGCAAGGGGGCGCCGGCACCCGCACCGACGCCGGAACCCTTCCCCACGCTCTTGCGTGCTGCGCGGGGGCTGGTGGTCTTGCCACCGGCCCTGAGGTGCTTGCTGTTCAAAACTCTTGCCTGTCCGATCTAGCCTGCTTCGCCCGTGCCGCCGGGCGAGCCGCCAAGACCAGACCCAGCCGACCATCAGCGCTTGGCGTAGCCATGCGCGCGAAGAGTCTCGAGAGTCGATCAAGCAAAAAAAATGGGCTGGAATGTCCCGCCCACGCAGCTCTACCCGGAAAACCAGGATTATAGACCGCCAATTTGTCACGCGGCAAGTGCAATGCTGCACTGCAGCGAGGAACCCGGCGAGGCGCCCATGCTGCTCCGATGCCGCACCATACCCCAGCTGTTGGCAGCGGCCCGCGTGCCAGAATCGCGGCCGGTCAAAACCGGCGCCCCTACCAGGCGCCCGACGTCTGGAGACACGCATGGGATTCCTCGCCGGCAAGCGCTTCCTCATCACCGGGGTGCTGTCCAACCGTTCCATCGCCTACGGCATTGCCCGCGCCTGCCGCGCCCAGGGCGCAGAGCTGGCATTCAGCTATGTGGGAGACCGATTCAAAGAACGCACCATCGAGTTCGCCAAGGATTTCGACTCGTCGCTGGTCTTCGACTGCGACGTCAGCAGCGATGAACAGATCGCGGCCACCTTCGAAGGACTGGGGGCGGCCTGGGGACCCTTCGACGGCTTCGTGCACAGCATCGGCTTCGCACCGCGGGAAGCCATCTCGGGCGACTTTCTCGAAGGTCTGACGCGCGAGAACTACCGCATCGCGCACGACATCTCGGCCTACAGCTTTCCGGGCATGGCCAAGGCCGCCCTGCCCTACCTGCGCCCCGGCGCCGCGCTGCTGACGCTGAGCTATCTGGGCGCACTGCGTGCCGTGCCCAACTACAACACCATGGGCCTGGCCAAGGCCAGCCTGGAGGCCAGCGTTCGCTATCTGGCGGCCAGTCTGGGCAAACGCGGGATCCGCGTCAACGGCATCTCGGCCGGGCCGATCAGGACGCTGGCGGCCAGCGGCATCAAGGACTTCAGCAAGCTGCTGGGTGCGGTGGCCAGCGCTTCACCGCTGGGCCGCAACGTCACCATCGACGACGTCGGCAACGTGGCCGCCTTCCTGTTGTCCGACCTGGCCGGTGGCGTGACGGCCGAGATCACCTACGTCGACGGCGGCTTCAGCCACGGCATGCTGGCACCGGAATAGCGCGCTGGCGCACCGCGATTCAGGCGCGGATGCAATCGACGTAGTAACGCCGACCTTCGCCGGGCAAGTCTTCTTCCACCAGGCCGTGCACGTCGGTGTCGAAGCCGGGGAAGGCGGCGTTGAACTCGCGTGTGAAACGAAGGTAATCGACGATCTTCTTGTTGAAGCGCTCGCCCGGAATCAACAGCGGTATGCCGGGCGGGTAAGGCGTCAGAAGGCTGGTGGTGATGCGACCTTCCAGCTGGTCGATGGGCACACGCTCGGTCTTGCGGTGCGCGATGTGCGCGAACGCATCACTCGGCTTCATGGCCGGCAAGATGTCAGACAGGTACATCTCGGTCGTCAGCCGAGCGATATCGCCCTTGGCGTAGGTCTCGTGGATGGCCTGACAGAGGTCGCGCAGGCCCATGCGCTCGTAGCGCGGCTGCGCTGCACAGAACTCCGGCAGGATGCGCCACAGCGGCGCGTTTCGGTCGTGATCGTCCTTGAACTGCTGCAGCGCCGTCAGCAGCGTGTTCCAGCGGCCCTTGGTGATGCCGATGGTGAACATGATGAAGAACGAGTAGAGGCCCGTCTTCTCGACCACCACGCCGTGCTCGGCCAGGAATTTGGTGACGATGCTTGCGGGGATGCCGGTTCCGGAAAATTGCCCCGACATGCCCAGCCCCGGCGTGATGATCGTGCACTTGATGGGGTCGAGAAGGTTGAAGCCTTCAGCCATGTCGCCGAAACCGTGCCAGGTTTCGCCCGATTTCAGCACCCAGTCGCGACTGTCGCCGATGCCCTCGGCGGCCAGTGCGTCGGGGCCCCAGACCGTGAACCACCAGTCCTTGTCGCCGAAGTCGCCCTCCACCTTGCGCATGGCACGGCGGAAGTCCAGGCTTTCCTGGATGCTCTCCTGCACCAGCGCCGGGCCTCCAGGGGCTTCCATCATCGCCGCGGCGACGTCGCAGCTGGCGATGATGGCGTACTGCGGACTGGTGCTGGTGTGCATCAGGTAGGCCTCGTTGAAGAGGTGGCGGTCGAGCTTGCGGTCTTGCGCGTCCTGCACGAGTACCTGGCTTGCCTGGCTGAGGCCTGCCAGCAGCTTGTGCGTGCTCTGCGTCGCGAACACCAGCTGGTCCTTCGGGCGCGGGCGCTTCTTGCCCATCGCGTGGTAGGGCCCGTAGAACGTGTGGAAGGCGGCGTGCGGCAGCCAGGCTTCGTCGAAGTGCAACGTGTCGATATAGCCATCCAGCGCGTGCTTGATGGTTTCGGTGTTGTACAGAACACCGTCATAGGTGCTCTGCGTCAGCGTCAGGATGCGCGGCTTGACGGTGGCCGCGTCCACGTCGGCGAGCAGCGGGTTGGCAGCGATTTTCCGGCGGATGGTCTCGGCTGAAAACTCGCTCTCGGGAATGGGGCCGATGATGCCGTAGTGGTTCCGCGTGGGCGTCAGGAAGACCGGCACCGCACCAGTCATGATGATGCTGTGCAGGATGCTCTTGTGGCAGTTGCGGTCGACCACCACCACGTCGCCTGGCGCCACGGTGTGATGCCACACCATCTTGTTGCTGGTGCTGGTGCCGTTGGTGACGAAGAAGCAGTGGTCGGCGTTGAAGATGCGCGCCGCGTTGCGTTCGCTCTGCAGCACCGGGCCGGTGTGGTCCAGCAGTTGCCCGAGTTCCTCGACGCTGTTGCAGACGTCGGCACGCAGCATGTTCTCGCCGAAGAACTGGTGGAACATCTGCCCCACCGGGCTCTTCAGGAAAGCCACCCCGCCCGAGTGGCCGGGGCAGTGCCACGAGTAGCTGCCATCCTGCGCGTAGTCCATCAACGCCTTGAAGAACGGCGGCGCCAGGCCGTCGAGGTAGCTGCGTGCCTCCCGAATGATGTGGCGCGCCACGAACTCGGGCGTGTCCTCGAACATGTGGATGAAACCGTGCAACTCGCGCAGCACGTCGTTCGGGATGTGCTGGCTGGTGCGCGTCTCGCCGTAGATATAGATCGGGATGTCCGCGTTCTTGAAGCGGATCTCCTGGATGAACTTGCGCAGGTTCAAAACCGCAGGGTCGAGCTCTGGTCCGGGCGTGAACTCCTCGTCGTCGATCGAGAGGATGAACGCACTGGCGCGGCTTTGCTGCTGCGCGAACTGGCTCAGATCACCATAGCTCGTGGCGCCCAGGATCTCGAAGCCCTCTTTCTCGATGGCCTGGGCCAGCGCGCGTATGCCGAAGCCCGAAGTGTTCTCCGAGCGGAAGTCTTCATCGATGATGACGATGGGGAAGCGGAAGCGGAGCATGGCGCGGCCTTGGTCGAAGGGTCTGGTCGAAAGAAGACCGCGAAGTGTAGGGGCGTGCCATGGCGGGGGTGCGCATCGCTACACTGCCCAGACCCGAGCGTTGGATACGACGCTGACAACACGTGAACAACGGAGTACCGCCTTGGATTTGGACCCGACTTCGCTGTGGTGGTTGACCGTCGGCGCCCTGGTGGCCGCCGAACTGGCCACCGGCACCTTCTACCTGCTGATGCTGGCGCTGGGCGCGGTGGCTGGCGCCGTCGCAGCGTCGGCAGGTTTCGATACCCAGTCGCAGATCACCGCCGCCTCGGCAGTGGGCGGCGGCGCCGTGGTAATGTGGTATTTCGCCCGCAAGTTTCGACCGAAGGCGCGCCCGGCCGCCAGCAACCGCGATGTCAACCTCGACATCGGGCAGCGTGTGCAAGTGTCGGCCTGGGACGACGCTGGCGCCGCACGCGTGTCGTACCGCGGCGCCTCCTGGGCCGTGCGCTATGCCGGCAGCGGCGCGCCGGCACCGGGTGAACACATCATCGTGGCACTGGATGGCAATGAACTGCGCGTGGCACCGGCCACCCCCTGAACCCCTGTTTTCCGAGAAAGCTTCCCCATGGAAATTGCCATCGTCCTGGCGGTCATCGCCATCATCTTCATCGCCCGCTCGCTCAAGATCGTGCCGCAGCAGAACGCCTGGGTGGTGGAACGCCTGGGCAAGTTCGACCGCGCGCTGACGCCGGGCCTGAGCCTGCTGGTGCCCTTCGTCGACCGTGTGGCCTACAAGCATTCATTGAAGGAAGTGCCTCTGGATGTGCCCAGCCAGGTCTGCATCACCAAGGACAACACCCAGTTGCAGGTGGACGGCATTCTGTATTTCCAGATCACCGACCCTATGCGTGCCAGCTACGGCAGCAGCGACTACATCGTGGCCATCACGCAACTGGCGCAGACCACGCTGCGCAGCGTCATCGGCAAGATGGAGCTGGACAAGACCTTCGAGGAACGTGAACTCATCAACGCCGCAGTGGTCAACGCACTGGACGAGGCGGCGTTGAACTGGGGCGTGAAGGTGCTGCGCTACGAGATCAAGGACCTTGCGCCGCCCGCGGCGATCCTGCTCGCGATGCAGTCACAGATCACTGCCGAACGCGAGAAGCGCGCACTGATCGCGGCTTCCGAGGGCCGGCGCCAGGAACAGATCAACATTGCCACCGGCGAGCGCGAAGCCTTCATCGCGCGCAGCGAGGGCGAGAAGCAGGCCGAGATCAACAACGCGATGGGCGAGGCCGCCGCCATCACCGCGGTGGCCGACGCCACGGCAGACGCCATTCGAAAGATTGCCGCGGCCATCTTGCAGCCCGGCGGCGAGCAGGCTGTGCAGCTGAAGGTGGCCGAGAAGGCGGTGGAGGCCTACGCTCAGCTGGCGCAGAAGAACAACACGATGATCGTGCCGGGCAACATGAGCGAGGTTTCAGCGCTCATCGGCACCGCAATGGCGCTCCTGAACAAGGGAAACAGGCCAGCGTGAGCGCGACGCCACTCGACACCCGTTCCCGCGCGCTGAACGTGCTGGGCACGGCCCTCGTGCCTTGCGGCTATGACCCGCTGACCGGCTGGTACCGCGACGGCTGCTGCCACACCGATGCACAAGACCACGGCAGCCATGTCGTCTGCGCGAAGGTGACGGTGGCCTTCCTGAATTTTCAGGTCGAGCGCGGCAACGACCTCATCACGCCGCGCCCGGAGCACCGCTTCCGCGGCCTGAAGCCAGGTGACCGCTGGTGCGTGTGCGCAGCGCGCTGGCGCGAGGCATATGAGCACGGCTGCGCGCCCCCGGTGGTGCTGGAATGCACGCATGCCAAGGCGCTGGACTACGTGCTGATGGAGCGGCTGCGCGAGCACGCCGCGAGCCCGACGCCCCAGGGCTAGAATCCGGCTCGCTGCGCGTGCTGCAACACGCACCCGCAGCGGCCACGGAAGGGTGGATGAGCGGTTTAAGTCGCATGCCTGGAAAGCATGTGAGGGTTAACAGCCCTCCGCGGGTTCGAATCCCGCCCCTTCCGCCAGCCACGCCTTGGATCATCACCAACGCAGCAGCATTCGGTCGCATGTGCACCCGCTACATCAGCCCCGAGGCCGGCGACATCGAACGGCTGTGGCACGCAGGTGCCCGAACACCGTCTCGCTGGGCCCGCGAGATGTTCCCCGGCTACCAAGGGGCCTTCATTCGCAGTGCGCGTGACGCCACGCAGGCACAGCGCGAACTGGTCGTCGGCCAGTGGGCGCTGATTCCCTGGTTCGCCAAGGAACGCAAGCTGAAGTTCCCGACCTGCAACGCACGCAGCGAGGAACTCAGCGAAAAGGCCAGCTACAAGCAGCCGTGGGCGCGTGGGCAGCGTTGCATCATCCCGGCAGCGAGCTTCTTCGAGCCTTGCTGGCAGACCGGCAAACACATGCCCTGGCGCTTCAGACAACCCAGCGGAGAGCCCTGGGGCCTGGCCGGCCTGTGGAACACCTGGACGGACAGGGAAACCGGCGAACTTGTCGAGAGCTACACCATGCTCACGATCAACGCCGACGCTCACCCGTTGATGAGCCGCATGCACCGGCCCGACCCGAAACGACCACCCCACTTGCAGGACAAGCGCAGCGTGGTGCCCATCGCGCTCGTCGATGTCGATACCTGGTTGTTCGCGCCTGTGGTCGAGGCGGCGAAACTGATGCGCCTGGCGCCAGACGATGCGTTCGAGGGCTCGCCGGCGACCGAACTTGTCTGAAGCTGAGAGCGGCCGCGGCTCGCGCCCCACGCACTCAGTCGTGAAGGAAACCCGTACGACGGCTTTCGATCGCCTCTTCATACAACGCCGAATAGCGCTGCGCCGGCCCGGCCCACGACAGCTCTTGCGCCATGCCGCGCACCATCAGGCGCTGCCATGCCGCCGGCTGCGCGCGCAGTTCCAGTGCACGCCTCACGCAACGCTCGAAGGCTGCGGGCGTGGCAGCGTCGAAGCTGAAACCCGTGGCGGTGCCGGCGGCCCGTGCTGCTTCGTCGGCGTCGACCACGGTGTCAGCCAGGCCGCCGACACGCCGCACGATGGGCAGCGTGCCGTAGCGCAAGCCGTACATCTGCGTCAGCCCGCAAGGCTCGAAGCGCGACGGCACGGCGATGACGTCTGCGCCGGCGATGAGCCGATGTGCACGCGCCTCGTCGTAGCCGATGTACACGTGGACCTGCCCCGGGTGCGCCTGTTGCGCCATGCGGAAGGCGGCCTCCAGTACCGGGTCGCCCGTGCCCTGCACCACGAACTGCACGCCGGCACGCGCGAGTTCAGGCAAGGCGGCCAGCACCAGGTCCAGTCCCTTTTGCGCCGTCAGCCGGCTGACCACCGTCAACAGCAGCGCGTTGTCGTCGGGCCGCAAACCCAACTCGGCCTGCAGCGCATGCCGACAGGCCAGCTTGCCAGCCAGCCGCTCGGCGTCGTAGCAGGCGGCGATGGCGGCGTCCGTTGCCGGGTTCCACAGTTCGGGGTCGATGCCGTTCAGGATGCCCACCACGTCAGCGCCGCGGCCGCGGATGACGCCGTCCAGGCCGCAGCCGAACTCGGGCGTCGAAATCTCGCGCGCGTAGGTCGGGCTCACGGTGGTGATGCGGTCGGCGCATTTCAGCCCCGCCTTCATGAAGCTGAGCTGGCCGTGGAACTCGAGCCCCGCCGGCGACATGAGATGCGATGCCAGCCCCAGTGCGGGCCAGTCGTGCATCGGAAACAGGCCCTGGAAGGCGAGGTTGTGCACGGTGTAGACCGAAGCTGCTCGCGTGGGCCGGTGCTCGGCCATGTAGGCGCAGGCCAGCGCGGCATGCCAGTCGTGCGCATGCACGATGTCGGGCACCCACTGCGGGTCTGCGTCGTCGCCGGCCAGGTGTGCCGCCACCCAGCCGAGCAGTGCAAACCGCTGCAGGTTGTCGGGCCACTCTTCGCCCTGGTTGTCTTGATAGGGGCTGCCGCCACGGCGGTACAGGTAGGGCGCGTCCACCACATACACCGGCAGCTTCGTGCCCGGCATCCGCGCCAGCAGCAAGCGCACGCGCAGTGCGCCGAAACAGGATCCGATGTCGATGACAGTGCGCGCGCCCTGCACCGCGTCCAGCACAGCCGGCATGCCGGGCAGCAGCAGCCGGACATCGGCACCCTGCTGCACTTGCGCCACCGGCAGCGCCGCCACCACATCGGCCAGACCGCCCGTCTTCACGAGGGGAAAGACCTCGGCGGCCACATGCAGAACCTTCATTCGACAGTGGCTCCGTTCACGTCAGCCGGCGCAGCATGTCGCGCGTGACGAGGGTGATGCCCGACTCGGTGCGATAGAAACGTTCGGCGTCCAGTACCGCGTCCTCGCCGATCACCAGGTTGTCGGGAATGTTGCAGTCGCGGTCGATCACCACGCGGGTCAGCCGCGCGCCACGCCCCACCTGCACACCGGGCAGCAGCACGCTCCAGTTGACTGCGCTGTAGGAGTGCACCCGAACGTCAGAGAACAGCACCGAACGGAAGACAGCGCCGCTGACGATGCAACCCCCCGAGACCAGGCTTTCGATGGCCATGCCGCGCCGGTCTTCCTGGTTGTGCACGAACTTGGCCGGCGGCAGCTGCGGCTGGTAGGTCCAGATCGGCCAGTTGGTGTCGTACAAATTCAGCAGCGGGTCGGTGGCCGTGAGGTCGATGTTGGCGTCCCAGTAAGCGTCTATCGTGCCCACGTCGCGCCAGTAGGGCGGGTGGCCGACCTTGCCGCCGACGCAGCTCATCTCGAAGGGATGGGCCACGGCCTGACCGGCGCGCACGATCTTCGGAATGATGTCCTTGCCGAAGTCATGGCTGGAATTCGGGTCGTTCATGTCGCGTTCGAGCTCGCGGTAGAGGTAGCGCGCGTTGAAGATGTAGATGCCCATGCTGGCCAGCGTTCGGCCGGGCTTGCCGGGGATGGTGGGCGGCTCGGGCGGCTTTTCGACGAAGTCGAGGATGCGGCGGTCTGCGTCGATGGCCATCACGCCGAAGGCCTTCGCTTCCTCGGAGGCCACCTCGATGCAGCCCACCGTGCACTCGCGCCCCTGTGCCACGTGGTCGGCCAGCATCAGCGCGTAGTTCTGCTTGTAGATGTGGTCGCCGGCCAGCACCACCACATAGTCGGCGCGGTAGGCGGCGAGGATGTCCTGGTTCTGATAGACAGCGTCGGCGGTGCCGCGGTACCAGCTGTCCTCGTCCACGCGCTGCTGCGCGGGCAGCAGGTCGACGAACTCGTTCATCTCGCTTTTCAGGAAAGCCCAACCGCGCTGCAGGTGGCGCAGCAGGCTGTGGCTCTTGTACTGCGTGATGACGCCGATGCGGCGGATGCCGCTGTTCATGCAGTTGCTGAGCGCGAAGTCCACGATGCGGAACTTGCCGCCGAAATAAACCGCCGGCTTGGCGCGGCTGTCGGTCAGGTTCTTCAGCCGGCTGCCGCGTCCGCCGGCCAGCACCAGCGCCACGGCGCGCCGAGGAAGATCAAGACTCTGGGCCAGATCGATGGGTTTCATTCACGGTCCTTCGCGGTCATGCGCAACAAAATTACACGCCGCCCATGCGGCTTCCCTCTGAAAACAAGGCAGCCAGAACCTCGGACCAACCTAGAAAAAATCTTGCGATGTCTTCATAAATGATTGTTAACGTTGAATTTTATGGTTTCCGAATCGACTCATCGCCACCAATAGACAGGCCATCCAAACGCAGCTCTGTAGGAAAACTACAGCAACACAGCGGCAGCAAAATTGACGCCGCCCGAACGTTCCACGACACTCGACACCCTCCAACGAGCCCCGACGCAGCGCGCCTGCGCTGCCTACGCGCAAGCCACATGCCTGAATCATCTACCAGCACCACACGGGCAACGCCCACTGCCAACGCCTTGTCAGCCGTGGACCACCACCTGCTGGCCACCGTGGCCGCCGCGCCGGGGCAGGCCACGCCGACCGAGATGATGCACGCGGTGGCGCAGGTCGCGCGAGAGCAGTTGTCCCAACGCTGGGTCAGCGGTGACAGCGCCGACCGTGTCGCCAGGGCTCGCCGCGTCTATTACCTGTCGATGGAGTTCCTGATCGGCCGCACGCTGGGCAATGCGCTGGCGGCACTGGACTTGAAGGGCGAGATGGGCAAGGCCGCGGTTGCCCACGCCCAGACGCTGGAAGACCTGGCCGCCACCGAGCCCGATGCGGCCCTGGGCAACGGCGGCCTGGGCCGCCTGGCCGCCTGTTTCCTGGACAGCATGGCGACGCAGGAGCTGCCCAGCTTCGGCTACGGCATCCGCTATGAATTCGGCATGTTCAAGCAGGGCATCCAGGGTGGCCGCCAGGTCGAAGGCCCCGACGCGTGGGTGGAAGACGGCACGCCCTGGGAGTTTCCGCGCTTCGGCGTGCACTACCCGGTGCGCTTCGGCGGCTGGGTGGAACCGGCCGCCGACCCGTCGAGGGTGCCCACCTGGCGCCATGCCGGCGAGGTCAACGCCAAGGCCTACGACATGGTGATCCCGGGCCATGGCACCGAACGTGTCAGCACCTTGCGCTTGTGGAAAGCGGTGGCGCCGGCACAGATCGACCTGCACGCCTTCAACACCGGCGACTACGCCCGCGCGGCCGAGTTCAAGAACCAGTACGAAAACATCAGCTGGGTGCTCTACCCGAACGACAGCACGCCTGCGGGCCGCGAACTGCGGCTGCGCCAGGAGTACTTTTTCACCAGCGCCAGCATCCAAGACATCCTGGCCCGCCACCTGGCCGAGCACGGCAACCTCAAGAACCTGTCGGACAAGGTGGCCATTCACCTGAACGACACCCACCCGGCCATCGGCGTGGCCGAGTTGATGCGGCTGTTGGTAGACGAACATGGCTTCGGCTGGATGACGGCCTGGGCGATGACGAAAAGGGTCTTCAGCTACACCAACCACACGCTGATGCCAGAGGCGCTGGAGACCTGGCCAGTGGCGCTGATGCAGCATGTGCTGCCGCGCCACCTGGAAATCATCTTCCGCATCAATGCCGAGTTCCTGGCCGAAGCCGCCGCGCACCGCCCCGGCGACAACGACTTCTTGCGCCGCCTGAGCCTGGTCGACGAAAGCGGCGAACGCCGCGTGCGCATGGCGCACCTGTCCATCGTCGGCAGCCACAAGATCAACGGCGTCTCTGCCCTGCACAGCAACTTGCTGGTGCAGACCATCTTTGCCGACTTCGCAAGTCTGTGGCCCGGACGTTTCACGAACATGACCAATGGCGTGACGCCGCGCCGCTGGCTGGCACAGGCCAACCCGAGCCTCAGTTCGCTGATCGACAGCACGATAGGCAAAGGGTCGGGCAGCGGCTGGCGGCTCGACCTCACGCAGCTGGCGCGCCTGAAGCCGCACGCCGAACGCGAGGATTTCCGCAACGCCTTCATGGCCGTGAAACACGCCAACAAGGTGCGTCTGGCGGCGCACATCCTGGCCAGCACAGGTGTGGCGGTGGACCCGGCGAGCCTCTTCGACGTGCAGGTCAAGCGCATCCACGAATACAAGCGCCAGTTGCTGAACGTGCTGCAGGTGGTGGCGCGCTACCAGGCGATGCTGGCCGCACCCGCAGGCCCGAACGGCGAAGGCTGGGTGCCGCGCACCGTCATCTTCGCGGGCAAGGCGGCCAGCAGCTATGTCTCGGCCAAGGACATCATCCGGCTCATCCACGACATCGGCCACGTCATCAACAACGATGCACGCCTGGGCGGCAAGCTGAAGCTGGTGTTCATTCCCAACTACGGCGTCAGCGTGGCCGAGATCATCATGCCGGGTGCTGATTTGTCAGAGCAGATCAGCACCGCCGGCACCGAAGCCAGCGGCACCGGCAACATGAAACTGGCGCTGAACGGCGCGTTGACCATCGGCACCGACGACGGCGCGAACATCGAGATTCGCGAGCAGGTGGGCGACGACAACATCTTCATCTTCGGCTTGAAGACGCCCGAAGTCGCCGCCGCCAGGCAGGCGGGTTACCAGCCGTTGCGCATCTACGAGAGCCATGCGCAAGTCAAGGCCGTGCTGGACGCCATCTCCTGCGGCCAGTTCAGCCCAGACGAGCCCGGGCGCTACCGCGCGCTGGTCGACTCTTTGCTGTGGGGTGGCGACCACTACATGCTGCTGGCCGATTTCGACAGCTACGTGGCCACGCAGGCGAAGGTCGACGCGCTGTACCGCGACCGCGCGGCGTGGGCCAGGAAGGCCATTGCTAACGTCGCCGGCATGGGCTTTTTCTCTTCTGACCGCACGATTGCCGAGTACGCGCGCGAGGTCTGGGGCATCGAGCCCAAGAATTGAGCCCTGACCCGAGCCCTGACCACCCCCGCGATGCCGCACCCCGACGAGATAGACGCCCTGCGCCAGGGCCGCCACGGCGACCCGTTGGCCCTGTTGGGCCCGCACCTGGGCGCCGACGGCGCGTTGCACGTGCGCTGTTTCCTGCCCGGCGCGGTGGCCGTGCGGGTGGTCGCCGGCGCCCGCGCCTGGCCGTTGCCGCGGCTGCACGCCGATGGCCTTTTCAGCGGGGCCACCGCTCTGGCTGCGGGCAGCCACTACCAGCTGCGTGTGCGCTGGCCGGATGGCCTGGAGACGTTGCTCGAAGACCCCTACCGATTCGGCACCGTGCTTGGCGAGATGGATGTGTGGCTGCTCAGCGAAGGTTCGCACCTGCGCCCCTACGAGATGCTGGGTGCCGCGCCGCGCGTCATGGACGGTGTCGACGGCACGGCTTTCGCGGTGTGGGCGCCCAATGCCGCCCGCGTGAGCGTGGTGGGCGACTTCAACTTTTGGGACGGCCGCTGCCACCCCATGCGCCTGCGGCGCGAATGTGGCGTGTGGGAACTCTTCCTGCCCGGCGTGGGCCTGGGCGCACGCTACAAGTTCGAGCTGCTCAGCCGTGAAGGCCGCTTGCTGCCGCAGAAGGCCGACCCCTACGCGCGTCAGGCCGAGCTGAGGCCCGCCACGGCCAGCGTGGTGGCCGCGATGCCGGCCTTCACCCCGCCCTCTCCCACCCGCCAGGCCGCCAACGCGCTGGACGCGCCGATGAGCATCTACGAGGTGCACCTGGCCAGCTGGCGCCGCGTGCCTGAACAAGGCGACCGCTGGCTGAACTGGGACGAACTGGCGGACACCCTGCTGCCCTACGCCGCCGACATGGGGTTCACGCACCTGGAACTGCTGCCCATCAGCGAACACCCGTTCGACGGCAGCTGGGGTTACCAGACGCTCGGGCTTTACGCGCCGACGTCACGGTTCGGCGATGCAGCCGGCCTGCGCCGCTTCATCGCCCGCGCCCACGCCACGGGCCTCGGGGTGCTGCTCGACTGGGTGCCGGCGCACTTTCCCACCGACGCGCACGGCCTGGCCGAGTTCGACGGCACCCACCTCTTCGAGTACGCCGACCGCCGCGAGGGTTTCCACAACGACTGGAACACCCTCATCTACAACTTCGGCCGCACCGAGGTGCGCAACTTCCTCGTCGGCAACGCGCTGTATTGGCTGGAGCGCTTCGACATCGACGGCCTGCGCGTCGACGCCGTGGCTTCCATGCTGTACCGCGACTACAGCCGCGAGCCCGGCGAATGGCTGCCGAACGTGCACGGCGGGCGCGAAAACCTGGAAGCCATCGCTTTGCTGAAGCGCACCAACGAAGTGGTGGGTGCCGAACGCCCGCAGGCGGTGACGCTGGCCGAAGAAAGCACGGCCTTCCCGGCGGTCAGCCGGCCGACCTTTGCCGGCGGCCTGGGCTTTCACTTCAAGTGGAACATGGGCTGGATGCACGACACGCTGCAATACATGGCGCGGGACCCCATCCACCGCGGCTATCACCACGGCGAGATGACCTTCGGCCTGGTCTATGCCTTCACCGAGAACTTCGTGCTGCCCTTGAGCCACGACGAAGTGGTACACGGCAAGGGCAGCCTGCTGGCCAAGATGCCGGGCGACCGGTGGCAACAGTTCGCCAACCTGCGCGCCTATTACGGCTTCATGTGGGGCCACCCGGGCAAGAAGCTGCTCTTCATGGGCTGCGAGTTCGCGCAAGCCGACGAGTGGAATCACGACCGCAGCCTGGACTGGCATCTGCTGGAAGATGCCCATCATGCAGGTGTGCAAAGCCTGGTGCGTGACCTGAACCGGCTCTACAAAAGCCACCCCGCGCTCTACGAACAGGACTTCAGCGGTGCAGGCTTCGAGTGGGTCGACCACGACGACAGCCGCCGCAGCGTGCTGAGCTTCGTGCGCAAGGCGCGTGATGGTTCGATGGTGCTGGTGGTGTGCAACTTCGCACCCGTGGTGCACCACGGCTTTCGCCTGGGCGTGCCCGCAGCGGGCGAATGGCAAGAGCGCCTGAATACCGATTCGCATCACTACGGCGGCAGCAATGTCGGCACGCCGCTGGGCGCGGCCACGGCAGAAGCGGTGGCCAGCCACGGCCGCGCGCATTCGCTGATGCTGACGCTGCCGCCGCTGGCTACCGTTTTCCTGGCATGGACTGGCTGAACTCGAATTCGTTTGTGACCGGCTCGGACGCGGGCCCACCCGCTGAAAGCGGCGCGGACTTCGCAGCCCTTGAAGGCGGGCGCCCCTGGCCGCTGGGTGCCAGCGTCGATGGCGCCGGCGTCAACTTCGCGGTGTTCTCGGCGCATGCCACGCAAATCGAACTGTGCGTCTTCGACAACGCCGGCGCCGTGGAACTCGCGCGCTGGCCATTGCCGCAACGAACGGGCGACATCTGGCACGGCGCCCTGCCGGGCGCCAGCGCCGGGCTGGTCTACGGCCTGCGCGCGCACGGCCCCTGGCAGCCCGCATGCGGCCACCGTTTCAACCCGCACAAGTTGTTGCTGGACCCCTGGGCGCGCGAGATCGTGGCACCGCCCGGCCGCTTCGACCCCGCCGGGCCCCACGGTGGCGCCGACCTCGCCCACCCGTTGCAGATGGACCCGCGCGACAACGGCGCCGGCGCTCACAAGGCCCGCGTGGTGCACGACAGCTTCGACTGGCAGGGCGACCTTGCACCGGCCACGCCGCTGATCGACACCGTCATCTACGAAGTGCACGTGCGCGGCTTCACGCAAACGATGCCGGGTGTTTCCGAGGCTCAGCGCGGCACCTACAGCGGCCTGTGCAGCCCGGCGGCCATCGCGCACCTGCAGCGCCTGGGCGTGACGGCCGTGAGCCTGCTGCCGGTGCTGCAGATACTGGACGAGCCGCGCTTGTCGCAGTTGGGGCTGGTGAACTACTGGGGCTACAACACGCTGGGTTTCTTCTGCCCCGACCCACGTTACGCTGCCAGCACCGAGCCGCGCCAAGAGTTCCGCGAGATGGTGCGGCGCCTGCACGCCGCAGGCATCGAGGTGCTGCTTGACGTGGTCTTCAACCACACGCCCGAAGGCGACGAACGCGGCGCCACGCTCTGCTGGCGCGGGCTGGACAACGCCAGCTACTACCGCCTGGCCGAGCAACGCCAGCATTACGAGAACTGGAGCGGATGCGGCAATACGCTCGACATCCGCCACCCGCGTGTGTTGCAGGTGGTGATGGACAGCC